>Ga0209465_10000606_pt1 | contig 16569 bp, 12 predicted proteins | sample PanSoiPlot1MoBio_FD_188321 | JGI IMG/M metagenome (GOLD analysis project Ga0209465, IMG submission 188321) | Tropical forest soil microbial communities from Panama analyzed to predict greenhouse gas emissions - Panama Soil Plot 1 MoBio (SPAdes)... | ecosystem: Environmental > Terrestrial > Soil...
GAACTATGCGCAGGCGCTGGCGCGGGTCCGTCGGCTTGCACGGGGGTTGCTCGACAACGGGCTTTCAGAGCAGAAGCCTCTGATCATCCTTTCCGGAAACAGCGTCGAGCACGGATTGCTTGCTCTTGCGGCGATGTACGCAGGAATTCCCTACGCTCCGATCGCTCCGGCGTACTCGCTGGCTGTTGAGGACTTCACCGCGCTTTCCTACGTGTGGCAGAACCTCGGACCGGCCATGGTCTTCGTTGATGAGGGAGCCAAATTCGAGCGCTCGCTGAAGGCGGTAATGCGTGGCGACACCAAGGTCGTGTTTCACAGTTCTCGTCCGGAGGGTATTCCGGGCATCTCGCTTGCCGAACTCGAGGGCGCCGACCCTTCAACGGCTGTGGATGAGGCCAACCGGTCGACGCGGCCCGAAACGATCGCCAAAATTCTTTATACATCCGGCTCCACGGGTCTCCCGAAAGGGGTGATCACGACGCATCGCATGCTGTGTTCGAACCAGCAAATGCTTTGCGAAGTGTTGCAGTTTCTGGCCGATAAGCCGCCGGTATTGTGTGACTGGCTGCCGTGGAACCACACGTTCGGTGGCAGCCACAACTTTGGGATTGCGCTCCACAATGGGGGCTCGCTCTACATCGATTCCGGGAAGCCAACCAAAGAGTCGTTCGGCGAAACCATCCGCAACTTGCGGGAAATCCCTCCGACGGTGTACTTCAACGTGCCCAAAGCTTACGAAATGCTGGTCGAGCACCTTCGCGCCGACAGAGACCTGCGGGGGACATTTTTCAGCCGCTTAGAGTGCCTTTTCTTCGCCGCAGCCGGCCTCAGCCAGCACGTCTGGGATCACTTGCAGGACCTCGCCTTCGAAACCTGCGGGGAGGAGATCCTCGTCGTCACTGGCCTGGGCGCCACGGAAAGTTCGCCGTACGCTCTCTCGACAGGGTTCGATGGCGCCGCGGCCGGCCATGTTGGGTTGCCTGTCCCGGGCGTCGAACTGAAGCTCGTTCCGGTTGAGGAAAAATTCGAAGCGCGTTTGCGTGGGCCGTCGATTACACCGGGGTTTTGGGGCCGGGCTGATTTGAACAGAGCCGCCTTTGACGAAGAAAACTACTATTGCCTGGGCGATGCGGTTCGCTTTCTGGATCCCGACGACCCCGTAAAGGGATTTCTCTTTGACGGCCGGTTGAACGAGGATTTCAAGCTTTCGAGCGGCACATGGGTCCGTGTTGGTCCCTTGCGTATGCGACTTCTGGCGCATTTCGGAGTGCTGGCTCAGGACGTGGTTGTTGCCGGGCCCGACCGCGAATTCCCGACCGCGCTCTTCTTCCCGGCGATTGACGTTTGCCGCAAACTGTGCGCGAATCTGCCGGAGCATGCGCCCCCGGCCGAGGTGCTTGTTCGCCCCGAGGTTCGGGCGGTTTTCCGCGAGCGGCTGGAGTCCTTCGCCGCGACGAGTACGGGAAGCTCGACTCGCCTACAGCGCGCAGTTCTGCTCGATCGACCGCCCTCGATCGAAGTGCAGGAGATCACCGACAAGGGTACCATCAACCAGAAAGCGGTCTTGAAGAACCGCGGCACGCTCGTCGAGGATCTCTACCGGGAGCCCGTTCCCGCTCACGTGCTCGCCATTTCGGAGAATCAGCCTTGACACCCTCCTTGCAGATCGATGTCGACTCGCTCGCCGCCATCGACGTTCACGTGCATCTCGAAGCGGTCAACGATGCCACGGCCACCGACGATGCCGCCAAGAAATACTTCGGCGACAGCGGGGCGTCGCGTGACCCCCAAGCCTTAGCCGACTACTACCGCTCGCGAAAAATGGCTTTCGTGATTTTTGCGGTGGACGAAAGTCTGACCGGCAGACCGCGCGTCACCAACGACGAGGTCGTGCGATTCGCAACGGAAAACGCGGATGTAGCCATTCCTTTTGCCAGCATTGATCCCCATCGCGGATCGCATGGCCTGCGCGAAGCGAAGCGCCTTGTTTCCGATGGAGCCGTGCGCGGATTGAAGCTCCATCCGCCGGTACAACAGTTTTCTCCTAGCGATCAGCTGGCTTATCCGCTCTACGAAATCTTTGCAAAAGCCAAGTTACCCGTGGTTTTTCATACCGGACACAGCGGCATCGGGACCGGGATGCCCGGCGGTGGCGGCGTGCGCCTGAAGTACGGCAATCCGATGCCGATCGATGACGTCGCCGTGGATTTCCCGAGCTTGCCGATTATCATGGCGCATCCTTCCTTCCCGTGGCAGGATGAGGCGATTTCCATTTGTTTGCACAAGCCCAACGTGTACATCGACCTTTCGGGTTGGTCGCCAAAGTACTTTTCGCCCACGCTCATTCAGTACGCAAACACGCGATTGAAGAGCAAAGTCCTGTTTGGTTCCGATTACCCGTTCATTACCCCGGATCGTTGGCTCTCCGATTTCAAAGAGATCCCGGTCCGCGACGAAGTCCGGCCTTTGATTCTCAAGGATAATGCCGTCAAGCTGCTTGGCTTGCGCAAAACGTAAATTCCGCCCCGTGCTTGCGCGACGGAAGGGCCGCAAAAAAATGCTTTGCTTGACACCCGCTTCCGTTGCGAGTAAATTCCCGGCGAACAAATGGCCATTTGATGACGCGCGAGTTTGCGAGTCTGTGAGAGGCGGTGGTTCTTGGACGTTTATTCTCACGATATCCTCCTTGTGGGCGGTGGCGGAGCTGGGCTGCGCGCCGCCATCGCCGCGGCCGAACTGAATCCCGCCCTGAAAATCGCAGTTGTCTCTAAGGTGTACCCCATGCGCAGCCACACGGTTTCCGCCGAAGGCGGCGCGGCCGGAGTTGCGAAGCCGGGCGACACTCTTGACGAGCACGCGTACGACACGATTTCCGGCGGAGACTGGCTGACCGATCAGGATGCGGTGGAAGCTTTCGTCAAGGAAGCTCCCCAGGAACTGCTGCGTCTCGAACATTGGGGCTGCCCGTGGAGCCGCGAACCCGACGGGCACGTTGCGGTGCGCGCGTTCGGCGGAATGAAGAAAATGCGCACTTGGTTCGCCGCAGACAAGACCGGCTTCCACATGCTGCATACCCTGTTTCAGACCTCACTGAAATACACAACCATCACGCGCTACGACGAATGGTTTGTAACGAGACTGCTGGTTGACGCAGGCCGCGTACAGGGTGTTGTTGCCATCGAGCTGATGTCCGGGCGCATCGCGGCCATCATGGCGAAAGCGATCATTCTTTGCACGGGTGGCTGCGGACGCGTTTTTCCGTTTACGACAAATGCCAGCATCAAAACGGGGGACGGCATGGCGCTCGCTTATCGCGCCGGGGCTCCGCTGAAGGATATGGAGTTCGTTCAATATCACCCCACCGGCCTGCCTTTTACCGGAATTCTCATTACGGAAGCCGCGCGGGCCGAGGGCGGGTATCTCCTTAACAAGGATGGATACCGCTATCTTCAGGATTACAACCTTGGGACGCCGCAGCCGAAGCCGGTTTTGCGCTCGATGGAATTGGGCCCGCGCGACCGGCTCTCGCAGGCGTTCGTTAAGGAAGCGGAGAAGGGAAGAACGCTCGAAGGCCCGTATGGCGATTTCGTGCATCTCGACCTGCGGCATCTTGGCGAAAAACTGATCGACCTCAAGATCCCCTTCGTTCGCGAACTCTGCCTGAAATATGAAAATATCGACCCAGTCAAAGAGCTGATCCCGGTTCGTCCGGTAGTGCACTACATGATGGGCGGTGTGCATACGGATATTAACGGAGCAACCTCGCTTCCCGGGTTATTCGCGGCCGGCGAAGTCGCTTGCGTCAGCATCAATGGCGCGAACCGGCTTGGCTCGAATTCATTGCCGGAGCTGCTTGTTTTTGGAGCCCGCGCAGGCACATCAGCGGCAGCTTTTGCTTCACAAAAGGACGGCGCCACGCTGGCCGCGCTTTTGCAGGCACAGGACGAAAAACGCAGCCTGGAGACTTTGCTCGGAAAGACGGACGGTACGGAACGCATTGCCACGCTCCGCGAGGAGATGCAGAAGATCATGGAGAAGAGTGTGGGCATCTACCGCACGGGCCCTTCGCTGGAAGAAGCCGGAAGCAAGCTCGCGGAGCTTCAGGACCGCTTTAAACGAGTTGCGATCGATGATCACTCGCAAACATTCAACACCAATCTGATAACGGCCCTGGAGCTTTCTTTCATGCTGGAGGTGGCGGCTTCTATGGTGGAGTGTGCGAAAAAACGCACGGAGTCTCGTGGCGCACACCAGCGCAGTGATTTTCCGAAGCGCGACGATCAGAATTTCCTGGCTCATTCGATGGTCATGCGAAAGCCCGACGGCACGGCCGAGGTGCAGTATTTGCCGGTGACGATTACGCGCTGGCCGCCGGGCGAAAGAGTCTACGGACAGCCAGCGGAACAGGCCGCAAAAGGATAAATAAGAATGGCGGACAACATTCAGCTTGATGTCGCGCGGTATTCCCCGGAGCGTGACGACTCCCCGTCTTTCCAGAGCTACACGGTTCCGCTGCGGAAGGATTGGGTAGTCCTCGATGCGCTCAACTATGTCAAGGACAAGATCGATGGGTCCGTCACCTTTCGCTGGTCGTGCCGAATGGGTGTCTGCGGAAGCTGCGGCATGATGGTGAACGGGAAACCGAAATTGACCTGCGCCACCTTCCTTTCTTCCTATGCGCCCGGCCCCGTTCGTGTGGAGCCGCTTCGTTATTTCCCGGTGGTCCGGGACCTGGTTGTCGAGATGTCGGACTTCATGACCAAGTTCCGCAAGGTGAAGCCCTGGCTCGTGCGCAAGCAAGAGAAACCCATCTCCGAGGGCGAGTACCTTCAGACGCCGCAGCAACTCGAGCATTACAAGCAATTCAGCATGTGCATCAACTGCACGCTCTGTTATGCGGCGTGCCCCGTCTACGGCCTCGATCCATTCTTTGTGGGGCCGGCCGCCATCGCCATGGCGCAGCGGTACAACCTCGATTCTCGCGACCAGGGCGCGGAGGAGCGCATGGACATTCTCGCGCAGCATGAAGGGATCTGGGGATGCACGTTCGTGGGCGAGTGCACCAAGGCGTGCCCAAAGAATGTCGACCCGGCGGGCTCCATTCAGCAATATAAATTGACAGCGGCGATGCACTGGTTCAAAAACTTGCTTATGCCGAGGGCATCGAAATGAACGTTCCAGTCTCACGCTCGGCTCCTCCTCACACGCCGTATCACCCGCGATGGTACCGCACGCGTGTCTCGACCTATTGGTGGATGCTGCAGTGGTCTTATTTCCGATTTGTTTTGCGGGAATTGACCAGTCTTGGCGTGGCCTATTCGTGCGTGATTCTGCTGTGCTGGATTCGGGCGTTGTCGCGCGGACCAGAGGCCTACGAAGTGCTCGAGAAACGGCTCGCGAGTCCGGTCGTCATCCTGCTGACCGTGATCAGCCTGCTTCTCGTGTTGTTTCACACCATTACCTGGTTCCGCCTTTCGGCGGACGCGATGGTCGTTCGCGTGGGAGGCAAGCGGGTTCCGGGCGTTCTGATCAGCGCATCAAACTATGTGGCGTGGCTGGTGGTTTCGGGCATTCTCGCGTGGCTGCTTTTGAGGTGAGTGATGGCCAAACGACCGATTGAGCCGCTTTTCTGGACGCTCTTTAGCGGGGGTGGAGTGATCTCCGCGTTTTTTGTTCCGGTTCTGCTATTCCTGATTGCTCTGGCGTTTCCACTTCGATGGATCGCGCCCCCGAGTTACGAGGCGCTCCACAATCTGGTGAGCCTTCCTCTCTCCCGCCTTTTCCTATTTGTCGTCTGCTCTTTGCCGCTTTTCCACTGGGCCCATCGGTTTCGCTACACACTCTACGATGGACTCCAGATCAAGCATCTGAGTGAATTCATCAACGTGTTGTGTTATGGAGGAGCGATTGTGGGTACAGTCGTTTCCGCTTATTTGCTCTGGAACTTTCATTAGCGCAATCGCGCCGCCTGGCAGACCCGGGCGAACAAGGAATGGAGGGGGGAGATGAACGTCGCACTGAAAACCATCTCAAAGAGTGGCTTCACCGAAGCATTCCAGAAAGTGGAGTTGTACCGCTACCTGAACGAGCCCGAGGAGGCGGAATCGATTTGCCGCGACATTCTGGCGGTTGAGCCCGAAAACCAGCTCGCGCTCCGGCTCCTCGGACTCACACTCACCGACCAGTTCCTCGGTGTCTCCTCGGACCGCTATGGCGAGGTTGAGACCGCTTTTCGCAGCCTCAAGGACGCCTACGAGCGGTCCTATTATATGGGGCTGCTGAACGAACGCCGGGCGAAGGCCCAGCTCCGCGCCGGACACCCGCCCCACTCGCTTTTGCCCTTGTTTGAAGAGGCCATGCGTTGTTTCGCCGAAGCGGAAAAGATCCGGCCGGCTGGCAACGATGATGCCATCCTGCGCTGGAACCGTTGCGTCCGGCTGCTGCAGAGCCGCGCCGACTTTGAGTGGGAGAGAACCATGGTCATATTTGACGCCCAAGACGGTCCACCAATCTAGACCGTTTTTGTAACACTGCAGGAACATTTCCGGTATTAGAATGTCGGAAGCGTTCGACTAGTGAACATCCCGGGTTCAACCTCGCTTCGGTCGACGCGAAGAAAACAGAAGTGGAAGCTGTCGGGTGGTGAGTTTCGGTCGTTGCCGCCCCACGAGAAGCAACACTCCCGAGAATAACCCGAGCGATCCGCTTCGATAACAGGGAGGTTCCCGATGAGCACCGCAACGGTAGCAGTCCAACCCTCGCAAGAACTGAGTGCCTTTGGGCGAGCAAGAGCCACGGTCCAGGGCGCACCACTGAGCGCCGAGGAATTAGCCAAAACGGACGCGTTTTGGAGGGCTTGTAATTATCTGATCCTCGGTATGCTCTACCTACAGGACAACGCATTGCTGCGCGAGCCGCTGCGACCCGAACACATAAAAAACCGGCTGCTGGGACATTGGGGCTCGAGCCCTGGGCTTGCGTTCATGTATACGCACTTGACGCGGCAAATCAAGAAGTACGACCTGGACATGATCTTTCTTGCGGGGCCCGGTCACGGCGCGCCCGGAGTTCTTGCGCCTGTCTATTTAGAGGGAAGTTATTCTGAGGTTTACCCGGAGAAGGGAGAAGACGCGGAGGGGCTTCGCGAGTTCTTCAAACAGTTTTCGTTCCCGGGCGGGATCGGGAGCCACTGCACGCCCGAAACGCCCGGGTCGATTCATGAAGGTGGCGAGCTCGGTTACGTGCTTTCTCATGCCTGTGGAGCGGCGTTCGACAACCCGGAACTGATCGTGGCGGCTGCGGTCGGAGACGGTGAGGCGGAAACAGGGCCCCTGGCCACCTCCTGGCATATCAATAAGTTCCTGAGTCCGATCCGCGACGGCGCCGTGCTGCCGATCCTTCATCTGAACGGGTACAAAATCAACAACCCGACAATTCTCGCGCGGATTTCGCGCGAGGAACTCGAGAGTCTCTTGCGTGGTTATGGCTGGACTCCTTACTTCGTTGAAGGGTCCGAACACCCGAGCATGCACCAGGCCATGGCGGCAACCACAGATCACTGCATCACGGAGATCCGGAGAATTCAGCAGCAGGCACGCACTTCGGGCACTGCGGAACGCCCGCGCTGGCCGATGATTGTGCTTCGATCTCCGAAAGGCTGGACGGCTCCCGGGGGAGTGGGCGGCCACAAATTGGAAGGTTTCTGGCGGGCGCACCAGGTTCCGATGGCGGACGTCAAGAAAAACCCGGATCGTCTGCATGAACTGGAAGCGTGGATGCGCGGGTACAAGCCCGAAGAGCTGTTCGACAAGGACGGAAAACTCCTTCCGGAGTACAAGGAAATCGGGCCGAAGGGCACTCGCCGCATGGGCTCGAACCCGCATGCAAACGGTGGCCAGCTGAAGCGAGCCCTGCGGCTTCCGGATTTTCGCGACTACGGAATCAAGCTGGAGAAGCCGGGCGTCGTCCAGGCCGAAAATACGCGGCCTCTTGGCGCGTTTCTGCGTGACGTCATGAAGGCCAACATGACGAATTTCCGGGTTTTTGGTCCCGATGAGACCACTTCTAACAAACTCGACGCCATTTACGAGGCCAGCAAGAAGTTTTGGATCGAGGAGTACTTCCCCGAGGATATGGACGGGGGAGAGTTGGCCCGGGACGGACGCGTGATTGAACTCCTCAGTGAGCACACAGTTGAAGGCATGTTGGAAGGCTATCTGCTTACCGGCCGGCATGGTTTCATCTCCTCTTACGAATCGTTCGTGCACGTGATCGATTCCATGTTCAACCAGCATGCCAAGTGGCTTTCGATCTGCAACCACCTGCCATGGCGGGAAAACATTTCCTCGTTGAATCTGTTGATTACGTCCACGGTCTGGCGCCAGGACCACAACGGCTTTACGCATCAGGACCCTGGCTTTCTCGACGTGGTGGTGAACAAGAGCGCCGAGGTCACTCGCATCTATCTCCCGCCGGATGTCAATTCATTGCTTTCCGTTGCTGACCATTGTTTGCGAAGCGAGAACTACGTGAACGTGATTGTCGCGGACAAACAGCTGCACCTTCAGTACATGAACATGGAGGAAGCCATCATTCACTGTACGAAGGGAATCGGTATCTGGGAGAAGGCTTGCAACGATCAAGGAAGCGAGCCGGACCTGGTCATGGCCTCGGCGGGCGACATTCCCACCCAGGAAGCGCTGGCGGCGATCGTGCTCCTTCGCGAGGAATTTCCCGACCTGAAGATTCGCTACGTCAACGTCGTGGATTTGTTCAAACTGCAGCCGGCACAGGACCACCCGCACGGGTTGTCGGACCGCGATTTTGACTCTCTTTTCACCGTAGACAAGCCGGTGATTTTCAATTTCCATGGATACCCGTGGCTCATCCACCGGCTCGCTTATCGCCGCAAGAACCATGAAGGCCTGCATGTACGTGGCTACAAGGAGAAGGGAAATATAAACACCCCGCTGGAGCTGGCGATTGAAAATGAGATCGACCGCTTCAGCCTGGCGATTGATGCTATCAATCGGGTTCCGAAACTCCAGAAGGTCGGTGCCCATGCCAAGGAGAAGTTCCGCAATCAGCAGATCGAGTGCGTGAACTACGCGCACAAACACGGGATCGATAAACCGGACGTCGCCGCGTGGACCTGGCCCTATTAGACTCGTTTGGCGAGTCCTGAGCCATTCGCTGCGGCGCAAGCCGGAGGGGATCCTTGTTTTGACGGAAGAGGCGCAGACGAATGCCGGTCATGAACGTTCTCGTGCTCAACTCGGGAAGCTCTAGCCTCAAGTTTCAACTGATCGCGACGGATCTCGAACGAATCAAGCAAAACGCGGACGAACGCCTGTGCAAAGGGATGGTGGAGCGGATTGGGGGCGAAGCCATCGTCACCGCCCAAATCCGCTCGCAGCCGAGGACCGTGTTCACGGCTCCACTAGCTGACCTGGGCGCCGCATTGGATTTTCTGGTCCGCTGGATGGCATCGGAACCGTCAGGCATTTCTACGGTGCAGGGCCCTTCGGATATTCACGCCGTCGGGCATCGCATTGTCCACGGCGGAGAGGCATTTTCAGAATCGGCCGTCATTACCGACGAAGTGCTGAAGGGCATTGAAGACTGCATCGATTTGGCGCCGCTGCACAATCCGAACAACATCAAATGTATTCAGGCAGCCCGCAGACTCTTTGGTCCGAAAGTTCCCCAGGTCGCGGTTTTCGACACCGCCTTCCATCATACTCTCCCGGAACAAGCGTACCTGTACGCGATTCCCTTTCATCTATACTGCCGCCATCATATCCGGCGGTACGGCTTCCATGGTACTTCTCACCGGTTTGTCGCCTACCGCTACCGCGCGATGAACAATCTGACCCGGGAGCAAACGCACGTCATCACGCTTCATTTGGGGAATGGCTGCTCGGCTGCCGCGATCCGCAAGGGTTATGCGGTGGATACGTCGATGGGCATGACGCCGCTCGAGGGCTTGGTGATGGGAACTCGTTCGGGGGACGTCGATCCGGCCGTCGTCAACCTCATCGCCACCAAGGAAGGTTTGTCGGCGCACGAGGTGGAGGCTCTGCTCAACACGCAGTCGGGCCTCCTTGGGATCTCCGGATTGACCAATGATATGCGCATCCTCGAACAGGAGTTGAAGGAGCACGACGACCGGCGCGTACGGATTGCAATCGAAGTGTTCTGTTACCGCGTGAAAAAATACATTGGAGCCTATCTTGCCTGCATGGGTGGCGCAGACGGTGTTGTTTTTACCGGTGGCATCGGAGAAAACTCGGCTGACGTGCGAGGGCGAATTTGCGAAGGGCTCGAGTGGTTCGGATTGAAACTCGACAAGAACAGGAACGAACAAGCGATAGGCAAGGAAGAGCGCATCACCACGGACGACTCAAAATTGCATGCTTTTGTGATTCCGACGGATGAAGAGTTGCTCATCGCGCGCGATACGGTGCGCTGCATTCTGGGCGAGCCGCACCCTTCGTAGGCAGCGGAGCATCGGCGTGGCGGTTCAGCGGGGGCCGCGCTCGTGTCGATCGGCTGCCCCTTCAAAATGCGAAACGCACCGACAGCGTGATCAAATTGCTGTGAAAACTTCTGGGAGCGTAGAAATCCTGATAGGAGTTGTTCAAATCCTCGTGGTAGCTGTAGTAGTCCCAACGCGCACGGCCGGTCCAGTGCTTGGCAAACCGGTAGCCAATCGACCCATACGGCTGATACCAGGTAGAGTTCAACGGACCCGTTGGGATCGTCGCGATCGGGCTCAAGGGATTTAGTTGCAGCTCTGATCCGGAGGCGCTCGAAAAGTTCCCGCCCACTTCCACGGAAAACCGAGGGAATGGACTCCAGAGAACGTCAAAGAACCCGGTGTTGATGCGACTATTGTAGGGAGACTGTTGCTGCACGAGTCCTTCGACGTTGGGGCACGCGAGCAGGCCGGGCTGCGCGAAGTCACTGGTAAAGCAGATCAGCAAGCTCGATGAGATGCTGTTGTAGTTATATCCAAGTTGTGTCGAGATTTTCTCGGACGGTGCAAGGGAGAGCGACATACCGGCATTGGTATTGTTTCCCGAGCCGTTGATCGTAAGGTCATTGTTCTGACCGAGTCTAGTCGTGAAGTAAAGGCTAAAGTTTACGGCGGAAGCGGCCTGGTAGCGCAGTCGCCCGCGCACCTGCTGGAAGTCCCGTGGACTCAATCGTGTGAACGTGTTGTTCGCGCTTCCTACCTCCGCATCGAAATTGAGGAACACCCTCTGGGTTGGTTTCGCCCAAAGGCCGAGAACTGCGGTGTTCGAGTCGATATCGGTTACGCCCGGCGGACCGAAGCTGGGACTGGGAGTCACGAAGGAAATTGAGCCGTCGGCGTTCTGTGTGCAGCCGTCGGGCAAAACTCCAGAAACGAGCGCACAATTGCCGCGGGCCGCGGTGCCCGGGAAGTAGATGGCGTTTTGCGTGTTGAAGAAATTGTCGGCGATCACGCGGTGCACATACCGGTATCCGAAGTAAGCGCCGCTCCGTGGCGAAATCTGTACTTGGCCTTCGATCAGGTTGCTGGTGATCTGCTGCTTCAGAAAGTTCGAATCGAGGTTCACCAATATATCGGCGGCGGAACCGCTCTTGTGGTTGGGTGTGCCTGGCAGCGCATTCGCCGGCGGCGTGCAAGTCGAAACCGGAAGAACTGCGCTCGAGGTGAAGAAGTTCGGCGGAATGACGAGGCTGCTGCTGAAGAACGAGCACTGGGAAGAAGTATACTGTGCGGGGTCATGCCAGTTTCCATAATGAAATGAGTCGACCAGGCTGAAGTCGCGTGTGATCTGCCACGTCGCTCCAACGTCTGTATAGGTTGTAACGTGGCGACCGCTGACGGGACCGAAATCCGCGTAGTTCGATGTATTGTTCCTCGATACAAACCCGCTGTAGGCTTGTCCATAGTTGTAAACATTCAAATCGCTGCCCGTATACTGGAACTTTCCGGAGAGCTGGAGAGTGCGTATGAAGTTCGATTGAAAGCTGACCTGCTCGGTCGGCGCACGCAGACGCGTCCGGCGGTGTGACGAATAATTGTAAAGGGCATTGCAATTCGCGCTTACCACGCCGCTTGGTTGAAAGGCTGGATTGCACGGCGGGCCATTCCAGGAAACACCCAGATCCACCAGAGGAAATCCGACGCCCGGGGAAAATTGCTGATTTTCGTTCGTGGTTCCCGGGTCGGCCTTGTAGTAGCTCCAAATCTGGTCATAACTGATGTTGGTTCGGGGCAGTAACCGGAAATCCACTCCCAGGCGGTATTGGTTCAAAGTGTTGGAAAGACTCTGCAAGTAATACTGCTCCGTGCCCTGATGATCGGTCGTAAAGGCCGGGCCGTTGTTGCTGGTGTGGTTGTAGCCGAGACGCAGCCGAATCTTCGAATCCGGCAGAATGGTCAAACCGTAGCTCTGCATGTTGCGGCGGGTGTTGTAGAGGTGGGGAGAAGTCCCGACGACGGCGGTGTTCAGAACATTCGGCGGCGCGGTGGCTATGGGATTGAAATTTGCGGGAGCATTCGCCGGCGGAGGCGCCGGATTATACGGATTGGCCAGCAGCGAGTAGTCCCAGAAGTTCTCGTCATGACGGAACGACCCGTCGAACATGTACCACTTGTTCTTGCTGATCCGCAAGAGGCTGACGACATTGGGATCCCCGCCGTAGCCGAAGTTGTTGAAGTACAAACGATCAAAAAAAGTGCCGCGATGATCGAGTGAACGCATTTCGGTCGTGAAATTCAACAGCCGCGGCCCCTGCTGCAGGTTCACCATAGTGTCATAGGTCTGCTCGTTGCCGGTGACGCTGGTCAGCCGCCCGCCAAACTCGATCGACTGCTTGATGTTGTAATTGCCCTGGTCGATTCCTTTTTGCTCTTCTGGCTGCTGTGCAAAGGAGGCGGGCGCAAACAAGAACACCGCAGTCGGAAGGACGGCGAAAAGGCAGCACGACAACTCTTCCCAGAGGCCCGACTGGCGAAAAAGTCTCGAAATGTTCTTCATGGTCGTTCTCCTCAGGGTGTGAAGAACACGACGCTCGTGTTCGAGCCATGGATGGCCATGTGGCAAAGGGTGCAGGACTGGTATTTCGTCGACTGGTCGTGGAACGTTGGGGTCGCGGGCGGCCCCACTTCGGCGGGAAACACGTGGCAGCTCAGGCACAACAAATTCACCTGGTTCTGAACCAGCATGCGCTGGTTGGTCGAGCCGTGGGGAGAGTGGCAGATCGTGCAACCTTCAATCAGAGCTTCGTGCTGATAAACGTACGGGCCCTGCTTTTCGAAGTGGCACTTATAGCAGACGCTGTCACCTGCGGCATTGGTGCGCAGTTGCTTCGGCCGGAAAGTGCCGTGAGGGCTGTGGCAATCATTGCAGGTCAGAAGCCCCTCGGGCACACGGTGATGGAACGGCCGGGCAAACTCGGCCCGCACGTCCCCATGGCAGCCATAGCAGAGTTCCGGCGCCTTGGCCTTCAACAGGAACTCACCTTCCTTCGCATGGTGCGGCGAATGGCAATCGATGCAACCCACACCGTTCATTAAGTGCGCGGAACGCTCGTAATTGGCATGTTCCTCGGTGTACTGGTGGCATCCGAGGCACCGCGCGCTGGTTTCCTGCGGCGAAGCATCCCTGAAGGTGAAAATCTTTGTTTTGTCGCCTCCGCCGTCCACGTGTTCCTTTCCCGGACCGTGGCACGCTTCGCATCCATGCCATTCCGGGCCTTTGCGACTCTCGAGTTTGCCTTCCATCGTGGTAGCGACGTGGGGCGTGGTTTCGAATTGGTTGAAGGTGTCCTCATGGCAGGCCTTGCAGGTGTCCGCGCCAACGTACAGCGCCGGATCGGTGGGGCGTACGTACTTCTTCCTCAGGTCGGTTCCGTTCTGAGCTTGAGCAGACTTGTCCTTTTGATCTGTCGGATTTGCAGATGCGCAAAAGATCAGGCACGAATACACCGCCACGAGAGTCGAAGCAGTTAGAAATTTCTGCTGCCGCATACGGCTCCTCTGTGTGCGAAATTGCCGTGGGAGATGGTGACGCTTCAAGGTTCAGCGGTCACCAGGCTGGCTTTCGGTGGAGAAGGTCCTGATCGGGTGGCGGCCGCGTCAGAATCCGACCAGTAGCCCAGCCTACTACCTGGCACAGCATAGAACCGTCCAGAGAAAATGCACCTAGGGAAACCCCTAGGTGCCATCAGACGGGCCCCCGGTAAAAAAGCTGTCAATGTATTCAAAACATACGAAATGGACGGCGAGAAATGTCGCGTCGCAGCCGCTATGGCCTGGCAAAGAGATTTGTGGTGACAGGGCCAGTCGAACGGAATTAAGATATCGAAATGTGACGGCTTCAAGGTCCTGAGTGACCCAGGTCACATACGCGCGCTCTGCTCCGCTGTTCTCATTCGGTATCCGTCCATGAACCGACGCTGTGTTGGTGTCTCGGGGTTGATCTCTCGATGTATGTTGGAGGGGGTCGTACGGTATGGATAAAGGTTTCGCTCGTAAGTCTCGCCCGTGCTTTCTAATCGCGGACGATCACACAATTTTCGCTGAGGCTCTGCGGGCCTACCTGGAAAAAAGGTATCCCGTGGTGGGGGTGGTTCCGGACGGACGCGCCATGATTGAGGATGCCATCAAGCTCCGTCCCGATGTCGTGATCGTAGACGTCGGGATGCCCCGCCTCAATGGGCTGGACGCGGCCAAGAGAATCAAAGAACAAGCTCCGGAAGTAAAGTTCATCTTTTTGACGATGCAGGACGATCCGAATCTTGCGGCCGCGGCCCTGGAACTCGGACCGGTCGCCTTTGTTCTGAAGCATTCCGCAGGGCCGGAATTACTGAAAGCCATCGAATTGGTACTACAAGGAAAGTCCTACGTGACGCCAAAGCTGCGAGCCGAAGACTGGGTAGCCACAAAGGCCCGCGCCAGACAATACTCCCGGGACCTGACCGCCCGGCAGAGAGACGTGGTCCAGTTGTTCGCCGAGGGGCGGTCCATGAAGGAAATCGCGGGCCTGTTGGACTTGAGCGAGAAGACGGTTGAGTTTCATAAGCACCACATCATGGAGTCGTTTCACCTCAGGAGCAATGCGGACCTCGTGTTGTTTGCCCTGAAGCATGGTCTCATCTCGATCAATCCGGAGCCAGGCCTCAGAGCGAAAGCCGCGCACGGACGAGGTTAAAGCCTCGACAAACAGAGCCACGGGACTAGGGATTTTCCCAGTAGCGCCAGGCTTCCAAAAACCTCAGTATGCACCTCCGTGGCCGGAAATAGGCGGTCAGCTGACCAAGACTTAACGAACGTTTATTCCCCGCGGGAGAAAAAGCTTGACCCGCGCGCGCGTATTACTGGCGGATGACCATTCCTCCTTGCTCGAGGCTGCAAGCGCCATGCTGAGCCCGCACGTCGAGATCGTCGGGACGGCAAGGGACGGTGCAGCGCTCGTGTCCGAAGCCTTGCGTCTTCGCCCCGATGTGATTGTGGCGGATATCACGATGCCGATTCTGAACGGGATCGAAGCCGCGCATCGCCTCCGCGAGTGCGGATCCTCGGCAAAACTCGTGTTCCTCACGATCCATTCGGAGGAGGAATTCATAAAAGCTTGCATCGCTGAGGGTGCGTCGGGATATGTACTAAAATCCCGCATGAAAGCAAATTTGCTCTCTGCCGTCAAAGCTGCGCTCGACGGGAAGGGCTTCGTCTTCCCCGCAACTTCGTCGTGACCGATGGGCGCACAAGACGCGTGTCAGCCAAGCCACCGGGGGACGAGGACCGGAATGACCCCTCCCCCGGTTAACGCTTTTTCCTAGTTGCGAGTAAAGCCCAATCGGGAGTAGAAGGTAAGGGTAGAGGGTCGTTCCCAGCCCCGAAGCTTAGCGGAGCATGATGGCCAGTCCCTTGCTAGAGGTGCCGGCTATGGAACGAAGTAATGTAATAAAAACCTTGACTGGGATCGAGCGGTTGTTGCTGGTGGTTGGCTTCTTGCTCGTCTCCGTCTACGTTGCCGCGCGCATCCACAGCGTGCTGTCGTCGCGCGCGGAGTTGCGTCAGTTATGGCGCACGCAGGCGGCTGCCACCGAGCCGGACAAGAGTGAGCCGGATTTTCGGCTGTGGTCCGAACAACGTATCGCCGCTTACAAGGCGAGCCGGAATGCTACTCCGTCCGCGCTAGCGGCTCTGGAGATTCCAGCCATTCGTCTCGAGGTTCCTGTGCTAGAAGGGACCGATGACCTGACGTTAAATCAGGGAGTCGGTCACATTGAAGGTACGCCATTACCGGGAAAGGGCGGCAACGTGGGAATCGCCGGCCACCGGGACGGTTTCTTCCGCGGACTCAAAGACATTCACGAGGGCGATACGATTGATCTGATCACTAAGACAGGAAGCAGTCGTTATATCGTGGACGAAATCCTTATTGTTTCTCCCGACGATGCATGGGTGTTGCGGCCACGGCCGTCCGCTTCGCTAACGCTCGTGACCTGTTACCCCTTTTACTTTGTAGGCAGTGCACCTCAGCGCTTTATTGTGCATGCCTCGATTGC
>Ga0209465_10000607_pt1 | contig 16557 bp, 17 predicted proteins | sample PanSoiPlot1MoBio_FD_188321 | JGI IMG/M metagenome (GOLD analysis project Ga0209465, IMG submission 188321) | Tropical forest soil microbial communities from Panama analyzed to predict greenhouse gas emissions - Panama Soil Plot 1 MoBio (SPAdes)... | ecosystem: Environmental > Terrestrial > Soil...
TCAATGGGTTGATGGGCGTATGCGCCAACCCGCTGCTGCCCGCATTCATGCTGCCTCCTGTTCCTTGTGCCGCGGGCCGCTAATGATTAGTGTTACGCAGGCGGCGGCAACTCCGCCGGCTGCCTGGGATTCCCGGGAAATCGATAGTTTGCGCGGCAAGCGGGGACTGCGGCGGGCAGCCCGGCATGACCGCGTTTACTCGGCCTGCGTTTACTCGGCTGGTCGAAATTCAAGGACGGGACGTGCGCTACATCTCGACCCGAGGCGAGGCTCCGGCGCTTGGCTTCATAGACGTCGCCCTAGCGGGTCTGGCGAGCGATGGGGGCCTTTACGTGCCTGAGAGGTGGCCGTCTATCGATGCCGCCACGATCGCAGGATTTGCTGGGCGGCCGTATGCAGATGTTGCTTGCGATGTGATCTCACGGTTTGCTGCTGATGGGGTCGCAGAGCTCGCCCGCATGACGCGCGAAGCCTATGACGGGTTTCGCCATCCGGCGGTGACGCCGCTGGTGCAGCTCGCCCCAAGCACGTTCGTGCTGGAGCTGTTTTACGGCCCCACGCTCGCTTTCAAGGACCTGGCGATGCAATTACTGGCTCGCCTGATGGATTACGCGCTGCAGGCGCGTGGCGAGCGCGCCACCATCGTGGTGGCGACCTCCGGCGATACCGGCGGCGCCGCTGTCGAGGCATTCGGCGATTGCGCGCAGGTGGACGTCGTCGTGCTGTTCCCGAATGGGCGGGTGTCCGAGGTGCAGCGCCGCATGATGACCACCTCCGAGCGCAGCAATATTCACGCCATTGCGGTCGAAGGCACGTTCGACGATTGCCAAGCCTTGGTGAAGGCGATGTTCAATCACCCGGCCTTCCGGGAGCGGGTGCGGCTGTCGGGCGTCAATTCCATCAACTTTGCCCGCATCGCTGCCCAGGTGGTTTATTATTTTGTTGCCGCTGTTGCGCTCGGCGCGCCCCATCGCAGGATCGCGTTCGCGGTGCCGACCGGAAATTTCGGCGACGTGTTTGCCGGCTATGCGGCCGCCTGCATGGGCCTGCCGATCGGACGGCTCACCATTGCGACTAACGTCAACGATATCCTGGCGCGCACGCTGGCGACCGGCACGTATGAGTTGCGTGAGGTGGTGCCGACCACCTCGCCGTCGATGGACATCCAGGTGTCCTCGAACTTCGAACGGCTGATGTTCGATGCCTATGGGCGCGATCCGCAGCCGGTCCGCGGAGCCATGGCGGCGCTGGCCCAGTCGCGCCGCTTCCGAATCACCGAACGCGCCCTGACGCAGATGCGCGCTCTCTTCACTGCCGACCGCGCGCTGGAGGACGAAACTGCAGCGGCGATCCGCACCACGCGGCGCGAAACCGGTTACCTGATCGATCCACACACCGCGGTCGCGGTCGCAGTCGCCGAAAAGGAAAGCCGCGATCCGGCAATTCCGACGGTGGTGTTGTCAACCGCCCACCCGGCGAAGTTTCCCGATGCGGTCGAGAAGGCCTGTGGGGTTCGTCCCGGCCTGCCTGATTGGCTTGCGGATCTCGGCTCGAGGCGCGAGTGCGCCACAGTGCTGCCGCCCGACCCGTCCGCCATCGAAAATCATATTCTCGTCCACTGCCGCGCCGCGCGCGAAGGAGCCCCCGCATGAGCGTCGAAGTTACCCGTCTTCCCGCCGGACTGGTCGTGGTCACTGACGCGATGCCCCATCTTCAGACTGCCTCGCTTGGCTGCTGGGTGACCTGCGGCAGCCGCAACGAGCATCCGGATGAGCATGGCATCTCACATTTTCTCGAGCATATGGCATTCAAGGGTACGGCGCGCCGCACCGCCCGTCAGATCGCCGAGGAGATCGAGGCGGTTGGCGGCGACCTCAACGCCGGCACAGGTATTGAGACGACGGCCTATTACGCGCGCGTCCTTAAGGCCGATACCGGCCTCGCGCTTGACGTACTGTCCGACATTCTCGCGCATCCGACTTTCGATCCCGACGAGATCGCGCGCGAAAGGAACGTCATCGTTCAGGAGATCGGCGCCGTCGAGGACACCCCGGATGATCTTGTGTTCGAACACCTGCAAGCGACCGCATTCCCCGGCCAGCCGGTCGGCCGTTCCGTCCTCGGCACCAAAGCGACGGTGCGCTCTTTCGATGCCAAGCGCCTGCGCGCCTATCTGGCTCGCAACTACCGGGCGCCCGGCATGGTGGTGGCTGCCGCCGGAGCGGTTCGTCACGGCGAGGTGGTTGCAGAGGCGGAACGAAGATTCTGTGGCTTTTTAGGCCCGGCCGCGCCTGCGGCTGAGCCGGCGCGGTTCTGCGGCGGCGCGTTTACCGAGAAGCGCGATCTCGAACAGGTTCACATCGCGCTTGCGCTTGAGGGGGTCGCACAGCGCGATCCCGCGATCTACAGTCTCCAGGTCTTTACCAACGTGCTGGGGGGAGGGATGTCGTCGCGCCTGTTCCAGGAGGTCCGCGAGTTGCGAGGGTTGTGCTATTCGATTTACGCGTTCCATGCGCCCTATGTGGACACGGGAATGTTCGGACTCTACGCGGGCACGGACGCGATCGACGCGCCGGAACTGATGCAGGTTGTGGTCGACGAGATCGCCGCCGCAGCGGACACCATCACGGAGACCGAAGTTGGCCGCGCCAAGGCGCAGATGAAGGCCGGCCTGTTGATGGCCCTCGAAAGCTCGGGGACGCGCGCAGAGCAATTGGCGCGGCAGATTATCGTCCATGGCAGACCGATCCCGATGGACGAAATCGTCGGCAAGGTGGACGCAGTCACGGTTGAGAGCACGCGTGCCGCCGGTCGCGCATTGATTGCCCGTTCACGGCCAGCGGTGGCGGCGCTCGGGCCATCCGGGCTTGATAGCGCTGCCGCCATTGCTGAGAGCCTCACCCAGAAGGCCGCCTAAGCCGCAGGTTGCGCGCAATGGTGTTCTTTCGCACCGCCGCATTCTCCGACACGCAGCCCGCGATCGAGGGAGAGCGCGTGATCCTGCGCCAGCCACAGATGTCTGACTATTCCGAATGGGCGGCGCTGCGCGAGAAAAGCCGCGAATTTCTCGGGCCGTGGGAGCCAGTCTGGCCGGCCGACGATCTCACCCGCGCAGCGTTCCGCCGCCGCCTCAAGCGCTATACGGAAGATCAGCGCTCCGACCAGGCTTACTCGTTCTTCATCTTCCGCAAGGCCGATAACGCCCTGGTCGGCGGGATAACCTTGTCCAATGTGCGCCGCGGCGTGGCACAGGCCGGCAGCGTCGGGTATTGGATGGGGCAGCCTTATGCGCGGCAAGGCCTGATGACGATGGCGTTACGCGCCATGATCCTTTTCGGCTTCACAATCTTGCGCCTGCATCGGCTGGAGGCGGCTTGCATCACCACCAATGTGGCATCAATCCGCCTCCTGGAAAAATCTGGTTTCCATCGCGAGGGTTACGCGCGGCAATACCTCTGCATTAACGGTATGTGGCAGGATCATCTACTTTATGCGCGCATTAAAGACGATCCGCCGCATCTGCGCAGATGAAGACATGCCGGCTTGCCGCTGGGCGGCTTGTCGCTGACGGTCAGAGTGGCTTTGGTCCGCCCGATTCCGCTGCTATAAGGGCGCCGCTCGGGACATAGACCTCAAAATGATCAACGTCAGCAGCCACAATGTGTACACGGGCAACACCGATACTTCGCGCGAGGAGGCGCGAGGCTGCGGCTGGTGGCATGCGATAGGGGTGACGACGGCCGCGGCGACGCTGACGGCGTGTTCCTCCTTTGGCAGTCTGACCGGTGACAGCACGCCGACGCCCGCTCCAGCGTCCACGGCATCGACGGCACCGGCGACGTCCGACACTTCGTTCGCCAGCAGGGTGAAGTCGCTGTTCTCGGGCAACTCCGCAAGTCTCAATTCGGCGGCCTCGCAAGGCGCGGCAGGTACGGGGGCTGAGGAGATCGACTGCCCGAGCGTCGAATATCGCCAGGGCGCCGCCACGATGGCGGTCAACAGCCCCGGCTCCGAGAACACGGCGCTGAGCCTGCGGTATCAGGCGAGCTTCACACAGACGGCCCGTGAATGCATCCTGCGCGGCAACGACCTGACCATCAAGGTCGGGGTGCAGGGCCGCATCGTACTCGGTCCGGCCGGCGCACCTGGTTCAATCGGCATTCCGCTTCGCTATGCGCTGGTTCGCGAAGGCTCGGAACCGAAGACCCTTTGGACCAAGCTTTTCATGGTTCCGGTCACGGTCCCGCAAAACCAGCTTAACCTGCCGTGGCTTCACATCGAGGAGGAGATGACCGTGCCGCGTCCGCCCGGTAACGAGATCGGGGCCTATGTAATCTATGTTGGTTTCGATCCGGAAGGCGCGACGGCCAAGCCGAAGCCCACAGCCAAGCCGAAGCCTGCGCGCCCGCGGTGAATATGCATCTATTTCCCGTCAGTTCAGCTTGTCTTTGAGATCGCTGATACCGCGGGTGACGAGCGCTTCGGCTGCAGGGCCGTGCATCGTCTTAACCAGTATCTCCTCGGCGGCCGCGACGGCGGCATCAGCGGCAGCGGAACGGACGTCGGCCAGTGCCTGGGCCTCTGCCTGAGCGATCTTGGTCTCCGCCATCTTGGTGCGGCGAGCGATGAACTCCTCCACCTTCGCCTTCGCCTCGACAGTAAGGCGCTCGGCTTCACTCCGGGCATTGAGTATGATCGACTCGGCTGCCCGTTCAGCCTCACTCTGCCTGCTCCGGTATTCCGCCAGTACTCCTTCGGCTTCCCTGCGCAGCCTGAGGGCGTCGTCAAGTTCAGCCTTGATGCGGGCGCTGCGATCGTCGAGTGCCTTGAACAGCAGATTCGGTGCCCCGAGCTTGATTAGGATGCCGACAAAGATCGCAAAAGCGATCGCAACCCAGGTTTCCGGCTCGTAAATGAACTCGATCATAGGCGTCCTCAGCGCTCGATCGCGGCTTTTACGGCAGCGGCGACGACAGTCTTCGATGGCGCTTTCCCGGTCAGGCGCTCCACGATCGCAACGGCCGCCTCCTGTGCAATGCCCTGCACATTGGCCATTGCGGCCCTCTTGGTCACTGCGATCGTCTCCTCGGCAGCTGTCAATTTGGCTTGGAGACTGGCCTCTGCGGCCTTGCGGTTCGCTTCGGCTTCGGCGTTGACCTTGTCACGGCTTTCGGCCGCCAGCGCCTGCGCACGCGCCCGGGCATCGGCCAGCGCCTTTTCGTAGGTCGCGACTGCGGCATCTGCTGCATCCTTCATCCGTGCTGCTTCAGCGAGATCGCCCGCAATTCGGTTCCGCCGGTCCACAATGATCGATGTAACCCTCGGCATCGCGAGCTTGGATACGATCAGATAGAGCGCTACAAAGAAGATCGCGAGCCACAGCAGCTGGGTCGCAAAGGTATCCCTCTGGAACGGCGGGAATCCCCCGCTATGTTCTGAGGGGGGCGTTGCCGCGGTCCCGGTCGTGTGATTTTCCGCCATGGCGGGCTCCGCACTCCATTCGCGCCGATCGGCGCGGACGTTATCTTTAGAGAGCGAACAGCAGCAAAAGCGCGATCAGCAGCGAGAAGATGCCGAGCGCCTCAGTGACAGCGAAACCAAAGATCAGGTTGCCGAACTGGCCCTGCGCGGCTGATGGATTGCGCAGGGCGGCAGCAAGATAGTTGCCGAAGATGGTGCCAACACCCACGCCGGCGCCCCCCATACCGATGCAGGCAATTCCGGCCCCGATGTACTTGGCGGCCATTGGATCCATGTTGAAACTCCTTTTTCAGTTCGGTTGGAAAGACAGGGCCGTCAGTGGCCGGGGTGAAGGGCGTCGTTGAGGTAGATGCAGGTGAGGATGGCGAACACATAGGCCTGAAGAATTGCGACAAGAAGCTCGAGCGGCATCAGCGCGACGGTCATTGCCAGCGGCAGGGTCGCGCCGAGCCAGCCGGCGATGCCGAAGCCGCCCAGCATGGTGACGAAGCCGGCGAATACCTGCAAGGTGATGTGCCCCGCCAGCATGTTGGCGAACAGACGCACGCTGTGGGAGACCGGGCGCGACAGGAAGGACATCACCTCGATGAACACGATCAAAGGCAGGATGTAGATCGGTATGCCTTTGGGCACGAACAGATTGAAGAAGTGCAGTCCGTGCGTCCAGAACCCGTACACGATCACCGTGGCGAACACCAGCAACGCCAGGGCTACGGTGATGATGATATGACTCGCCACCGTGAAATTATACGGGATGAACCCGACCAGGTTCGAAACCAGGATGAACATGAACAGGGAGAACACCAGCGGGAAGAACCGCATCCCACTCTCGCCGATGGTGTTGCGAATGGTGTCGGCCACGAACTCATAGGCAAGCTCGGCGATCGATTGCATACGGCCTGGGATGAGTTGCCGGCCGGCTGTGGCCCCAAGCATCAGCGCCGCGGTAAGGCCAACCGCGATGCCCATATACAGGGCGGAGTTCGTGAAGGCTAATTCGACCGAGCCGACTTTCCCGAGCGAAAAGTAGTTGATGATCTGGAATTGATGGATCGGATCGGCCATGGCGGCAGCTGGTTCCTTCGGTTCTTCATTCCGACGCCTCCGGCCAAACATGCCCTCGGGTCGTAGCATCTTCTCTCAGTCCTCGGGCGGAACGCCCCGATCGCCCCCGGGGGCAACACCTGCGGCCCGCATCACATTCAAAACGCCCGCCGCAAAGCCGAGCAGCAAAAATACGATCAGCCCCCACGGGGAGATCCCGAGCAAACGGTCGAGCGCCCAGCCGATCGCGGCACCGACCAGGACCCCACCCACGAGCTCACTGGAGAGCCGGAACCCCCGCGCGTATCCCGAGGCATTCGTGGTCGGCCGGCCACGTGTTTCGGGTGATTCGCCGGGCCGCTGCTGGCCGAGCCGATTGCCGAGACGGCGAAGCCTCGCGGCAAGAGCGGCCTCGTCGGTTCGGCGCTTTTCCAAATCGTTGCTGTCGCGCGGATTATCAGCCATGTTGCTGCCCTTCGCGCGCCACTGGCGATCCGACTTCCCGCCCCCTCAAAGCCGCGCGGACCATACTTATTGGGTGCGGCCTAGTCAAGAATCCGCTCGAACGCAACAAACGTCTGAAATGAGAAAACAATCGTACTGTTTGATCTGCCGTCAAGCCTGTGCGAAGGCGTTCATCAGGCGCCCGCACAATGCCACCGCCGTCTCATGTATGCGGCATCGCAGGTTTGTTGCACAATGGGGAGCATCATGAGCGCAAACCTTTACCCGATTGTGATCCTGGCCATAACGGCGATGCTGAGCGCCCCACTGCGTGCGCAGGATAGTGCCCAGGAAACGCCGGCGCAGACGCCTCAATCGCACCCGCCGGAATTCGGAGATCCGAGGTTCGCGTTTCATCGCATCAATAGCGGCTTCGTGCGGCTCGACCTGCGCACCGGCGCGATCGCCTCGTGCATCCAGAATGCCGTCGGTTGGGTCTGTACCCCGGGCCGCGAAGAACGCGCCGCTCTCGATCTTGAGATTGCGCGGCTGCAGCGGGACAACGCCATCTTGAAAAACGCGCTGCTGGAACACGGAGTGCCATTGCCGAACGACATGAAGGCGGACGCGCCGCCGAGCGTCGTCCCATCCGCGCCGGAAGAGCCTGTGCCGCGCCCCCCACAATCTGTGCCGCCGGTCGCCTCGGCGCCGCCCGCATTGCCAAAATCCCCCGAACCGGACCGCGCATCGCGCGACGACGCCGAGGTTGAGCGCATCATGACTGTCATGGAAAGGGTCTGGCGACGCCTCGTCGAAATGATGATGAGCATCCAGCGCGACGTGCAGAAGAAGGGGTGAGCGAACCGCCCGGCGAAAGGCTACCACATAGGGAATGCCATGAATCGGCTCTCCACCACCGCGGTTATGGCTCCCGACCTGATTGCCACCGCGACGCTTGCAGTCGAGACGCGCGGGGAGGGATTCATGGAGATCACGCGTGACGTTGCAGATTTCGTCACCGCCGCCGAGGCGGGCGACGGACTTTTGTTTCTTTTCATCCGGCACACCTCGGCTTCGCTGGTGATCCAGGAGAATGCCGATCCCGACGTCCGCACCGATCTCGGCACCGCGCTGAACCGCCTTGCGCCGGTCGACGCCGGCTGGATTCACGATCTCGAAGGACCGGATGACATGCCGGCTCACGTGAAAACCATGCTGACCGGCGTTTCGCTTCACATTCCGGTTCGAGATGGCGCCCTCAAGCTTGGGAATTGGCAAGGCGTTTACGTGGCAGAGCACCGCACCCGGCCGCATCTTCGTGAAGTGATGTTGCACTATGTGGGCCGAAGGCGCAGCAGGTGACCGGATGCGGCCCGGATCAGTGGCGGCTGGCCGCGGACCAAGCCGAAACGCGGAGAAGCAGAAACCTCCTCGCCGGCCCGGTGCCATGAACAGCCGGCGAAGAAATCGTAACGCCTCTTGCATCGGCAACGACGTGGTTACAAAATAGTCACAATGTTGGAAGCCGACCCGCAAAAAGCAGGTATCAGACGTGGGCGCATCGACGCACTACCGGCTGGTGATCGCCGATGATCATCCGTTGTTCCGCGGCGCATTACGCGAGGCGGTGACCGGATTGTTCGAACGCGATGCCATAGCTGAAGCGGGATCGTTCGACGATATTTCCAAGCTGCTCGACCGCAACGACGATGTCGACCTCGTTCTGCTCGACCTGGCCATGCCGGGTGTACGCGGCTTTTCCGGCCTCATGTACATGCGGGCGCAGTATCCCGACATCCCAGTCGTGATCGTATCCGGCAATGATGATCCGACTGTGATCCGGCGTTGCATGGATTTTGGCGCGTCCGGGTTCATTCCAAAGACACTGGGCGTGGACCAAATGCGTAAGGCGATCGAGCGCGTGCTCGCGGGAGGAATTTGGACCCCTCCTGACGTCGATCTTTCCGCCAAGGCCGACGACGATAGCGCAGCCATGCTGGCGCGGCTCGCTTCGCTTACGCCGCAGCAGGTGCGGGTGCTCATGATGTTGTCGGAAGGCTTGCTTAATAAGCAGATCGCCTACGAGCTGAGTGTCTCCGAGGCGACCGTCAAGGCGCACGTTTCCGCAATCCTGCAGAAGCTGGGGGTCGAAAGCCGTACCCAGGCCGTGATCGCTGCCGCCAAGATCGAAGTCGGCCAGTGGCCGCAGGCGGCACCAAGTACCCATTGACAACTGAGCCGTTCCGTTACTCGGCGGCGACGACTCGGTGCACCGCCCACTGCGACATAACGGCACGCAAGGACGCCGGCTTGACTGGCTTGTTGAGGACCTGGATGCCGAGGGCGCGCGCGGCTTCACGCACATCCGGGGAGCGATCGGCGGTGATGAGTACCGCCGGAATTTCCCCTCCGAACCGGCGTCGTAGCTCGGCGACCACCTCGATGCCATTACCATGGTCGAGATGGTAATCGACCAGAAGGCCGCCAGGAGGCTTGCCGGCCGCCTGCAAGGTCGCGATGGCTCCCGACAAATCTGCCGCCTGAAACGTCTCGCATCCCCATCCCCGCAGCAACGTCACCATGCCGTCCACAATGTTCGGGTCGTTGTCGATACATAGAACCGGTATCTTGGCGAACCGGCCGAGATCAGTGCGCGGCTCTGGTGGAAGCGCGTCGCCGAGCCTCTTCGAGACAACCGGAACCTCGATCGAAAAACGCGTGCCGCGATCGACCTGTGAATCGAGCGCAATCGGATGATCGAGCACACGCGCAATGCGCTCGACAATCGAGAGTCCGAGCCCGAGACCGCGGGCGACCTTGGCGCCCCCTTCAAGGCGATGAAATTCGGCGAACACGGCGTGGCGCTTGTCAGGTGGAATGCCGATTCCCGTATCGAAGACATCGAGGCGCAGCCGCTTCCCGCGGCGGCGGCAGCCGACCAGAACGCGCCCGGTTCGCGTATACTTGATGGCGTTGGAAATGAGATTCTGCAACACTCGACGCAGCAGCCGCCGATCGGACCGTATGTTGAGCGAACACCGCACGACGATGAGATCAAGGCCCTTGTTACGGGCGAGCGGCGCAAAATCCGACTCAAGCCGTCTAAGCAGCTCGTCAACCCGGAAGCTTGTGATTTCGGGTTTCATCGCGCCGGCATCCAGCCGCGAGATCTCGAGCAAAGCGGAGAGGATATCCTCGACGGCTTCGAGCGAGGCGTCGATGTTGGCAACGAGCTGCGCTTCGCCCCCACCCTTCCCCCCCACGCGAGCGGAGGAGGAAAGGGTGGGGGCAAGGCGTTCGACGAGGCTCGTGACATAGAGGCGTGCGGCATTCAAAGGCTGAAGGATGTCATGGCTTGCGGCGGCAAGAAATCTCGTCTTTGACAGGTTGGCCGCCTCTGCGGCCGATTTTGCCTTAGCGAGTTCCGCGTTGAGACGCTCAAGCTCCATGGTGCGCTCGCGCACCCGCCGCTCGAGGTTCTCGTTGGCCCGGGAAAGTGCCTCGGCCGCGGCGACGCTCGGCGTGATGTCGGTGAGCGTGGTGACGACGCCGCTGTCCGGCATGTGGTTGACGCGCACCTCGATGACGAGGCCGCGATCGGGAAAGCGTTCCAGAAATGGCTGCAGATCGGCTGTGTAACGCGGCAATCTCTCGCGTACCAGCACTTCGGGATTCCCGGGCCCGAAGGCACCGCGCTCGGCATTGAAGCGCAGAATTTCGGCAAGATCTATACCGATGCGCACGATCTCGTTGGGCAGTTGCAGCAGTTCGCCAAATTGCCGATTCCAGCAAATGAGGTGCGTATCTTTGTCGAACACCGCGATGCCCTGGCGCACATGATCGAGTGCGGTCTGCAGAATTTCACGGTTGTAATGAATGGCGGCATTGGCATCATCGAGCAGTTTGAGTGCCGCCTTGGTGGAAACTGTCCGCTGACGCAGCAGCAGCGACAGCACGAGGCGGGAGGAGGCTGCGCCAATGGCCGATGCCAGTAGTCGCTCGGCGTAGCGCAACAACTCGAAATCCGCATGGGCGCCGGGTTCGAGGCGCATGCGCCGCTCGGCTGCCAGTCCCTCAAACGACGTGCGTGTCCGTTCCTCGCCCAGATAGCGGGCAACAGCGGTCGTCAGTTCTTCCACCGTGACGGCGGATCGCCAGAGCCTGAAGCTTGGCGCCGGCGTAAGCCCGCGTGGCACGAAAAGGTCCGCCTGGATGCGCTCGATGGCGGCGGGCTGCCGGATCAACGAAACAGCCACATAGGCCAGGAGGTTAAGTGCAAGGCTCCAAATCATGCCGTGAACCAATGGCGGCAGATCGAGCCCGAACAGTGCCTGCGGCCTCAGGGGGCCGATCCCGAATGGTCCAGCAGCCAGAAACGTCGTGCCCCACGCAGAAACGGTGAGGCTCGGCAGGAGCAGCGTATAGGCCCATACCAGGATGCCGACCGTCATTCCAGCAAGGGCGCCGCCGGCCGTGGCGCGCCGCCACATCAAGCCGCCGAAAAACGCCGGGGCAAGCTGCGCGACGGCGGCAAATGCCATCAGCCCGATTGCGGCAAGTTGGGCTTCCCCCGCTGAGCGGTAGTAGAGGTAAGCGAACAGCAGCACGGCGAAGATGGCGATGCGTCGTACCGTCAACAGGTGAGTGCCTACATTGGTGCCGGGGCGCCGCATCAGCGCGAGCGGCACCACGATATCGTTCGACACCATGGTGGCCAGAGCAATTGATTCGACGATCACCATGGCGGCAGCCGCCGACAGGCCGCCGATGAATGTCGCGAGCGCGAGGAATTCGGATCCGGCCGAGATCGGCAACGCAAGCACGTACATATCGCTGTCGACGGCGCCAGGCGAAAAGGTCAGCATACCGGCAATCGCGACCGGCACTACGAAAAGGTTGATGAGAACGAGATAAACGGGAAACAGCCATGCGGCGCGACGGATCTCGGATTCATCCTTGTTCTCAACCACGGTGACATGGAATTGGCGCGGCAACAGAATAATGGCGCAGAGCGACAACAGCGTCATCGCTCCCATGGTGCCGAAGCTCGTGCCGGTGGTCAGCACGGCGGCCGTATCGGGACGTTCCAGTGCCTTGTCAAACAAAGCGATTGGCCCGTCGAACATCACGAACGTCACGAAGATGCCGACGGCCAGGAAAGCGACAAGTTTGACGATCGATTCGACCGCAATAGCCAGCATCAGGCCGTGCTGATGCTCGGTGGCATCGATATGTCGCGTACCAAACAGGACCGCAAAGGCAGCGAGCGACACGGCGACGAACAGCGGCGGATCGCCCAGTGGCTGCACCGGGCCTCCCCAGGTGGCGAGGGGCGCCGCGATCGTATCGAGTGAGGATGATACAGCTTTAAGTTGAAGCGCAATGTAGGGGATCATGCCGATGATGGCGATGATCGCCACGGTCGCCGCCACGCCCTGATGTTTGCCGTAGCGTGCGCCGATAAAATCCGCGATCGAAACGATGTTCTGTGCCTTGGAAAGCCGGGTGATGCGGGCGATCAGCGGGAACGCCAGCCCGATCATAACAACGGGACCGATATAGATCGCGAGAAAATCAAAGCCGGTCCGCGTCGCGAGGCCGACTGAACCGAAAAACGTCCAGGATGTGCAGTAAATTGCAAGCGACACCGGGTAAATCAGCGGTCGCGGACGATCTGTTCCGCCAAGCCTGCCCATCCGGTCGCCGTAGCTCGCTATGACGAACAGTAGGCCGATATAGACGAGCGCGACGACGATAACGAACCAGCCCTGCAGCATGCGGTTCTGTTGCTCCGGTTGCCATGGCGGCGCAAGCCGGCGTGTCTGTTCGAAACGTCATCATAACTCGGCTTCGATGTCTACTGTGGTACTCCAAAACGGCGGCGTACTGCGGCCGTTTGCTTGGCCCTTGCGGGAGCGGCCTAAGGCGCTGCTATATTCAGGTTGTCGTTTGTGGCCGTCGATTAATATGGCCACCGCCCATGGTGGCAGGCATTGCGGGTAATGAAACCGAGGTCATTCGAATCGCTGTTACTGAGTGTTCTCGACACCGCAGTCGACGGCATCATTATTATCGATGAACACGGCCGGATATCGGTATACAACCAGGCTTGCGAACGGCTGTTTGGGTACAAGGCCGCGGAGGCCTTGGGGCAGAGTGTGCGGCTGATCATGCCGCCCGAGTTTTCGCTCCACCATGACCGTTACGTTGCAGATTACCTGAGCAGCGGTCGCCGGAAGATCATCGGTATCGGCCGCGAGGTGAAAGCTCAGCATCGCGACGGCACCGTTTTTCCCGTTGAACTGTCGGTTGGCGAGGCGATGACTTCCGAGGGGCGCCGGTTCATCGGCATTATCCATGATCTGCGTCAGCGGTACGCGAACGAAGAGCGTCTCAATCAGCTCCAGGCGAGCATGTTGCACATGGCGCGGGTATCGACCATGGACGAAATGGGAGCAGCGCTGGCGCACGAGCTAAATCAGCCTCTGACCGCCCTGATACTCTACCTCCAGGCGATGGAGCGCGCCTGCGCGCGGCCGGATTTGCCGAGCCTGATCCCGGAGAACGTGCTGGCGGTTCTGCGCAAGGCGGTGCGCGAAGCCGAGCGGGCCGGCAACATCATTCAGCGTATGCGCCAATTCGTCGAGAAACGCAGCTCGCAGCGCCGCCTGGTGGAAATCAACCCGCTGGTCCAGGATGCCCTGGAGCTCACTCAATTCGGAACGCGTCCGGGCTCGACCAGGATAAAATGCGATCTTGAAGCGAATTTGCCCCAGGTACTTGTCGATCCTGTCCAGATCCAGCAAATACTTGTCAATCTCGCCCGTAATGCGCTGGAAGCCGTAAAAGGCCGGCCAGAAGCCGAGATCTCCATTACAACTTGCCGCACCGAGAAGCGCATTGCGATCCGGGTCGAGGACAATGGTCCAGGGATTCGTGCCGAAGCGATTCCGGACTTGTTCAAAGCATTTGCATCGTCCAAGAGCCATGGACTTGGCTTGGGGCTGGCAATTTCCAAAACGATCGCACAAAGTCACGGCGGCACCCTTGAAGTCGATCCCGGTGGAAAAGGACGGGGAGCGCGATTCACGTTGAGCCTGCCGCTGACCGCGCCCGACGTGGAAGGAAATGGGGACGAGCCGAAATGAAAGAGACCGGGGTGGCGCAGGGAGACATCTACGTCGTCGATGATGATGCTTCGGTGCGCGATGCACTGTCGCTCGTGCTGAGTCTCGAAGGATTCCACGTTTGTGGCTTTGCGGAAGGAAGCTCGTTCCTTGCGGCAATACGCCAGCACCAACCCGACTGCATCATCCTTGATGTCCATATGCCGGGGCGATCCGGGCTGGACATACTCAAGGAACTTCGCAATCAACATAGCGCGGTTCCTCTCTTCATCATTTCCGGCCAGGGGGATATTCCGATGGCGGTGGACGCCATCAAAAATGGTGCACTCGATTTCATCGAGAAGCCTTTCAATGCAGAAACGCTCGTCGCCCGCGTCCGCGAGGCCATTGCGGCAGTGGCGCTCCTGAAGACGCAGGCTCCGCATGGCCCGGGCCTTGCGGCCCGATTTCCAGGCCGCGATTTGCTGACGCCGCGCGAATATCAGGTGCTTGAGCTGATTGCCAGCGGTGCCTCCAACAAGGAAGCCGGCCGCCGGCTTGGCATCAGCCCCCGCACCATCGAGGTCCATCGTGCCCGCATCATGGAAAAGCTCGGCGCCAAGAACACCGTAGATCTTGTACACATCGTGCTGTCCGATCGCGGGTGAGTCGCCTGGTTGTCTCGACCTCGCAGAACCTCAGTACTCATACTTATGGAGGTCTGCGGATTTAAAACCTCCGACGGGGCTTTAACAGCGTAGTTATCATCACCCCGGCTTGTCGCCCAACCTCAAAACGGGACCATGGCGATCTATCTGCTAGAGGATGACGCAGGCGTCAATGAATCCCTCGCATTGCTGCTTGCCCATCTCAATTTCCATGTGATCTGTCATTGCGACGCCGAAAGCCTGTTCCGCGCGAAACCGCCCGGTGCCGACGATGTCGTCTTCGTCGATCTCATGCTGCCCGGGGTGAGCGGCGCTGAGGCAATCCGTTGGCTGGAGTCGCTAAAGGAGCCGCCGCGCATTGTGGTCATTTCAGGCCAGTCGCAGGCGGCCATCCGGTCGGAACTCGCCGGCATGAACGTGACCCGCGTGTTACGCAAACCGCTCGATCTGGCGGCCATTGTCGGCGAGCTGCGCCGGATAGGATGTGATGTTCCGGTGACACCGAACGCACGCCGCTCTGAACCAATCGGACAATCGCTATTTTAGGCATAATCACCGCTCCTCCCGCCGGCGCATGGCGCCTAAGCAGTGCTACGTACGCAACCTGCCCGATTTTCGCCATGCGCGGCTTCCTCTAGCTTGATCTAGATCAAGCAGGCGATCCGGAAGCCAGAGCGAGGCGGATACCCCCATGAAAGCCCAAACGGTTCAATATGCTGCCATCCCACAGGCTCAGCCTTCCTTTGATTGCCCCCAACCAGCGTCGCGAGCTGTCCGAGGTGGCTCGGTAGTGTCGCTTCGTCCTGAAGAAGAGGGGCACCAGCAGCGTTTCGGGCAACACGTCCATCTGTTTTGCGAGGGTGATGACGCCAAACGAATTTACGAGCTCATCAATGGGGCAGTGATGCTCTACAAGCTGCTGCCCGATGGTCGCCGCCAGGTTGTGGAACTGATCGGCCCCGGCGGGGTGTTCGGGATCTCGGCCATTCCAGTCTATGAGTGTTCTGCCGAGACGTTGGTGTTCAGCCAAGCGGTCGTCCACGAACGTGCGGTCGTCGAGCGATCGTCGGAACTGTTTCGCCGTCTCAGTGCGCATCTTCAAACCCAGTTCTGCGCCATGCACGAGCATGCGGTTCTGCTCGGTCGCAAAACCGCCCTCGAACGGGTGGCGAGCTTCGTTATGCACTACGTTCCAGGACGCGGCGGATACGGTTGCCCAGGACCACGTGGTGACAACTCCTTCAATGTGAAGCTCAGTATGACGCGCCAAGAGATTGCCGACTACCTGGGCCTCACAATCGAAACGGTATCGCGTGCTTTTTCAGAGCTGCGGCGGCGCGGAATCGTGGCGATCGACAGGCAGGAACAGGTTCTCGTGAAGGACATTTGCCGCATTTGCAAACTGACCGGAACGCGTTGAACCGACTTCCGGGCTGCCGCTACAAATGAGGAGAGACTTGCGAACTCCTCCCTAGCAATTCTCTCATACTGGGCGCCGCGCCTTGCGCAGCGGCGCCCTTTTTTCATGAATGTTCCGCCACTTCCAGCGGGCGCCTATCCGCCTCGCCCGGGTTTGACGGCCGGCCGGCGGCAGGGCATTGATCCCCTGTCTCATGCGCCAAGTCTCCGGGTTCAGCCTTAAACTCATTCGCGCTGCGGAATCCCTGCTGATCGGGGCGGCCGGCGGCCTTCTGTTCGACGCGGCGAGATTTCCAGCCGGTTGGCTTGCCGGCTCCATGGTCTTCACCGCAGTTGCGGCGCTCGCCGGTCGCCGGATCTACATGCCAAGTCCGCTCGCGCGCGCGTGTTCCATT
>Ga0209465_10000608_pt1 | contig 16548 bp, 17 predicted proteins | sample PanSoiPlot1MoBio_FD_188321 | JGI IMG/M metagenome (GOLD analysis project Ga0209465, IMG submission 188321) | Tropical forest soil microbial communities from Panama analyzed to predict greenhouse gas emissions - Panama Soil Plot 1 MoBio (SPAdes)... | ecosystem: Environmental > Terrestrial > Soil...
GTGCTGACGGTGAGAAGGTGCAGCCGCGGTCCCTCCACGCAGTAGGGAAAGGAGTCTGCCGACTGCGCGCCCGTCAGGTTGACGGTCTCGCCGGAGATCGCGTAGGTGCCGACGTCGGCCGAGAACATGTCCGGATAGATCAACGTGCAGTTGCATTTGCCGCCGCTCGCATCCACGCAGGTGAACTGGGCTGTCGCGCCGGCCCCCGCGGAGACCGAGGCGCAGCTCGAGGCCGGGAGGCACGAGAGCGGCGCCGTCTCGGCGAGGACGGCGGTCTTCTGCCAGGACGAGATCGTGTAGCTGAGATCGGCGTTGAAGGTGACCGACCCCGAAACGTTCAGGGCCGCGCCGTCGAGCACCTCGCCCGCGCAGGTCGCCGTCGACTGCAGCTCGATCATCTCCTGGGCGGCATTCGCGCAGGCGCCGGCGACCTTCCAGGTGCCGACGACGTCGCCCCCGCACGGTTGGACCTGATCGCAATTCGCAGGGGTCGATTTCGCCCCGCTGCCGCATCCGGACGCCACCGCCGCCACGCCCGCAAGTACGCATGCCCAAAGGACCTTTCCCGACGCCATCCAGGAAGCCTAACCCGACAGGCGGCTCGGCAGGAAGAATGCTGATGCCCGCGGACACGGCCGCCCTCAAGACCGTGCGCTGGACTGCCGAAATTCCTTACGATGAAGCCGCGGGAGGGATCCGCGCCCGATCTCGTTCGCACTGCGCGCGGGGAGCGACCGCGCACGGAAGAATTCGACGTGGAAGACGACGAGGACACCAACGGCCGGCCCAGCCCGATCAATCAGGCGATGCAGACCGCGGAGATCGACATGGCTCGCGATCGCCGGGTGACGCTCACCTCGCCGATCCCCGCCATCCTGGCCGAATCGATGGCCCGCGACCGGATCATGACGCCGCGCCAGCGGATCACGACGCCGCCGCACCGAGATCCGGCGGCGCCCATTCCCGAGCGCCCCGAGCAGACGCGCCGGGTCGGCGATTCGGACCCCGTGAAGCCTGGGTCGGGCCCAAACCCGAGGTCCGACGTCGGCGTGGCCCCCTGGCGGCAGCGAGCCGCCCAGCGGATCGATGAGGCGCGCGCGGCGCTCGACGCGGGCGATGTCGGGGCGGCCGTGGTGGCGGCGGACGCGGCGATGCAAGAAGCCGACGAGGCCCCGTCACCGGGCATCGTCGAGGTGATCGAGCCGGCGCGCCCGCTGTTGACCCGCGTGTTCGCCTCCTACGTCGGTCCGACCAACGGCCTGCCGATCCTGGCCCCGCGGGCCGACGAGATCGCGCGCCAGCGGCTGGGGGAGCGGGAGCGGGCCGTGATGCGGCGAATCGACGGCATCCGGACGCTGGAGGAGCTGTTCGACGGCTCCGGCCTCGGGTCGACGGACGCGCTGCGGATGATCGCGCGGCTCATCCGCTCGGGCGCCGTTCGCATCGTCTGAGTCGCGGGCGCCTGCCCAGGCAGACGCGAAATGTGATAGTTCGGGACACGATGAAGATCGTGCTCGCCTATTCGGGAGGCCTCGATACCTCGGTCGCGATCGTCTGGTTGAAAGAGAAGTACGACGCCGAGATCGTCGGTTTTTGTTCGGACGTGGGGCAGGGCGAGGACCTGGAGGCGGCGCGCAAGAAGGCGCTGAGGACAGGCGCCATCTCGTGCCACGTGCTGGACCAGCGCGACGAATTCGTCCGCGACTTCGTCTTCCCGGCGGTGCGCGCGGCGGCGGTCTACGAGGGGGCGTACTTTCTCGGGACGGCGCTGGCGCGCCCCTGCATCGCGCGCGGGATGATGGAGGTCGCGGCACGCGAGGGCGCCACCGCGATCGCGCACGGCGCGACCGGCAAGGGCAACGATCAGGTCCGCTTCGAGCTCGGCGCATACTGGTTCAACCCGTCCATCCGGATCATCGCGCCCTGGCGAGAGTGGGATTTCAAGTCGCGCTCGGAGCTGCTGGCCTTCGCCACCGCCAAGAAGATTCCCGTCGAGGCGTCGGCTTCGAAGCCGTATTCGATCGACCGCAACCTGCTGCATACGAGCTACGAGGGCGGCGTCCTGGAGGATCCCGACGCCGAGCCGCCCGCCGAGATGTTCCAGCGGACGGTCGACCCGCGGCGCGCGCCCGACGAGCCGCGCGAGGTGGCGATCGGCTTCGAGAAGGGGACGCCGGTCTCCGTCGACGGCAAGCCGCTGGCGCCGGCGGCGCTGCTCGGGGAGCTGAACACGATCGCCGGCGCGCACGGCGTCGGCAGGGCCGACGTCGTCGAGGACCGGTTCGTCGGGATGAAGAGCCGCGGCGTCTATGAGACACCGGGGGGAACGCTCCTACATCTGGCGCATCGCGCGGTCGCTTCGCTGACGATGGACCGCGAGGCGATGCGCGTTCGCGACAACACGTCGGTCGAATACGCGGCCCTGGTCTACCGGGGATTCTGGTTCTCGCCCGAGCGGGAGGCGCTGCAGCGGCTGGTCGACGCGGTGAACGAGCCCGTCACGGGAACGGCGCGGTTGAGGTTGTACAAGGGGAGCGCCACCCTGATCGGGCGCACCTCGCCGCGCTCGCTTTACCGTAACGATATCGTTACATTCGAGGATGACCGTGGCGCCTACGACCAGCGCGATGCGGGGGGCTTCATCCGTCTCAACGCGCTCCGGCTGCGGACGTCGGCGATGATTAAAGACCCAGGCTGACGCCGCCGATTGGCAGGGAGATGGGCGAAAAGATCGCCGCCGCCTCGAACGGGGACGGCCGCCCCGCGGCCGAAAGCAACGCCGCCGTTGCCGAGGTGATGATCGTCGACGACGAGCCGCTCACCGCGCGCGGCTACGCACGCGCGCTCACGGCCGCCGGTTACAAGGTCACGATCGCGGGGGCGGGGCGCGAGGGCGCGACGCTGGCGCGCAACAAGCGGTTCGACGCCATCGTCAGCGACATCGCCATGCCAGACATGGACGGGCTGGCCCTGCTGCGCGACATCCGCCAGACGGATCTGGACGTGCCGATGATCTTCATGACCGGCAGCCCGGCGCTGGAGACCGCGCTGGAGGCGATCGAGTACGGCGCGTTCCGCTACCTGCTCAAACCGGTGCCGCTCGACGCGCTGCTGGGCGTCGTCAGCCGCGCGGTGGCGGTCCACAAGCTGGCGCGCGTGCGCCGCGAGGCCAGCCTGGTCAAGGAGCTGGAAGGAAAACAGATCGGGGATCGGGCGGGCCTGGAAGCCCGATTCACGTCGGCGGTCGAGAAGCTGTGGGTCGCCGCGCAGCCGATCGTCTCCTGGTCCGGCCGCAGCATCTTCGCCTACGAGACCTTGCTCCGCACCGACGAGCCGACGCTTCGCAGCCCGCTGGATTTCTTCGACGCGGCCGAGCGGCTGGGCCGGGCCGCCGAGCTGGGGCGCATCATTCGCGGCCACGTCGCGCGGTTGCTGGCGGGGGAGCGGCCGCCCGGGCACGTGTTCGTCAACCTGCACCCGGCGGACCTCGAGGACGCGGAGCTGTATGCGGACGTCGGCGCGCTGACGCCGTTCGCGAACCAGGTCGTCCTCGAGATCACCGAACGCGCGGCCCTGGACGGGATCCACGAGCTCGGCAGCCGCGTCACCAGGCTGCGCGCGCTGGGTTATCGGATCGCCATCGACGATCTCGGGGCCGGCTACGCCGGGCTGACCAGCTTCGCGCAGCTCGAGCCGGAGGTGGTGAAGGTCGACATGTCGCTGGTGCGCGACATCGATCGCTCGCCGGTGAAGCAGAAGCTGGTGCGGTCCATCATCGCGCTCTGCACCGAGCTCGGGATCCAGCTGGTCGCGGAGGGCATCGAGACGCAGGCCGAGCGCGACGTGCTGATCGGGCTCGGCGGCGATCTCTGCCAGGGCTACCTGTTCGCAAAGCCCGGCCGCGGCTTCCCGACCCCTCAGATCTGAATCTGGTCCCCTCGCCCCGCGACGCGGGATGGGGTCAGGGGCTGGCGAACCCCCTAGAAATCTCCACCGGCAACGATCACTTACGTGGACGTGGATCCACGTTCACGAAAGCCGCGAAGCCGCTCGCACTGGTCGTGGGGATCCTTGAAGGGCTGGGGTGAGCGGCGCGCGTCAGGGCGCCGGGATCAGGCGGTGGCGCAGGACCCAGAAGATGCAGAGCAGCGCGATCAGCACGAGGCTGCGCATCACGACGACTCTGCGGACGCGGCGGCGGAGGAGATCGTAGTAGGCGCGCGCGTCGGCCTCGGGGAGCCGCGCCAGGATGCTCTCCGCCTGCGACAGGCGGACGCCATCGATGGCGCGGCTGCCGACTGCGACGATCACCAGCACGGCGAACAGGCCGATCATCATCGCGGAAAGATCTTGAACAGCACCAGCGCGGCGATCGCGCCCGCGACGAGCAGCGCGGTCAAGCCGATCAGCACGCGCTCGCGACGGAGCTGCGCCCGTTCGTAGAGCGTCCGCGCCGCATCCGGCGGCAGGGCCAGGATCGTCGCCAAACGCTTCTTCTCCTGCATGTACCCGCCCAGCGTGGCGAGCAGGGCGAGCACGACCAGCGCCACGTTCAGGAGCCGCACGATCAGTCTCCCCTCAGCTTCGCGAGCACGCGTTCGACCTGCGCCTCGGTCGCGGCCCGATCGCCGCCGTTGTCGATGACGTGGGTCGCGCGGCGCAGCTTTTCCTCCTGGGGCAGCTGCGCGCGCATGCGGGCGCGGACGTCGTCCTCGCCGACGCCGTCGCGGGCCACGACGCGCGCGATCCGCGTCGCCTCCGGCGCGGTCACGACGATGAGGCCGTCCAGCTCCTTGTCGCGGCCGCTTTCGATCAGCAGCGAGGCCTCGTAGATCGCCAGCGCGTGCCCGGCCGCGGCCAGCGCCGCCGCACGCGCGCGCGACAGTTCCTGGATCCGCGGGTGCGTGATCGCTTCCAGCTTTCGCCGCGCCGCGGGGTCCGGGTCGCCAAACACGATCTTGCCCAGGCGCTTGCGGTCGATGCTGCCGTCGGCCGCGACGACCTCGGGCCAGGCGGCCGCGATGTCGGCGTGGGCCGGCTGCCCGGGCGCCTGGATCTCGCGCAGCAGGTCGTCGGCGTCGATGACCGGGACACCGCGGGCGGCGAACAGACGGCCGACGGTCGACTTCCCCGCACCGATGTTTCCCGTCAGACCGACGAGCTTGAGGGGGCGAGTCACGAGGGGAATGCTACCCTAGACGGGCTTGACCCGCGTTCCCGACGTCGAAGAGGCGGCGTTCGTCGCCGAAGCGCGCGCGCTCGCCGATCTGCCGGCGCCCAGCGGGCCCGAGATCGCGATCGCCGGGCGTTCGAACGTCGGCAAATCGACGCTGCTCAACCGGCTCGCGGGGCGCAAGGGGCTGGCGCGCACCTCGAAGACGCCGGGACGGACGCGCGGGCTGGTCATGTTCGCGCTCCGCTTCAGGCGCGGCCGGGATGGCGCGGCGGCGGCGCCCGTGGACGAGCTGCGGCTCATCGACCTTCCGGGGTACGGCTACGCCAAGGTGTCGCAGGCCGAACGGCGCGACTGGCAGCCGTTGATCGAAGGGTACACGCGCACGCGCCGCGCGCTGGCGCTGTTCGTCGTGCTGATCGACGCGCGCCGCGGGATCGAGGACGAGGAACGCCAGCTCTACGAGTGGCTGGGGACCGAGGGCGTTCCCGCCCAGATCGTCTTCACGAAGGTCGACAAGCTGACGGCGAGCGCGCGGGGCGTGCTGCGCGAGCGCGCCCGTTCCCTGTTTCGTGGCGGCGGCCGCGCCGCCGGGCCGCTGTTCGTCTCGGGCGAGACGGGCGAAGGAGTCGACGGGCTCTGGGGCGCGATCTTCGACGCCGTGCGGGGCGCGCAAGGGGCCGCCGGCCGCGAAGTTGCGGAGGAGAGTCGGCGCGTTTAGCGTCTACGCCGGGAAGGTCCGCGAGATGGCCGTCAACAAGCTGCCTCAGGCGTTCGACGTCGAGCCGATGAAGCTGGGCGACCTGGACGCCGTCATGGAGATCGAGGGCGCGTCGTTTCGCTCGCCGATGCCCGCGCGGATGGTGCTTGAGGAGATGGGACGCGAATGGGCCCACATCGACGTCGTGCGCGACCGCCTGCGGCGGAACGTCACGGCGTTCAGCAACTACTGGGTGGTCGCGGACGAGGTTCACCTCTTGAACCTGGCGACGCATCCGGAGGCCCGGCGGGCCGGGCACGCGTCGCGCCTGCTGGCCCACATCATCGAGGTCGGCCGCAGCCGCAAGTGCCGGTTCGTGACGCTGGAGGTGCGGCGTTCGAACGCGGCGGCCGTGCGGCTCTACCGCCGGTTCGGCTTCAGGGCCGTGGGCGTCCGCCCGAACTACTACGCCGAGGATCAGGAAGACGCGATCGTGATGCTGCTGGACCTGGGTTGAGATGCCGATCCTGGCCGTGCTGACGCCGCTCGCGCTGCACGCCGCGGCCGCGGTCCACGCATTCGGCCCGGTGGCGCCGTTCCGATCGCCCCGGCCGCCGGTCGAGGCACCCGCTCCGGCGGCGGTGCCGCCGCCTCCGCCCGCGCCGACGCCGGCAATGGCGCCGATGCCGGTGCACACCCTGCGCCCCATCGGCCTGGTGGCGGTCCACGAACCGGCCGTCGCGATCACGTTCGACGCCTGCGCCACGCGCAGCCACAGCTACGGATTCGATCGCAAGGTGTTCGACCTGCTGACGCGGGAGCGGATTCCCGCGACGATCTTCGTCTCGGGACGCTGGGTCGAAGGTCATCCCGACGTCATGGCAGAGCTGGCAGCCGATCCGCTGGTCGAATTCGGCGACCACTCGTACGACCACCCACACATGGCCCACCTCCCGGTCGCGCGCATCGTCGAGGAGATCGACCAGACCGAGGCGGCGCTCGCGAAGTACGGCAAGCGGAGCGTGGCCTTCCGGCCGCCGTTCGGCGAATGGAGCCATCGCCTGGTCTACGTCGTGCAGGATCTGCAGCTGCCGACGGTGACCTGGGACGTCGTCTCGGGCGATCCGAGCGCGCACACCACGGTAGACCGCATGCTCCACAACGTCGTCGACAAGGCGCGGGCCGGGTCGATCATCATCTTTCACATCAACGGGCGGGGCCTGAAGACCGCCGACGCGCTGCCGGCGATCGTGCACGACTTGCGCGCGCGGGGCTTCCGCTTCGTGCTACTCTCGGAGTTGATGGCGGCGGGCCGCGCGGCGCCCGCGCCGATCCCGGTCTCGCCCGCGTCGGCGCCGGCGGCGATCTCCGATCCGGGGCCGCAATGACCCGGCCGACGATCGTCCGCGCCACGCCGGCGGTGGCGCGCCAGCAGGCCGCCTGGATCGTCGGCATCGAGCCGTGGAAGGGGCTCGGTTATCGGGCGGCGGCGCTGGGAAGCTACCTGGCGCGGCTGGCGCGAGCGGGCGACGTCTGGATCGCGCGGTCGCGCGGGCGGGCCCCGGCCGGGATCGTCGTCGCGACGGACGGTTTTTTGCTTGGCGGCTTCATCGCCCTGCTCGCCGTCCGGCCGGACGCGAGCGGGCAAGGGCTGGGCGGCCTGCTGGTCGCCCACGTCGAGGCCCGAATTTTCGAGCGTCGGCGCTGGCTTTTCGTCTCCTGCGACGCCGGCAACCGCGCCGCGCTGCGTTTCTACCGACGGCAGGGCTTCGCGCGCGTCGGCCGGCTGCCAGATCTCGTCCGCGCGGGCCGGATCGAGCTACTTTTGCGCAAGCCCCGACGCTAGCGTCACGCCCCAAGGCCGAGTACGATTGGGGCCGCTCGATGATTGGGGAACAGTTCGGGAATTACAAGTCTATCTCTCTGCTGGGTGAGGGCGGGATGGGCGCGGTCTACCTCGCCGAGCACCCGGGGATCGGCCGCCGCGTGGCGGTCAAGGTGCTGCACAAGAACTACACGCGCGACGAGCACCTGCTGGCGCGGTTCCTGAACGAGGCGCGCGCCGCCAACGCGATTCGTCACCCCAACATCATCGAGATCCTCGACTCCGGGATGATGGCGGACGGCACGCCGTTCCTGGTGATGGAGCTTCTGGAAGGGGAGAGCCTCGGCACGAGGCTGCGGCAGACGGGCGCGCTGCCGATCCCGACGGCGGTCGACTTCGCCTACCAGACGGCGTCGGCGCTGGGCGCCGCGCACGCCAAGGGGATCGTCCACCGCGATCTGAAGCCCGACAACCTGTTCGTCGTCCCCGATCCGCACGATGCGCGTCGCGAGCGCATCAAGGTGCTCGACTTCGGCATCGCGAAGCTGCAGCAAGGGTCGACGGGGGATTCGGTCAAGACGCGCACCGGAACGCTGATGGGCACGCCGATCTACATGTCGCCCGAGCAGTGCCGCGGCACGCGGGCGATCGATCATCGCAGCGACATCTATTCGCTGGGCGTCATCTTCTACGAGATGCTGGTCGGGCAGCCGCCGTTCGTGTCCGAAGGATTCGGCGAGCTGGTCAACATGCACCTCAACGTGCAGCCGGCGACGGCGCGTTCGAAGCGTCCCGAGATCCCGGTGGCGGTCGATGCGCTGGTGATGAAGATGTTGGCGAAGAATCCGGAGGATCGCTTCGCGGAGATGAAAGAGGTGCAGGCGGCGCTCAAGGCGTCGGGCGGCAGCCAGTTCACGGTCGCCGGCTCGTCGCCCGATCTCGCCAAGACGCACGCGCCGAAGGGCCCGACCCAGACGTCGCCCATGCACGACACGACGTTCTCGACCGGGACCGGCGAGCGCGTCGAGACCCAGGTGGTCAGGGGCCGCGGCAAGATGGTGGTGGGAGGTCTGGTCGCGGTGGGCGTGGCCGCGGGCGTCTTCTTCTGGTGGCAGAACGGCGGGAATGGGGGCGGCGGCAACACGACCAAGCCGACGACGCCGATCGCGACCAGCACGCCGCCCAAGCCGGTGACGCCGCCGCCGCCCATCGCGCCGCTGACGCCGACCAAGCCGGTCGCCGCCCAGCCCAAGAAGGTCGAGCTGCGACTGGTGTCGATGCCGACGGGCGCCAAGGTGCTCGACAGCGCCGACGGCGAGCTGCTGGGCGTGACGCCCCTCGTGCTGTCGCGCCCGCGGGGCGGTTCGCTGACACTGCGCTTTGAGAAGGACGGGTACACGGCCAGCACGCGCACGATGCCGCTCGACGCCGACCGCGCTTTCGAGATGACGCTGGAGCAGAAGCAGAAGAAGCACGAACACAAGCCGCACGAGGCGTCGTCGGAGCCGGCGAAGTTGTAGGCCGGTATGCAGCGGCCTGGCGCGCGTGTTTCGCTGATTCTGGCCCTGGTTTTCCCCGCCATCGTCTGCGCGGCGGTGGCGCTCGCGTACTACGGCTACAGCTACGCGAAGGCGTCGTCGGTCCGCAGCAAGACGTCGCTGATGGAGAACAACCAGCAACTGGCCGAGGTCGTCACCGACAAGGTCCAGGATCGCATCGACCACGTGGACGCCGAGCTGTTCGAGGAGGTCGAATGGAACGACCCCCTGGTGGATCCACCGGCGTCGTTCGACATGCCGTCGGGGGTCGAATCCGTCGTCGTGCTGGACGAGGCGTTGCACATCCGATCGATCGTTCCGGCGCCGGACGCCGCGCGCCGCCGGCGTGAGCTGGACCGCTGGGGCAGCTACGTCAAGGGGCTGGACTGGAAGTCGCTGCAGCCGTGGACGCCCAGCCACCCCGGAGGGTTTCGGCATCTCCATCAGCTGTTCGAGGGTCGGTCGGTGCTGATCGCCTACGCCGCGAAGAAGACGGAAGACGGGCACAACTATTACGTCGCCGCCAAGCTGGACGTCGGTCTGATCGCGAAGGACTGGATCCCGGACGCGCTGGACGACATTCCGGTCGGGCACCGCCGCGTCGCCATCCTGGACGAGGTCGCGCGTCCCATCTTCGGCGTGCCGCAGCCGGCGACGCAGTTCCAGTACGAGACGTCGTTCGGCCGGACGCTTTACGCGTGGCGCATCCAGATCACGCCCAGCGACGTCGCCGAGCTGCTGAAGCAGGCGGACACCGAACGATTGCTGGGGCGGCTGCTGGTGCCGGTGTCGCTGGTCATCTTCGCGGTCGGGCTGTCGGTGTTGTGGCTGTCGGTGCGGGCCGAGCGGCGCGGCGCCCAGCTGCGCAGCGACTTCATCGCCAACGTGTCGCACGAGCTGAAGACGCCGCTGTCGCTGATCCGGATGTTCGGGGAGCTCTTGGCGACCGGCAAGTACAAGGGCGAGGCGATGGGGCGCGAGTACGCCGGCATCATCACGCGCGAGGCGGAGCGTCTGTCGCACCTGATCGACAACGTGCTCGACTTCGCGCGGCTGGAACGCGGCAAGGCCAGCTACCACTTCGCGGAGGGCCACCTGGAGGAGGTGGTCGAACGCGCCCTCGACGTGTTCCGTCACCGGCTGGAGAAAGAGAAGCTGCGGTTGCGCACGGAGATCGAGAGCAACCTGCCCGCCGTGCGCATGGACGAGGGCGCGATGACGCTGGTGCTGCTGAACCTGGTCGACAACGCGGTCAAGTACGCGGGCGAGGGCGGCGAGGTGTCGGTCCGGCTGCGGCGCGTGCCGGGCGCGGTCGCGCTGTCGATCGCCGATCGCGGTGCCGGGATCGCGTATGACGAGCAGCGGCGGATCTTCGAGCGCTTTTATCGAGCCGACAACGCGCGCGCGCGCAACGTGCGCGGCAGCGGCATCGGTTTGGCGCTGGTCAAGCACATCGCCGAGGCGCACGGCGGGCGGGTCGAGGTCGAGAGCGCGCCGGGCCGGGGCGCGACGTTCACGGTCTACGTGCCGGTGGCGCCGATCGTGGCGCCGGCGCCGGAAGAGCGGGTGGCCTCGTGACCGCGGCAGGCGCGACGGGGCGGCGCCGGATCCTGATCATCGAGGACGAGCCCGATCTGGTGCGCGGCCTGCGCGCCGCGCTGGAGTTCGAGGGGTTCGAGGTGCTGTCGGCGGGGCAGGGGCGGGACGGCGTGCGCCTGCTGCGCGAGCGCGGGCCGGACCTCGTGCTCCTGGACCTGATGCTGCCCGACGCCAACGGCTTCGCAGTGTGCGAGGAGATCCGGTCGACGCACCCGCTGGTGCCGGTCATCATGCTGACCGCGCGCTCGCAAGAGACCGACAAGATCCGCGGGCTGGACGCCGGTGCCGACGACTACGTGACGAAACCGTTTTCCGTCGGCGAGCTGGTGGCGCGCATCAACGCCATGTTCCGGCGCCTGCACCGCGGCCTGACGACGACGAACGAGCGCATCGAGATCGGCGGCGCCGTCGTCGATCCGCACAAGCACGAGCTGACGCGTAAAGGGAAGACGCACGCCCTGTCGTTCTACGAGGTGGAGCTGTTGCGCCTGCTGTGGGAGCGCGCCGGCCAGCCCGTCACGCGCGAGGAGATCCTGGAGAAGATCTGGGGCGTCCCGGGCCACGCCGGCACCCGCAGCGTCGACAACTTCGTCGTCAAGCTGCGCAAGAAGATCGAAGAAGACGCCGCCAAGCCCCGCCACATCGTCACGATCTACGGGACCGGCTACAAGCTGGTCGTGTGATGGGCGCGGCGCTGCCGCCCGACGTCGCCGCCGGTCGTCTGCGGCCTCGCGAGCCGATCGGCGTCTACGTGCACTTTCCGTTCTGCGGCGTCCGCTGTCCCTACTGCGACTTCGCGGTCGACACGCGCGCCGACATTCCGCACGACGCCTACGCCGCCGCGGTCACCGCAGAGATCGCGGCGCGCCGCGGCTGGTACGACGGCGCGGGGCCGCTGGTCTCGATCTACTTCGGCGGCGGCACGCCCGGCCTCTGGCGGCCGGATGCGCTGGCGCGCGTGATCGAGGCGGCGCGCGCCGCGTTCGGCAACGCCGATCCGACCGCCCTCGAGATCACAGTCGAGGTCAACCCGGGCGAGGTCGACGAGGCGCGGCTGCGCGCGCTTCGCGGCCACGGCGTCAATCGGCTGTCGATCGGCGTGCAGGCGTTCGACGATCGACTGCTGCGCGGGCTGGGACGAAACCATGACGCCGCCGCCGGGCCCGCGTGCGTGCGCGCCGCCCGCGCCGCCGGGTTCGACAACCTGTCGATCGATCTCATGTTCGGCGTGCCGGAGCAGTCGTTCGACGACTGGCGGCGCGCCGTCGACACCGCGATCGCGCTCGGGCCCGACCACGTGTCGGCGTACGCGCTGACCGTCGAGCGCGGAACCGCGTTCGGCTCGCTGGCGCGGGCCGGACGGCTGGCCCGGCCGGACGACGAGGCCGTCGCGCGCATGTTCGAGCACGCGCGGGCGGCGTTCGCGGCCGCCGGGCTCGCCCCCTACGAGATCTCCAGCTACGCCCGGGCCGATCGGCGCTCGCGCCACAACCGTCTCTACTGGTCGCTCAACCCGTACCTGGGCGTTGGCGCGTCGGCCGCGTCGTTCCGCCCGCTGGAAGACGGCAGCGCCTGGCGGTTTTCGGATCCGCGCGCGACGGACGTCTACCTGCGCGACGCGACGCCTCGCCACATCGAGCGGCGCAGCGCGGCCGACCTCGAGAACGAGGCGGTCTGGCTCGCGCTACGCACCACCGACGGGATCGATCGCGCCGCCCACGCCGCCCGTCATGGCGTCGACCCCCTGGTCGGACGCGACGTCGAGATCGCCCGCGCCGTCGCCGCCGGCTGGGTCGTCGTCGACGAAGTCCGGATCCGACTCACCCCGGCCGGCGAGCTGTTCGCCGACGAAGTTGCCTCGCGTCTCTGGAAGTAGGTATCGGTCGTCGGCGACCAGACGCGCGACCGCGTGGCACGGCGCGAGCTCGAGCAGGCTGACCCCGCCCGTCGGCCACTCGCCGTCGCGGTAGCGCTGCAGGTCGATGTTCAGCAGACGGCAGAGCAACAGCCGCAGCACGGTCTTGTGCGACACGATCAGGACGTTCCCGGAAGCGTACTGGGCGCGAAGATCGTCGACCGCCGCGATCGCCCGGGCCGACACCGCGAACGGCGATTCGCCGGCGGGCGGGCCGATGGTCGGGTCCTGGCGCCACTGGCCGTAGCGGACCGGATCGCGCACGGCGGCCTCGCGCTTGGTCAGCCCCTGCCACTCCCCGAAAAACATTTCGTCCAGCCGCGCGTCGCGACGGATCCGGACCGACACGCGCGCGGCCAGCGGCTCGGCGGTGGTGATCGTCCGCCTGCGCGTGCTGGTCACGATCGCGCGCCAGGCGAGATCGCCGTATGCGTCCGCGAATCGCTCGCCCATCCGCAGCCCAGCCGGGGTCAGCGGGGCGTCGATGTCGCCGCAAAAGCGGTCGCCACGGCTGAACTCGGTTTCACCATGCCGCAACAGATACAGGTTCAGCACCCTTGCCCGCTCCCCACGCCGTCCGGAATTTCCGTGATTTCAAGTCACGTGCCACGCGCGATCGCGGTGCGACGGCCCGCTGCCCCGGCCCTCGTCCGGCGCGGGTAACGACCCCGCCGAAAACCTTCCCGCGCCGAAACGCAAAAGCTGGCAGAGTGGCGTGAAGTCGATGTCGCCTCCGCCCCCACCCGTTTCCGGCGGAGCCGACAGCGCCGCCGTGGTGGTCCTGATGGGCGTGTCCGGCAGCGGCAAGACGACGGTGGGGACGGCGCTGGCGGTCGCACTCGGTTGGCGCTTCGTCGAAGCCGACGACCATCACTCGCCCGCCAGCATCGCGAAGATGACCCGCGGCGAGGCGCTCGACGACGACGATCGGCGCTCGTGGCTCGACGAGCTGCGCGCGATCATCGAAGAGGCGCTGGTACGCGGCAACCGGATTGTGATGGCCTGCTCGGCGCTGAAGGCCAGCTACCGGGCGCGGCTCGGCCGCGCGGAGGCCGGCCGGCAGGTCCGCTTCGTCTACCTGGCCGGTCCGCCCGAGCTGTTTCGAGCGCGGCTGGCCCAGCGGGCCGCGCACTTCATGAAGGCCGCGATGCTGGATGGCCAGCTGGCCACGCTCGAGCCGCCCGCGGACGCGCTGACGATCGATGCCGCGCTGCCAGTCGCGGATCAGGTCGCCCAGATCCGTGCCGCGCTTGGTCTATGAGCCTCACGGCGGGTGCGCGAGCGGGCGCAGGATCTCCCCCTTCACGGGGAACCCGCTGCCGGGATGCCAGGCATCGTCCGCGCCGGCGCGCTCGTAGTTGGAGAAGCGCATCGGTCGCGTCGTGATCGGATCGGTCGCCGACAAGAAGCCGATGTGCAGGTGCGGCATGCCGGCGTTGCCCGAATTGCCGCAACGGCCGATGACGTCGCCGCGGCGCACCCGCGCCCCGGCCGTCAGCTTCACCGAGTCGGCCGCCAGGTGCCGGAACTCGCTGAACTCGGCCGGCGCGTGCTGGATGACGACGTAGTTCCCGGGATCGCTCCCTTTCTGGTACGCGGGCCAGTCGCGCGCGTCGCCGTTGGCGCCGACCACGGTTCCATCCGCGGGCGCCAGCACCGGACGGCCGTAACAGGCGAAGGCGGTCAGCGGCGATCCCGCAGGCGGCGCGGGCGTCCCCTTGGGCTGGGCGGGGACGAAATCCAGCGCGAACGCTGCGTAGCGAACGTGCGTCTCGCCGCTGTCGAATCCCTGGATGACGCCCCAGATCCCCTGGAACGGCAGCGACAGCCGGGTCTGCTGCGCCGGCGTCGCCGCGACTGCGATCAGCGTGGACAGCAGGCCGATCATCGCCCCCTGTCCGCCTTCGGCTTGCGCGAACCCTGCGGCTTGCGCAGCCCTGCCAGCGTCCGCTCCCAGAACGTGCAAGCCAGCCGCTCGCCGTCGCGGTCCGGGCCGATGAGACGGACCGCGGAGAGATGAAGCAGGATCGGCAACAGGCGGCCGCGCGGTTCCGCCCCCAGGCCACGCACGGCGTGCGCGACGCGCGCGCGGTGCGCGGCGAGCTTGCCGGCCACGGCCGCGGCGTCGCCGGCGTCGTCGCCGTCGGCGGCGAGGGCAGCGCGCAACCCGCGGCCCGCCCGGCGAAAGGCAGCGTCGGCGCGCGCGCGATCCTCGTCGTCGATCGCGGCCATCGTTTCGGCGGCGCGCCGTCGCGTCAGGGCGAGCGCGTGGCGCCCGTCGACCGGAAGGCCGAACGCCGCGGCCGCCGCGTCCAGCGCGCGCACGAGCAGGCAGATCCGTTCCAGGGCGTCGGCCGGCAGCGGCAGCAACGCGCAGGCGAGCTCGCTGTCGGACTCGAATATGTCGTGCACCGCGGGCAGCTCGCCGGGCCGGAAGCGGCCCAGCTCGGGACGGTATTCGTCGATCTCGACGCCGGTCACCAGCGCCGCCGCGCGCGCCCGCTGCAGGCGATCGCGCAGGCGGCCCTCGAACGCGAAGGCGGCCGGGCCGGCTTCGTGCACGCGAACGCGCAGGTGGTGGCGGCTCCCCGGCCCGTCGACGTAGCGCTGGAAGAACCAGCCGTCGATCTCGCCGGCGTGCTGTCCGGCCCGGACGATCGGCAGCAGCAACGCGAGCAGATCGTCCTGGCGTCCCTGGGCGCCGAAGAGCTTGATGGTGCGCCAGCCGTCGGCGATCTGGCGCGGCGCGCGGGCTGGCGGCGGAACCGATCCGGCAGAAGCGATGGCCGTCGCCCGCCGGGCGTGGCGGACGACGTCGGCGGCGTCCGGCTCCTCGACGACCATCACGATCGCCTCCACGCGGCGGCCGTCGCGATCGACCCGTTCGCCGAGCGGCGGCCAGATCTCGAACACCCGTTCGTGGCCGGCGAGATCGGCCGCGGCGTCCGGTGAGTGCAAATCGACGGGCAGAAGCTCGTCCCTCTCGCCCACCTGCACGTGGCGCGGCACGGCAGCCGCCCGCCGCCAGCGCCGGATGTCGGCGGGCGTGCGGGCGTCGGCGGGAAGTCGCCAGCTCGCCGGCGCGATCACGAAACCGTCGAGCGAGAGGCGCGGGATGAAACCGAGCTCGGCGAGCGGGCCGTGCGGGAGCGCCCAGGCGGCGTGCTGGCGCCACAGGCTCCAGCCGATGAGGAGGCGCGCGATCCCGGCCGGCGCGGTCAGCGAACGAAGTCGCGCGAACGACGCCGGAACGATCGGCGTACCCCCGGCGCGCTCGCGCAGCGCGAGGTCCGCGGGTTCTTCCGGGTCGGCGCAGAGCTCGAGCCCGGCGGGCGTGAGGTCGTCGTGGGGGCCGTCGGTGCTGGACGCGCCGTCATCCGGCGACCAGCGCGTCAGTGCGAGCGTCCGGCGCGGCGTGCGCGGCCGCGCCGCCAGATCGGCGAGATCCGGGGCGGGCGCGAACGCGACGTCGACGGAGCGCTCCAGCGGTCGCGCCTCGCGTTCGGCGGCCTCCAGCTCGGCGATGGCGGCGGTCGCATCCGCACCGAGCGCGTGCACGAACCGTCCCAGCGACGCGCCGGCGGGCGCGTGCAGGCCGAGCATCCAGCCGGCCCCGGGCGGCCGGCCAGGCCGGCGAGGAACGGGCGCCAGGAACAGCTCGGCGCTGCACGGCAGGCGTGGGCCGGGGACGTCGCGCAACGCCTGCTCCAGCGCCCCGACGTCGAGCGCCGCCTCCGCGCCGCCCAGCCGGCCCGCCGCCGCGATCGCGTCGAGCAGCAGCGTCAGCACGTTCGCAAC
>Ga0209465_10000610_pt1 | contig 16537 bp, 10 predicted proteins | sample PanSoiPlot1MoBio_FD_188321 | JGI IMG/M metagenome (GOLD analysis project Ga0209465, IMG submission 188321) | Tropical forest soil microbial communities from Panama analyzed to predict greenhouse gas emissions - Panama Soil Plot 1 MoBio (SPAdes)... | ecosystem: Environmental > Terrestrial > Soil...
CTCGCCGCTCTGCCGGGCGTCCGCTGGGTGGTGGGAAATTCTCACAAACACGAGGTGGCCAAGATCGCGACCTCCGGATTGCGGTCCATCCCGCTGGTGCAAATCGCGCCCGCTAGTGAATCGGGCGTGGTGGATTCCGAGTTCAGTCCGAACATCGTGATCGGCGATATTTTTGCGCACACCGAGCTGATGGCAGCCCCTGTATTCGAAGCGGCAAACGAACGAACACGGCCGAACCTGAAGGTCCAGGATGGATGCGATAACCGCTGCTCATTTTGCGTGATCCCATACGTGCGGGGCCAAAGTCGATCATTGCCTCAGGAGCGCGTCATTACCGAGGTGAACGCTCTCGTGGCGGCAGGATACCGGGAGGTGGTGATCTCCGGAATCAATCTTGGAAGGTGGGGGCGGGACATCCTTAACGGCCGACTAGTCGATCTCATTCGCGCGATTCTCGACCGAACCGCTCTCGAGAAGCTTCGCATCAGTTCCGTAGAGCCCATGGACTGGAGCGATGAACTCGTCGATCTAGTTGCACAATCTCCTCGTATCGCCCAGCACGCTCACGTACCAATGCAATCTGGGAGCGATGCAGTCCTGAGGAGGATGCATCGGAAATACCGGCCTTGGCATTACCGCGACAAGGTTGTCAGGATTCGCGATGCGATGCGCAATGCTGCCATTGGCGCCGATGTAATGGTCGGTTTCCCAGGAGAGACCGAAGTCGAGTTTGAGGAGACGAAGCGGATGGTGGACGAGTTGCCGTTCACCTATCTGCATGTGTTCACCTACTCCGCACGCCCAGGAACCTCAGCCGCCGACCGGCCAGATCAGGTCCCGCTGCGTGTCGCGCGAGAACGTAACCGCGTGCTCCGCGAACTAGCGTCTTGCAAGCAGGCAGCGTTTAGGCAATCGCTAGTTGGTTCTGTCATCGAAGCGATTACGCTACGCTCGAACACTGACGAGTTCACCGAAGCACTAACCGACAATTACTTGAAGATTCGGATTGAAGGAAGGCACGACGCGAACCAGTGGATCCCGGTACGCCTTAAGAGTGCTAGTACTGGTGAAGTGGCGAGCCGTCATCGTCCGGGCAGCCCCGAATCAGGCGCCGTCAATTCAATTTGGCACGATACCGAAGTAACCCTCGATGACCGTCGCGAACTCACCAACATCATTGACCTTCAGCCAGTTACAGGCTAGGATGGGCAAAACTCCAGCCCATGGGAGTGCGCAGAGACATGTCCAAATCGGTATCGAAGTCTGCTTTGGCGTGCTTGCTGGCGTTCCTTTTGCCAATGCAGCTGTTGGCGAAGGATTCGACGGCGGCGATGGTCTACGCCAGTGGAGCGGCATGGGTGAATGGGACGGAAGTTCCGAAATCGGCAGCCTTGTTTGCTGGCGATATGCTCCAGACGCGACCGGAAGCAACGGCCAATATCAATGCCTCGGGATCGAGCATTATGGTGCTATCGGATTCCCTGGTGAAATATCAGGGTCCATCGGTGGAGGTCGAGCACGGCGCAGTCCGGATTTCGACCTCGAATGGTCTTGCCGCCCAAGCCGGAGAAGTTACGGTGAAACCGTCGGGAAGTGGCTGGGCGGAGTTCCAGGTCACCGATGTCGACGGGCGCATGCAGATTGTGGCCAATAAGGGCGACCTGACGATTCAGGATCAGCAGGGCAACACAACACTTTCCCAGGGACAGCAGACTACGCGCGACGATACCACCTCGCCCGAGAAAAAGAAGAAAAAGAAGCGGGGAGCAGGCGCTCAGCCTGCAGCGGGTGGAGGAATTCTGAGCACCAACGGTGCGATCTACGCAGGGGCAGCCGTTGTCACGGGAGTAACTATTTGGGTTCTGCTTCAACACGGCGAGCCGATGAGTCCAAGTTGCCCGACAAATCCCTGCAATTGAGTCTCTGGATGAGCGACTGATTCATGTCGCGCTACGTTTCCTACCGCGATTTCGACTGGCTCCTTTTCGGCTTTGTGCTGGCGATCTGCACACTAGGCGTGCTGCAGATTCACAGTGCAACCGAACACACCAAGTTTGCCGGCTCCCACATCAGGCAAATGTACTGGATTGCCGCCGGTGTCGGCGGCATGTTTCTGATGAGTCTCGTGAACTATCAGGTGTTGCTCGAGAGGATCCACTGGATTTACATTGTCGCGCTGGCATCCCTGATTTCGGTGCTGCTCTTTGGACAGAAGTATCTGGGAGCCCGCCGCTGGATCAAAATGCCGGGCGGAGCACACTTCCAGCCGTCTGAGTGGGTGAAACTGATCCTGATACTGGCGGTGGCAAAGTATTTTGCCGACTTGCATCAGAGAGAGTTGTCCTGGTCGGACTTCCTGAAAGCGGGCGCGATTGTCGGTTTCCCGATGCTGATGGTTTTGGCGCAGCCCGACCTGGGGACTGCGCTGACATACCTGCCCATCGCCATCATGGGGCTTTTTCTGGGTGGTCTGCGGTGGCGGCAGGCCGGAATTGTCTTGCTGCTGGCGGCGCTGTGCATGCCGCTGGCATGGCACCACATGAAGGATTATCAGAAGCAACGCCTGGTGAGTTTTCGTGAACCGGATCTGGATCCCAAAGGGTCCGGCTATCAGGTGGCGCAGTCGTTGATTGCGGTAGGTTCGGGAGGAATCTGGGGGAGCAGCCAGGGGTCGCAGACTCACCTGGCGTTCTTGCCGGTGCCGCAAACAGACTTTATCTTCGCGGCGTTCGCCGAGGAACATGGTTTTGTAGGAGCTCTCGGCGTACTGCTGTTATACTTTATAGTGCTGATGAGGTTGACCCAGAACGCCCAAACGGCGCCTGACCGTGCCGGGACGTTTCTGGTGATGGGTGTGGTGGCTGTGCTTAGCTTCCATATCCTGATCAACGTTGGCATGGTGGTCGGATTTATGCCGGTCACCGGAATACCTTTGCCGCTCATGAGTTACGGTGGGTCTTCCGTTCTTTTCATGTTCCTGGCGCTGGGGATGGTCATGAATGTCAGGATGCGCCGTTTCGTGAACTGAACGATGGCAAAGCTGGGGCGCCAGAAGGCGCCAAAAGATTACGAGCGCCCTCGCGAAAAAAGAGGGCAAATCACCGGCGAGAAAATCGGCCGGACAGGATTGAAGCCCGCCAGGCGGGTAACGGCCCCTTCAGGGATCTGAGAGAGCGGTCACAAACCTGGCGCAGTTCCACGATGACGCGATCATTGCAGAGAACTTCGAACGACCCAACTCAATGTGGGTTCCTGGGATGTTGCCAGGATATCGGTGCGTTCTGCATAGAGGCGTTTTAGAGCATCAGTCCTTCCTTTGCCGTCCCCTCTCGCTCCGGTGACGAACAACCGGAGTTTCAATGAACAAAGAATTGTTTGTGTCTTCCACCCCTCACGAAACCAAGGTGGGGATTGTGGAGGACGATCAACTAGCAGAAATCTACCTCGAACGGGAAAACGAATACACCTTAGCGGGGTCAATCTATAAGGGCCGAGTCACCCGCGTGCTGCCCGGCATGCAATCGGCGTTCGTCGATATCGGGCTGGAGCGGGACGCCTTTCTGTACGTTTCGGATTTCATGGATCTCGAGCAGCAGGACGAAGACCTGGATGAGGTGATTCCGGCGAATCGTCCTCAAGCCGAGAGAACTTCATCGCGCAGTAGCGAAGTCGCTGCCCCCGCAACTGAGGGCCATTTGCCCGGGGACGAGGGGAGTGAAACCACCGCGGAGCCTGCAGCAGAAAGTGACGAGGTTTCCGAGGGTTCGGCCAATCATGTCGATGGTGCGCGAGATCGATCCTATCGCGGACGACGTCGCCGTCGTGGACGTCGCGGAGAACGTGGCGACCGCGGGGACCGGACAGAGCGAGGAGACCGCGACCGTAATGGCTCCGAATCGCGCTTTCAACGCCCCGCCACCCAGCAGACGACCCGGGCTGGGCGCGATTACGATTATGGTCCGCCACCGGGCTACCAGCCCATCATTCTTCCTGGGGAATCGATTTCGAAATACCAAAGACAAGCGCCGGCAGCGGTCTCTTCAGCGGAGACTGTGGCTGAGGAGCACCCGGCTTCGATTCCAGAAGCTTTTCCAGACGATGAGCCAATGTTCGCGACGCGGCAAGCCGAGCCGCTGCACGAGCAACACGAGCATGAGGCACCGGAAGATGTCTATGAAGAAATAGCGGTTTCGGAGGCTCCCAACTCTGACATCGACGACTCTAGAAGCGCCGAACATGCAGTGCATGACCATCACACGGTCGAACTGGCGCATGAAGCAGAATTTCGCGCTGCCTTACATCCCACCGGAGACGTGTCGGAGGAAGAGATCGAAGAGGATGAGGCGGACCTCGCCTCCTATGTGGAAGACATCGAAGAAGACGCGGCATTCGATGAGATGGAGGAGGAGACCCGCGCAGTCGATGACTTTACTCGCACCGATATTCAGCAACCTGTAGCGGCCGAAGCGACCACTCTCGCCGGGGAAAATGAGACTCCCGAGCACCCGGAGGTCACTTCCGCTGTGGAAGGGAACGGTGAGGGGCCTGAGGACGGAGAGGAAGACACCGAAGAACTGGAGCTCGAGGAGGCGCAAGAAGAGGCTGAGGCGCTACTGGAGGCCGAAGCCATCGGCGCTGGTACGGTCGATGCGAGTGCAGAAGTGCGAAGTCCTGCGGGACAAGCGCAATATCTACAGCGTGCTCAACGCCAGTCACCGGCCTTCGATCGCCGCCGCGGGCGCCGCGGCGGCCGCCGCTTCCGCCGCCGTGAGAACCATGTTGTGCCCCAGATCAGTGAACTCCTGAAAGAAGGCCAAGAAATTCTGGTGCAGATTGCGAAGGAGCCGATCGGCAAAAAGGGTGCGCGCATCACCAGCCACATCGCGCTTCCGGGGCGATTCCTGGTCTACATGCCGACTGTGAATCACACTGGCGTCTCGCGCAAGATTTCTTCGGATGAAGAAAGACAGCGGCTCAAGAGAATCATCATCAGCGAGCGCGAGAACGGTCATGGCGGATTTATTGTCCGGACCGCGGCTCAAAACGCCAGCGAAGAAGAACTGCGTGCCGATATCCGATTTTTGAAGAATCTCTGGAATGAGATCAAGACGCGGTCGGATGAGAGCAAGTCGCCGGCGCTGATCTACCACGACCTGAACGTGGTGGAGCGAGTACTGCGCGACCAAGTGACCTCGGATTTCTCAGTTGTCTGGTCCGATACCGAGCAGGAATACGAACGAATCCTAAGATTCGCGAACCGCTTCCAGCCGGGATTGGTAAAGCGCGTGAAGCTCTACACCAAGGAAACGCCCCTTTTTGAACAATTCGGGCTGACTGAGGAGGTCAATAAGGCTCTCAAGTCAAAGGTTTGGTTGAAGAGCGGCGGTTATATCGTGATCAATCAAACTGAGGCGCTGGTGGCAATCGACGTGAATACTGGAAAGTACGTGGGCAAGACTGCGCGCCTCGAAGACACGATCGTCAAGACGAACGTGGACGCCATCAAGGAGATCGTACGGCAGATCCGTCTACGCGATCTGGGCGGGATCATCGTCATCGATTTTATCGATATGGATGAGCGGCGCAATCGGCAGAAGGTGATGCAAGCGCTCGAAGAGGCCCTGCGACATGACCGCGCTCCATCGAAGGTGCTCCAGTTCAATGATTTTGGATTGGTCGCGATCACGCGTAAGCGCGTCAAACAGTCGCTAGAGCGCACAATCGGCTCGCCTTGCCCGTACTGCCAGGCTACTGGCTTCGTGAAGTCCGTGAGCACAATCTGCAACGAGATCTACGTCGAAATGCGGAAGATCGCCAAACAACTCGATCACGGGGATCTGATGCTGCGAGTAAATCCAGATGTCGCAAAGGTGCTGAAGGCGAACAATGCCAAGCTTCTGAATGAAATGGAAGAACTCACAAAGAAGACGATTATTGTGAAGTCGGATCCAGCGCTACACCAGGAGCAGTTCGATATGCACTAAGCAGAAATCGACGGATTTCCGAGGGGACGAGCGCTGCTCGTCCCTTTTTGCTGGACTATAAGAGAGGCTAGATTGAGCCCTCGCGAACGCGTCGCAGGAAGTCGTCGGCTTCGGCTCTCGCCTTAGACATCACTTTGGGGTCATTGCGATGCTCCAGACCGATCTCCTGCAAAGCGATATCGACTGCATCCTTGGGCTTGTATCCGACCTTGAGAAGTTTCCTTACGCGATCAGCGAAGGAAGGCTCCTTCGAGTTGTCGACGAATTGAGGCGCCGAGAATGTCGCCGTAGTGCAAGCGTGTTCTCGAAATCTCGCGGAGGCGAGGCGATCATAGGCGCTTTTCGCTTCAGGATCAGTTAACAGAGTCGGGATGGGAAACTTCCAGGAGCAACTCGAGCAGGCCCACCCTTGATTTCCGACCTCGTCGATCCATATCAAAGCGCGCGCCATTGCAATGGACAGGAGATTCTGTGCTTATCTTGCCCCACAATTCGTAGATTTCGCAATGCCGCGTGCCGTGGGCAGGGCCAAAGGCGCCCGTACAGTACTGCGTCACGCCTGCGAAAGAATCTTAACAACCTGATCGTTACGATCGCGCATTTTTTGCAGTGAGATGCGGATCGCATCGCCTTTCCCCTGGGGACCGCCGTCCCCGGCAACCACGGTGGCCGAGGCCGCCGACTCAGCCAGGCGGCTGGAAAGATGGATCAATACGACCAGGGAGTCGGCATGCAGTTTCCAGATCGAGGGCGAATTCTGTGAGCGCTTCAGTTCTTCCAGCTCTGTCGTCATCCGCGCCGTCATCGACACAATACGTAATAGCATGCGTGCGATATCCGCTCGAGGGCTGACTTCTTCAAGATAGTCTGCGGTGTAGGCCTCCACCTCCGATGGACTGAGCATCAGGTTGAAGTAGCGCATGGGAACGATCTGCCGGAATTTCGGGTCGGCGACACGGACGAAGATGCGGATCGATTCCTCAACCCGGCGCAGCTTGGCTTCTTCAATCGAGAGTGCTTGCGGCGTGATCGCGGGAGGAACAAACTTGACGCGCGCGGGAGCCGGCGCAGCTGCCGTTGCAGCGCGGGTCGCGGGCGCCGAACGAGATTGCTGTGCAGTACGACGGATCGGCGGCCGCCGTTCGAGTTCCTTTTTCAGCTTACCGACCCGGCGGAACTTATCGAGAGCGACGGCGTAGTCGGCTTTCAGCAATTCCGATTCGTTCAATGCGGAAACATGTTCGACGGTGACCTCCATTCCGTCGATCGTGCTTAGAATGCTTCCGCCCAATTCCTCCAGGCGCCGCGCAAATTCTTTAATTTCTGTGGCGGCCTCTTCAAATAACTTGTCAAAGTGAGAGCGAAAGCCCGCATTGTAGGGCGCAATGGTCGCCATCACGCCAGGGTGGTAGAAAGAATCTCCAAGCTGGCTCTTCAACTCGCGCACGCGCTGGATAATGCCCGATTCGATCAGGCTATTGAAATCCTGAAAGCTGTTTGCCTTCTCCAACAAAGGCCCGAACTCTCGCAGCAGCTGAACATGTTCATCGGGTAACGTGGGCACGTCGGAATCCGCGAGAATTTCGATCAGAGCGATCTCGAACGGCGATAGAGGCAACGAACCATCCAAGCCGTATCCACGCTGTTCCCATTGTCCAGGCACGCGCGGATTGCGATACAGAAACGTTGCGACCAGGTCGGTTTTATCGCGATTCAGATCTGACCCATCACGATGGCGAGCGTAGTAGCGAAGAAGAGCCTCGGCGGCTTCAGGATCTAGATCGGCACGCAACCCAAGACGCAGCATGGCCGGTGTTGCTGCGCGATCGAGAAGCTGAATCCAGATGTGCATCCGCTCGAGTACGCTGCGGGCGTCATCAGTCTGTTGAACGATTTCCGGAGTCAGTTCCGCCGGGACAGGAATTTCGCCCCCCAGATGATCCCCGAGCAGGCGCTGATAGAAGCCCTGGACAGAGGCCAGTAGCGCAAGCTCCCATTTCGGATCCTCAGGCAAAAATCAGCTCCTTGGCGACAAAATGGCCCAGACCAGAGTGAAGACAGGTGAAGTAATAGTAGAACCGAAAATTGGAGGGCCGCGCAATTGGTTACCTGGTTACGGAAGTCAGTGCACAGTAGGTGGTACTCGATCTTGAGCTACAACATGCTCGCGAGAGACCGTGATGGCCCGGGCTGAAACCTACTGAAAGACTACGGTCTTGTTGCCGTACAAAAGTACTCGGTTTTCCACGTGCCAGCGCACGGCGCGAGAGAGGACTACTTTTTCGAGGTCGCGGCCTTTTTCGATGAGCTCTTCCACCGTGTCGCGGTGGGATATCCGGACCACATCCTGCTCGATGATGGGACCGTCGTCCAGCACCTGGGTAACGTAGTGGGCAGTGGCACCAATCAGCTTCACTCCCCGCTTGAAAGCCTGGTGGTAAGGCTTCGATCCGATAAATGCAGGCAGGAACGAATGGTGAATATTAATGAGATTCTGCGTACCGATCGCGCCCGTGAACTCGGTTGACAGCACCTGCATATAGCGTGCCAGCACGACCAGATCGCAGCGGTGTCCGCGTATCAGAGAGAGCTGTTGCAACTCCGCTGCCCTCTTGTTGTCTTTTGTGACTGGAACGACGACGTAAGGCACGTGGTAGAAGTCGGCGATCCGCTGATTGTCGGGATGGTTGGAAATAATGAGCGGGATTTCGCACTTCAGTTCGCCACTTTGATGCCGGTACAGCAGGTCCTGCAGGCAATGATCGAATTTCGAAACTAAAATGGCAACCCGCGGGCGATCGCTCGAGTGCGCCAGCCGCCAACTCATCTCGAACTGTTTTGCGATCTGGGAGAAATGCTGAGGAAATTCCGCGAGATCGAAATCGAAGTTGGCCGGATCAAACTCCACTCGCATCAGGAAAAGGTTCGATTCCTCGTCTCCATGCTCGTCGGCAAAAAGGATGTTGCCGTTATGTCGATAGATGAATTCCGCGATCGAAGCGACCACCCCGATGCGATCGGGGCAAGAGACGAGGAGAATAGCGGAATTGTGCATGGCCTATTTGTAGTTTGTACCGCGACCGGCCCCGAGGATCTTGACGACCAACGACAGTAAGGCTTACGAAGGGAAAACTGAGTCGAACGGCGCGAGCTACTTTTTCAGCGCCTTCACAATCTCTTTTGCGGCGTTCGCGCCCGATCCGCCCGTCAACCCCGTGCCTGGATGCGTGCCATTGCCGCACAAAAACAGCTTCCCGATGGGTGTTCCGTAACGCGCCCAGTCCAGCAATGGCCGCATGGTAAAGAACTGATCGAGCGAAAGCTCACCGTGGAAGATGTGTCCACCGGTAAGCCCGTATGTGTCTTCCAAGTCCTTCGGCGTGATGATCTGGTGGCGCACGATCCTGCCCGGCAGGTTGGGCGCATACTGTGCGATCGTCTTGACCACCGCCTCGCCCAGCGCTGTGCGCTGACTTTCCCACTCGGAATTCTTCAACTTGTACGGTGCATATTGCATATAGATCGACATCACATGCTCACCTGCTGGTGCCAGCGACGGGTCGGAGATCGAAGGGAAGGTGATCTCGAGATACGGCGCGCGCGAAAAATTCCCGTACTTCGATTCGTCGAACGCGCGCTCAAGGTAGTCGATTTCCGGACTGATCTGGATGCGACTCTGGAGCAGGTTGCCGTTGCCCTTCGACTTGAGCGCCGTGAATTCGGGCAAGGCCGAGAGCGCGAGATTGATCTTCGCCACTGTACCGACTGAGCGGTAGTTCTTGATCTTCTGCACGAAATCGGGCGCAAGATAGGTTGGGTCGACGAGTTTCAGCAGAGTCGCCTTGGGGTCGGCATTCGAAACAACAGCCTTCGCGGATATTTCTTCTCCCGACACGAGAACAACGCCTGCGGCGACGCCATCCTTGATACAAATCTCGGCTACCGGTGCGGAGTTTCGAATCTCGGCGCCGGCCTGTTTGGCGGCCGCTGCCATCGCCTGCGTGACGGCGCCCGCGCCGCCCGTGGCGAACTGCACATGCCCAGCGGGCGTCGGATCGGACGCGGCGCGCAGCAGCAGAACCAGCGCACTGCCGGCAGACCAGGGCCCCAAAAAAGTCCCAAAAATCCCGCGAGCGGCGATGGTTGCTCGTAGCGGTTCAGACTCGAAAAACTCCGCTACCAGATCGGCAGCAGCCATAGGACCCCACCGCAGCACGCGATACATATCTTTCTTACCGAGGTTGCGGATGGAGCGCCCGGTTTTGAGCATGCCCCAGAGATCGCCGCTGGAAGGAGCGTCGATGTCGGGTGGAGTGAGTGTGAGCGCCTCACCGATCACCTTTCCGATTTTTGCCAAAGACTTTCCGAACTCAACGTACCCGACGGCATCTTTCTGCGACCATTGACCGATTTGCTGTGAGGCCTTGTTGACGTCGGAGTAAAGAATTAGCGCCCGGCCGTCGTTCAGCAGCGAGATCGTATTGATGTCGGGCGTAGTGAGCTTGAGTCCATGCCGCTCGAGTTGCATGTCGCGTACAACATCCGCGCGCAGCGGTCCGAGATTGTGCGCAAGTGTGGAGGATTTGAAGCCCGGATGAAATTCTTCCGTGATCGCGGCGCCGCCAACCTGCGCGCGGCGTTCGAGCACAAGGGGCTTGAATCCAGCTTTCGCCAGGTAGAAGGCGGTGATCAGACCGTTGTGTCCGCCGCCGATGATGACGACATCACGAGTCTCGGCCACCTTAAGCCACCTTCCCGTCTTTCAAGATTTCGAGCGCGGCCAGGCGGCCGGGTGCTCCCATGATCCCGCCGCCAGGATGGGTTGCCGATCCGCACATGTACAGGTTCTTAATAGGAGTGCGGAACGCGGCATATCCCGGCACGGGGCGCAGGAAGAACAATTGTTCAAGCGAAAGCTCTCCCTGGAAGATGTTGCCCTCGCTCAGTCCCCACTCGCGCTCCAGGTCGAGCGGAGTGACAACCTGACGGTGCAGGATGATGTCCTTGATGTTCGGAGCGTACTCGGAAATCGTGTTGACGACGGTGTCGCCAAACTTGTCGCGCTCGGTGTCCCAGTCGAGGCCGGGCGCCAGCTTGTAGGGCGCGTATTGCACGAAGCACGACAGCACGTGCTTGCCGGGCGGCGCGACCGATGGATCGGTCAGCGATGGAATCACCATGTCGATGTAGGGCCGTGTCGACCAGTGTCCATATTTCGCTTCGTCGTACGCTTTTTCCATGTACTCAACGCTCGGCGAGATGGAGATCGCCCCGCGCAGATGCGCGCCAGCTCCTGGGATGCATTTGAAATTCGGCAGCCCATCGAGGGCCATGTTGACCTTGCCGGAGGAGCCGCGGAACTTATAGCGAGTCACGCCTTCCATAAATTCATCGGGCAGGCTGCCGGACTCGATCATCTTGACGAACGTGAGCCGCGGATCGACCGACGACGAAATCACATCGGCCCGGATCTCGTCTCCGTTGGCGAGCGCGACGCCGTACGCGCGGTTGTTTTTCACCAAAATTTTCGCGATCGGCGCCTCGGTGCGGATTTCGACACCAGCCTCCCGGGCTGCTCCCGCGATTGCATTCGAGATGGCGCCAGTGCCGCCACGTGCAAATCCCCAGGCGCGGAATGCGCCGTCGATCTCTCCCATGTAGTGGTGAAGCAGAACGTAGGCTGTGCCGGGCGAGCGGATGCCAAGAAATGTCCCGATGATTCCAGAAGCTGACATCGTGGCCTTGAGCACATCGGTCTCAAACCACTGATCGAGGAAGTCGATCGCACTCATCGTCATGAGCTGGACCTGGTTGTACTTGTCCTCGCTCGTCATGCCCTGAAAGCGCCGTCCGATGAAGAGCAGCTTCATCAGTTCGCGTGGATTAAGCGTCGAAGGGTCGGGCGGTACCATGCCGAGGATCGGTTTTACAAAGCGGCACATGGCCTGCATAGCTTTGCCGAACTCCTCGTAAGCTTCAGCGTCGAGCCGCGAGTGGCGGGCAATCTCGCGGCGCGTCTTGCCATGATCGTTTACGCGCCACAGGTAGTCACCGTTCGGCATCGGCGTGAAAGTTCCGTCAAGTGGGAGGATCTCCAGGCCGTGCCGGGGAAGGTCGAGATCGCGGATGATTTCGGGCCTCAACAATGACACCACATACGAACAGACTGAAAACTTGAAACCGGGAAAGACTTCCTCAGTACAGGCCGCGCCGCCAAGAACGTGACGGCGCTCAAGCACGAGCACCTTCTTTCCAGCCTTGGCCAAGTAGGCGGCATTGGTCAGGCCATTGTGGCCTCCGCCGACAACAATAACGTCGTACTTCGTGCTATTTCCGGCAGCCATAGTTTGATCTCGAAGGAAGGGAAACGTTACCGAAAGTGACTCGCCATTCTAACCAGAAACTCTATTTTTGTCTCTCGTTTACGAATGATCATTGACCCGTGGTCAGCAGAATTTACGGGCTTGCCCAGCGAGAGTTGGAATCCATATAATCCCCGCGACGGGATTCCCCTTCGTGTTGCTCTGCGTCCTTCACGGCGACTCGAGGAAACACGAAGAAATTTACAGCGAGGCCGCCTTGCCCATTGGAACCGCGTTTCATGAGAGAACTTTTGCCCTCTGTCACAGCCTGAATTACCGGGAATGGTCGGGATATTACACCGTCAGCGTGTATGAGGTACATCACGAACACGAGTACAACGCAATCCGCAACGCGTGCGCGCTGATCGATATCTCACCACTCTACAAGTACCTGATCACGGGCAAAGATGCGACCAAGCTAGTGAATCGCATTATCACGCGTGACATCAACAAAGTCGCCGTCGGTCAGGTGATCTATGCCTGCTGGTGCGACGAAGAGGGCAAGGTCATCGACGACGGAACGATCACGCGGCTTGAAGAGAACAAGTATCGCTGGACCGCAGCCGATCCCAGCCTGCGCTGGTTCCGCCAGAACGGCTTGAATATGGATGTTCAGATCGAGGACATCTCAGAACAAACCGCGGCGCTGGCGCTGCAAGGGCCAACTTCGGCCAAGCTGCTTAAGCTCGTATCTGATGCCGACATTGCGAACCTGAAGTATTTCCGTAAGACGAGCGGCAAAATCGCAGGCGTGCAGGTCGACATCTCACGGACCGGCTACACGGGCGACCTCGGTTACGAGATCTGGATTCCGTGGAACGACGCCGTCAAAGTGTGGGACGAACTGATGGCCAAGGGCAAGCAGTTCGATATTCATGCCGCCGGGATGCTCGCGCTCGACGTAGCACGCGTGGAGGCGGGCCTGCTGCTGATTGAAGTGGACTACACCAGCTCCAAGAAGGCACTGATTCCATCGCAGAAGTATTCGCCGTACGAGCTAGGCTTCGGCAAAATGGTGCATCTCGAGAAAGGAAACATCATTGGCAAGCGGGCACTTGAGCGGGACAACAAGAACGGAGTGGCGCGACAGTTGGTCGGGCTGGAAGTCGATTGGGTTGAGGTGGAAGAGCAGCACGACCGCTTCGGACTTTCGCCGGCAGCACCGAGCCAGGCATCGCGGGTAGCCGTGCCTGTGTACTCGGGAGACCGGCAGGTGGGGAAAGCTACAACGACGGCATTTTCTCCGCTGCTGAAAAAACTGATTGCGCTGGGCAGCGTAAGTACGGAATTCTCGAAGCCAGGCACGAAGTTGCAGATGGAGTTGACGATCGAAGCTCAGCGTCTGAAAACGACGGCGACAGTAGTGCCTCTGCCATTTTTCAATCCGAAGCGGAAGACGGCGACGCCGGTCTAATTTCTTTTCACCACAGAGATAGAGGGAAATCTGTGCCTTTTGTTTTGCTCTGGAGCACTCACGTCAACACTATATTCCTGCGTGAGCCTCGATTCTTTTCGCTCTCCTTCTTCCGGCCCAGTAGATCCACATCCCAATCAGAAGCAATGCCCCGCATCCGCCGACGATTTTGAACACGGCAAGCGGCTTGTTCGGTTCGTCAGGTGGAGGCAGCACTGACAGCGCGATCGTAAATAACGTCGTCGTGAAGCCGACGATCGAGAGCGCATAAGCGATCGGCTTACCGCCGGGTACGCGAATCACGTCCGGCCTGGCAGGTTCGCGCTGCAGCTTGAACATCGACGCGAATAGATACAAGTACGGAATGAAATACGTGATCACGCCCATACTGACCAGCACGTCATAGGCACCTTTTACCGATGTCCCAGCCTGTCCCAGAAAAATGAAAACAATTCCGATAAAGGTCTGGGTCAGGATCGCCACCCACGGGGTACCCCAGCGCCGGTGCAACGATCCGAAAGCAGCGGGCAGGTATCTGTCGATGCCGGCGACGAATGGCAAGCGAGCACAAGCGGCGAGATAGGCTCCAGAGGCTCCGATATTGCTGAGCGCAATCAGAAATGCAGCGATCGGCAGGATGCCGGCCAATCCGAGGCGTTCGGTGGTTTTCGCGATCGCCTGCACCAGCCCTTGCAGGCTGTTGACGTCCGATGAGGGCAGCGCCAAGAGCACGCCTACCGTTCCCGCGATGTAGCAGAAGGTGACCGTGACTCCTGCGATGAAGAGAGTCAGCGGAATAGTGCGCCGCGCATTCTTGATCTCTTCGCCCATGAAGGACGCGGTCTCGCAACCGCCGAAAGCGAAGGTCAGCACTGACCAGAAAATGATGTCGTTCAGCCGCACGCTTGGAGTCATGGTGTGGAGCGAAAACGTCGTCGCCGATCCGAAGCGGTGGTAGGCGAGCAGGCCAAGACCAATCACGATCAGCACTGGGATCCACATGGCAACGGCCCCGAGGTTGTGCAACCACTTCCCAACGTCGAGGCCGACTATGTTCAGCAGCGTTGCTGCCACGAGCGTCAGCAGCGCAAACCAGATGTAGAAGGTCGGATTGCCGGAAAGATGTCCCCATTCCGATTGCCGCATGTAGAGAATATTGCTGGCGGCGAAATAGAGAACAGCAGGGAAGTAAGGCAGGTTTGAGGTCCAATAGGACCAGGCGGCCATGAAGCCCGAGAAATCGCCGAACGCTTTCTTCGACCAGACATAGAGTCCGCCCTCGTTCGGGTAACGCGACGACATCTCGATGACAGAAAGCGCGAGCGGTGTGTAGAAGGCAAGCCACGCACCGACCCATATGACGATGGAACTTGGCCCGGCTGCGGCTGCGGTCGCGATCCAGCGAAGGCTAACGCCGGTGACGACATAGAAAAGCAGCAGGTCGCGGAATCCCATGACCCGCTTAGGGCGATTGGGATCTGAGGCTTCGGCGATGGAGACGCCGGATCCGGGTAGTTCGATGGCTGTTGTCTGTGGCCCTAAGTCACTCACGTGAGTGCGTCCGCGGCGACGAGCCGTAAGGATTACAGAGAGGACCGGGAACAGCAAGTTCAATCTGGAAATCTCAGCGGCGGCTACCACCGAGCAGGGATCCAAGCACGCCACGAACTATCTGCCGTCCCACGGAACTGCCTACGGAGCGCGCTGCACTCTTGACCATAGCATCGAGAACTGTATCGCCGCGACGACCCCCAGAGGGAAAGCCGAGCGAAGGCAGGTTCGCATACCACGGCTGATCGTGAACGGCAGTTGGAGAAGGCGTCTGTTCGGCTCGTCCTTTCAGACGCTCATAGGCCGACTCACGATCGACAGCCTGGTCATACACGCCCTTGACGAGTGAGCTTGCCATGAGTTGCTGGCGCTGCTCCAGAGTGATTGGGCCAATCTGGCTATGGGGAGGACATATGAGCGCGCGCTGAACCACCGATGGAGCACCTTTCTCATCGAGAAAAGAAACCAGCCCCTCCCCAACCTCGAGCTCCATGAGGGCCTTGACCACTTCGAGTTTCGGATTGGTGCGAAATGTCTCAGCTGCAGCCTTCACGGATTTCTGATCTTTGGGTGTGAATGCACGCAGGGCATGCTGCACGCGGTTTCCGAGCTGTCCGAGGATTACATCGGGAATATCGAGTGGATTCTGGGTAACGAAATAGACGCCTACGCCCTTTGAGCGAATCAATCGTACGACTTGCTCGATGCGCTGCTGGAGCAGCTGCGGGATGTCGTTGAACAGCAGATGCGCTTCGTCGAAAAAGAAAACCAGCTTCGGTTTTTCCGGATCGCCGACTTCCGGCAATTTTTCGAACAGTTCGGAGAGCAGCCACAGCAGGAATGTTGCATACAGACTGGGGGAAGCAAGCAACTTGTCGGCGACGAGGATGTTCACGACACCGCGGCCATTGCTATCGGTCTGCATCAAATCATCGAGATTCAGCGCAGGCTCACCCAGGAATTTTTCAGCGCCCTGCTGCTGAAACGCGACGAGTCCGCGCTGGATGGCGCCGATGCTGGCTGCAGAGATGTTTCCATATTGCGTCTGAAAATCGCGAGCCTGGTCTCCGACATGCTGCACCATTGCCTGCAAGTCTTTGAGGTCGAGCAGGAGCAGTCCGTTGTCATCGGCGATCTTGAAGACGAGTGTGAGAACTCCGGCCTGAATCTCATTCAGGTTCAAGATCCGGCCGAACAGCAGAGGACCCATCTCCGAAACCGTGGTG
>Ga0209465_10000611_pt1 | contig 16537 bp, 14 predicted proteins | sample PanSoiPlot1MoBio_FD_188321 | JGI IMG/M metagenome (GOLD analysis project Ga0209465, IMG submission 188321) | Tropical forest soil microbial communities from Panama analyzed to predict greenhouse gas emissions - Panama Soil Plot 1 MoBio (SPAdes)... | ecosystem: Environmental > Terrestrial > Soil...
CCCAAGGCTTATGGAAGTCCCGCACACGATCCCTTCGGATGCGTGAACAGAAAATCGGCTCTCTCTTGCCATCATACAAGCTTGCACTAAGGTGAAGCACTCGGCAGTCAATACTGCATGACGGGATTCGCCGGACTTGGTTTTATGAAGTCGAAGGACACGATCAGCCAGTTCGACTTGAGAGCAACGGAGACTCGGCAATTCTCCCTAGGGGATTCCGCATGTGTACCCCAGAGCCAACAAAGTACGCCGCCAACGCTCACCCCCTGCCTGCTTGCAGAGTACATCGTACTGCGCTTGTTCGATGAATCCCTGACGCACATCGCCCTTCTCATCAGAACGCCGGAAAAGGGTCATTTTGTTATGCAAACAGCAGATCCCAGCGACGGCGTTCTGAGACTTTTATTGCAGATAGCCGTACAATTCATGCAGCCTCTCGCGATAAGCCGATCCTGCTGTCTCAACCAGATCATTGTGACCCGCTTCAGGAATTTCGACGAACCACTTCGGCTCCAGTGCGACCTCGAACAAGCTGCGACCAAGTTTCAAAGGTATGATTTCGTCGCGGTCACCGTGGAAGAATAGCAGCGGTGCGTGGATTTTGGCGATCTTACTTTTCGAGTCGAAACCCCGAAACAGCAGGGGGCCAATGACGGGCAGAACCGTATTGGCCACATCGCGCCCTGACGTGAATGCGGCTTCGAGCACGACGCCAGCACACTCCTTTCGGGATGCAAGATCCACCGCCGCGGCCGTGCCCAGCGATTCGCCCTGCAAGACTATGTGCCGGGCACTATACCCATGATCCAGCAAATATAGATATGCCGCTTCGGCATCTGCATACAGGCCGTGTTCATTGGGAGAGCCTCCGCTTTTTCCGTAGCCTCTGTAATCGATGATCAAAACCGACGAGCCTGCGGCGGTGATTTCGCGGATTGGCAGAAAGCGGTGAGTCACGTTTCCGGCATTCCCGTGCAAATATAGTGTAACGACAGAAGCCTGCGGCGCCCTAACCCACCACGCGTGAACGCGGACGCCATCAGCGGTGAGAAGCCAGACATCCTCGGCGCATAGTTTGCTCTGCAGCTCCCAAAACCCACTTGGATACTTGATCGGGTAATATGCAGCGCGGCTCGCAACCATAAGCAGAACGCCGACGCCGAACCCAATTGCAATCGGCCATCCGATGTACCACGGAATCTGCATGCCGGAGCCAGTGTAAATCGAGCTAGTCGGTCAAGCTGATTCTAAACGGCGGGTTCGCTGCTTGGTTCGTTAGAACGCTGCCCTACCATGGGCCATGCGCCTCTCACTTGCGTCCTTAAGATGCACCCTGCCCCGACGTCAAACAAGCGGTTACTTCGTTCTCACGAGGTCTTTTTCGCGGATGCAGCCGCTCCGTGATTCTACTTTCCCGTCCAACACGCGCGACGCTTCTCAAGAAAGGCGGAGATGCCTTCCTGTGCGTCGACGGCGAGCGAGTTCATGCTCATTACTTCCTTCGCATATGCATAGGCTTTTGGCTGGTCCAGATCGACCTGGGCATAGAATGCTTGTTTGCCCAGTGCGACTGTCAACGCGCTTGCCTCAACAATGCGCAAGGCGAGTTCACGGCTCTTTTCTACCAAATCGGCGGCGGGTACGACCAGATTAATCAGTCCCCAATCTGCGGCCGTCGGGGCGTCAATCATCTCGCCCGTGAGCAGCATCTGCAGAGCCCGCTTGCGTCCCACGGCCCGGCTCAGTGCGACCATGGGTGTAGTACAGAACAGCCCGATTTTCACACCCGGAGTCGCAAAGGCCGCACGATCGGAGGCGACCGCTAAATCGCAAGTCGCTACCAGTTGACATCCGGCGGCGGTAGCCACGCCTTGTACCTCTGCAATCACAGGCTGCGGGATAGACTGTATACGCGTCATCAGCTCGGTGCAGATATCGAAGACCTTCCGATATTCGTTGATGTTGCGTCCCACCATCTCGCTCAAATCGTGACCTGAAGAGAACACGTTGCCTGCGGAGCGCAGCAAGACAACGCGCACGTTAGGGTCACGAGCAATTTCGTCCAGGCACGCGATCATCTCGGTCATTAGCTCGAGTGAAAGGGCATTTCGCCGCTGTGGCCGGTTCAGTGTCACAATCGAAATCGGTCCGTCGGTGTCGAGCAGAATGTTCTCGTATTTGCCTACGGTTGCGGTATGGAAAACCGACATTAAGAAACTCCTTCTGTGGTAACTCGAGACTCTTGACGGAGTACGTTTTTGCGAATTTTACCGGTTGACGTCTTGGGCAATGGACCAAAGTGTACCGCTTTAGGACATTTAAAGTGGGCGAGACGCGCGCGACAAAACTCGATCAACTCCTGTTCGGTGGCGGCGGTGTCCTGTCTGAGCGCTACATAGGCGTGCGGCACTTCGCCCCACTTGCAGTCGTGCCGAGCGACAATGGCCGCCTCGAGCACGGCTGGATGCTCGTACAGCACGCGCTCCACTTCCAGCGACGAAATGTTCTCGCCGCCTGAGATGATGATGTCCTTGGCTCGGTCGCGTACCTCGATATAGCCGTCCGGGTACATGACTGCCAGGTCTCCGGAATGAAACCAGCCGCCACGGAAAGCGTTCGCGGTCCCATCGGTGTCGCGGTAATAACCCAGCATGACGTTGTTTCCGCGCATGACCACTTCTCCGACGGTTTGTGAGTCTGCGGGAACATCCTGCATTGCTTCATTCACCACCCTCATGTCGGTTCCGAAAACCACATAAGGCACGCCCTGACGCGCCTTAAGCACTGCACGCTTTTCCAACGGAGCATCATCCCAATCCTTGTGCCAGGCGCATACGCAATGTGGGCCGTACGTTTCTGTCAGCCCATAAACATGTGTCAATTGGATACCGATCGCTTCGGCCGCCCGAATTACCGCAGGAGGTGGCGGTGCTGCTGCAATGGCCATCTTTAGCTCGGGATTGAACCGAATACCGCGGCTCGAGCAGTACTCCGTCAAGGTCCGCACCACTACCGGAGCGCCGCAGGCGTGTGTGACGCCCTCTTCTTGTATCAACTTGACCGCGTGCTCAGCGTTGACTTCAGGAAGACATACGTGTCGCGCCCCCAACGCCGTGACTGCCCAGGGAAAACACCATCCGTTACAGTGGAACATCGGCAATGTCCAAAGGTAAACCGATCGATACGAGAGCCCGTGTTCAATGATTTCGCCGATGGCGTTGAGGTAGGCACCGCGATGCGTGTACATCGCGCCCTTGGGCACACCGGTCGTGCCGCTGGTGTAATTGATCGAGATGACATCGTCCTCTTCCAGAACTTGGGGCACAACAGGTTGGTCCGCCTCCAAGAGAAAGCCTTCGTAATCGGAGACCAAGCGCTGCACTTGCGGAATGTCCGCCCGAAGTAGCCCTACAGGTGCGAGCAGGTCCGCATCGCCCAGCAAGATCTTTGCCCTGCTGTGGTTCAGGATGGTGGCCAACTCTCCGCTCTGCAGCCGAATATTCAGCATGACCAGAACGGCGCCGATCAGCGGCACCGCAAAGTGGGCTTCTAAGGGCAGCAGACCGTTGCGTGCGAGCACAGCAACCCGATCTCCAGGGGCAATACCGGTCCGTTGCAAAGCCGCCCCGAAAGAGTGCACTCGGCACTGCATCTCGGCATAGGTGAAACGCCGGACGCCATCCACTTCAGCTGTGCAGTCACGGTATGCGCAAGCGTTGCGAGAGAGGAAATCCAAGGGAGTCATCGCCGATTTCATGACCGCACCCCGAAGTGTGGGATTCGGCGGATTATAAATCAGAGAGTGAGGTGAACTCAGCGACGCTTTGCCCGATGCCCTGCCATTGAGGTTCGCCGCTGACCGCTAACGCGACGGCCGTGTCGGACTGGACGAGCAGAAAGCCAAGTCTTGGCCGTTTCACTGGCTCCACGGAGAGCCGAAACTTCGCGCCATTTTGACAGCCAAGAATGGGCCGCCATACAGAACCGCGGCTCCGCAGGCGGCTAGTGTGGCACGTCGGCGGGAAACAGCGAAATGTCGCAAGGCATCAGGAGAAATTAGCGGCCTACAACGGGGGATGGTATTCCGCGCAAAGTAGCATTCTTTGTCTCACCAAGCGTAAATATCACAACCTCGTTCGATCCAACTTGGAGCCACGGTGCTGGTACAAACAATGTCTCTTGCGGACCAATGTCCCAAAACCTTCCGAGCAGATGCCCATTTACCCACGACACACCTTTCGTGAGCCCCCTCATGTCGAGAAAGGTGTCGCCTGTTTTGGCGAGCGCGAAGGTTCCGCGACAGAAAGCAGGGCCATGCACTTGGGTTTCCGCCCGCGGGAACGCGATGGAGTGCAGGTCATTCATGGGGAGTGGATGGATTCGCCAGGAATGTAACTCCTTGCCCGCCAGTGTGACCGGTCCGGCGATGCCTTTGCGCTGGTCGCGCAGACGCTTAGTAAAGTTGATGCGTCCGCCATTCTCGACAAGAATCTCGAGTGAGTTCTTTGTCGCGCTGGAGTGAAGCGTTAGTGTGTTCTGCCCCAGACGAGTGTCGAGTGTGCCCTGCTCGGCTCGATTCAAGTAGACCTTGGCATAGTCCTGCATGGCTTCGAGGTGGAGCTCGGCGTCGATCGGTCCGGTGACTTCGGTTTGATAAAGGATGTAGCCGTAGGACTGGCCGAGCATTTCCATCGAGCGCGGGTCGTTCGCGTCAATAGAATGGGCTAGGTTGTCCCAAAGGGAACTCGTTTCCCTCAGTGTAATTTGAGGAATCGTGATGAACGGCGCAGTTTGTGGCACGTCCGGCAGTTTGATCGATGGATCGTGCGCCGCGATTGCGTTGCGAAAGGCGAAGTACTTTGTCGTGGGGCGGCCTGATTCATCCAGCGCAGCATCGTAGTCGTAGCTGCTAGTTTGCGGCTCGTAGGCCTTGTCGAAATTGGCGCCGTTCATGAAGCCGAAGGTCGTGCCTCCGTGAAACATGTAGAGGTTCACGGAGTAGCCCTGCGACAGGATCCACTTCAGGTCGCTCGTTTGCAGGGCGGCATCGGTCTGAGCGTGCTTGCCGCCCCAGTGGTCGAACCACCCAGCCCAGTATTCACCAGCCATGAGCGGCTGGTTGGAACGAAACGCCGCCAGAGTTTCGAAGGCATGTTGCGTTTCACCGGGTCCGAAGTTTACGACGGCAGGAACACCAGGCAGGGTGCCGTTCGGCAACTGCTCGGGACCATCGGCGGTGTAGAGCAGCGAGTCGCTGAAACCGGCAGCCGCGATGAGGTTGTAGATGTGCTTCATGTACTGGTGGTTGCTGTCGAAGGAACCGTACTCGTTTTCGACCTGTACCGCGAGGATCGGGCCACCGTGAGTTGCTTGCAGCGGAGCGAGCTCCTGTCCGAGGCGCTTGAGCCAGCGCGCGACGGGCTGCATGAATTTCGGGTCATCGCTGCGCAGAACAATCGTTGGATCGGCGAATAGCCACGCGGGAAGGCCGCCGAGGTCCCACTCGGCACAGACGTAAGGGCCGGGCCTCAAGATCACATAGAGTCCCTCATCTTGCGCGGAACGAATGAAGGCGGCGACATCGAGTTGCCCAGAAAAGTCGAAGACCCCGGGCTTGAGTTCGTGGAGGTTCCAGAAAACGTAGGTGGAGATGGTGTTTAGTCCCATCGCGCGCGCCATCTTGAGGCGATCATGCCAGTATTCGCGCGGAATACGGGCGTAGTGCATTTCGCCGGAGATGATCTGGAAAGGCTTGCCGTCAAGAACAAACTGGCGGCCGGAGATTTGAAGCCTGTGGCGCAGAGGAATGGGATTGGCGCCTGTACCGAAGGTCAGAACGACGACAGCGAGAACTACTGCGAACTGAAGAGATCGGCCCAAACTGCATCCTTTGTGAGAGACTGTCGAACCCACCCTTTCCCAACAAACGGGAGAGGATGGGGGCACCCACATCTTCTTTTACTTTGTTGGCGCGCCTTCGAGCGCCAGCACTTCGAAAGGCTTGAGCGAGAACATATGTGGCTGGCCCCCGACGACGCTAACGCCAGGCTGCTCGCGATCCTCTTTCCAAGGGCTGTGGAGCGTGTACGCGCGTGGTGTTTTCGCGGGCAGCTCGAACGCCCTCTCGATGTCGATGGCGACGTCCTGCGGCTTATCGGAGGGGTTGCGTAACACGAGGATCGCTTTCTCGGGCGACCATGATGCCCATCCGTAAACCTCGAGCAGCGCGGGGTCTCCACCGATCCAGTGCGTATCAACCAGGACATCGGCATTGGCGCGGGACCAGGCAGCGGCTTCGGCGAGCGTGTCCCAGTTCTCGGTGGAGAGCAGCGAGGGCGTGATGTACATCTCCTGCAACTGCGTGCCATTGCCAAAGTAGTCGCGGACTTCGTTTTTGAAGTCGCGCAGCGGATCGGTGTCCAGATTCTTCGCGTGCTTGGCGTAGATCAAGCCGTGCAGCATGAGCGAATTCAGCGGATAAAGAGGTCCCAGCAGCACTATGTGGGCATAAGTGTCGGCATCGCGATAGGTGATCCACTGCTCGCGCTTGGGACCGACTCCAAGAAATTCGTGGTCTTCGCCACCTCGCCAGATGGAGTCGGCGTAGCGCAACCAGAACGGAGACGGATATGTGCCCGTGGTGAGATTGATGTAGAGGCCGGGCTTGAGTGCGCGCAGCTCTCCGATGAGATGGATAGCGGCAGCGAAGTCACTGTCGAAACTGCTGCCCGGGACAACTCGGTCGGCATTGCCGGTGCCGTCAAACTTGAACTGATTGACGCCGTAGTCGCGCACGAACTTGAAGCAGGTGTCGCGAAAGGCTGCGTAGTAACGGGCGCCGGACAGTGCGAACCCATTCTGCACAGTTTCGTAACCCGCCGCTTGTCCGGCGGCGACGCGCTGCTGCTTGGGCTTGCCGTAGCCTCCCCACGGTGACATCCACACTCCGGGAGCCGTGTTGTAGGCCGCGGTGGCTGCGCGCAGTTTCGCGAAACCGTCAGGAAAGCCGGCGTTGAATTGCCAGAGCGTGGAAGGATCATCCCAGCCGTCGTCAAATAGAAACGATGCAATCGGCACACCACGCTTCTTCGTCAGCTCGCTGCCGAAGGTATTGATGACGCTGAGGGCCCCGCCCTCGTCGTAGCTGCTGAAATAGCCGAGGTCATACCAGGAGTTGTAGTTCAGAAAGGTGCGATACGGGTGCGCGCGCTCGCGCTCGAGGTAATGCAGGAAGGCGCGCCGGAATTGTCCGGCGGGAGCCACTCCGATGACGGAGCTGTAGGTGACTGACTGACCGGCCTTCAGTGGAAGCTCGCGCTCAACCCAACAACGTGCTCGCTCACCGGCAACGGCACAGGTCGAAAGTGGGTCTTCGATGCCGGCGAAGATCGCTCCATCGACGATGGGCGACCCTCTGACGGTACCGACGGTGCGCGCGTTTCCGGAATTCCAATCTAAAAGCCGGACCTGGCGGATCGGTACGTCGTTTCCCTTGGCAGCAATTGCGACTTCCTGGCGCATGTAGTTGGAGCCGTCGCGGAGAATGAGTTGCCAAACGATGTGCAGCCGGCTGCCTGAATCCTCCAATTCTGTGACAACCGACTTGCCTGGAATCCGCTCGGACAAACGCGAGGCGTCAGAGTGAGCCGTGAGGTCAACCAGCTTCGGCGGGACAACGACTTGCAATGTCGAAGCTGAGAGTACGCTCCCATCGCCAAGCAACAGTACGAACGGAAGTATCTTTTGTGGCGTGGTTTCATTCGGAATCAGGTTGTTGAATTCCAGATTATCGACCTGGCCGCCAGAAATTGATGCGTCCAGCGATACGGTTGCGTTCCGCAGCACAAAGCCGTCTCGCCGAATCTTACACTTGGCGACGCCGGGATCGGGGGAGAAATACACCGGCGTGTCCAGCGCGAGGGCACATCCAGCCAACGCCTGCGCGATTATGACAAGTATGAATGCGCGAAGAGAAGCGTTCATGGATCGACCTAAGAAGTCACCCCCGCGGCCTTTGGTCCAGTCATGAGCGATCCCACCACCATGCCAATCGCCGCCAGCCCGAAGGCGCCTGCACCCGCGTAGCTCGCTGGAGTCTTGAAGAAGAAGAAGCCGATGGTCGCAACGGCTCCACCGGCCATGGCAAGATAGCCGCCCAGGGTGGAGGCGCGGTTCCAGAACAGGCCCGCTATGACGGCGACCAGCGTGCCCGAGAGATAAATGGTTGCTGTAATGTTGAGGTAGAAATACGTCGGGCCAGGCAAGGTGTACCACAACCCGTAGACCATCACGAAGAGGCTGACGCCCAGGTTGGCGCCGCGATTGAGCATGACTTGTTGCAGCGAGTTCAGCGGACGGTGGCGCAGTGGCAAGATGATGTCTTGGGCGATGATCGCGCTCCAGCCCAGCAGGTACGAGCTGTTTACCGACATGGTGGCGGCCAGCATTCCGGCGACGACCAGGCCCAGCACGCCTGAGGGAAGGATCGTGGCCAGCATCTTCGGCATGGCTTCGACCGAATTCTGTGCGGGGCCGAGCATGGCGAGCGCCGCGATGCCCCACATCATGGGCATCATGCCGCGGCCGAGGAAGATGAATCCTGCCCACGAGAAGACGCGCTTGGTGACTTCAGGGCTGCGCGTGGAGAAGGTGCGCATCGCCGTGGTCTGCCAACAGGTGTGCACCGCCAACCAGATCAGCACCTGAAACGCAATGTACGCCCATCCGTAGTTGGGGTTGGTGAACGGGTTGAAGCCGCCGTCGCCCATGGTCTGGCGTACGGCGTCGTACATGCGGGAAACACCGGCGGCATGCACCGACCAAATCGTCACCAGGATCGTACCCACACTCAACGCGACAAACTGAATGAAGTCGGTGATGACGATCGACACCATGCCACCGAGCACGGTGTAGGTGAGTTCGAGCAGCAGGATACCGGTCATCACGGCCTTGATGTGGTTGAGGGAGATTCCGGAGATGATGGCAAGGAAAGTGCCTTCCACCTTGAGGAAGACACCCATGTTGAGGAGGCCGCCTGTGGCGACGAGAATTCCGGTGAAGACGCGCAGGTTGCGACTGAACTTGACCTCGAAGAACTCCGGCACCGTCATAAGGCGCATGGCGCGCAGCCGTTTGACGATGAAGCCGGTGCGGCCCAGGAAGATCATCACCAATCCGGCGATCAGTCCGTTGACGAAGGAGGCGTAGCCAGTCTTGTAGCCGAGTTCGGCGTAATACATGAAGGTGATGGTGCCGATCTCGGTCGCGGCCAGTGTGGCGACGGCGAGAAATGTTCCGAGCTCACGTCCGGCAACGAGGAAGTCGGCGATGCCGCCCACGAACTTGCGGCCGTAGAGCCCGGTGGCGAGAGTGGCGCCCAGGTAGGTGACGACGATGATCCAGTCGAGTGCGGAGAAGTGGGTGCCGATCATTGAGGCCGGTGAGCCTCAGTCCGAAGATTGGCAAACATTCCGCGAAGATCGCGCAGACCGAGCACTAGGACAATGAGAGTGATGACGGCGAAGGCGGAGCCCGCGATCAGGAAGTTCGCCATCCAGAAGTAGTACCAGCCATTCATGGTCGCGGTGATTGTAATTCATCGCCGCGGGCAGAAAGCGATTGACGGCTGCTTTAGACTGTCTGGCGAACCGTGAGTAGTTCAGGGAACATCACGAAGTGCGTGATTCTGGCGCGCGGGCTGGGAATGCGCATGCGACGCGAGGACACGGCGGCCGCGTTGGATGCTTCACAATCGACTGCGGCTGATGCTGGGATAAAGGCCATGATTCCAGTCGGGCGGCCGTTTCTAGATTACGTATTGAGCGGGCTGGCGAACGCGGGATTCGGGCAGGTTTGCCTGGTGATCGGACCAGAACATGAGGCAATGCGGGAGTATTACACGAATTTGAAAGTGCGGCGCATCAAAGTGGCCTTCGCCACTCAGCGGGAGCCGCTGGGTACAGCTAACGCGGTGGTGGCTGCGGAGGAGTTTGCCGACGCCGATGAGTTTCTCGTGATCAACGGTGACAACTACTATCCCGCTGAGGCATTGTCGTTGATTCAGAGCATGGGACAGCCAGGAACGGTGCTATTTCCGGCTGAAGCGCTCATTCGCGAGAGCAACATTCCGAAAGATCGCATTCGCGCGTTCGCCTATTGCGTGGTCGATCCCGACGGATTTCTAGCAGATATTGTGGAGAAGCCGAGCGTTTCGTTGGCTACTGATTTCGGCTCGGGGAAACTGGTCAGCATGAACTTTTGGCGATTTGGGCCGAACATCTTCGCCGCGTGCCGCGAGGTTCCGCGTTCGCAACGTGGCGAGCTCGAGCTGCCTGCGGCAGTGAGGCTGGCGATCCAGAAGGGTGCGAAGTTCAAGTCCGCGATTTGCCGCGCGGGAGTGTTGGACCTCTCGCGCCGGTCTGACATTGCTGAGGTTGCTGCCCGGTTGCGTAACGTCCAGGTGCGGTTATGAATTCAGACGTTGCCGCACGCTTGATCGCCGCCGGCATGAGCCAAGGAGAGGCGTGGAAGAAGTCGGATCTGTTTGCGAAGGCGGAGCGCGAGCTTTCGGCGACAGGCGGCGGCGAAGCCATGTGCTGGTTCGTGCCGGGACGGATCGAGGTTCTGGGCAAGCACACCGACTATGCTGGCGGACGCAGTCTGCTATGCACAGCTGAGCGCGGATTCTGCGTGGCAGCGATTCCGCGTAATGACCCGCTCGTGCGCATCAACGATGTTGTCCGCAGGCAGGCCTTTGAGTTCACGATTTCTCCTGAATTGTTAGTGCCGCATTCGTCGTGGAGGGGATATGCCGCAGTTGTCGCGCGCCGGCTGGCGCTCAACTTTCCGCATCAATTGCGCGGCGCCGACATCGCGATGGCCAGCGACTTGCCTTCCGCCGCCGGGATGAGCAGCTCGAGCGCGCTGGTGGTCGCCATGTACGTCGTGCTGAGCGCGGTGAATCGGCTCGACGAGTGCGAGGAGTATCGTGCCAACATCATCACCGCGGAGGATCTGGCCGGCTACTTAGGCTGCATCGAAAATGGGCAGACGTTCAAGTTGCTCAGGGGTGATGCGGGAGTCGGTACATTCGGCGGCAGCGAGGACCACACGGCAATCCTCTGTAGCGAACCAGGAAGGCTGAAGCAGTATTCCTTCAGTCCGGTGCGATTGGAAAGAACCGTGCGACTGCCTAATAATTGCACTTTTATCATTGGCGTAAGCGGCGTAGTTGCTGACAAGAAGGGCTCGGCTATGGGTCGGTATAACCGAGCCTCGCAGGGTATCAGATCGATTCTCGAACTGTGGCGCACCCGCTCGGGATCGAATGCGATGACATTAGCCGAGGCTGCCGCCTCCTCGGCTGACTCGACAGATAGCATTCGCGCAGCCCTGCGTGAAGCCACCAGCAAGAATGCTGACTTCGCGTGGCTTCTCGATCGTTTCGAGCAATTCTGGAAGGAATCGGAGGAGATAATTCCTCGAGCTTCTGATGCACTAGTCCGCAACGACCTAGAATGCTTCGGGCAGTTGGTGAACGAATCCCAGGTCGCAGCCGAATCACTCCTCAGGAACCAGGTCCCGGAAACCACTTGGCTTGCTAAGGAAGCCTCATCACTCGGTGCCTACGCTGCATCGGCATTCGGCGCCGGATTCGGCGGTAGCGTCTGGGCGTTAGTTCCCACCGCTAAAGCGGCTCAATTTGTCCATCGATGGCAGCGAGCCTATGAGCGAAGTTCGTTTGACGCCGCAGCCCAGTCAGAATTCTTCGTGACTGATGCTGGACCAGCCCTCATACGATGGTAGATCGGATCGCGTCCGTCGCATGCATCCATAGAGGAGAAGTGTAAAGCCGATCTGCATCCGAGCCCTTAGCTTTCGAGCAGGCTTTGGATTGCGGACTCAACGACCTGACGGGTCATACACTGACTCGGTTCTCACATCGAGTAATGGCGCAATCGGGATTCAGCTACCAAGATCTGTCCGACTTTGCTGACTTCCTACAAGCCGACTTCGGCCGAGTAATCCTCTGCTGTGCGGAGTCATGAGCACGCTACTGTATCAGCCGATTGCCGGGACCAATAGCACGCTGGGCCGCTCCTCTCTGGGCACACCTAACCCTTACCCCATTGTCGCAATGCCCAGACTCGGGCTACCTACGATAGGGACCATTCCTAAATGAAGAACGGGTATAGCTGAATCTCTGGGTTATGCTCAGGTCATTCAAGCGACAAGCGGCGATGGAATTGATATCTGGGAACCCCTTGTTTTTTCGCTGTGACAGGAGAGCAGGTTTGCAATTTCAGTTAGAAACTCCTCGGGCGCTATGCACTTGCTGAGTAATCTGTCAGCATGATCGTATCCCGGCGGCACACTCGCCCATGCGGTCAAGAGAACAACAGGCACTTTCGGTTGAAGTCGTTTCATCTCCGACGTGAGTTTTGCCCCAGTACCATCCGCCAGCCAATGGTCGCTGATCACTAGGTCTATGTGATTGCAATTAAACAGTTTTAGGGCGACCTCCGAGCTGGCAGCGGTCAACACGGTATATCCCTTCGTCGATAACAGCAGGCGACGGACGGCGAGCGCTGTGTGGTCGTCATCAATGCATAGAATCACAGTTGACAAAAGTGAGCTCCTCCCTGTGCTGCCGCCATGGAACTACCTAGGAGCCTGATTGGTCTTTCAGATTGTTGAGAACCGATTGAGAACTTTGCTAAGCGTTGGGGACTTAGCAGGCCACCCTTTACTCTTACATGAGGGATAGCTACAGGGCGGACGAGAAGACGATGGCAATTATCTCTAAGAGTCTGGCCACGTAAGTGGGGTTCCGGAGCGGCTCGACGCCCAAACAATTGACAGCTGCCTGGGTGGCAGACTGGACAGATTTAGGGAAGTTTCCGGCTGCAGGATGGCGAGCTGCGATATCTTTCTCCAGCCGTTCGTACCGAATTCTGCATGGGTGGTTCCGTGGTGAGTCGTTCTCTCTTGTCGCTGTCCCCCGCTACCGCATAATCAATAGCAGGATTCTCGTTTCCGGCCACCCAGCAGAAATGCATCAAGGTTGGATCAACAATCTGAAAGACGCATCGACTTTCTAAGTAGTTCCAAATAGGTTGCTCATCGAACTCTCCTGCGTCCCCAAGATTGAGACGGATGGACGATGCCGTGGGGCTACCCCATGTGGCCCCACATCCTCGGAGATAGAGGGCGGTCGTCGCTCTCTGTACCAGACGTCGTGATGCTAAATCTCGGAGCTAAAATGCACTTTCGCCTGGGTGGTTGGGGAGATATCGGGAATCGTTGCCTCAGTGCTGTGGACTATAGGCGTTTATGTGCTGACGTTTCAAGTTGAGGAGAGTAACGCCCAGAGAAGATTCCTTGCGGCTCACAAGCTCTGTCTTAAAGGTACCGAGTACGACGCCTGTATGGAGAGGCCGCGGGACGCGTGGAACAGCTCTGCGAAAGAAGATCACGAACGTGCTGTCCACATCACTGGTTACAATGCCTAGTGGCTGGTTACTGGTCTGTACGGCTGCTGGCGTATAGCGATGGGTGAGGCTAGTTTCAGTGCTCCACGTTCACCGTGAGCGCATCTGGGATAGTACCAAGATCCCTCAGACGACGCCACCGCCGACTGCCTTCGCCTTCGTTCCCGAGTACCAAGTGACCACGCTGGTTGCAAGAGATTTAGGATCCACCCAACCATCGACGAGGTTCGCTTCCCGTAAGGAGGAGTACGCATTTGAAAAGGCGCTAGCCAAGTCTCCCCCAGCCACTCCTGACTGGTTGATCTCCCAACACAAAGTATCGTGTACCGTCTGCACCACATCCAGCTTCGTGCCGTTCCGATGTCGGAGCCGGGCGAACACCCCAAGACTTATCCCAGTCTCGGAGTGGCACTGAACGATTGCAGTTTGCCACCAGCCAACCAGATAAAGTGGTCTGAAAGTACGGACAAAGCACTTAAAGCCAGGAGTGTGAACTGAGGTCTCGAATGACCTATGCAGGTGAGGCGAAGTGGGACCAGCGAAGACCATCGTAAGGCTCGCAAGCTCTCAGACTAGCAACATAACGCTTGCAATTTAAAGCTGGCCTGAATTTACGATGAGCGTCAACTTAAAACATCAGGGGTCGGGCTACAAAATGCAGGATTTTGAAACTCACCGATTGATTCTGAAATAGTGCGAGCTACTCCACTGCTTATGGTGATCGCACCTCATAGGTAACGGAGTTGGGCCCGATGTCCTGCTTCGTCAACGGAGCCACTTTCCGGAAAGAGAGTGGCTCTTTGTGTAGGCTGACTGGGCCGGGCAGCCGGCCTCCGGCGTTGCAGGTCGGGGCTGAATAGAACTTCGAAGAAGAATCTCAAAAAAACGACCCTACCCATACGCGAGCATCCCTTGAAACCAGGTGCTGCATTACTTACCCCCGCCGATAACCGGCAGTTCCGTTCATTTCTACAGAGCGACTGCGCGGAGCGCCGAATGTCGTGGACCTTTCGCGCTTCTTCGTACAAGCCCACATTGATTTGGTTCTTTCGCATAAACCAAACGCAAAACGCGCAAATCAAGAACCAAGCCGCACAACAAAGCTGACATGCCCCACCTCAAAAGTTCGTGTCTTGCTAAAGACGACGAGAAGGAGAGGCAGGACAAGCGGTAGGGTCTTTTGCTGGGGGTTTAGGCTTTCTGTCGTTGAGGAAAGCAGAGATGAGCCATGCCCAAAACCCCAAATAAGCTGGACACAAAAAAGTTAGGGGCGAAGAAGAGCCACGCTGTCCACCGTAACGGCGGCGAATACAAACGCTATCGCGAGTGCGAACAATGCCCTAAAACTGCCATCGCAGGGTTTATCACGTCGTTTCGCGCTCGAGAAGAAACACCGTCGTCTCTTCATCGATTTTCAAAAGTCTACGCATGAACGCAGTTTGGAGCGGGTGACGCGGATACGGCAACTTTTCCTTTCAAGCCGCCAGGAAGGTGAACATGTGAATAAGTCCAAACTCTCAGTGGCTTTTGAAGCGGAAACGACAAGAGTTTAGCGTGAGCGGACCCGAGGTACCATCATGACCACTATTATCGCTGTAAGAACTACCAGTGCGACGACAGCGTCTACAATGTGCAGCTTTAGGTCTTGATAGATTGGCTTAACAAAAATCGACCAAACTCCGAGTTGAAGGCGGAGGAGAAGCACGACAGCCGCAAGTGCAAGGAGCGCGACAATGACTTTTATCTGCTTCACCAGCAAACTGTAACGCTACACGGGGCGAACTGGGAATGGGCCTAAAGTGCCGTAGAAATTGGTGCTATGTCGTCCGGCAAGCTATCTCCAATCCTCAAGTAGCTTAATCTGGGGCAGATCGATGCTGACAGACTCTGCCGCACATGTTGCATGATGCCGTCCACCCAGTGCTCTCATCCTATCAATAACGGCCGGGAATTGCATTGGACCGGATGCGAATCCAAGCTGGCCTCCGGCCTCCGCTGACGATCCCTACAGATTGCAATTGATTTTGTAACCTCTCTCAAGAATCTGAAAGCCCCTTTTCTTTTCAAGTAGTTTAATGAGGGCACTTCAGTTAAATCTCCTTCGCGACGCCTGGGATTACCCCACGGGACGGCTAGCGGCCATTCCCGGTCCTAGGCGTCTCTCTCCGAGTTAAGAGACCACTAATGACGTGGCGTATTATGGCGTGAAGATTTCAGTTGACGCAGTAACCACCTAAAATTACCGTAATCTCTAAAAACCTCTCGAATGAGTGCTCAGAAGCAAGGGGTAATCTGGCCGTCCTTGCGTCCCGAGTTACTTAACTTTCTGTTCGACTCTCGCGGAACGAGGACGCCACTTTGAAAGACGATAATCGCGCTGCAGCTCTCCCCCAGCCTCCCCTCTTGTTCGAACTTCACTCTGTTGAACTCGCCATGCAGGTCATCCACTACATCATGGAGAATCTTCATGCCGATTTGTCGGTCTCAAACCTGGCGAGAAGACTCTCACTTAAAGAGAGGGTGTTGCTGTGTGGTTTTGAATCACAAACTGGGGTCGCACTCAGTCAGTTTGTTTTGCGGCGACGTATCGAGCGCGCACTCGACCTTTTGAAGAGCTCTAGTGCCACCGACAGCGAAATTGCGGTGGGTATCGGTCTGAAGACAGCATCCGCCTTCCGAACCGTGTTCTTCAATTACTTAGGGGTCTCGCCCACCGAGTATCGAAGAATTCTTCCGCCGAAGAAGGAGCCTGCAAGTGTTGAAAGGCAAAAGCGTCCCTGCAAGTCGGTCAGTATACCTGTGAAAAAACCCAATGGTGAGGCGCTTCGTCCACTTGTAGTCTAAAGAAGCCTGCTAGGCAGTGGCTGTCAAACTTGGGAGCTGAACAGATCCATCGCAGAAGCCGTGCGACGCAATTGTGAAGCTACCGCAGATAGAATATTCAGCCCCGGGGAATTAGCCGTCAACCAGCAGATCAGTCTCTGCCTCTCCTCCACCGGTCGCGCTTCATCGATAAAGACGGAAGTATATTCAGCCACGGATCCGCC
>Ga0209465_10000616_pt1 | contig 16487 bp, 14 predicted proteins | sample PanSoiPlot1MoBio_FD_188321 | JGI IMG/M metagenome (GOLD analysis project Ga0209465, IMG submission 188321) | Tropical forest soil microbial communities from Panama analyzed to predict greenhouse gas emissions - Panama Soil Plot 1 MoBio (SPAdes)... | ecosystem: Environmental > Terrestrial > Soil...
GATGAGGCGGCGCGAATCGGGATTGCGCCGGATCGCATCGATAAGGTTCCCGATCTGATCGATGGTGCCGCCGTCCGGCGTTGCCCAGGACCGCCATTGCCGGCCATAGACGGGGCCGAGCTCGCCGCGTTCGTCCGCCCATGCGTCCCAGATCGAGACACCATGATCGTCGAGATATTGGACATTGGTGTCGCCGGCGAGGAACCACAACAGCTCGTGGATGATCGATTTGACATGCAGCTTCTTGGTGGTGATGAGCGGAAAGCCGGCCGCGAGATCGAACCGCATCTGATGGCCGAACACCGACAGGGTGCCAATTCCGGTACGGTCGCGCTTCTCCACTCCGTCGGCAAGAACGCGTCCTATCAGGTCGATATATTGGCGCATGGCGTATCCGGGCAGCGATTCGGCTCGCGCCCGAGGATAACGCTCCGCCAAGGTTCAAAACGCAAGACCCTGCGGCTCGATATCTCAAGAGGCCAAAAAATCTAAAATCTTAAGAGGCAAAAAAAATCCGGCGGGTTACACCCGCCGGATGGGGAGCCCTGTCGATTGCGCGCCGCGTCACTCTTCGACGAACACCTCCTCACGCTTCCTGGCAATCGTCGGCAGCACGGCGATGGCCACCAGCACAATGGCAATTGCGATCAGCGTGCCGGAAATCGGGCGGGTCACGAAGGTGGTTGGGTCGCCGCGGGCGATCAACATGGCGCGGCGAAGGTTTTCCTCCATCAGCGGCCCGAGCACGAAACCAAGCAGCATAGGGGCCGGCTCGAAGTCATGCTTGACCAGCCAATATCCGACCAGTCCGAACACCGCCGTGATCACGCAGTCGAACGGCGCGTTGTTGATGGAATAGACGCCGATCGAGCAGAAGATCAGGATTGCAGGAAACAGAAATCGGTACGGCACCTGCAGCAGCTTCACCCACACGCCGACGAGAGGAAGGTTGATCACCACCAACATCAGATTGCCGAGCCACATCGATGTGATCATGCCCCAGAACAGATCGGGCTGCTTCGTCATCACCTGGGGTCCGGGGACGATGCCGTGGATGGTCATGGCCCCGACCATCAGCGCCATGACGGCGTTGGGCGGAATTCCGAGCGTCAACAGAGGGATGAACGAGGTCTGCGCGGCAGCGTTGTTGGCGCTTTCCGGGGAAGCCACGCCCTCAATGGCTCCCCGGCCAAAGCGCGAGGGGTCCCTCGCTACCTTCTTCTCGAACGTATAAGCCGCAAAGGAGGCGATCACCGCGCCGCCGCCCGGAAGGATGCCGAGCACCGAGCCCAGGACGGTACCCCGGCCGATAGCGCTCGCCGATGCCTTGAGATCAGGCCACGTCGGCATCAGTCCCGTCAGCCTTGTCTTGAGGACTTCACGCGATTCGCCCTGTTCCAGGTTGCGCATGATCTCGGCAAAGCCGAATACCCCCATTGCGACCACCACGAAACCGATACCATCCGACAATTCAGGAATGTCGAAGGCCATGCGCGACTGCCCCGTCTCGATGTCGGAGCCGACCATCGAGAGCAAAAGTCCCAGCAGCACCATCGCAAGCGCCTTGAGGATCGACCCCCTTGCCAGCACGACAGCGAAGCACAGGCCGAGCACCATCAGAGAGAAATATTCAGCAGGGCCGAACAGCAGCGCGACCGAAGTCAATGGCGCGCCCAAAGCCGCGACCAGAACCGTCGATACGCAACCAGCGAAGAACGAGCCAATCGCCGCGATGGCAAGGGCTGGACCGGCGCGCCCCTGCTTCGCCATCTGGTGCCCATCCAGCGCGGTCATTACTGAGGACGATTCGCCCGGAATGTTGATCAGGATGGAAGTCGTCGAACCGCCATATTGGGCGCCGTAGTAGATGCCGGCCAACATGATCAAAGCACCCACCGGCGGCAGGCCGAAGGTGATCGGCAGCAGCATGGCGATGGTGGCGAGGGGACCGACGCCCGGCAACACGCCGATCAGGGTGCCGACCAGCGCTCCGATCAAGCACATGAACAGATTCATCGGCGACAACGACACGCCGAAACCGACGGCGAGATTATGAAGGAGGTCTAGCATGGCTGGTTACTTGCGCTGTTGATGCGGGCCGCAGCCGGCATGCGTTTCATCGAATGGACGAGAGACCTTTGAGGATGCTCGCCAAATCCCAGCTGTTGGGCCACAACTGCATAGGCAGGTTGAGCGTGATCGGGAACAGCAGGACACAGAACGCCGTCAGCACCGCGCCCCAGATGAGCGTTTCAAGGAGCCGCGCCTCCGGCGTCGCACCGGCCGCCGCCACTATGCTGAGGAAACTTGCGATAACGAGGCCGAGCGGCCGCACCAGCCAGGCGAACAACACCACCGATAGCGTGATGAAGAACGGTCCCCGTACATAGAAACGATCGATGCTGGGCCCCTTGGCGAGTACGCCCGTCGCCGCCACAGCGATGCCGAGCGCGGCGAGGACAACAGCGAATATGCGCGGCGCGGTGCCAGGCCCGAATGCAAAACCTCGCATGCCCGGCAAGTCGCGAGACGCCCATAATGCGAACAATGCGATAGCGACCATCACGAGACCGCCATAGAAGTCCCGCGGCGCTCGAACGAACGACCCGCGGCCCTCCGGCTCCGGTACGCCACCGACACTGTCCGACATTCAGTTCTCCCTCGACGCTACCAGGCCACGTTATGCGCTATGGTATCCCTAGCACAAGGCGGGGCAGCGCCGAAAGCCTTCGTTGTAGACGTTACGCGAATCCGCTCAGGCCCAAGAGCGCTGCGACGGCGAACGCCAACAGCGGAGACAGGCTAGTCCAATAAACAAACGCGAACGTTCCCGCCGTGATAGCGAACCCGCCCCAATCGTGATCGGCGGCACGCGCAATGATCAGCGCGCTAGCCGCGAGAAGTCCGATCGTCACCGGCACTAAACCGGCCTGGATCGCGATGCGCCAGCGCGCCGCGCGAAAGCGCTCGACGACCTGCGATACCGCGTAAGCGAGAACACAACTTGGGCCACACATCGCTACCGTCGCGACCACGGCGCCAGGCACCCCCGCGATAAAATGTCCCAGCAGGGCGACGAACATGATGTTCGGTCCCGGCGCCGCCTGCGCAATGGCGAACAGTTCGCTGAACTGGCGATCCGTGAGCCACTGGGCGATCTCAACGGTCTGACGGTGCATTTCCGGAACCGCCGAACCGCCGCCGCCGACGGCGAAAAACGACAGGATGGCAAACTGCAGAAACAGCGCAGTCAGCGTGTCAGCATCATTTCTCATAGCTGCGCAGCCAGGCAAATCCGATGCTTACAGGCACCACCACCAGAAGCACCAAGGGGAGGCTTAGACGTAGTACCCCGACTGTCAGGAACGTTGCGAGCGCTACGGCGTGCTGCGGACCCAAGCGAAAGCGAATAAGCGGCTCCGCCATCTTAAGGGCTGTCGCGATGATCATCCCTGCCGCTGCAGCGGCAAGGCCCGACAGCACGCCGTGCAGTTCCGGCAGCGTGCCAAAACGGCGGTAAAGCACACCCGCTGCGATCATCAACACGACCGATGGCCCGAGCAGTCCGAGAAGGCAGGCGAGCGCACCCGGAATGCCGCGCATCCGCACGCCAAAGACCGCGCAGAGATTGACAATGTTCGGTCCGGGCAGGAATTGGCACAACGCCAGGAGGTTGTTGAACTCCCTCGCCGTCATCCAACGTTTGTTTTCGACCAGCATCCGGCGCGCCCACGCCAGCACACCACCGAAGCCCGATAGCGAAACACCCGCAAAGGCGAGAAACAAGTCTGTGATCGAAGGCCGAGGCGCCGCGGCAGCCGGGCCGGCCGCGGAGGCGTCGCGTTCGGCCGCGGAAACAGCGGACGGGGTCGAATTCGGTTTGGACATGACAAACGGTTAGCGCCGAATGTTGTCGATGACCAGTCCGCAATGTTCGCGACGTTTAAATATCGACGGCGTTTCGCAGCAGCACACTCTGGCAACAATAACTGCTGCGCTGCCTGTTTCTCCTTGGGCTAGCGCTGCCCTCTTTCTCCTTGGACTGATAACGCCTATATTAAGCGTGCCGGCTTGCCGGCTATGGCAATAAATGGCCGTCGCAATAAACCATTCGGACCCGGGGGCAGTACCCGGCGCCTCCACCATTATGGGGGCGAAATAGGATCGACGAGGGCGTAAAGGGCGTGCTTTTGCTCGGCATGGTTCCACCGTTATCGGGCCACTGCAATAGTTGCCAACGACAACTATGCTCCGGTTGCTCAGGCCGCGTAAGCGGTTTGAAAGACCGATCTGAAGTCCTGACGTCTTAGCAGCGTCAGGCGGGGTTCGGGGGCACCTGGCAACAGAAGCCCCCACTTTCTCGTTCGATTGGCGCCGGCGCTGCAGAGCCGGCCGGATCGTATAGCAAAGGGTACCTTCGGCAAGAAATCCTTGAGGGGTCGGGAGCCGGCCAATGTCGCGAAGTGACGCGGTCCGACAGCCGGTATCCGCTGGGCCGGAATACACGACGAGAGCCTGCCATGTCGGTCGACCACATCCGCTACGATCTCCTGACTCAGGACGCGCTGCGCGGCGTCATCCGTACCGTGCTCGCCGATGCGGCCGCCAAGGGCCTGCCCGGAGAGCATCATTTTTACATTACCTTCGACACCCGTGCGGAGGGTGTGCGCATGTCGGCACGCCTCAGGGCGAGTTATCCAGGCGAGATGACGATCGTGCTCCAACATCAGTTCTGGGATCTTGCTGTTGGAGAGGATGACTTCGATGTGGGGCTCGCATTCAATGGGATTCCGGAACGGCTGCACATCCCATTCAAGGCCGTGAGAGCGTTCATGGACCCGTCCGTTCAATTCGGACTGCAATTCGCCGTGGATGCGGAACTCGCCGGGGAAAGCGCGGATGTGCCGACGGAAACTCCCCCGGTTAAGAGAAAACCGTCCCCGGCCCAAAAAACCTTACCAGCAGAGCAAGCGCCCGCGAAGAAGCCGCCCAAAAAGGCCGGGCCTCAGGCGGCCGCTACCAGCACGGTCAAGCCGGTTCCTCTTTCAACGCCTGATAAGGACGCGGCGAGCGGCGAAATCGTCAGTCTCGATCGCTTTCGCAAGAAGTGACCGCGCAGCAGAACGCTGTGCCACGGGTTTCGGCATGTTATTCGCGGGCTGGGCTGGCACTGCTGATGGCGCGGGCGTGAGCTATTTTAGGTAGGAACGCACCACGTCGATCAGTTCTTCGGCTGCATGCGCGCGCTGCGTATCGGGCTCACGGACTGGATCTATAATGTGCGCGCGAATGTGATCTTCCATCACCTCAGCCATTAGCCCATTGATGGCACCGCGGGCGCCAGCGATCAGCTGCAGCACGTCGGCACAGCCGATTTCCTGGTCGAGCGCTCGTTCGACAGCTTCAATCTGGCCGCGAATACGTCGCACCCGATTGAGCAACTTGGTTTTTTCACGAATCGTGTGAGTCACTTAGACACTCCGGGGATTCCTTCTGCGCTGCCACAATCAGCTGCGACCAATACAGGCACTGACGCACGCGACCTTGGCCACGGTACCTAGCCGACAACAATAAACAATAATGGAGTTGCTTGTTTAGTCCAAGCGCCTCTTTCAGGCATCTGGCCGATTGGTGTATCGTCTCAACCAGAAGTGCACGCGGCCCGCGGGTTCCCACTCGCTTGCCAATCCAGAAGGCGTGGTTCTGTGAGAGTCGATTCCGGCGCCCTCATTGTGGGCATCGGGCTTGTCGCAGCGAGCAGCGCGGCGAACGGCCATCACTCCGTTACGATGTTCGATCGGCAACACCCAATTCAACTGGTCGGCGTCGTTCGGGATTTCAGGTTTGCCAGCCCACACGTCTTCATTGCGCTGGAGGTCATGGACGGTGACGCGCGGCCTGTCATCTGGAATCTGGAAGGAGACAGCCCGAACAGCCTGAGATGGGACGGCTGGTCGAGTCAGACGCTCAAGCCCGGCGACGAACTGCAATTGACAGTGGAGCCGTTGCGCAGCGGTGCAGCCGGTGGGGCTTGGCATGCCCGCAAGACAACATACAGGGACGGCACGCCGATCGGGGGCGTACGTTGAGAAATATTGAGAAATGATGAGCCGGCCAATTTTCGTACACCTAAAGAGTTCGACTTGTTCTGTGCTCGCAGGTTCAAAAGGCCACGTTGCATCGATGTCGGTCGTAAAGTCCACTACACTATACTTTGCGAGCACTTTGTCTTGCCAATAAAGGCGAAGATGTGCATCTTGATTCTGTGAGCCGCACTGGACTGCACGCGGTTGACCTGAACTAACTTTCACCAAAACGAACTCTCAACATTCTTCGTTCGAACGCAGGTACAATTGTGGATAGCGTGACCGACAACGCCCTGCTGGCAACTCTACCCGCAGACAAAGCGAGCCAGAGGGGGCGCGGACTGCTGTTTATTCTTGTAGGCCTGCTTGTCGGTATTGCCATAGATCGGCTCATCGTCGCGCCAACGCGATCGCCGGATGCTGTGGCACCGCCGCAGGAGGCTCGGGCGGCGCAGAGTACATTCTCCCGTGTCGGCGACCGTATCGTGGTTCCCGACACCTCACCGCTGCGGACGCTGCTTGGGATCGCCGCGCCCACAATGAAAGAGGTCGCGCGCACCCTGGTGTTGCCCGCGGTCGTGGAAGCCGACCCATCCCGCACCGTGAAAGTAATGCCGCCCGTAACTGGCCGCGTCATCAATCTCAAGGTCCAGCTGGGCGGACGAGTCGAGCAGGGCCAGGAACTTGCCGTGATCGACTCAGGCGATCTTGCGCAAGCGTACTCGGACATCGAGAAGGCGCGCTCCACAGTGACACTCACCAAGAAGGCGCTTGACCGGCAACTGGGCCTTGAGAAAGCGGGTGGCGCGGCCATCAGGGACCGCGAGCAGGCGCAGAGCGATTACGCTCAAGCCGTCGCGGAACTTGAGCGCTCAGAAGCGCGATTGCGAGCCATGGGGGTTCCAGCCGACCAGAAAGAGCAGTCCCGCCTCTTGTCCGTGAAGGCGCCGGTGGCCGGCAGCGTGATCGATCTACAGGTCGCTCCCGGAGCGTTCCTCAATGACCCCACAGCTGCGATGATGACCATCGCCAACCTGGAGACGATCTGGGTGACGGCGAACGTTCCGGAGAAGGATATAGCCTTCGTCTTCCAGGGGCAGTCCGTTAAAGTCACCTTCCGCGCCTACCCGGACGAAGTCTTCAGTGGCAAAGTGTTGTTCGTCAGTGACGTGGTGGAGTCCGACACGAGGCGCAACAAGGTCCGCATCGCGTTCGATAATCCGGACAAAATCCTCAAGCCCAACATGTTCGCGGAAGCCACCTTCGAGGCACCTCCGGTATCGCGGCTGATCGTGCCGACGTCGGCCCTCCTGATGACCAACGACCGGACGAGCGTCTTCGTCGAGGTCGCGGAATGGGCTTTCGAACGCCGTAACGTCGAGATCGCTTATCAGGAGGGGGCCGCCGTTGCCATCAAAAGCGGAATTCGCCCTGGCGAGCGAGTGGTGGTGAAAGGCGCGGTGCGACTCAATGATTGACCAGTTTGTCGCGCTTTGCCTCAGAAAGCGCCTTGTCGTTCGGCTGATCGCAGTATTCGCGGCCATTTTTGGCATTTATGCGTGGTCGCAACTGGCGATCGACGCTTATCCGCTTCTCAGTCCTGTTTCAGCTCAGGTCACCACCCAGGTGCCGGGCCTCGCAGCCGAAGAAGTCGAGCAGCAGATCACGATTCCGCTGGAGAGGGCGCTCAATGGCACGCCGGGCCTTGCCAGCATGCGATCGATCAGCACGTTTGCACTATCGCAAATCAATCTTCTGTTTCGCGACGGCGCCGAGGACTACTGGGAGCGCCAACGCGTCAGGGAGCGCATCGCGGACGTCACACTGCCGGCCGGGGCCTCAGCCGGGCTCGACGCGGTATCGGCACCGGAGTTGGAGATTTACCGTTATACGCTTCAATCCGACACCAAGAATTTGATGGAATTATCGGAGTATCAGCGCTGGGTCGTCCAGCCGGCGCTCCGGCAGGTCCCAGGTGTCGCGGAAGTCGACAATTTTGGCGGGCTCACACGTCAATTCAGACTTGATCTCGATCCGGCCGAGCTTTTGCGCTACGGGCTCGGAATCAACGACGTCATCAACGCGATCAACAACAACACCGCGAACGCGGGCGGCGGCCGGGTGCCGCGCGGCGACCAAAGCTTCATCGTTCGTGGCGTCGGGCTCGTGCGCACCCTGGACGATCTCGGCAACATCGTGGTGACGCAAGTCAACAGCATGCCGGTCCTGGTCCGCGATCTCGGAGCGTTGAGCTATGCGCATCAGGAACCGGAAGGCATCCTCGGCCTGAACGAGAATCCCGCGACGATCGAGGGCATCGTCATGGGGCTCAAATACGCAAACGTGTCGGAGGTCATTAACGGTATCCACGCGAAGGTGGACGAACTAGGCAAACAACTCGGGCCGGATGATGTCCACATCGTCACCGTTCTCGACCGCAGCGATCTTGTCGCCGCAACCGTGAGTAAGATCGGGCACACGGTGCTCGAAGGCATCGGCTTGGTGATCGTCGTCCTCATGCTGTTCCTCGGCAGCCCGCGCAGCGCGCTGGTCGTCGCCGTGACCATACCGCTGGCAGTGGTTTCCATTTTCGTCCTGATGAACGCGACCCATATGTCGGCCAGCATGCTGTCGCTCGGCGCCCTTGATTTCGGCATTATCGTCGACGGCGCGATCGTGGTGGCGGAGAACATTCTGCGACGGCGCGAGGCGAAGCCGACTGAGGAATTGACCGAGGAGGACGTGAGGTCGGCGACCGGCCAAGTGGCGCGACCGATCTTTTTTGCGACTCTGGTCATCATCACGGCTTATTTCCCGCTGTTCACGCTGCAGCGCGGCGAGGCGGCGTTATTTACACCGATGGCCTTCACGGTAGGCTATGCCCTGTTCGGTGCGCTTCTATGCACGCTCGCACTGGTTCCGGGCCTTGCCTACTTGGCGCTCCGCAAGCCGGGGGGCTTATTCCGCAACCGGCCGCTCGAATGGTTGGGGGCCGCCTACCGGACGACGCTGGGGAAACTGCTGAATTGGCCTGCTCTCTCATATCTCGTGACCGGCGTGGCCTTCGTTGCCGTGGGGTTTCTCGGGGCCCTGGTGGGGCGAGATTACCTGCCTGATCTGGATGAGGGCGCGCTCTGGCTCCAGGTGCAAATGCCGAGCGGTCTGTCGCTCGATGCCGCCAGCGAGATGGCGAGCGAGCTTCGGCGCACCGTGCGAGAATTTCCGGAAGTCCGCTACATCATGACCCAACTGGGCCGCGAGGATGCCGCCGTCGACGCCTGGACGTTCTCGCACATCGAGGCTCCTATAGGATTGGCCCCCTACGATACCTGGCCTGCAGGCGAGACCAAGGCCGACTTTGTGCGCAAGCTGAATGCGCGCCTGCGCGCGTTGCCCGGCTTCAACGTCGGGATCAACCAGCCCATCAGCGACATGGTATTCGACCTCGTCGGCGGCGCACACAGCGCGCTGGTCCTGCGAATCGTGGGCGATGATTTTACCGAAGATCGCCGGATCGCAGATGCTATTGTCGATATCCTGCGCAACACCAGGGGCACCGCTGAGGCATCGATCTTTCAGGAACCGCCGCTCCCTCAGATCGCAATCGAAGCTGATCGTGCGGCGGCTTCTCGCTACGGCATCAATATATCGGATATCACCAATCTCATTCAAAACGGCGTGGGCGGTGCGGCAGTCACCCAGGTTTTTGTCGGGGATCGAGTCTACGATGTGAGCGTGCGTTTTCCGTTGAGCTCTCGATATGATCCGGAAGCGATTGGAAACCTGACGCTCACCAATTCGAGCGGAATGCAGATCCCGCTATCGCAAGTCGCAAAGATCACGCAGCGAAACGGCGAAGGCACCATTACGCGCACAAACAATCGCCGCAACCTGACCATTCGCATCGATCTCGTCGACCGCGATCTCGTATCCTACCTGGCTGAGGTTAAGGACAAGATCGCGCAGTCGGTGCATTTCGACCAGTCCAAATATCGCCTCGAATTTGCCGGGCAATTCGAAAACCAGGAGCGCGCGCAACGCCGGTTCATGTTGATTCTCGGCCTCGTGCTCGCAGTCATGATGCTCTTGCTCTACACCGAGTTTGGCAAGCTGCGTCAGGCTCTGCTGATCCTGGGGGTCGTTCCGCTCGCCGCTTTGGGTGGTCTGATTGCGCTCTTTGTCACCGGCGAAACGCTCAACATCGCGTCGGCCGTCGGCTTCATAGGGCTGTTCGGCGTGGCCGTGCAGAACGGCATCATCATGGTGGCAAATCTCAATCGGGTGCGCGAGACCGGCGTGCCGCTTCACGAGGCGATCTTGATCGGCGCTTCGGAGCGCTTCCGGCCTGTGCTGATGACCGCGACGGTCGCGACCATCGGCATGATGCCGGCCGCATTGGCGACTGGCGTCGGCAGCGACGTTCAACGCGGAGTCGCAACCGTGGTCATCGGCGGCCTTATTCTTGCGACACTGCTGACGCTGCTCGTGATCCCGACTTTCTATTATTCGCTGGAACGAACCGCCGAGTGGTGGTTCGAGCGACGCCAGGCGCCATCAGCGCCGAGTTTTGCAAGTTCCAGCACCTGACGGGCTCCGACATCGGATAGTCCCGCCACGTATTTTTGATCGAATACGGCTCAATACAGCATTCCTCGTCACAGCATCCCTCGTTGCCGATGCGCAAGAGGGGTGGACAAATCACATTGCATCCTTACGCATGTCGGATAATTCAGTACGCTGCGAATTGAAAGCGAATCGGCGCTCGCAGGAGCTGAGCGGGGAAGGTGCAGAATGGCGCTGGGTTCCGTGTGGCGTCGTGCTGTGTCCAACGGCGCATTTCATGTGAAGCATGAATTCGACAAATGTCTGCCGACATGCAGGCTCGCCTACATTGTGCCCGTACGTGCACGCCATGCCGTTGCCGGCATCGTGGTGGCGCTCGTTTGCGGATGTGCCGTAGGACCTGACTTTATACCGCCGGCGCCACCGGATGTTTCCGGGTACACCCCTGGGCGCGCGCCGGCGCGAACCGTTGCAGCGGAGATCTCCGGCGGCGAGGCGCAGCGTTTTGCGAAGGGCCGGGACATTCCGGGTGATTGGTGGCGTCTGTTTGGCTCGCGGCCCCTCAGGACGCTGATTGAACGTGCGCTGAAAAATAATCCGGACCTCGCCGCTGCCCAGGCGGCGTTGCGGGTTGCCCAGGCCAATGTGGCCGCCGGCAAGGGCGCCTATTTTCCGACCATCGACGGCAATTTCTCAGCGACGCGCGAGAAGCCGCCCATCTCCGGCCCTGCGGTTCCGGATGAAAACGGCAATTTGGTTCTACCGGAATCGCCAACGTTCAATCTTTTTACCGGGCAGGTGCTGGTCACCTATACGCCCGATGTGTTTGGCGGCATCCGGCGCAGTGTCGAGTCGCTCCAGGCCCTGTCGGACAACCAGCACTTCCTGCTTGAAGCCACCTACCTGACGTTGACATCGAACATCGCCTTGGCGGCGGTACAAGAAGCCTCGCTGCGCGGACAGATCGACGCCACGCAGTCGCTCATCAAGATCGGCACCAATGTGCTCAACCTGCTCCGCACGCAATTTAATGCCGGCCAGATAGCGGAAACGGATGTGGCGACGCAGCAGGCTGCGCTGGCGCAGGTCGAGGAGACACTCCCGCCACTGGAGCGGCAACTGGAGCAGCAGCGACACCTGCTGTCGGCACTCACCGGTGGTCTCCCGAACAAGGCGCCGCCCGAGAAATTCGAGCTCACCGCGTTGCGTCTGCCCCGTGACCTCCCCCTCAGCGTTCCGTCGCAATTGGTCCAGCAGCGTCCGGACCTGCGCGCTGCGGAGGAGAACCTGCATTCGGTAAGCGCACTGATCGGAGTTGCGGTTGCCAACCGACTGCCGGCCGTGACGCTCACTGCCAATGTCGGCAGCACAGCGCCGATGATCGAGCAATTGTTCTCGCCGGGCACCGGGAGTTGGGCCATAGCCGGCTCCGTGCTCCAGCCGATCTTCCACGGTGGCACCCTCTACCAGCGAGAAGTCGCGGCGCGCGCCGCCTTCGAACAGGCAACTTCACAATATCGCGCGACGGTCGTGACTGCGTTCCAAAACGTTGCCGATAGTTTGAGCGCAATACGGAACGACGCGGTGGCGTTGCAAAAGGCGGTCGTCGCCGAAAACGCTGCAAACCGTGTCCTCGACATTGCGCGTCGACGCCTCGAACTCGGCGATATCAACTTCCTCCAAGTGCTCGTGGCCCAGCAGTTCTACTTGCAGGCTCGGCTCGCGCGCGTTCAGGCGCAGGCCAATCGCTTCGCTGATACCGTGGCCCTGTTCCAGGCGCTGGGCGGGGGCTGGTGGAACCGCAACGATCTCGATCCGCCGAAACATTATCCGTTCTTCAACCTGGGGGATTGAGGCGGTGCCGCCGGCGCCTTGTGGATGCTGTGGATCCGCTCGGCGCATAAAAGGCCGGCAGCCGAGTAACGTCGCCGCCGGCTGAAGTTTCCCAAGTTCATGCGGAGGGGTAGAAAACAGTGGCCGAAACCACCGTGACATCGTGGCCATGTTTCTCATTCGATTCAACAGGAAATTTGAATTATAAACAAAAATAAAACAGAATCGGTTTAAGCTAAAATATACCCCTCTATACCTTATATCGCCTCCAACCGCTTTACATGATTTTTCATGCGCGCGATGGCGACGGGTTGCGCCTATACATCCAACGATTGTCCGGCTGTCGTGATGCATGATTTTTCATTGATACCATATGGCGAAGGCATTGATGCAGCGAGTATCTTAGAGCGATATATATTTCGTCGGAGCTGAGAGGCATCACGCGACGTGCAGGCCGAAAGGCTCCGATGCCGGGCGATCGCGGCTCCCACAAGGTGCCGGATCGCGGTGCCCCTCAACCCTGCTTGGTGACGCGCTGCACAGCGCCTCCATCTTGCCGAAATCAGGCTTGCATATTAACAATGGGCCGGAAAACGGGCGATCTCAGAGGGTCCCGTAGATGCCGTAGGAGGAGCAGATGGTTGGCAGCGGACGAGATGTGCCGTGCCGTTCTTTCTTGTTGCCGTCAACCAATCGAATACGCTGCATGATATCGGCAGCCTGGGTCGCAGTGGGAATTGGCGCGACGGTAAACATCGCCGCGACGCAAACGCCGGAGCCGGAGGAGGAATATGGGGAGTTCCTCGCCAGACCGGAGGAATTGGCCTCCATTGCGGTCAATGACATTGTCAAATCTCTCCGCCTTACCGGCAGCGCGATGTCGGTGGGCAAGAAGGTGTACGAGAAGAATTGCGCTGCGTGCCACGGCGCCGACCTCAAAGGAATTCCCGATCAGCACACGCCTGATCTGACTGACGCCGAATGGCGGTTTTCTGGAGATGACCTGCCGTCCGGAGGGAACGTCAAATTCCCCTCCGACGTTGAATGGACAGTTCGTTACGGCATCCGCTCCGGCAATCCGAATGCGCGAGGCTTGGAAGCGGATATGCTGGCTTACGACCCACAGTATCGCACCGAAGAGGACATCAAGGAATTTGGAAGCGGAATATTCCTTACCCCTGGGGAAATCGAGGACGTGGTTGAATACGTCCTGCAAATCAGCGGTCAGCAGGCAGACCCCTCCCGGGCTGTCCGCGGCAAGGCTCTCTTCCTTGACGGCTCCAAAGGCAATTGCTTTGACTGCCACGGCGTCGACGCGACTGGCAGCGATCCGATCGGATCGACTAACCTGACCCGGCCAGACCTGTATCTATGGGGACCAGACCGGGCGTCGATCCTCGAATCGATTACCCGAGGGCGCCGCGGCGTCATGCCGGCATTCGAGGGCGCGCTTAAACCTGAGGAAATCAAGGCCGTATCGGTCTTCGTCTTCTCGCATGCCAGAAGATGAGAGCTTTCTAGACCGCATTTTGTTCGGTTTAAGCACCTGCCTTCCCTCGCGTATCGTGGTCGGGCTTGTCCCGGCCACCCCGATTGCTGATCTTCCGTGCTCAAGAATTCGTCGTCGCCGGGAGAAGCCCGGCGATGACGCGAGCAAGGTGATTCAAAGCAGATGAAGTCTGCTCTGAGTCCTTTGGGATACGGCCAATCCCTGAAGGGCAATTTTCGCCGGCAAACGATTGTTGCCAAAAGTTCCCGGTCAGATTTGGAAGATGTTCCCGGGACAGGTGCCGGCCATTTGCTGCTAGCTCTATGGCACGCGAAAGGGACGGGGGGAGTGCAAACGGCTCCCCACCGCGTTCGTTTCCGATCATCGACGCCTATCATTGCGGCGCGCGAGGTGTGCATGACCGGTTCTGTGTGCTCAATTCCGCGCGCATTACGCAGCGGGGTGATCGGATTGGCGATCGCATACGGCGCCATTGCGGCGCATGGTGAACCTGGATCGCAAGCTTCCGCGCCGGCCCCTACTGCTCCGGCCCTTTCCGTTGCAGCTCCCGCAGCCTCGGCTCCCGCTGCGCCGGCCCCATCTCCAGCCCAACCGGACGAGACTGCGGCGCAAGATGCTCCGGCCCCGGTGCCACCGCCCACTGAAATGTCATCGGCCGAACTGCCGCGCGATCTGACGCCGTGGGGCATGTTCATGTCGGCGGACATCGTCGTTAAGGCCGTGATGCTCGGCCTTGTCTTCGCTTCAGTGCTGACGTGGACCATCTGGCTCGCCAAGGCGCTGCAATTCGAGGCGGCGCGGCGCCGCCTCGCGCACGCGCAGGAAATATTGGCAGGGGCGGGGTCCCTCGCCGAAGTCGTTCGGTTGGCGAGTGCGGCGAGCGGCCACGTGGCACTTCTGATCCGGGCGGTGGAGGGCGAGTTACGACGCTCGCCTGATCTTGATGATATCAGAGGCATCAAGGAGCGCGTTGCGGCGCGTTTCGAGCGCATCGAGGCCGGGGTAGGACGGCAGATGATGCGCGCGACCGGCGTCCTTGCCACCACTGGGGCGACGGCGCCGTTTGTCGGCCTGTTCGGCACGGTATGGGGCATCATGAACAGCTTCATCGGTATTTCGAAGCTGCACACCACCAATTTGGCAGTGGTTGCACCCGGCATAGCAGAAGCGCTGCTCGCCACCGCCTTCGGCCTTGCCGTCGCGATCCCAGCCGTCGTTATCTACAATGCGTCCGCGCGATCCATTGCGCACTATCGTGCACTCTACGCGGACGCCAGCGTAGAGATCCTCACGCTTGTCAGTTGCGACCTTAGCCAGCGGCCCCAAAGCGCGGACGATAGGCGCGCGCTCGCCGCGCCAGGTAGCGGAGGAGCTCGATGAGCACCCAGCTCGACCAAGGCGAGCAGGCGCTCGGCGTCATTCATGACTTCAGTGTGACGCCGTTCACCGCGCAAAGCGGATGCGCGATGACATCGCTCGCCACGCAGCTTGGAAATTCACGCCACGATCTGATGCGCTGGGGCGCCTGCTTTGCGGTCGTGATGGCCGCCCACGGCGCCGCCGCGCTTGCGCTGTTGCTCAACCCGGCCTCCGATTCCGATTTCGATGCGGGCGCGCCGGTGGTGATGATCGAGCTTCCCGAGGCGTCCGGAGCTTTCGCAACGCCTCAGAGTGACCTTGCGCCGGGCCCGACCGAACCTGAAAGGGAGCAGACGCCGGCGCCCAAGGAGGAAACCAAACCGCCTGAGGACGTGGCCGAGGTGGCCTTGCCGGTACCGGAGCCGCCGAAGCCGGAACCTCCTGCCGACGAGAAACCACCGACCGCACCACCGTCGATTGTTATGCCGCCCACTCCCTCTCCGCCTGTCTCCGGGGCGACAGTTCAGCCTTCCGCAGCGCTCGTTCGCCGCTGGGAGAGCGCGCTTGTCGCCCATATCGAGCGCTTCAAGCGTTACCCGGCGGAGGCGCGCACCCGAGGAGAGCAAGGCTCGGCCCGTGTGGCTTTCACGATCGACCGTGAAGGATGGGTGCGCGAAAGCCGAATTGTGCAAACCTCTGGCTCGCCGGAACTCGACCAGGAATCGCTCGCGATGTTGACCCGTGCTCAGCCGATGCCAAAGCCGCCAAACCAAGTGAAAACCAGCGAATTGTCCTTCGTGGTGCCGATCCGATTCCACATCCGATGATTGATCGGCGCCGGCCAGGCGCTTTGTTCGGATCAGACGTCCTACTGGGCAGGCGAGAGCCTGCCGACAAGCCCAATTCGCGACTGAACGGCTCGACATCTGCCCTCATGCCGCGCGCTTGCGGCCAGTCGCAAGACGCGGACATTTCGCCCTGGCTCCAGCGGGGAGATAGGGGTGCCGCTCCTAATTCAGGCAGACGCCGACACTTCGTTTAACCCGAACTTTCCTTAAGCCGCAACGCAAGTCCTTGTATTCCCTCGATTGTCGGATCGAGGACTGACTACAGTTGTAATTTGACACCGAGCAGGT
>Ga0209465_10000618_pt1 | contig 16454 bp, 13 predicted proteins | sample PanSoiPlot1MoBio_FD_188321 | JGI IMG/M metagenome (GOLD analysis project Ga0209465, IMG submission 188321) | Tropical forest soil microbial communities from Panama analyzed to predict greenhouse gas emissions - Panama Soil Plot 1 MoBio (SPAdes)... | ecosystem: Environmental > Terrestrial > Soil...
CAAGCGGGTTGGCGCGCCTTCGGCCCGCAGTTCCTCCTCCGGGGGGCGAGATGTAGCGCGCCCAAATAGATCCGCGAGAAGATTCCGTGTGTCTCGGCGTATTATGAGCTGGCTGCTGAACGAGGTGCGTCCTAAAACGGCACAGCCACAAGCTTTTCCCGACTCGGAGACAATATGCTTGCCTCGTAGAAGGTTTACATTCAGCTAACTGGGCTTCTTCGCTGAACTCAACTCTTCGACATATTTCTCCACGGCAATTTCCAGGTTGAAGTGCATGGCATCAGGCCCGACTGCATCGCCCAGCGGCGAACGCCGAATCATTTCTAGCACCTCAGGGTTAGCGCCAACCAGCCAAAGCCGAATTCCCTTTTCGCGATTCCGTTTTTCCGCTTCGGCCAGCATCTTGAGGGCCGTGAACTCGAGGTCCGGCACGCCCCTCAAGTGAAGCGCAACAATCTTTGGCTGGGCTTCATCGACAAGTCGCCTCATCTTGTGCTGGATCTGTTCAGCATTAGCAAAGAAGATCCTGCCTTCCACCCGAACCATTAGCAAACCTGGAAATGTCTCGTCGTCTGGATGTTCTTCTGATTGCGGACGAAAAACGTTGGTACCTGGTCGGCGCGCCAAAACGTATACCGGCGGATCGGCCACCTGGTATGCCAAGGCTATGAGCGACACGATGATGGCGACAACGATGCCCTTCAGCGTCCCCAACAACACGACGCCCACGAATGCCACTAATGCCCAGACGAATTCAGTGCGGCGAATTCTAAGGATCTCGCCGAATTCCTTAGGCTTGATGAGTCCAAGCGAATACACGATGACCACAGCCGCTAAAGTTGCCTGTGGCATAAGGCCGATAAGCGGCGCCAGCAGCAGCATAGTCAACAGGGTCATGGCTGCGGTCACAAGCTCCGAGACCTGTGTTTTTGCCCCGGCACGGCGGTTGACCGCTGTTTGACTGGTGCCGCCGCCTCCAGGCATCGCCCCGAAGAATGCTCCGCCGATGTTTGCGGCCCCTGTGGCCAGCAACTCACGATTTGCTTGCGGTGATGGCTCGTTGCTCGTTGCGAAAGCACGTGCCGCCGCTACAGTCTCTGTGAAACTCATAAGTGCGATACCGAGTGCTCCGGGCCAGAGCTGTTGCATCAGCGAGAATACAGGCAGCGTAAGCATAGGCAGGCCTTGTGGGATGTGCCCCACCAACTCGACGCCCCGTGCTTGCAAATTGAGCAAGTAGGCGCTCGCAACTCCCACAGCAACCGCAATCAGCGGAGCCGGTGCTTGCGGGACGAAGTGCTCAAACCCCACCAGCAGCACGATCATCGTGACGCCAACCGCCAGCGTTACCCATGACGTTTTAGGAACGCTGTTGATGGTGGACACAACATTCTGGAGGAAGTTGCCACGTGGAATATGGACGCCAAGAATCTTCGGAATCTGATCGACAACAATGACCACACCGATGCCTGCCTTGAAGCCCACCAACACAGGCTCGGAGATAAAGTTGGCGACAAAGCCGAGCCGCAACAGGCACGCGATAACTAGGATCGCCCCCACGAGCAGGGTCAAAGTTGCGGACGCTGTCAGCAGACCTGCAGGATCTCCGTTCGGGACCACCTCTCCAAGTTCGGTGGCAGCCAGGATCGCGATCGTTGTCGTGGTGCTCACGCTGAGCACGCGCGACGTTCCTAGCGCAGCGTAGATCACCATCGGCAGGAACGCCGTGTACAAACCAACTTGCACTGGTAAACCGGCGATGGTGGCATATGCCATCGCCTTCGGAATAACCACGGCCGCGGTGGTCAAACCGGCGATCACATCAAGCTTGAGCCAGTCGCTGCGGTAAACGAGCAACCAGTCAGGAAGAACGTTAAAGTTCCGCCGTGTCGAAGGTGTTGACAAAGCCATTTTTCGATGCAGCCATGCCTGGTCGGTCTTGGGTACGGCTGCAATTCTAAAGGATGATTTGGACCTTATCGCAAGTAAGCCGTGTGTCAGTCGTGAATTACCGGCAATCTCCTGAGGGACACGCCGTCATGCTCACCGCCATGTAGGATTGGCACATCAGAACTAGATGCCCTCGCAATTTGCGAAACATTGCTGGCGATGCTCCTGCCTCCAGAGCCGACCGCATCGCTCCCGACATTGCTGAAAGCATCATGTCGATGGCGAATCTGTCGGGTGCCAGTTTCTGATCCGAAGCGGTCAGAAGCATCGCCTCAATCGCTTTCCGCAACCGTTGCCCGGTCCGCTTCACCAGTGCGGGACCACCCACGTCTGGCGCTACCTTGTATAGGGCGACGGAAATATCCGCACGCTGCATCTTGACGTCGACGAATGCCTCCACTACCCGCCTGATCATTTCCGACATGGGTTTGTGGCACGCTTCCGCACATGCCCTCTCTACAGCCCCCGCGACATTGTCCATATGATCCTCGAAGACCGCAAACAGCAGCGACTGCTTGTTTGGATAGTACTGGTACAGGGTTCCGACGGAGACGCCGGCCCGATCTGCGACGCGAGTGGTCGTTAATCGGTCGGCTCCCTCGCTTAACAAAACCTGAATAGTCGCCTCACAAATTGCCCCCACCGTGACCGTTGCCCTTGTTTGAATGGGCATTTTTCTTGGTTCAAATGCAGTCGCTACGTCAGCCGCCATATGCGAACTCCAAACCTGAAGAATCCTTCATCTAATGTTTTTAGATGCACAGGAAGGCTAGGAGAAACCGAATGATTAAACAGACCGATCTTGGCGGCAGCTTCACGCTTGCCGGCACGTCAATGACTGCCAACCGAATGGGTTACGGTGCAATGCAACTTGCCGGCCCGGGAGTCTGGGGACCACCGCGGGACGTGGACGGCGCCATTGCTGTTTTGCGCGAAGCGGTGGAGTCCGGTGTAAACCACATCGATACCAGTGATTACTATGGTCCACACGTAACCAACCAACTTATCAAGCGTGCCCTTCATCCTTACCCGGGTGAGCTCGTGATTGTTAGCAAACTGGGGGCTCGTCGCGGCGCCGACAAGTCGTGGATTCCTGCTCTCTCCCGGCAGGAGTTAATTGATGGAGTTCATGGCAACTTACGAAACCTCGGCCTAGCCGCTCTGGACGTCGTGAACCTTCGAGTAGGTGGCATGATGGAACCGTCGGAGGGATCGATCGAGAAGCCGCTGACTGTGCTCGCTGAACTCAAAGGTCAGGGACTCATCCGCCACATCGGCCTGAGCAACGTCAGTCCCAAGCAGTTGGCAGAGGCTCAGACCGTTACGGAAATTGTCTGCGTACAGAATTTTTACAACGTGGCACACAGAAACGACGATGCTTTCATCGACGACCTTGCGTCACAAGGCATCGCTTACGTTCCGTTCTTCCCGCTGGGGGGCTTCACTCCGCTCCAGTCCTCGGAACTCGACACAGCAGCAGCGCAACTCGGGGTGACGCCAATGCAGCTTGCGCTGGCCTGGCTTCTGCAGCGCTCACCCAACATTCTGCTCATCCCGGGAACGTCCTCTCTCAAGCATCTTCGCGAGAATCTTCAGGCTTCACAGCTCCACATTCCCGCCGAAGTGCTTGCGATTCTCAACTCAATCGGTAAACAAGAAAAGGAGTTTTGATATGCGAGTATTCGTTACTGGCGCAACAGGATTCATCGGTTCAGCAGTTGTCCGAGAGTTGCTTGATGCCGGACATCAGGTTCTCGGACTTGCTCGCTCGGATGCGGGCGCCAAGTCGCTCGCGGCGGCTGGCGCAGAGGTACATCGAGGTTCTCTCGAAGATCTCGATAGCCTGCGTAGCGGAGTAGTGGCTTCCGACGGCGTCATTCATACGGCCTTTATCCACGATTTCAACAACTATGGGCCGGCTGCCGAGGCGGATCGACGCGCTATCGAGGCGCTCGGCACCGCGCTCGCCGGCTCTGGCCGTCCGTTACTTATCACTTCCGGGACATTGCTGGCTCAAAGTCAAGGTCGCCTCGCGACGGAAAACGATACGCCGAACCCCGCTTTCCCCCGGAAATCGGAAGAGGCGGCCCTTGCGGTGGCAGAGCGTGGGGTGCGCGTGTCGATCGTGCGGCTTCCTCCATCGGTCCATGGCAAAGGCGATCACGGCTTCGTTCCGACTCTCATCAACATTGCGCGTGAAAAGGGTGTTTCGGCATATATCGGTGACGGGCTTAACCGATGGCCCGCAGTTCACCGGCTCGATGCCGCACATCTTTACAGGCTTGTGCTTGAGAAGGGTAGGGCTGGGGCAAACTATCACGGCGTGGGCGATGAGGGCATACCGACGCGACAGATCGCCGAAGTTATTGGCCGACGTTTGCATGTGCCAGTCGTTGCCAAGTCTCTCAAGGAATCGTCGGATCATTTTGGCTGGATCGGGCACTTTTTCGGTATCGACGCACCCGCCTCAAGCGCGCTCACGCGGGAGCGGCTGGGTTGGCAGCCGAAGCAGTCGGGACTACTCGCTGATGTTGACCAGCCATACTACTTCCATACCCTTGTGTCGTCAGTGGCTTGACCATTAACTGAAAGGCTGAATTACTTAGTGCACTCAACGTTACAGATATGGAAGAACTCCACATGAAGAAGATATGGTTCATCACCGGCGCATCTCGCGGTTTTGGCCGCATCTGGGCCGAAGCCGCACTCAGGCGCGGCGACAAAGTCGCCGCTACCGCCCGAAAATTAGCCGATGTTGCTGATTTCACGGCAATCTTCGGCGCCGCGGTTCTTCCGCTGGCGCTCGAAGTAACTGATCGCGAACAAGTACGGCAGGCCGTTCGGCAAGCCCACTCACATTTCGGCAGGCTCGACGTCGTCCTCAACAGCGCCGGTTACACGCTGGTAGGTACGGTTGAGGAAGCGAGCGAGCCTGACATTCACGCGTTGTTCGAAACGAACTTCTTGGGCACGCTTCGGGTCATTCAGGCCGCGCTGCCCTTGCCGCGGCAACAGGGCAGCGGGCACATCATCGGCGTCTCAAGTGGCATGGGGATAGTGGCGGTGCCGCTGATCGGCTTCGATTGTGCCTCCAAATGGGCAATTGAAGCGCTCCATGAAAGCCTGGCGCAAGAGGTCACGGGGTTTGGCATCAAGGTGACCCTGCTAGAGCCCGTTGCCTATCCGTCATCGCTGAAGATGGCAGCGGCAATTGACGCCTACGCCAATCTTCGAAAGCAGATTTCCGAACGTCCGTCGAGCGAAGAGCGCGGCAATCCCAAAGCGACAGCAGAAGCTATTCTGAAGATCGTAGACCCAGAGGATCCACCGCTGCGATTTGTTTTGGGCGCCGGGATGCTGCCCAGGGCGCGTACCGCTTATGCTGACCGCTTAGCCACGTGGGAGGCGTGGGAGGCGGTCTCGAACGCAGCGTAAGGCAAGCCGACGAAAAATACAGTTGCATCGTTCTAGCCAAAGCAGCCGACCTTCGAGGTCTCACCTGAGGATTCTCGTATGGCTCTCCCATTGAACCGGAATGCCATCTGCCAGGCCTTGCTGCCAGAACGGAGATAGATGCTGCCCGTTGTGACGCACAATGCAGCGCACAGTGCTCGTAGGTTTATGAATTGAAGTAGGATTTTGAGTACGCAGCGGATTGATAGTCCGCCGATTCAGAATCGACACAAGTCGTCCGGCCATTGACTGATGCTTCAGGTACTTACCTAAAAACCGACTTGCCGAGGATTCGGCTTCCGTCAACGGGGATGGGAGGTTTGGTCGCTTGGGTTACCCGGAACTGAGATTGACAATTTTGAAATTGGTGATCTCTTGCTTGCGAGTCATCGTCGAGAAAAGGAGGTGAGCCGGATGGGCGACGAAATGACCGACAAAGACCGCATAGAGGCGTATAGCAAACTCTCCGAGCAGATGTACAAGCAATACAACGATAGGCGAGAGTTAGAGTGGAGGATTCAAGTTGCTATTTGGACATTTCTCGTCGCGATCGGCTATCTAGTGGTCACACAGCATCTCCAACCTAAGTATTCCGCCTTTGGGTTGCTGCTGATAATCCCCTGCATGCGATTTGGTGCATAAGGGCGTTAGGGGAGCGCAGTGCAACCGACTGCTGACATTTTAAGCCAGCTTCGCCGGAACAGTGCAACTGCTCTCAAGTTGTTGAGCACATACAACAGGGGAGCACCTACTCTCGCAGGTTGTCCGGTCCGCAGGAGCGGTTCGAATTTAACATGCATGAGTTCATTCCGACCGAATTGGAAATATCCATCACGTTTGCCTCTTTAGCACTCGATAGCAGGACGGAAGAGACACGCCAGAGAAGCCGCCGCAACGCCCGTAAGGTTTACGACACGTTGAGTGCGCTTCTGGAACAAGTACCAGTTTGGAGAGCCGACGGCCCAACGTAATTTGCTCGCCCAACTGGCCACGTTGAGACATCTATTTCTTCAGCTTCGAGAGACCTTCGAGGAGTGAACTGCGAGGATGAAGGCGCCAAGATGTCGATAAACGTCAGTCTCGAAATCGGGATATGCAGAATTTCTACTCCAACTGAGGCAACCTTCCCCATGCTTCCGACATCACCATCGTTGGATGGTGCGATGTGCAAATACTAGAAAGGAGGCGCAATGGATGTTGCGGTGAAATATTGTTTAATCAGAAGCGAGCTCGAAGATCACGCCTTCCATCTGACCACTGAGTTATTCGGCTTGATTGGGCGACTTCATAGGTTGATAGGCACAGACCATCAAAAATTTCTTGCCGCGCAAGTCGCCTGCCGCAAAGTCACGACGGAACTCTCGGAATCGCGCCATCGCCTTGAGGCGCACCGGACAGATCACGGATGCTAGCAAGGCAACTTTATAAGGACGAGCGGATTCAGAGTCAACAGCTTGTCTATTCGGAGTCCAGTCCTCACTTGGAGACGATTGACGATTCCAATTGCCTGCCGATACCAACCTTCTTTGATGCGGGGCCGACCCGGTAGATTGGTTTCTCGGGGGCTGACCCTAGGCGGCTCCTTTGACCACGCTTCCAACGAAAAGGCTCAGCGCCGCAGAGAGCAACCAAGTCTACGTATTCTTATTCCGCCTGAAAACAATAATTCACGCGATGCCAGAACCCTATACACCTCATGATGTCAATACACAGTATCTCATTCCGATCTCGACTCTGATGTCGGGATGTACGCACTTGCAAAAGGCTCCAGAGAACACTGACAACTGCGAATGGAATCAGCCATAAGCTGTTCCGCCTCAGTGCGAGATTAAGCCCAGAAGCACCCAACAATGGCGTATACGGCAGCAGGTATCCCAGCGGGCTCCTTCGCTGGTTTAAAACTTGCATGCTGTACAAACAGCAGACGAAGCTGACAGTACCGATGAAGATAGAGAGCGGATGCAAGCGCCAAGTGTCCCAAAAAACTACATCTGTTGCCGCGCTGTAAATTATTTCGGTTGCCATCACGGCCGCGCAGGCCGTAGCCGCAGCGATCAAGAATGCGGTCTCGGTATGATCCTTTTGGGCGTTTACCCTGCGCCGTTTCATCGTCCAACTCTAGGGTGCCGCCACCTGGAAGCGCAGCACCGATTGCGCGATGCGATATTGATATTTCGCGGCGGCGAACTGGATTTGCGCTTCAGTCTGCTGCAACTGCGCCTGACTGAGTTCTACGATCGAGCTGAGGCCGAGGTTGTATCGCGTTTCTGAGAGGCTAACCGCCATGTTTGCCTGGTCAACAAACTGTTGTGATACGCCAATTCGGTTGTACGCCGTAATGGCGTTTAGCCAACTAGTACGGACGTCATTGGCAATGCGGTCTTTCAAATCGCGCAACTGCTCCTGCGACGCTTGGGCCCTGAGCGAGGCTTCCTTCGATCGCGCTGGGTAAAGAAATCCGTTGAATATGGGAATATTGACGTTTACCCCGACGGCACCATACCAGCTGGTGAATGGTTGGACACCATTCACCGTTGGCCTGTAGGGGACCTGCCCCACAACTCCCAGCGCTGCAACAGTGGGAAAGAGCAAGTCGCGTTCCGCCTTTTGGAAGTGCTGCGAAGCTTGCACCTCATAGCCTTGCGCGGCGATTTCAGGACGATTGCTGAAGGCCTGGTCTACAAGTTGGCTAACCGAATCCATCGGAGGGTTCAACGGGAAGCTAATATCCACCAATTCAAATTGCTGTTGCGCAGGGTATCCAAGAACCAAAGACAGCGTGGACAGTGCAGCCTGATAGTTGTTCTGCGCATCAATCAGCAGAAGCTTGGCCTGGGCCAGGTTCGCTGTCGCGAAGCTGACATCAAGTTGCGAACGCAGCTTGTTTTGGTAAAGCGTCGTAATCTGGTCGGCGACAAGCTGGCGGGCGACAACCGTCTGCTCGGCCACCTTCTGCAGCGCAAATGTTTGGAGCGCGTTATAGAACGCCTGATCAACCGCAAGCTTTATCTGGTCGGCGGTGGCAAGGGCGTTCATGTCCGCGGCTTTCGCGCGAAAGGCCGCCGCGGCGACAAGGTTGTTGGTGCGGCCAAAATCGGTAATGAGCTGCGCCAAAGTCACGCCTTCAGCCGCTCTCTCATAGACAACCGGGTTATTGAGATTCCCGGCGGCGATGCGGCTGCCTTCCTTTGCGCCAACTGCGGTCAGGCTGCCGTAAACGGCGGGAAAGTATGCGGCTCGCTGCTCTCGGGTAATTTGCCCGGAAGCCAACGAAAGCAGCCGGTATATCGATATCTGTGGATTGTTCTTCAACGCCAGCGCTTCTGCCTGCTCGACCGTCAGGCGCTGCATCGGCCCGGACGTAGGCACTTGGGGCGGCGCCGGAAGTTGCGACGTCGTGGCTGTAGCCGTGGGCTGTGAAGGAGACGTCGCGGGTGCAGTTTGGGTTTGCTGGCTCGTCGGAGTGTTCGACACTTGAGTCGCTACAGGCGCGGGCGCTTCAGGCATTGTGCTCTGGGACTCAGCGGTACCGATAAAAACCAAAATCGATAAAAGGATCACCAACAGTGAGACGGTCTTGCTTCTCAAGCCTGCACCTCCGACTGCGGCTGCTCTTCTTTGCGATGTATGAGCAGATACGCCGCGGGAACCAGGAATATGGTGACGATTACGGAGAAAACGAGGCCTCCGATAATCGAGCGCGCCAGCGGCGCATATTGTTCGCTGCCCGCTTCCAGTGCAAGCGCCATGGGGATCAGGCCCAAGATGGTCGCCAGCGATGTCATTAGGATCGGCCGCAGTCGCACGCGACAGGCGAGGGCAACTGCATCGGCAATCGGCATCCCCTTCCCGCGGTAAATGCGCGTCACGTCCACGATCAAGATGCTGTTGGACACGACAATGCCCGTCATCATGATCACGCCCATCAGCGACATGATGTTCATGGTGGTGTGCGTGAGCAGTAGGAAAACAATGACCCCGGTCACACCAGGTGGGATCGCCAAGAGAATGATGAACGGATCAATGAAGGAGGCGAACTGCGCCATTAGTATGAGATAGACGAGGACAACCGCCAGCAGCAGGCCGAAGCCAAAGCTCTTGAACGACTGCTGCATCGCCAGCACCGAACCGCGCACTTCGATGCGAACGTTCGGCGGAAGCTTGGTATTCCTAACAATGTTATCGACTTCGCGCGAGACGCCACCCAGGCTCTCTCCCTTGGGCGAGACATAGACGTCAATGACGCGGAAGAGCTGGTAATGGTCCACCTCGGTCGGCGTGTTGATCATCTTCACATCGGCGACGTTCTCGAGATTTGTGGTCTCCGGAACATTCTTGGCCTTCAGCGGAATCTGCTTGAAGTCTTCGAGGGTCATTGTGTTGATCTTGTTGTTCTCGTACTGCACTGTAAGGAAGTAGTTGTTGCCGCTCTGCGGATCCACCCAGTAGCCTGGCGCAATCATGCCGTTGGAGTTCAGTGCGGTGGTAACGTTGCGTATTACATCACTCGCTGACAGCCCAAGCCGAGCCGCCATTTCGCGCCGCACGTTGAGCTCGATGCCGGGATAATCGAGGTCCTGCGGAATCAACACGTCGTTAACGTCATGCAGGCCGCGCACTCGATGAGCAATATCAGCAGCTACCTCATAGGCCGCTTGCTGGTTGTTGCCAGCAACCTGGATGTCAATCGGCGCAGGCATTCCTGCATTCACGACCGAGTCAACCAGACCACCCGTCTGGAAGTATGTCGAAATCTCCGGCAGATCCGCCGACAGCTTGCGCCGCACGCGATTCATGTAGGTGAATGTGGGAAGGCTGTGGTCTTCGTTCAGGCTTACTTGTACGAATGCGGTGTGCTGCGCGCTGTTGCTGGTGTAGATCGCTGACAGGTCGGCATTCACGCCGATATTCGCAACTATCATCTTCAGATCATGTTGCGGGATGGCCTGCCGGATATCATTCTCGACTTGGCTTATGTATTTATTCGTCAGTTCGAGACGCGTACCGGTCGGTGCCTTAATGTTGATCACAAACTGTCCTGGGTCAGTGCGCGGAAAGAATGCCACTCCGAGGAAGGGGAAAAGAGCAAGACTGAGGACAAATCCGCCCATGATGACGAGCACAGTCCTGCCCGGCAACTGCAACACTTTGCCAACTGCGCGGTCGTAGCGCATCAGCATCTGATCGTATTTGTAGTTGAATGTGGAGACGAACCGCTGAAAACCGCTCTTGCGGGGATGATGCCCCACGGAACCGTGAACAGACTTGATGAACCGGGCACAGAACAGCGGTACGACAGACATCGCAACCAAATATGACGCCCCAAGAGCCAGAACCACTGCAATCGCTAGAGCCGTGAACAGGTAGCGACTGATGCCTGCTAGAAAGATGACTGGGAAGAACACAATCGCGGTGGTAAACGTAGCCGCAAGAACAGCCAGTGATACTTCCTGTCCACCGCGCTCCGAGGCGGTAACCGGATCTTCGCCTTCTTCCATGTGACGGAAGATGTTTTCGAGCACGACCACAGAGTTGTCAATGACGCGTGAGAGCACCAGCGCCAGCCCGCCGAGGACCATCGTGTTGATGGTGCCGCCGAAGGCATTCAGCAGAAGAAAAGCCGCCAGCACCGACAGCGGGATGGACAGCAAAACAGAAATCGTACCGCGGAGTGAGCCAAGGAAGATGAGCACCATCGCTGCGGTAAGTACCAGTCCGATCACGATCTCGCGAATAACGTTCGAGATGGCCGTTTTCACATATTGTGATTGATCAAAAACCACAGTGGTAATGAGGTTTTTAGGGATATCAAGCAGCTTTTTCACTCGATCGCGAACACCATTAACAATCGCGATGGTGTTGCTGTTGCCGCCCTGCTTGAGAATCGGCAGGTAGACCGATTTCTGGCCGTCCACCCGGACGATGTTGTACTGGATCGCTGCCGAGTCCTCAGCGCGTCCAATATCTGCGAAACGCAGGACCCCATTGCCAATGGCTTTCAGGGGCATATCATTCATAGCCTGGACATTCGGCAGCTGAGCGTTGCTGTAAATGTTGTAATCACGCGGGCCGATGCGAACGTCACCGGCAGGAAGAATGGTGTTGGCATCGTTGACGGTGTGGACGACGTCCATGGGGCTGAGTTGTGCCGCTTCCAGCTTTACGGGATCAACGTAGAACTGGATTTGGCGATATTTGCCGCCATAAGGCTGAGGGACGGACGCACCGGGAACATTCGCCAGCTGGTTGCGAACGTTGAATTGCCCGAGATCGTGCAGCTCGGTCTCATTCAAACCCTCCCCTTTTAGGGTAACCAGGCAGACCGGAAGGCTCGAGGCATCGAATTTCAATACGACGGGCGGCAACGTGCCTTGCGGCAGGCGGCGAAGGTCGGCCATCGCCAGGTTTGCAATCTCGCTCGCCGCCGCATCTGGATCGGTCCCAGGCTGAAAATAGACCTTGATGAGACTCACGCCTGTAAGCGATCGCGATTCGATATGGTCAATATTGCTGCCGAGTGTAAAGAAGCGCTCGAAGGTATCGGTGATATCGGCTTCGATCTGCTGCGGCGGCATGCCTCCATAGAACGTCGCGACCACGACGACTGGGATTTTGATTTCGGGGAACAAGTCTACCGGCATGCGCAGCGTAACCGCCACGCCGACGACCAGGATTATCAAGCACAACATCAAAACGAAAAATGGATAACGAATCGAGAAACTAGGCATGATTACTCCGTCTCCGCATTGGCCGGCATAGGAGTGCTCTTTTTGGGGTGCACCAGTTCTGCTTCGCGATAGCTCGCAAGATTACCGACGATCACTCGGTCTCCTTCTGAGACTCCAGAGATAACCTCGACTTTGTTTGAGTCCTGCACACCCGTTTGGACCTCGCGCTTCTGCACGCGGTCACTCGCATTCACAACAAGTACATTGGTTGAATTCTGGCTACGCTGCAGAGCATTTATGGGAACAGTCAGAACATCGACCTGCCGTCCCGCTGCCAATAGCACGTCGGCGTACATTCCGGGGCGCAGATGGTAATTAGGATTGGGAACATCAATCTCAACTTGCATGGTACGGGTGGCAGTGTCGAGCGCGTTCGTAAATCGTGCCACCGTGCCGGTGAAGTGCTCGCCCGTGGCCTGCACGTGAACATCTACGGAATCGCCAACGCGAACCTTGGCCGCGAGCGACTCCGGAACCGGAATACGTAGTCTCAGGGTCTTAATCTCTGCCACAGTGACCACTGGCAACCCGCTGGAACTTGAGGTGCCAGCCTGAACCAGCGCGCCGGTATCGGCGTAGCGCCAGGTCACCACCCCTTCGTAGGGCGCTGTGATTCGTGAGTAGTCGCTAAGCGCGACATAATGCTGCTGATCGGCTTTGGCCACTTCCAGCTGCTGCTTTGCGGCTGCCAGTGCCGACTTGGCAGCGTCCACCTGGGCTTGGGACGCACGGTCCTTGGCTGTTGCCTCGTCGAGTTCCTGCTGTGCAATCAATCCCGGCCGTGCCTTGTCAGTATTGACCAGACGAACGGCATTCGAATGTAAGGCGACGTTGTCGGCTTCGGCTCGCAATACATCGCTTTGGCCCCGCTGGACCTCCTCTTCGGCATGGTGAACGGCAGCTTTCGCCGCGTCTACCTGGGCGACCAGTTCAGGAATCTCGAGCACCGCCAGCACTTGGCCTGCGTGAACGTGGTCGCCAATATCAACGTAAATGCTCTTTATGTAGCCGGCGACTTTAGCGTGTAATTCGACGTTTTGATAAGGTATGAACTGTCCAGCGACTGACAGGGAATTGGCAATCGAGTCGCGCCTGACCGTAACAACAGCGGCGTACGGAATTGTGGCGTCGTCTGCATTCGCTCCGGTGCTGACATCGGCTTTGCCGCGGACGTGGCGAACGAATGTGAACCCGGCAAACAAACAAATTACGGCCACGGCGACCACAAGAAACTTGTAGTTGCGACCTAAATTCATATCTTCCTCGTAAGCTGACCAGCTCAGTTTTGCATAGTCAGATGCTGCTGCCGTGTGCGGCCAACAGGCGTCATGTCACAAAGTAGTCTGACGAAAAACTGTGGGAGGCTTATTGGAAGCTAGGAGGCGGGGGACGAAGAAAACGATGCAAGTACTGCCGATTCAAGGCTGAAGCAGGTATCGCATTGTGAACGTACCGCCGATGCTCAAACTCCTGGGAAAAGACCAGTAGAAGGGCCGCGAGATAGAACAAAACAGAGGACACGCGAAGCGAATCGAAATCTACCTTTTTGCCGTCCACCCACAGCTTCGATGCCGTCGAAGCGTGCGGCTGCGCCGTGTGTCCATAAACGGCGACCTTCGCATGCAAGGCAAAGCCAAAAACCAGCACACATGCCACTACCAAGAGTAAGCGCCAGCAAGTTGGGCTCCAAGCACGGTCCGGCGATGTGAGCGGCGGCATTTCCATTAACTATTATACGTGCGAGAGGGAAAACGGTGAGCACTCGTCGATCAAAGGCGGCCGTCCGAGCGAGGTGAAGTAAGCACCGGAAAACCCCACCGAGAGGGAGCCTTGGACGCACCAGCCCGGCCGATGTGCCTACAGCTTTTTTCGCATTCCGCCTCACGACCGACACCCATGCCGCTCGGCTAACACTTCCCTTGCCGGATGTGTGGAGGACTTTCACCTCCATGTGAGTGCGTCCTCGCGGGCACACCAATGAGAAGCCGGAGCACCATCGGCTCCGGCTTCCCCTGTTTCTGTCCCTTGATTGACTGCTCTTGCCGATGAATTACGGGAATGGCACCACCGGAAGAGCCCCCGTTCCTTCCACCTGCACCGCCTTCAGCATATTCGGAGTGATGTGCAAGGCATTGAGAATCGTGGGCGCCACTTGAGCTGTGCCTACCGTGGCGTAGACTGTTTGGGGTGTGAAGCCCGGATAGGACACCAGCAGCATGACGTTGGTGTCGTCATGGGCGAACCCGCCGTGCTCGGCCTGTTTCTTGTGGCTGCCCGAGTAGGTGACGCCGACGTTCGGTGTCACGATAATGTCGGGCGTACGGGGATCTACGAGTGGGCTATTGTAGTTCAGCGCAAGCGAAGGGCCGTAGTAGATCTGGCCCAGCGCGATTCCGGTCGCGGAAGCGTTCGCTTCGAGAATCTGAACGCTCTCGGGCGTATCGGAGGGACTGTTCAGCCACAGCAGCGAGACGTCATCTTCCGTCGGTCCGATGCCCGTGGGATTGTTGGTCGACCCCGAGAAGGGGATGAATCCCGCATTCGAAAGCAACGTTGCTGGCGAAGTGCCGACCTTGAGCTGCGCCACGTAGCGGCTGGGATCGATCGGCGACTGGCCGTGCTTGGCTGTAATCACGATCAAGGTCGAATTATAGAGGCCTTGTCTTTTCAGTTCGTTGACCCACAGTGCAATTGAGGCGTCGACAAACCTGATTTCGCCGAACAGCGGGGCACTGGGTGTGCCGGCGGCATCCAGATATCCTCCTTTTACGCCGTTTTCGATCAGCTTCTGGCCAACGCTGACGGCTTGGAAGTTCATGCCGAAAATGGTAGGGACCTGCGTCTTCTTAGTGCGCAGATGGTTCCATCCGTCGATCTCATTCAGGATGGCGTCCACTTTGATAGTGTCGTAGCACTGAATGTTGTCGAAGCTGTTGGTCCATGACGTCAGGTCGGAGTTGGGATCACGTATAGTGGCACAAGATATACCGGTGGGCGTGGTGTATCCGGGGAGGCCGACCACGTTGGAGTTGATCTCCGGTGCGTAGAAGTCATTGAGGGCACTCGGTCCTACGCCCGAGGCCACCGAAGAGTACGCCGGGTGCTTGTCTGACCACGCCGTATATCCTCCCGCCTGACTAATCACACTGAAAATGCTGTTGGCACGCACGAACTCCCATGGCATTACCGGTTTGCAGCCGTTCGCGGGATCGCGTACTAGTCTTTGTAGATCGATGGAGGCGATGCCGCCATCCGTCAGCGAGGCCATCGGCGCGCCACCGTTCAACAGGGTTTGGTCAATGTCGATGCCTTCTTCGTACTCCGTGGTTGTGCCGGTAGGCGTCCCATTCGGCGTACAGGGGCCAGCAGCAAGACCATTACCGGTGGTCTTCGCCGGAGCGTCGTAGTTCCTCGAATAGGCCACATCGTAATAAACGCCGGTCAAAGCCGGGCTTCCGCCGGTGATGATCGCCGTAAGCCCCGGGAACGAGTCCGACGGTTTTGATGTGGTAGCGGCGACATAGTTGACGCCGGTCTTGCCCAAGGCAGCAATCGCCGGACAATACGGTATACCGTGGTTGAAGGTGGGGATGCCTTTCGCGCAGTTCAAAAAGTCAACCGCGTGCATTCCATCGATGCTGACCAGCAATACGTGCTGGACGGGGGTTGTCGAACTATTCGTGCTGTGTTGTTGCGCACAGACGGCGAGGGGTGAAACCACCATGGCCGCTGAAGTTAGCCACGCAGAAACATACTTCAAGAATGACATTGGTTGGTCCTTCCTTTCTGAGGTGGGCTCTCAAGGAATGTAGTTGTGCATTTTCTCTGCAGAGTTACGTTTTCGTAAATTTTTGTGCGTGAGTTGATGAAAAAAGCTCAATGTCCTGTGGATGTCAGTCCGCGTTGCATTCTGGCGGCAGTATCGGCCAATCCTGTCTCCTACTACACTTGGAGCGACAGCTCCAGGAAAGGCGACAGCAATTCTAAGTGTTTATTTCTGCGCCCACGCTCCCACTGGAGGCTGGGCGGTGAATCTCTCCTGCAGCAATCCTGCCGTAGCCTCGGTGCCCAGCACCGTGACCGTACCTGCCTGTAGCCGATTTGCGCAGGTGCCTGTGTCGGGCGCGCTCCCCAAGGCAAGCAATGCTTGGTGACCTTTACAGCTTCATCGGGCGTCAGCGTGGGCACCACGACCTTTTCCGTCACTCCTCCTCCCGTCAGCAGTTCGACCCTCACGCCATCGGCAAAGGAGGACCTCCGGTTACAGCCACGTTTCTATCTCTTATCCAGCGTGCAATTCGGGACTGTCGGTCGCATTGCACA
>Ga0209465_10000620_pt1 | contig 16433 bp, 14 predicted proteins | sample PanSoiPlot1MoBio_FD_188321 | JGI IMG/M metagenome (GOLD analysis project Ga0209465, IMG submission 188321) | Tropical forest soil microbial communities from Panama analyzed to predict greenhouse gas emissions - Panama Soil Plot 1 MoBio (SPAdes)... | ecosystem: Environmental > Terrestrial > Soil...
GTCAGCCCTTGAGCCCACTCACCCGCACACCCTCCACGATGCGCCGGTTCGCGACGAGGAAGACCACGAGGAGGGGCAGGGCGCTCAGGGTCGCGCCGGCCATGATCGGTCCGTACGACTCCGAGCTGTAGGCGCTGCGCAGGAGGGCGAGGGCCACGGGGAGCGGGAACATCTCGGGCTTGTTCACCGCGATGAGCGGCCACAGGAAGTCGTTCCAGGCGGAGCGGAAGGCGAAGATGCCGAGCGCGCCCAGCACGGGCTGGGAGAGCGGCAGCACGATGCGCGTGAAGATGTGCCAGGGCCCCGCGCCGTCAATGAGGGCGGCGTCCTCCAGCTCGGTGGGCAAGGTGAGGAAGAACTGGCGGAGGAGGAACACGCCGAAGGCAAAGGTCATGGCCGCCTCGGGCACGATCATGCCCTGGTAGGTGCTGAGCCAGCCGAGCTGCTGGGTCAAGATGTACTGCGGCACCAGCACCACCGCGTTGGGGATCATGAGGCTGCCCACGAGAAGCGCGAAGATGACGTCGCGCCCGCGGAAGCGCATGCGCGCGAGCGGATAGGCGGTGAGCGCGCTGGTGAGTACGACCAGCACCACGCATCCCACCGAGACCACCGCGCTGTTGAGGAAGGCGCGGCCCATGCGCGCGGTGCGCGAGCTGCTGAAGAGCACCTCGTGGTAGTGGGCGAGGGTGGCCGGGCGCGGAATCCACTCCGGCGGCAGCCTGATGATGTTAGCACTCGGCTTCAAAGAAGTGACGAGCACCCACACCGCGGGGAGGAGCCAGAAGACGGCGCAGGCGATCATGACCACGGTGAGGAGCGGGCGCCGCGAGGGCATGGCTCAGTACTGGGTGTGACCGCGCAACAGCCGAAACTGCAAGAGGGAAAACACGAGGATCACCGCGAAGAGGACCCAGGCCATGGCGGAGGCGGAGCCGAACTGGAAGAAGTTCTGAAAGGCCGTCTCGTAGAGATGCTGCACCACTGTGCGCGTAGCGTCGCCCGGCCCGCCCTGGGTGAGGATGAAGACCTGCCCGAAGATCTGAAAGGAGCCGATGATGTGGGTGACGAAGACAAACAGGAACACGGGCCGGAGGAGTGGCACGGTGACGCTCCAGAAGCTTCGCCAGCCGCTCGCTCCGTCGAGGGCCGCCGCCTCGTAGAGCTCGCGGGGAATATCCTGCAGGCCCGCCAGGTAGATCACGAGGTAATAGCCGGTAACCCACCAGACAGAGGTCATGATGATGGCCCACATCGCCGTGCTGGGATCGGCGAGCCAGGAGCGCGCGGGCAGGCCGAGGGCCTTCAGGTAGTAGTTGAAGGGTCCCACCACGGGGTCGAGCAGCCAAAGCCACGCCAGTCCCACCGTGACCACGGAGAGCGTGAACGGAAAGAAAAAGGCGCCGCGCAGGAACGTGCGCAGGGCGACGCCGCGATCGAGGGCAATGGCCAGCACGAGCGGAATGGCGAGGATGGGCAGCGTGCTGGCCACCGCGTAGAAAGCGGTATTGACGAGGCTCACATGGAAGCGCGTGTCCTCGAGGAGCTTCTGGTAATTGCCGAGACCCACGAATGCGTATTGCGCGCGGCCGAGGCGCGCGTTGGTAAAGGACAAACGGAGACCGTCGAGGAGCGGGTACAGTCGGAAGGCAGCGAAGAGGGCGAGGCCGGGAAGGAGAAACAGGTACGGGGTCAGCGTGCCTCGTCGGCGCGGTGTTGGAGGGTCGATCACCCTCCGTAACCCCAGTTCCAACAGGTTAGCCGCTCCATCCAGAACCAGTCGTCACACAAGGCTTCGGCACAGTGCTTGTTGCACTCCGCCTGGGTGATCACGCCGACACAATTGAGCTGCCCCATCGCCCGGCAATAGCAGGCCCCGCGAAGCTCGGCGGACGGGGAAGGGGGCGGTGCGGTGGCGACAGAGCGCGGCATCAGGATGCCGAGCATGACGCAGGTGCCGGCAAGAAGAAGCAGTCGCCTCACCCGTCCCGTAGCCATTTGACCGGATTGAACCACCTCCCTATACTCCAGCGCAATGGCTCGTCTGATCTCGCTCCGCGTCTCGGCCGCGCTGTGCTTGCTGGTCATGCCCGGATCCGTCGCGAGCCAACCCGCTCTCCTCCGAACCGTGGCCTCCGCGGGACAATCGGCGCCCGGAGGTGGGACGTTCGAGCATTTCGGCATCGAGTCTCAGCCGATCATCGCCCCGCCGAATGCCCGGGGCGAAGTCGCGTTCTTCGCCAGTCTCCTACGCGGGCCGGGAACGGAAGGGCTCTTTCTCGCTACCTCGCGAGGGATCGTCAAAGTAGCGGCCGAGGGCGATCGGGCGCCTGGCGGTGGTGCGCTGTCCGGCTTCGGCCGTCATCCGGTTCCCTCCGTCAACGCCGAGGGGAGCGTGGTCTTCGCCGCCGCCGTCTCGAAGGGCAAGACCGTCGAGGGTATCTTCTTGTCTTCCCGCGGAGTCCACCGTGCCGTCGCGGTCGCGGGCGAGCCGGCTCCCGGAATGCCTTCGGGAACGTTCGCGAGCCTCGATTTCCCGGTGCTCAATGACCGAGGTGACATTGCCTTCCTCGCCACGGTGCGCCGCGGCCGCGACACCGTCGAGGCGATCCACATGCGAAGGGGCGGCCGCCTCCGAAAGATCGTGGGTCAGGAGGATCCGGCGCCGGCGGGCGGCACGTTTGCGGCCTTCGGGGCGCCGGCGCTGAACAATGCGGGCGTGGTCGCCTTTGCCGCGGTCGTCGAGGGTCGAAGTGTCCCGGGGGGTGTCTTCACCGTCGTTGAGGATCGCGTGCGCATGCTGGCAGGAGCTGGGGACAGCACGCCGCTCGGCGGCGTCTTTGCCAAGTTCTCGGAGCGCGTCACCATCGACGACACGGGGGCCGTGGCATTCGCCGCACTCCTCAAAGGGGCATCCGTTCCTTCCGCTCTCTTCGTAGCGGAGGGGACCCAATTGAGGAAGGTCGCGGCGCTCGGCGATCCCGCTCCCGGTGGGGGCGTCTTCTCGAGTTTCGGATTCTGGCCGACGCTCGGTTCCGGCGGAGCCGTCGCTTTCACGGCGTCGGTCGACCCCGGCCCTCCGTCGACGGCGGTCTATGTATCTGGGCCAGTAGGGCTGACGAAAGTTGCAGGGATCGGCGATTCGCTACCTAACGGAGCCAGGCTCGAATCCTTCGGGCTATATCCCACCGTCACCATGGGCGCGAGAGGCCACGTGACGTTCACCTCGGCGCCCACGGCCACCGGCGAAGGTGCCGAAGCGATCTACATCGCGGACCTTTCGCGCCGGCCCTAGTCGAGGCATCTCCTGATGCACGAGCTGCAAGCATTGGCCGCTACCCTCCGGATTGGCGGCGCCATGATTTACCCGCTCTTGGCGCTTTCCGTGGTCGCCGCCGTCGTGGTGCTGGAGAAAGGCTTCGTGTTCGCGACTCGGACCCGACTCCCCAACTCCCTGCTCACAGCAGCCGAGACGTACGACTTCGACTGGCAAGCCCTCGAGCGTGAGGTCGAGACGCTGGCCCCCCGGAACTATTTCGCCCGCTTCTTCCGGATTATCATGGAGCATCGGAAGCGGCCGGTCTGGTGGATAGAGTCACGCGCGGCCGAGGAAGCGAGTCTCATCGAGAAGTCTCTCGGGCGCTGGTTGTGGATTCTCGAGACCACGGTCACCGCCGCGCCTCTCTTGGGTCTCCTCGGTACGATTACCGGCATGGTCCGGGCGTTCAAGCTGTTTGGTTCCGAGGGGTTGGTGGACCCGCGTGGCGTCACGGGAGGCGTGGCCGAGGCCTTGATCGCTACCGCCGTCGGCTTGTTCATCGCCATCGGCGCCCTCTTCTCCTACAACTACTTCTCGTATCGTCTGGCCCAGGTCATGGACGAATTCGAACAGCTCGGCACCCGGATCATCGACCACATTCGCTTGACGGGAACCGAGGCTGATCCATGAAGCTACGGCCTCTGCGTCAGCGTCGACGCGGTCGCATCGAGGTCATCCCGATGATCGACGTCATGTTCTTCCTCCTCGCCGCGTTCATGCTGGCCTCGCTGTCGCTCCAGAACCTGCATTCCCTCGCGGTGAACTTGCCCCACGGGTCAGCCCCGCTCGTGCATGCCGCACGATCCGTCACGATGACGGTGACCCGAAACGGTCAGATTCTGATCAATCAAGCCGGGGTCACGCTGGACACCCTGGTGTCCGCTCTGCAACCGCTGATCAGCGCCAAGGACACGAACGTCATCGTCGCGGTGGACAGCGCGGCGCCGAGTGGAACGGTCATTCAAGCCTTGCTCAAGGCCCGCGAGGCGGGCGCCGAGCACTTCTTGTTCGCGATTCAGCATCAGTAGGCCCGTGAACCAAATCGGGGCATTCGCCACCCTGCGCCTTTCCGACAACCCGTGGAGCCGGCTGCCGTGGCTGGCGCCGGTCGCGATCGTTTTGACGTTCGCATTCCTGCTGGGATTTCTTCGAGTCATCGAAGGGTCTCGTGACGCCCTTCCGCTCCCGCCTCCTCTTCGAGTCGACGTCATGGAGGACGTGGCCGCAAACCCGCCACCCCAGACACTCCCGACACGGCCGGCGGCTTCACCGCGATCGATATCTCCTCGTCGATCCGGCCCGACGAGGCCGTCACCGGACATTGCCCGACCACCGGCATCGAGAGAATCCATCCCCGAGGAGCCGTCCCCTGCCCCACCGTTGTCGGGCCCACCCGACCCCGCCGGGCCCGCGCTCGCTCGTCCGATGCCGCCGCCGCCCGCGCCGCCTGCTCCCCCGGTCTCACCGAGCGAGGTCGTGCCACGCTCATCGCCGTCGGGCGGCGGGCACATGGGAGCGCGCGCGCTCTACCAGCCGTTGCCAGAGATTCCCGATGCGCTTCGGCGGCGACACATCGACACGGTGGCCTTGGCGCGCTTCAGGGTGGCCGAGGACGGCACCGCCGAGGTCGAGCTCATCGAGCCGACGAGCGATCCCGATCTGAATCGAGCCCTCCTCGACTCGCTGAAACGCTGGCGGTTCTTTCCGGCCACCCGCGACGGGAAGCCTGTCCCGTCGAGCGTCGACATCCGCATTCCGGTTCTCGTGAAATAGACGGCGCCACCGAGGCAGCTGCTCGCCAGCGGCCTCGCCTCAGAAGATCTTCTTGAGTCCGCCGAAGAAGCCGCGGGGCGGGCCGAACTGCTTGGCGAAGACGCCAACGCCCGTGCCGTCGCGGAGAATGTAGTTGTTGTCGAGCACGTTGATCACGTCGAATCGCGCCTCGAGCTTTCCGATGGCCGGAAGAGTGAATACATGGGTCAGCCCGAAGTTCAGCTGCTGATAGGGCGGATTCGACGAGTCGTTTGGATGCTTGACGCTGCGTCGGAGTCCGCTGCCCGCGATCATGCTGAGGCTGGCCTGTGTGGTTCGCCAAAGATAAGCGAGGCCGGCGGAGGCGGTGATGAGCTGGCTATGGTCGGTCACGATGTAGTGCTCTTGAATGTAGGCGAAGTCCTCCGCGGAAAAGAGAGCCTGCGAGGAAGCGAGGCCCTTGGCCCACTGGCGCCCGGCCGCCAGGTTGCCGTAGCCCGTGAAGCCGCCGAGGGCAAAGGCCGTGGTTAGTTCGATCCCATACGTGTAGGCCTGGCGGTAGTTGAACGGGGTCAGGAAGATGGGCGCGCCGAATTGCCCTTCGTCGAGCTGATAGTCAGCCTGCTTGTAGTAGCCATCCAGACCGACTTTGAAGCCGGGAAGGATCTGCTGCGTGACCCCGACATCGATGTAGTTGGCGCGCTCGGCGCGCGGCGCCGAGTTCTGCGAGACTTCGGGGGCCGCTGTGCTGTTCGCGAACTTCGCGAGGGTCGCCGAGGAGACGAACTCCTGGCGGGGCGGGGTGAAGTAGCGCGCGTAGCCCGCGTGCACGGAGGTCGTGGGCGTGGGCCGCCAGACTGTGTTGAGCCGTGGGCTCACCTGCCACTCGTTCCGGAAAGCATCGTAGCCATCGAATCGCAGTCCGCCATTGACAGTAAGGCTGGGAAGGGCTCGCCACTCGTCCTGGACATAGAGCCCATAGGTGTACCCCGTCTGTCCGACGCTGTTGAAGACCTCGAAGGGTTGATCGGACGTCTGGAGACCGCCCGAGGCAGGTAGAACCGAGGAAGTACTCTGGACGGTCGTGAGATCGGCTGAGAAGAGGCCTCCCGTGCGAAGAGTGTGGTTCGGGGACAGCGCGTAACGAGCATCCACCTGGAGGCCGGTGGCGGTGCTTCCTCGGCTCACCCGCTGGGCAATCCCGTTGAAGAGGAGATCGGGAAGCGGGTCGGGATGGAAAGAGAGGCTGCCGTAGCGAGCGTAGGTCGCGACCTGGACGCCCCACTCGGACTCGGCCTTCCGATACGACAGAACGGCGAAGTAGTTCTGCTCGAGCTGTGTCTCGTTGACCTGGGTCGAATCGAAGCTCGTCACGCCATCCACGGTGAAGGTCGGGGTGCCGCCTCGGCTGTTCGGGATCTGGAAATTTCCGACGAAGGAGCCGAGTACGGCGCTGATCTTGCTGGTCGGGTCGAGGAGGAGCTCGAAGTACCCGAAGCCATGACCCTGTTGCGTGTCGTCGTGGATAGCGCCGCCGGGCGTGGCCGGCGAAATGCCGATGCTGTTCTGGAGATAGTCCGCGGTCACGAAATAGCTGAGACGGCCGAGGGTCCCGCCGTACTCGGCGCTCGGCTGGATCCAGGATTGGCTGCCGCCATACATGCCGACATGGCCACCAGGGTCCAGGGCCCCGCTCTTGGTCTGGATGTCGAAGATACCCGTGGTGCGAAGACCGTACTCCGCGGTCAGGGCGCCCGTGAGGAGCGTCACCGATTCGGCCAGTCGCGGACTGAGGCCGCCGCTCTGGCCGAAGAGCGTCGCCCCTTCCGGCAGGGCAACACCATTGATGCGGTACTGGATGTTTCCCATCTGGTTGCGCACATGGATCCCCCCCACACTCGATGCGTCCTGGGTCACTCCGGGAGCCTGGAGGAGAACCTGGCTGAGCGAGTTGTTCTCGCCCCCGGGCTGGGTTTCGATCGCTTTGCTCGTGATCTCGTACGCGGGAGCGCCGATCGAGGGGGGCGTGGTGATGCGCGGATCCTCTAGCCGCTTCGTCGCCACCGCGACGTCGAGAGGCTTGCGGGAGGCAAGGGTGAGCTCCACGCTCCAGTTCTCCGCCTCCACGATTGTTCCGACCGCAGTCGCCGTCTCGAATCCAGCGAATTCAGCCACTAGCGCGTAAGTCCCCGGGGGCACGTCGCCGAAGAAGAATCGGCCCTGGGCGTCGGACAGCGTGCGTCCTGTCGTCCGGCCATCGCTCGTCTCGAGCCTCACCGCGGAGCCAGCCAGAGGCCGGCCGAGCGCGTCCCTCACCAGGCCGGTGATGGTGCCTCCGGAAGCGAACGCGACCACCACCAGTTGCAGAAGGAGCAAGGCCACGCCGATGGTGAGCCGGCCGAAAGCGCTGGGCTTCCCCCACGACGAACGCCACGCCGGTATCGCGAGGGTCACGGCGCAAACGATAGCCCAGCGATTCTGAGCCGGTCAAGGAGACGGCCGCGACTCGCCGTCGATTTTAGACGGCGCTACTGCATGTCGTATGGGGGGTACTCGCGCCACACGTTCGTCATTGTGATCAAGGTGTGCCGTGTCGGCGTGCGGGGCGGAATCGATTCGCCGTGCAACATGCGGAGGGCCAGCGGCAGCACCTCGTACCCGTAGCGATCGAGATAGAAGGCCACCGAACCGATCAAGATGCTGCCCCGGTTGTTGGGATCGATCTCTTTCTTCTCGCTCGCGCCGCCGTGTACCGATCGATCACACCCCAGCCCAACGATGACGCCATCCGCCGTGCGGCTCACCGCGTCGAGCGTGGCCTTCGCGGCCAGTGCCGTCGTATCGTCCAGGGCGGCGATCAGCAAGCGAGTGTTCGGGCTGGACGCGGCCGCCCTGCCCAGCAGCGGACTGATCTGCGCAGGATTGCCCCGCGTGTCCAGGGCGACGATCCGCACGGCGGGGAGAAGGTGCGTCAGCGATTCGCGCACCCCCTGCGAGCGCTCGGGGAGTCCATTGGCCTGGTCGGTGAGGTTGCCCAGCACGATGGCGACCATCGGCTGGCCCGCCCACCTCTGGGTGGCGAATTGGGCGAGCGCCTCCCCCGCGATCCGACCGGCGGCGCCATTGTTCACCCCGTACAGCGGTGAGCCAGGCATCGGGTAGTTCACGGCCATGGCGGGGATTCCCGCCCGCCGGAGCATCTCAGAGACATCCTTATTGACGGCGGTGTCCGGGAAGTACTGGATGTAGAGATCCACCTTCTTCTGAATGGCATCCGCGGCATTGGCGAGCGCTTTGGCCGGATCCTTCTGGTTGTCGTAGAGAACGAGGTCGATGGGTTGCCCACGGGCGGCGAGCACAAAGCTCTGACGCACATCGGCGCCGGTGAAGCCGGTGCCCTCGACGGGGAGGCCGGGTTCCTCTGTGAGGTTGGCGAAGGCGATAGTGTAGCGCCGGGCCTGAGAGGCCGCAGGGAGGACAAATGCGACGAAGGAAGCAACGACGACGACAGCGACGGCGTGCAGGACGCGCGGCCGGCCCTCGAGCAAGCGAGCCGGCCGCGACACCCTGGCTGCCACGGATGCTCTAGCGGATCCCGTCGATCCCGACGAAGTTGCCGGTCAGCCCGACCGCGCGAGGCACCGTCATGTTGAAGAAGAAGGTCGCGCGGTTGGTGCTGTTCGCCTCGGCGGCCATCAGATCCGTTCGCACGTTCTCGATGATGTGGATACCGTTGTCGGTGATCAGGATGTTGTGGACGATGAAAGCTTCCTTCGGATTCTCGCCGGGGATGACCTCGACCGCCCACGTGTCGGTCCCGACGGCCACGATCTTTTGGCTTACCAACCAAGTCGCCGCCTCTTTCCCGATGCCGGGCTCACCGGAGTTGTATTCGGCGTTCTTGGCCGGAAACTGCTCGAAGAGATCCCCCCAGCCGGTGTGGACGATGACGATGTCGCCTTCGCGCAGGGTGACGTTGTACATCTTGAGCCCGGCCTCAAGGTCAGCCCTGGTGAGGACAGTGCCCTTCTCCAAGCATGGCTTCTTGCAGTTCGGGTTGCTCTTGAGCTTGCCGGCCTGCTGATAAACCTTGACCGCGTCGATGAGCACGCCGCGGGTAGCGAAGGACTTGAGGTGCTCGAGGCCGAGTCTCGTCATATTGTTCTGATTGATGTACTTGCCCATCGCGGTCTGGTTGAAGTAGCAGTCCTTGCGACCGATGTGCCCGAGGCCGTCGAGATGCGTGCCCACGTGGCTTTGGCTCAGCCACGTATCTTCCATGTAGGTCAGCTGATTCTCGCCGAGGGCTGCGCCGGGGGCGAGGGTGGTCGCGGTCAGGATGGTCTTGCTGAACCGAGTCCCGAAGAGCGGCACTCCATCCGTGAGGGGATACGAGAGGGGGACGACCTTACCATCCTGGATCTCCGCCGCAGCGGCCTTCGTCACCGCCGGCGTGACGCGGTTGGTCGCGCCCGTCTGATCGTTGGGACCCCATGGGGATGCGGGGACGAGAGTCTTGCAGTCGGTTTGGGCGAAGGCCAGAGAGGTCCAACCGAACAACAACGTGGCCAGACCCGCTACCCTGAGGGTTCTGAGCATCATCGTAGTTCTCCTTCCTCCAGACTTGTGAGCCCCTCGCCCTTCGACCCCGTCCACGTTCAGCACAACCGCATCATCCTACGCAATGCGCACGCCCTGTCAAGGAACGATCGCGACCCTCAATAGGAGGGGTGCTAGTCGGGCAGCGCGTTGACCTGCTTGGCCAGGTCGGACATGGCCGACCCCGCGGGCTTCTGACCGATGTACACGGTCTCGATTACGGGTCGTGTGAGATTCTCCGCGGCGACCCATTTCGGCGTCGGCTGCCCGCCCTGCCAGTTGGGCGCCTGGGCGAGGAGGGTGCGGAGCACCGGATCGCCCGTGATGCGCGGATCCGAGTGCGGCTTGCGCAGCGCGGAGACCTGGCCCGCCCTGAGCGTCCATTCCGCTACGTGATCGCTGACCCAGCGCATGTAGGCCCACGCGCCATCGCGTTTGGCGGCGTCGGCGGACTTGGGCTTGGGGAAGGTGAACTGATGCGGCATGGTCCACACCACGGGCTGCTTGAAGATGCGCGGCACGGGACTCACCGTGAAGTCCACCTTGGCCTCGCGCAGGCCGGTGAAGTTCCAGGAGCCGGCGATCCACATGCCGAGCTTGCCCGCAATGAAGGCGTCGCGGCAGTTGGCGTTGGCGGGCAACGCGATCTTCTGGTGCGCCTGGATGACTCCCCAGAAATCGGCCACCTCGACCGCGGCGGGATCGGCGAGCGCGCAGCGTTTGAGATCGGGCGTGTAGACGTTGGCTCCGTTCTGCCAGAGGAGGTTCTGGAACCCCCACGTGTACTTTCCCGGGTTGAGGGTGCCGATGGAGAAGCCGAAGGTGTCGCCCTTGGTCATCTGCTTGGCCATGGCCAGAAGGTCGTCCCGGCTCCCCGGGGTCTTCGGCTTGCCGTCGGCGCCCACGAGGCCGGCGTCGCGCATCACCTTCACGTTCAGATAGAGGATGTGCTGGGGCACGTCGAGGGGAATAGCGTAGCGCTTCCCCTGGTAGAGGCCGCCCTGCCACGTCGTGGGAAGATAGTCCTCGCCGCGGAAGCCCTTCGCCGTCGCGGCGGACTCGTCGATGGGCTCGAGGACGCCGTCGCTGGCGAAATGCGGCACTTCCACGGTGTGGATGAGCGCGATGTCCGGACCCTGGCCCGCGGGCACCGAGACCTGGAGCTTGGCGTAGAGGTCGGCCCACGGGATGCGCTGCTGCTCGACCCGCACGCCGGTGTCCTTGGTGAACTGGTCGATCAGCTCGTCCATCACCTTGCCGTCGGCGCCGGTGAGCCCGTTCCAGTACGTGATGGTGGGCTTCGCTTGGGCAGATGCGCGGCGGGCGACGGTGGGAAGCGTGGCGGCGGCAGTGGCGCCGGCAGCGGTGCGAAGGAATCCTCGTCGGTCTACCTTGACCATAGTCCCTCCTCGAGTCGGTGAGAGGCCGCGTGCACTATATCGAGCGGATTGCGCGTGCGTCAACTCGTGTCCTCCCAGAGCGCAGTCAGCGCTCGTGGTGCACCGCCCCATACACGCGAGGCGGGCGGGTCCTGTCGCCGGGGGAGCGGGGACGCGACCGGCTGCGTAACCCTACTCTTCGTGATTCGCAGCCCTGCGGGCTGCGCGCACTCGAAGGGGCCCACTACGCCGGTCGCGTCCCCGCTCCCCCGGCGACACCCGCCCTGGTTCACTTGTTGAGTTCACGGCCTCGATTCCGCGACGCATGATGCGTACAGTCGGTGCGTTGACACGTGGGGAGTCGTTACCTAGACTGGCCGGCTATGGCCAAGATCAAGATCGATCTGGAGCGGAAAATCGGGACGGTGGACCCGAGGATCTTCGGAAACTTCATCGAGCACATCGGCCGATGCATCTATGGCGGCCTCTTCGAGGAGGGATCGCCGCTCAGCGACGAACGAGGATTCCGCAAGGACGTGCTGGAGGCCGTGCGGTCGCTGCGCGTGCCCGTGCTGCGCTGGCCCGGCGGCAACTTCGTGAGCGGCTATCACTGGCTCGACGGCGTGGGGCCCGTGGACGCGCGGCCACGCCGGAGCGAGCTCGCGTGGTATGCGGAGGAATCGAACCGCTTCGGCACGGACGAGTTCATCCAATACTGTCGCGTGTTGGGCACCGAGCCCCACATCTGCGTCAACATGGGCACGGGCACCATGGACGAGGCGCAGGCCTGGGTCGAGTACTGCAACGGCACGGGTAACACCTCGTGGGCGAACCTCCGCCGCCAGCACGGCCGTCCCGAACCATATCGCGTGCGTTACTGGGGCCTCGGCAACGAGATGTACGGCGGCTGGCAGATCGGCAGCCTGAGCGCCGAGGATTACGTCAAGAAGGCGAAGACCTTCGCTCTCGTGATGAAGCGCACGGATCCCAGCATCGAGCTCATCGGCTGCGGCCACAACGGGGTGAGCGACTGGGACGTCACGGTGATCCAGGGCCTGGCTCCCCTTATCGACTACTACAGCATCCATCTCTACACCGGGCAGCCCGACCACTACGCCAACGTGTTCTCGGCGCATCAGGCGGAACGTGCGGTGCGCCTGTGCGGAGCCCTCCTCGAACGGGTGCGCCACACCCAGCGCATCGCCCATCCTATCCACGTCGCCTTCGACGAGTGGAACGTCTGGTATCGCAGGCGCACCCACGAGGACCGGGTGGGCGGCGTCGAGGAGCAGTTCGATCTCTCGGACGCTCTCGCGGTGGGGACGTACCTCAACGGCTTCATCCGTCAGTGCCGCATCGTCAAGCTTGCCAACCTCGCTCAGCTCGTCAACGCGATCGGGGCGGTGTTCACGAACAAGCAGGGCCTGTTCCTGCAGACCATCTATCATCCGCTGCGTCTCTACGCCGAGCACACGCTCGACACCGCGCTGGACGTGCACGTAGACGGCCCGGTGTACGATCTGCTGCCGGAGCGGGAGGACGACGTGCGTGGACGCGTTCACCACGTGGCGGACCTCGGCCCCTTCCAACTTCTCGACGTCACGGCCACTTGCGATGCCGCTGGTGGCGCCCTCACCCTAGCGGTGGTCAATCGCGACAAGGATCAGAGCCACAAGGCCACCATCGACCTCGGGGGTGCCCAGGCCACGGGCGAGATCCAGGTCTCGGAGGTGACGGGCCCTGATGTGGGGGCCGTGAACTCGTTCGAGCGGCCCGACGTGGTGGGCGTGCGCGAGCGGAAGGTGGAGGGGCAGGGCCGGACGCTGGATTACGAGTTCCCCGCACGGTCGGTGAGTGTACTGAGGATGCGCCTCCACTGACCGCTCCTTCCCCTCTCCCCTCCGAGGGAGAGGGCTGGGATGAGGGTGGGCTTTGCACTGACCGGCTATCGGAGCCGCCCACGTCACCCTTCCCTCTCCCCTCCGGGGGCGAGGGGGCTTGCGGCCTATAGGCGGCCGCGCGAGGCGAAGTCGATGTAGCCGCGCTCCACGTTGGTGCCTACCAGCTCGACCTGGACGCGATCGCCCACATCCAATCCCTCGGCGCCGCGGACGACCTTGCCCTCCACCGCGGGGTGGAAGATACGCACCCACGTTCCCTTGGGCGAGGCGCCCGTCACGATGGCATCGAAGCGATGGCCAATGCGCGAGGACAGCAGCAGGGCGGCGGCCGACTTGTGCACCTGGCGTTCTACCTTCGTGGCGTTGTCCTCCTGCTCCGTGCTATGCCGGGCCAGCGCGTCTAGCTCGTCGATGCCGTACGGCGCGGCACGATTCGCCATGGCCGCCTTCAACAGACGATGCGTGATCAAGTCGGGGAAGCGCCGGTTCGGCGCGGTGGAATGCGAGTAATCGCGGACGGCGAGACCGAAGTGACCTTCCTCGGGTTGGCCGGGGCGCTCCACCACGTACTCACCTTTGCCAAGGAGCTTGATCACGGAGAGAGACAGATCGGGGAAGCGCACGGGGTCCGCCTTGTGACGCGCGGCGAGGAAGCCCTCGAGGGCCTGGCAGCTCGGTGTCCCGGGGAGCTTCTCGCCGAGTCCCGCGGCCAGCTCCACGATGCGCTCCCAGCGCTCCGGCGAGCGGAGCACACGCCGGAGTGAGGGCAGCCCCTTGTCTTCGAGATAACGCGCGGTGACCCCGTTGGCGCCGATCATGAAGTCCTCGATCAGCTCCTTGGCTCGGTTCTTCTGATCGGGGCGCAGATCGGCGATCAGATCGCCGTCGAACACCGCGCGCGTCTCGATGGTGTCCAGGCTGAGAGCGCCGCGCTCATGACGGAGCGTCCTCATGGCCTGAGCCGCACGGTCCTGGATGCGGAGCTGCTCGTCGAGCCCGACCACCGTGGCGACTTTGGGAGGTGGCGAAGCGCCGCCCTCGAGCCATGCGCCCACGGAGTTGTAGGCGAGCTTGGCCTTGTTCCGCACGGTGGCGCGGTAGATGTCTGATCCGCTCACGCGGCCGTCGCGCGCCACTGTCATGTCGATGACGAGGGCGAGCCGGTCTTCGTCCTCGTTGAGCGAGGTGAGATCGGTGGACAGACGCTCCGGCAGCATGGGAAAGATGGCCGCCGCGGTGTAGACGGACGTGGTGTTGGCCCGCGCGTGTCCGTCGATGGCCGAGTCCTTCTCGACGAGGGCGTCAACGTCCGCCACCGCCACGAGGATCCGCACTGTTTCGCCGGTCGCCGGCTCGGCCACGGTTAGCTGGTCGAGGTCGCGCGAGTCGTCGTTGTCGATCGAGCACCAGAGCAGGCGGCGAAGATCCCGGACGCCGCCTTCGGATTCGCGGGCGGGCCCGGTGAGGGCATCGGTCTCGGCGCGGGCGGCGGGCGAGAAGTCCGCCTCCAGCCCCCGCTCGGCCATGACCCGCCGCGCGATCGCCTGGAGGCGGCCGCGGCTCGACCTGTCGGCCATCCGCTACTTGATCAGGCCGTAGAACTTCCCCGCGTTCTCGCAGACGATCTTGTGGGTGACGTCCGCCGGCAGATGCCCGAACTGCTCCTCGATGTACTTGGAGGACTCCGGCCACACCCCGTCGCCGTGCGGATAGTCGGAGCCCCACATCAATGTCTCCACGCCCATGTCTTCGATGAGCTTGGTGCCGATGCGGTCGAACTGGAAGGTCGCCTTGCACTGCCGCCGCCAGTAGTCGCTCGGTTTCATGGTGAGACCGAGATCGCGGAAGCGATCCTCCCACTCGAAGTCCATGCGGTCCAGCGCGTAGGGAATCCAGCCGATACCGCTCTCCCCGAAGGAGATGCGAAGGTTGGGATACCGCTCGAGCACCGCGCTCCCGATCACCGCGGCCAGGATGTTGATGAGGTTCATCTGGAAGCCCGAGACGCTGGTGAACATGGCGGAGCGCTTCGTCTGGCCGGTGGCCTTCTCGCGCACGCTGGGAGGCAAGGTCGGGAAGGTATGGAAGTGAAGTGGCAGGTTGACCTCGTTCACCGCCTGCCACAGCGGCTCCCAGACCGGATGCCACATGGGTTCCATGTCCCACGAGCAGGAAAGCTCGAGACCACGCAGCCCCATTTTGGCCACGCGGTGGATCTCCTTCACCGCCGCTCCGATGTCGCCGTAAGGCAGGCAGGCGAGGCCGATCTGGCGGTCGGGATAGTGGCGGCAGAAGTCCACCAGCCAGTCGTTGTAGATGCGGAACATCTCGCCGGCCGCTTCGTGGTCGTTGAGCCGCGTCGCCGCCCCCAGGATGCCGAAGATGATCTCGGCCTGGACGCCGTCGCGCTCCATGTCCTTGATGCGCAGCTCAGGGGTGGTCGGCCGAGCGATATGCTTCTTCCCGTCTTCGTAGAGCCCCGTGGACGCCATCACGTCCGCGCGGTAGTGCATCCCGGGAATGTATTTCTGTCCCGACGGCCCCACCCCGCCCCACAGTCCGAACGAGGCGCCATTCTTCGACGTCCAGGTCGGGCCGTCCGGCCCGTCCGTGACGTAAGGCATGCGGTCACGCAATGCGGCGCTCGCATTGCTCGTGAAGAGATCGGCGGGCATCCAGGGCATGTCGATGTGGCAGTCGGCCGAGATCCGCGTGTAGGCCATGGGGTCTCCCTCCTGGGCTGAGCGTGAGCCAATCATAAGCGATCCCGTTTCCCTCCGCTGCCAGGTGTTATGGTATGGCTCCTACGTATTTAAAGGAGGGTCCCTGCATGGCCATGAAGACCATCGTCGCGCTGCCGGGAGAGGGCATTGGGCTGGAGGTCGTGGATGCTACCTGCGAGCTCCTCATGGGCACCGGCCTCCCCCTCAAGATCCTCACGCCGCCCCAGGGGTCGCCCCTGCCCGACGAGACCAAGCAGGCAGCTCGCGAGGCCGACGGCGTGCTCTTCGGCGCGGCGGGACCGTCCACCTCCGCCGTGGTCTCCTGGCTCCGCTGGGAGATGAGCGCGTGGGCAGGCGTGCGGCCCATCCGCTTCTTCCCCGGTATGCGCTCGCCGCTCGCCGATCCCGACGGCATCGACTACATCCTCTTGCGCGAGAACAGCGAGGGCCTCTATCCAGGCCGCGAGGGCGACCTCGCCGATCTCATCAACGTGCTGCCCGATCTCTCCGACAAGACCGGGCGCAAGGTGAAGGACTTCGGCGACGAGGGCCGCTTCGCCGTCAAGATCGTCACCCCTCGGGGCGCGGAGCGCATTGCGCGCTTCGCGTGCGACCTGGCCATCAAGCGCAAGGCGCGCGGCAAGCCGGGCAAGGTCACCTGCATCACCAAGTCCAACGTGCTGCCGCGCACCGACGGCCTCTACCAGCAGACGGCGGAGCGCATCGTGCGCGAGGCGGGGCTCCAGTTCGAGCACTTCCA
>Ga0209465_10000621_pt1 | contig 16401 bp, 15 predicted proteins | sample PanSoiPlot1MoBio_FD_188321 | JGI IMG/M metagenome (GOLD analysis project Ga0209465, IMG submission 188321) | Tropical forest soil microbial communities from Panama analyzed to predict greenhouse gas emissions - Panama Soil Plot 1 MoBio (SPAdes)... | ecosystem: Environmental > Terrestrial > Soil...
TGACGCCGAACTGATCAATGCGATTGCGAATTGTTTCCAGCGACTGATCCACCGCGTAATCGCGCAGCGAACGCATCTCTTCCTTGCTCAAGGTCAAGAAAAAATCCGTCGTCCCACCACTGGTCTGAGTATCGATTACTTCGAGGTTGGCGAAATCGCTCTTTAACAGGCCGCGCACGCGTTCGACATTTGCCGCCGGTGACTTTACTTCGAGCTGGGTTCCTTTTACTCTTTCCACCGATACGCCGGAAATTCCTCTTTCCCGTAACAGATTGATAAAATCGGTCTTGATGCGCTCGATGTTGTTCTCGATCGCCTTGTCCACTTTCACTTCCAGGACCAGATGGCTTCCGCCCTGAAGATCTAATCCCAAATGAATCCGGTCCGAGGGCAAGTATTCGGCCCACCAAGAGGGCAGATTGCTGACAAAAGTAGGCGTCAAATACACCAGCGCGACTAAAGTCGCGAGTAAGAACAATCCCGATCGGATCGCAACACTACGTTGCATTCCCTACTCCTTAGCTTCTTTGCTGGAAACTTTATCGCCGGTGACAACTTCAGAAATCTGCGGCCGGTGCACGCGGATCCTCACATTGGGCGCCACCTCCAAAGTCACCACGTTATCGGCCAGCGCCACTACCTTACCGTAAATTCCCCCGGACGTCATCACCTCGTCATTTTTTTTCAGCTTCTTCACCATTTCCTGATGGTCTTTGGCTTTCTTTTGCTGCGGGCGAATCAACAAAAAATAAAAAATAATGAAAACCAACACCAGAGGTAATAAACTTAACATCTGGCTTGGCCCGCCCATCCCTGGGGCCGCCTGTGCCCATGTGACATCCATTATCCTTCCTCCTTATCGGTGACCTCACAAACCCGCGCTTTCTGCGCCCATTCATCGAAACGGCCTTCTTGAATCGCCCCCCGACACCTTTCCATGAGGCGATGGTAAAAGTAAAGGTTGTGGAGGCTATTTAATTGCGAAGCAAGTATCTCCCCAGCCATATAAAGATGACGCAAATAGGCACGGGAAAAATTGCCGCAACAGTAGCATGCGCACGTTTCATCCACAGGTCGCGGGTCATGGGCGAATTCTGCGCGTTTGATACTCAACTTGCCCTGGAAAGTGAACAGCGTCCCGTTACGCGCGTTGCGCGTAGGGATAACGCAATCGAACATGTCAAAACCCGCGCCCACTGCCTTGAGGATATCCTCGGGGCGGCCCACGCCCATCAGATAATGGGGCCGGCCTTCCGGCAAAAGTCCCGCGGTAAACGATCCCACGGAATGAAGCAGTTCCGCTCCCTCGCCGACGCCCAATCCCCCGACGGCGAAACCATCGAAGCCCATGGATGTCATAGTTTCGACGCATCGTTGGCGTAGATCTTTATACATGCCGCCTTGAATGATGCCAAACATCAGTTGGTCTTTTCTGTTTCTTACACTCAGGCAGCGCTCCGCCCATCGCAAGGTCCGTTCTGTGGAGGTTTGCGCGTAGTCGCGCGTCGCATCGTGGGCAATGCACTCATCCAACATCATCGCGATATCGCTTCCCAGCGCCTCTTGAATCTCCACCGTTTTTTCCGGCGTCAGCAGATGAGTGGAACCATCCAAATGCGATTGAAAACAAACTCCGTCTTCCGAAATCTTGCGCATAGACGCAAGACTGAAAACTTGGTAACCGCCGCTGTCGGTTAGGATCGGTCCATCCCATCCCATGAAACGGTGCAGGCCGCCCAATTCACGAATCAGCGGCGCCCCCGGACGGAGATAAAGATGATATGTGTTAGCGAGCACAATTTGACAACCCAGCTCTTTCAAATCCTTTGGCAACATCGCTTTTACCGTGCCCTGCGTGCCCACCGGCATGAAGGCGGGCGTTTCAACCTCTCCATGAGCGGTGACCAAACGGCCGACGCGAGCATGGGTCATTGGGTCCCTGTTGATAACGGTGAAGTGAGCAACCATCATACCCATTAGTCTCGAGTTTCGAGTCTCGTGTTTCGAGTTCTTTGGCCGGCTCGAAACCGAAGGCAAAACTAAACGATCAGCATCGCGTCTCCGTAGCTGTAGAACCGGTAGCTCATTTTGATCGCTTCCGCATAGGCACGCCGCACGAGCTCAATTCCGCAGAACGCCGCAACCAGAATCAGTGGTGTCGAATCGGGAAGGTGAAAGTTGGTGATCAAAGCATCAATGACGCGAAACGAATCACCGGGACGTATGAACAGTCGAGCGATGCCCTCGCTGGCCTCTATTTTTCCTCTTTGCAGCGCCACCCATTCCAGGGCCCGCGTACTGGTCGAACCGACAGCGACTACGCGATGGCCCGCTTGCTTCGCGCGGTTGATCTTACTCGCCGCTTCGGCCGTGAGAGTGTACCGTTCGCCTTCCATGCGGTGTTGTTCGATCTCCGCTTCACGCACCGGTTGAAAGGTACCCGGCCCCACGTGCAGCGTCAATAGCGTCCTGTCGATTCCGTTGGCCTCTAACTTGTCGAATAAGGACGAGGTAAAATGGAATCCCGCCGTCGGCGCTGCTATGGCACCGGGCTTGGCAGCATAGACGGTTTGGTATCTTTCCCAATCCATTAAATCCATCCCTCGATTGCGCCGGATGTAAGGCGGCAGCGGCGGCTCACCGAGGACATTAAGGTACTCGTCAAAGTCACCGCTGTGCTGAAATTCGACTCCGAAACGGGCCCGCCTCATGTCGCCGATTATTTCGGCGACCAAATCTTGGCCGAAGCGTATGCGGCTTCCAACGAGAGGTTTTTTGGCCGCGTCGATCAGCGTTATCCAAAGACTGCGCTCACCGGGGAACCGCTCGAGCAATAACACTTCCGCTTTGCCGCCACTTTCCTTAACGCCCTGCAAACGCGCCGGAAACACTTTAGTGTCATTCAGGACCAACAGATCACCGGCTTCGAGAAAATCCCCCAGCTCAGAAAATACACTATGAATGAGCTCGCCGGTTTTGCGCCGGACCACGAGCAGGCGGGACTCCTGCCGATCACGCGTTGGATAAGCCGCGATCAACGAACCGGGGAGTTGGTAATGGAATTCTCTGCGCTCCATTCCGAAACACTTTTTATGTGACGGAGGTTTTCACCTGCGCATACTCCCGGCGATGAGAGAGCTGCGGCGAAATGGGGCCCAACAATGACGCTGGAGGTTAATGCAGTTAAGTTTGATCTTTCTTTAGAAACGGCGCCAGCAAGTCGATGGGAACGGGGAAAATCGTCGTGGAATTTTTCTCCGAGGCTATTTCCACAAGACTCTGTAGAAAGCGCAGCTGCAAAGCCGTAGGTTGCCTGCTGATGACTTCGGCCGCGTCCGCGAGTTTCTGCGATGCCTGGAATTCACCTTCGGCGTGGATCACCTTAGCCCGTCTTTCGCGCTCCGCTTCCGCCTGCTTGGCCATGGCTCGCTGCATCTCCTGCGGAAGATCGATATGCTTTAACTCCACGAGCACCACCTTAATGCCCCACGGGTCGGTCTGGGCGTCGAGAATTTCCTGAATGCGGGTGTTGATTTTTTCTCTCTCGGCCAAAAGCTCGTCCAATTCAGCTTGGCCGCAAACACTGCGCAACGTCACTTGGGCAAGCTGAGAAGTGGCAAACAAGTAGTTTTCCACTTCACGCACCGCTTTGTTGGGCTCCAAGACCCTGAAGTAAAGCACCGCATTGACTTTGACCGACACGTTGTCCCGCGTGATTACGTCTTGTGGCGGAATATCCATGGTGACCGTGCGCAGGTCCATTTTCACCATTTTCTCAACTGCTGGAATGACGTAAACCATCCCCGGACCTCGGGCTCCTACCATGCGGCCCAGCCGAAATACCACCGCTCGTTCATATTCTTTTAGAATCTTGATTCCGCTGATGATGAACGCAACGACGATAATGATAAAAGTTGCTACCGGACCGATGCCAAACATCCTTCCCTCCTCTCAGCTGCCGTGCCGGCCTTCAGTTAGCCGACTTACCTTGAGACACATTCCGTCATAACCTACAACTTTTACCTTCTCGCCAACCGGAATTTCTACGTCAGCCTTGGCGTTCCAGTATTCGCCGTGCACGAAAACTTTTCCGTCCGGGGTCAATGCGCCTCGTACTTCGCCGATCTGCCCGAGTAATCCTGCATAGCCCAAGGTCGGTTTGGCCTTTTGCGAGTGAAAGACCAGATAGCTGATAGTAAGCACAAAAGCTCCCAGGGTGGCGACCGCAGTAAAGACAATCGAACGGTCCACGCCGAAGTCGGCATTTTGCGTATCGAACAATAATAGGGAACCGAGAGCCAGGGAAATCATGCCGCCGACTCCCAAGACGCCGAAACTAGGGAAAAACGCTTCGCCGACTAATAGCGCGACGCCTAACATCATCAGGATGAGGCCGGTATAGTTGATCGGCAATAGTTGAAAGGACGCAAAGGCGAGCAGCAGGCAAATCGCCCCCGCGACGCCTGGGAATATTACTCCCGGATGAGAAAACTCCATGTACAATCCGAGAATACCGGCCATCAGCAAGAGATAGGATATGTTCGGATCGGCGATGGTGTTGATGATCTTTTCCTTCAAGCTCATCTGGTAGCGATCAACACGGGCACCTTTGACAGCGAGCGCTTGTTTGCGGCCGTCGAGATCCACTTTGCGCCCATCGGCTTGAGCGAGCAGGTCATCGATATCCTTCGCGACGATGTCGATGACGTTTTTCTTGAGCGCATCTTGCTCGGTGATAGAAACGCTTTTGCGAACGGCTTGAATCGCCCATTCCGCATTCCTGCCTCGCTGCCGCGCTATCGTCTCGCTGAAGGACGCGGTGAAATTCTCGATTTTCTCGCCCATTACGCCTTTGACTTCCTGGCCGGCGCCCGCCACCGGATGTGCCGCACCGATATTAGTGCCCGGCGCCATCGCCGCGATATGGGCCGCCATGGTAATGAATACGCCCGCTGATCCAGCGCCCGCTCCGCTCGGAGCGACATACACCATCACCGGCACAGGAGACCCCAACATTTCTTTGACGATGGTGCGCGTAGAGCTCAACAGCCCTCCGGGAGTGTCGAGTTGAATGATGAGAGCCTTCGCGCCGTTGAGCTTCGCCCGTGCGATGCTCTCACGGATGAAGTCGTCTACCGCCGGATTAATGCTGCCGTCGATGGAGATCCAGTCGACATGGGCCGAGGAGGAGTCTTTCGACTGCGCCATCACCGAGAGGCCGGTCATGACGAGAGCCAGAAAGAAAAAAATCCTAATTGCTTTCACCGCTCATCTCTTTCATGACTTTCTTGATGTCTTGCCACACCAGTTTCTTGTCCGCAGGATTGCGTAGCAAATACGCCGGATGCAGCGTCGGCATCAGTTTAATGCCGTGGTAAGTATGCCAGTTGCCACGGATCCGAGTGATCGGAACTTTACTTTGCAACAGCGTCTGTACGGCAAATTTACCCAGTGCAATGATGATTTGCGGCCGCACCAATTCGATCTGTTTCTTCAGGAAAGGCTCACAGGAAGCGACTTCGTCCGGCTCAGGATTGCGATTTTCGGGCGGACGGCATTTAATAACGTTGCAGATGTACACATCTTCACGCTTGAGCCCCATGCCCTTGGTGATAATATCCGTGAGCAGCTGCCCAGCCCGCCCCACGAACGGTTCGCCTTGCAGATCTTCGTCCCGGCCCGGACCTTCCCCAATGAACATTAACTTCGCGTGAGGATTGCCAACGCCGAAAACCAGATGTGTCCGGCCCGGCCAAAGTTTGCACCGCCGGCAATCGCCGATGGCGAAGCGCAACTCCTCGAGGTTGTGCGCCTGATACGTGGCCAACGAATCCGAGAATAAATCTCCTTCCGTTCCACTCAAAAGGTTCGTGTCGCTCGCCACAACAGTAGTTTCTTTCAGAAAATCGCCCTTCGGAAGAAACCGAATACCAACACGGAGCTGCCGTTGCAAGTGCCGCCGCAGGGAAGTGACTAGAGCAACCAACTCTTCCGCATCACTTGGTTGGGACATGCCAACACATCCTCCACGGGATCTTAGCACTGGACGCCGAGGCGTGGCAACGGGACCGCAGATCGCAGGCGCGTTCGTGCTCAATGTGATCGCTTCAATTGATCGAGATACCGGGAGCGAAGAGAAGTCAGAAAAGCGATCGTCTTGGGCCACAGATAATCGGGATAGGTGTAGGAGCTGCCATGGAACTCGCCATTGTAAAACTGCAGCGTCGCTTCGCCATAGATGCCGGAGTGAAGATAAATGCGCTGACTCGCGTTTTTGGTCGAAGCAAGAACGACTTTGCTGCTCTCGACATAACCCGGATCGAGGTTGACTCTACGCCCGAACGGACTGGGCGTCCTGTGACAGTGGTCTTCCTCGATCCGTTGCGTCGCCAATTTGATGTCAGCAAGCTTTTCCGGGGAGGCTAACGATTCAAGAGATACGAAACGACGAAGCAGCCCGGGGCCCATCTCCTTCGCGTAGTAGGTGGAAACAGTCCAAGGGAGGATTTCACTGCGAGCGTCGATCGCTCCTAAGCTTGTCGTTAGAGCGTCTTCGACAGTGGTTATTAGATCAGACTCGGATGACAGGAGAGCGATAAAGTACTTGACCGGCTTGGGTTCCCTGGGGATACCCATTTCAGTGTTGATCTCTCAGGGTCAGAAGATGATCGTAAATGCGATTGGCCAATTCGTCTTTGGTCATGAGCGGCAATGTGCGCGCAGCGCCGCCGCGATCTATGATCGTGGCGATGTTAGTGTCGCCGTCAAAACCGCCGCCTTCCTGCGTGACGTCGTTTGCCACGATCATATCCAGGTTTTTTGCCCGCAGCTTTTTCATTGCGTTGGCCGCCAGCTCCTCGGTTTCCGCGGCAAAACCGACCATCAATTTGCCGTTTTTTCGCGCCGCGAGTTCTTTGAGGATATCCGGATTCGGTTCGAGGTGGAGCTCCAGAGGGCCTTTTTCCCGTTTGATTTTCCGCGGAGCAATTTCCGCGGCATGATAATCGGCAACTGCCGCTGCCATGATCACCGCTGTACATTGGGGGAATTCTTCGAGCACAGCGCGCCGCATCTCCGCGGCGCTGGTGACTGAAATGGTCCGTGCGCCGAAAGGCGGTTCGAGCGCCGTGGGACCGCTGACCAGCACCACTTCCGCTCCCCTCAGGAGCGCAGCACGGGCCAGCGCATAGCCCATTTTTCCGGAGGATCGGTTGGAGATATAGCGAACTGGATCTAACGGCTCGCGACTGGGCCCCGCCGTGATTAGAAATCTTTCACCCGCAAGATCCTTTTTTTTTAGCAGTTGCTTGATGGTTTCAAAAATCTTCTCCGGCTCGGGCAATCGGCCCTTTCCCTCATACCCACAAGCGAGATAACCTTCGGCAGGTTCTATGAAATGGTAGCCCACCCTCCTTATCTTACGGATGTTCTCCTGAACCAGGGGGTTTTCGTACATGTGAATATTCATCGCCGGCGCAACTAGAACCGGCGCTTGTGTGGCTAAGACCACGGTCGTCAATAAATCGTCAGCGATACCAGCCGCCATCTTGGCAATTACATTGGCGGTGGCGGGCGCGATAACAAACAAATCCGCCGAATCGGCCAAATTGATGTGACCAATTTCTGATTCTTGCGTTAAGTTGAAAGTCTCGCTCGCAACCGGCCTGCCGGAAAGAGTTTGAAAAGTTAGTGGCGTAACAAACTCCATGGCGCCCCGCGTCATGATGACCTGGACCACAAAACCATCTCGAACTAACAGCCGGACCAGTTCAACCGCCTTGTAGCAAGCGATCCCGCCCGTAACTCCGAGTACCACTGTTTTTGGTCTTTCTTTTGCCTCCACGCCATCAAAATAGCCGATCATGCAAGGGGTTGCAAACTTTCTATTGATCCGATTACCGCTGGCACAGGCAGCCCGAAATTGAAATTGGCACAACGCCTTTTGCGACTTTTGTCAGGCTTTAACTGGGGTTCTTATAGGTCCAAACTCTAACAAGGTTCAAAAACTTCCTTAAATGGTTCATCGGCTTTTGAGTCCGCCTTAGATAGAACTGGCACATTTTTGGCTTCCGTTTGATAATCTTGCCATGGTTTAAAATTTGATAGCAGCGAGCCAAATGACTTGACCGGAATTCTAACTTCATATATGTGAACAAGAACAAAGGAGAGATGAATGAAGATAGCTCACAGATATCCGACTTTGTTGGTTTTAGTGCTTTTCTTCTTAGTCGGAATCAGCTCATCGTTACTTCATGCGAGTTACTCGTACGCACTAGAGGAAAGCGAAGCGGCCCTGTCGACCCCGGAAGAGGCCAACACCACCGACAATCCAACCACACCTGACGAACAAACCGCGATACCAGCGGAACTGAGCTACTCCATGGAGATGGCCGAAGTAGCAACACCGGGAGAAGACTTCGAGTCGGATCCTTGGGAGTCGTTTAATGAAAAAATGTTTTGGTTCAACAAAGAGGTGCTGGATCGTTACATTTTAAAGCCGGCCGCCACGGCGTGGGATTTTGTCCTTCCCGACGGTGTCCAGCGTAGCATCCATAACTTCTTCGACAACGTCAAGGTGGTGCAGCGGGTCGTCAACAATGCTTTGCAGCTCAAATTTGGCGGCGCCGCAAAAGAGGTCGCTCGTTTTGCAATCAATAGCACGGTCGGGTTCGCCGGTTTCTTTGATGTTGCCAAAGACGGGTTTGGCATTGAAGAGAGCGACAACGATATGGGTATAACGTTTGGCGTATGGGGAATGGGCCCCGGCCCATATCTGGTTCTGCCGTTCCTGCCGCCGTTCACCGTGCGCGACGGCATCGGTTACGCGATCGATACCGCAATGATGCCGGCCTACTATTTTATTCCCTGGTACGCCTCCATAGGCGCCGGGGCCACGGACATTGTCAACGAGCGTTCTCTTAATCTCGATCGCTTCGAACGTGTCGAGGAATCGACTATCGATTTATACAGTGCCGTTCGCAATGCCTATCTTCAGAGACGCGCCGCCGCGATCAAACGATAGTTCGAAACCGGTTTCGTAGATTCGTCATTGGCGGCGGCTGACCGCTTTTTGTTCAAGAAGGCGCACTGTAAAATTCATCGCGCCCATCGATCGTCACAGGCTAACTTCCGCAAAAACTCCTGCATGAGAGCAAGCTACGCAGCTCGCCATGTAAGCGAAAGCGGCAAATTCGACACTAACCCATGGAGCGTTGCATCTTCAGGAAGTTACGGTGCTCTTCTTCCGCCAGCAATAAACCTGTAAATCGCCTCGCTTTTCTTAAGGCGCCAAATAAATTGCCGAAGCGGTTCTATGAAGCGCTGGTTTCCGGTTCATTGCCTATTGACAAGCAAGGGGCCCTTCATTATGAAATAAAACCGTCTCTGCCGTTGGGTTGTTGGGCAGGGTCGAAAAGCAGCGAACAAACGAAGGGTTCCCCGAGCGGGAAAGACGAGAAGAATGCCAAGAACCAAAAAGAAAACCGCAAGCCGCCCCGCCAAAGATCGGTCCCAGAATTATTTCGACGATACCCCTCCCGAGGAAGTCGAGGATGAGGATCTTCCAAGTGACGAGGCGGGGAGACGCAAGATCAAGAAAAATTACGAGGAGCTTCTTGGGATCCGCGTAGAGAAACTGAAAGGACGCGTTCTCAACCGCGAAAAGATCAACAAAAGCATCGACGGACTCTATTTTATCTGCTTCGAATGCAAAAAGATTTGCCACAATCTCGACGAAGGCTGGGTGGAAGAGGCCACTACTCAGAACAACTTTTGTGGCGCCTGTGCTAAGGCTAAAGGCATTCGCAGCGCCGCTGCCTAATAGTTCAGGGCCAACTTCGCCAATACATTCTGGAGCTCTTCCGGCAATTCAGATTCAAACCTGACGATCCTGCGGTCTGCCGGATGCGAAAACTTCAAACCGCTGGCGTGCAGAAAATGACGCCCGAGATCAAGGTTCTCCGCCCCTTCCATGCCGTATAGCGGGTCGCCTACGATGGGATGGCCCGCGGCAGCGAGATGAATCCGGATTTGATGCGTGACGCCGGTTTCTATTTCGATCTCCAGCAAACTGAACTGCCGTGACTCGCCTAGCTTCCGAAATCTTGTTAACGCCTTCCAGCGTTTCTGGCCTTTCCGGAATTCTCCATCAATCACTGCTTCCATTCGCCGCTTATCATGCGCGACGTGGGTAATCGGATATGAAATCGATCCTTCAGCTTCGGTGATTCCCCAGACCAACGCTCGATATCGCTTCTTGATTTCCCGGCGCCGAAATTGAAGTCGCAAATCGTCGAAAGCCTCTTGGGTTTTGGCGATAAGCAACAAGCCGGAAGTTTCACGGTCAAGACGGTGAACCAAGCCGGGCTCCCATCGATTTTTGCCGACGGTGGCAATCTTTGGCCATTGCGCGACGAGAAAATTGGCTACCGTGTCGGCGTCCCGTCCTGAAAAACCATGGGTCGGCATGCCTGCCGGCTTATCCAGCACCAACAACAGCGCGTCCTCGTACACAATCGTGACGCTGAGAAGAGGGTGAGCAGGTGGCGTCTCGAGCAGCCAAGAAGCCGTGCCTTTGAAGGTAAGCACATCTCCTACGGTCAGTTTGTGACCTTTTTTTCCGACTCTCGCATTAATCCAAAAAAGCTTTTGTCGAATCGCGCTCTCAACTTCTCGGCGCGAGAGATGGGGCAAGCAACGCCGCGCGAAGGCGTCTAGGCGGATGTTTGCGTTTTCCGACGAGACGGACCAGGATTTGATTTCCAACGACTCTTGATCCGGCATACTTCGTACCATACTATAATCCGCAATCTCGCCAACGCGGAATATTAGTATGAAGAGTCCAATCTACAGCGTCATTATGGCTGGCGGTAAGGGTACACGCTTTTGGCCTCTGAGTCGCTCGCAACGTCCAAAGCAATTGCTCAAATTGCTGAGCCGCACAAGCCTTATCGGCGAAACAGCCAACCGGGCGGTCCCCATCAGCGGTCGCCGTCGAACACTTGTGGTCACGGTGGCCGAGCAGTTGAATGCCATGCGCGAGGAGCTGCCCACTATTGCGCGTGAGAATTTTCTTGCCGAACCCGAAGGCAAAAACACTGCCCCTTGCATCGGCTTGGCTGCGATCGAAGTGGCAGCGCGAGACACTGATGCCGTTATGGTCATCCTTCCGGCGGACCACTGGGTCGCTGATGTGCCGATGTTTCAACGCACCCTCTACGCCGCGGTGGAATTGGCGCTGCGCCACAACGATCTGGTGACCATAGGGATAAAACCCGACTATCCCGAAACCGGCTACGGCTACATCGTAAAGGATAAATTTGTCGAAACCTATAGAGGCATTCAGGCTTATCAAGTACGAAACTTCACGGAAAAACCAAAGCTCGCGCAAGCCCAAAAGCTGATTCGAAAAGGATCGCTTTGGAACAGCGGCATATTCGTGTGGAAGGCTTCAACACTGCTCGAATTGCTGCGCCGTTACCAGCCCGAGATTTCACGAGGGCTTGAAGCTATTCGCAAAGCGGCAAATGGCAAACCGTTGGCGGCTCCCCATCGTCGCCTGCGCGCTACTATCGCCCGCGAATACGAGAAAATGCCGAATATTTCCATCGATTATGCCGTGCTCGAGAACGCCGGCTCCGAAGGCAGAGTACAAACGCTGCAAGCCGACTTCGGTTGGAACGACGTGGGCAGTTGGGCGGCGGTGCATCGAATGTCGCGACGGGACGCAAACGGAAACGCAGGGAACGGCAAGTGGATCAGCCTCAGCGCCAAGAACTGCCTCATCCACGCGCCAGAGCGCTTGGTGGTATTGTTGGGCGTTGAGAACGCTGTGGTCGTCGACACTCCGGATGCGCTTTTGGTCGGCGATCTGAGCCGCTCCCAGGAAGTGAAGGAACTGGTAGAGGAACTCAAGAGAAAAGGCTACGGCTCTTACACAATCAAGTGAACACTCCATATCGGCTCGTCTTCAAGTGAGGACGCGGATTGCTGCGACAACATGAATCCAACGCATCAAAAAGGACCTTTTCGAGAAGGCGAGCCGGTTGTGCTCTTGGACCGCAAAGACCGGGAATACCTTGAACGTCTCGATTTGAAGCGCCCGATTTTGATTCGTGGCGGTAAGATCACCGTCACAGAGATCATCGGTCTCGCTGAAGGCAGCGTGATCCGCTCGTCATTGAATGAGCCTTTCTTGGTCTTTCGCCCGAGTTTTCCTCAGCTCATCCCCAACCTTCCGCGCAGCGCCCAAATTATTTATCCAAAGGATCTCGGGCCGATTTTAATCTGGGCCGATCTATTCCCGGGCGCCCGGGTTGTAGAAGCCGGTGTCGGTGCTGGAGCGCTGAGCATGGCTCTGTTACGGGCCATCGGCGACACCGGCGAGCTTATTTCCTATGAGATTCGCGAAGATTTCGCCGAACTAGCGCGCAAGAATGTCGCCAAGTACTATGGTCCGGTGTCCAACTGGTCGCTGAAGATAGCTGACATAGCAACAGAGTTTGAGCAAAGGGAGATTGATCGCGTACTTCTAGATCTGCCGGAACCCTGGCAAGTGGTCGATGCAGCCTGGAAAGCCCTACGCCCGGGAGGGATATTGCTGTGTTATCTGCCGACTGTGCTGCAAGTAAAAAGTCTCGTAGACGCGCTCAGAAACGACCAGCGTTTCGCCTGCATCGAAACCATGGAGACGCTGATGCGCTTCTGGCATGTCAAAGGAATGAGCATCCGACCGCAACATCGCATGGTGGCTCACACCGGCTTTCTCACTTCGGCGCGCCGTCTAGCCGACGGCCAAAAAGATATTCCTCGAGCACCTTGATCATTCAGTCATAATGACGTGATGGTGTTTTGCGTGGAGGAGCACCATGTCGCCGAATTAGCAGCGTGCCCGAACTTGACTTATCCTGCGGCGCTATCTAAAACATGACACGCAAAACTATGACTATTCACAGACTTGTTGCAACATTTTTCGCGACTATTCTAGTGAGCTCGACGGCTTTTGGACAATCGCCAGCAGAGAAAATTGTCATCACCTATCCGAGCCGGAGCATCGCCTCCATCGATCTTTATATCGCTCAGGAGCGCGGCTTCTTTCGCCAGGAGGGACTGCAAGCTGATTTAGTTCAAGTCAGAGGCAATATCGCGGTGACGGCTATTCTCGGCGGGGATGCCCATGCCATAAACAACGTGGGTACCATCATGCGTGCTATGGAGCGCAGCGACATTCCGGCAAAAGTCGTCTCCCAAAGCCTAAAGAAGAATCTCTTCTGGCTGGTGGTGAAGCCGGAAGTGAAATCTTTAGCTGAATTGAAAGGAAAAACATTCGGCACAACGACTTTCGGCGGCGCCCAACACCTTGCCGCCGCACGCCTGTTTCAAAAAGCTGGGTTGGACCCGGATAAGGACATTACAGTCGTAATCGGAGGCGATGTCCCCGCTCAGCTGCAGAGCCTGATCAGTGGGATCATCCAGGTCGCGGCTCTTTCCCCCCCAACCGTGATTGTGGCCAGAGACAAGTTCAGACTCAAGCTTCTCGGCAGCACTGTCGATGATCTAACCAATCTGCAAAACGGCCTCGCTGTGCCAGAGAAACTTCTGCGCGAGAAACGGGACTTGGTCAAGCGCATTCTACGCGCCAGATCAAAAGCCAATCGCTACTTTTTCGAAAACGAGCGGGGCGCCAGCGAAGTCCTCGCCAAGTATCTACGAGTCGATCTGCCCGTGGCGTTGGAATCCTACCGTTTGGCGCGGCCCGCTTTCACGACCAATGGTATCCCAACGGATAAGGAAGTAGAGGAATTCCTCAAAGCCGATGCGGAATTGCTCAAACTTCGCGAGCCGGTCCCAGCCGCGAAGCTGTTCGACTTCAACCTGCAACGCGAAGTCAATCAAGAACTAGGAATCAAGTAGCCGCGGTCCAACTCCGAGAAACTGACACGGCCAATGTGTGGGCGGCACTAAGCTGTTGAAAAGTATTTGCTGGCAAGGCTATCACAGTCATAGCAGCGACATTCGCAACGTCTACTCCTGCAGGTTATCATGTACCCATGCTTTGATTCTTCCCACGTTTTTCCCTTGGACGGGCTCGATCTCTCGCAGCATTTTCCGCATATCAGCCGACAAATCTCGATAGACAAGGTTGCTCACGACAATTTGCCCCGGCTCAGCCGATGACGAGAGACGCGCCGCGATGTTAATGGCATCGCCTATGGCGCCGATGTAGGTTCGACTAAAGGGCCGCAACGAGAGAAGTTGAAGATCACCCAAGGCGATCCCGATATGACTACCACGAACAGGTTGAAGGCGGTCCAGTTGTCTTTGCCACTCGTTCGACACTGATTCGCCCACCATTAACAGGGATCTCGCACAGTCAAAAGCGTGGTCGATATAGTCGGGAGTATGATTAGGGATACCGAAGAATCCAATCACCGCATCCCCTAGAAATTGATAGACCATACCTCCGTCGTTGATGATCTGATAGCCCGACTTCGAGCAAAATGCGGTTAGACATTCCTGAATGGTCCGGTCATCAGGCGTATCTCGCACGTATCCCGAGAATCCACTTAGGTCCGCGAAAACTACCGTCACCGCCCGGTAGGAACCCGGCGACAATATCAGCCGCTTGTTTCCTTTTGCCGACTTGAAGAGCCCTCGCAGTCGCCAGTAGCCAAGATGCCAAAGCAGCGCAGCGTCGAGAGGAGAGTTGTCATACGCATCGCCAAATGCGTAGATACCTTTGGCTCGATCGATGGCGACTCGAACATCCAATAGCCGGTCGTAGTCGAGTGAATCTACATCGACTCCGAAGTGAGTGCGCACGCGTTCGAGTAGCTGGTGCTCGTCCCATAGTTCAACTCCCCAATGACCGGGGATCAGTTTTCTCACATGCTTTTCAAGCTCGCGCGAATCCGGATGGTTATCACGGTCGAATATGAGAATAAGCTTCGCAATCGACTTGAACCAGTCCAAGTCTCGCTGATATTTTCGCGACAGGCTCTCGCGGATTCGTTCCAAGGTGTAGCCGTAATCAACCTCTACGATGTAGCTCGCGATGCCAGGTGCGTGGACAACGATGTCCGCAAATGCGTTGGGGGCGCCAAGCTGGACTTCCTGTTTGATGCCTACCGATTGAGGCTCAACTCGGTCCTCCGAAGCATGCATGAAGCGACAGATGTTGCAGGCGAGTTCCTCGATGAATAAGCGTAACTCGACACCATCTTGGGCGCTGTGACCGTTGAACATTGTTCGGCGCTCCTTCTTACTACTTCACGTCCAACCCTCAGTCACTGAACAGTCGTGCTGATCGATTTCTTATCATTAGAGACCTGAGCTGGACTCGCAGCCACCGCTAATCCGCATATCACCCGGCCATTTAGTTTTGATTAGAATAGTCTCGCCGTAGTCGATTAGGCAAGGCATTTCTTTGACTGTTTGACAGCGCCCTATCACCAACCTAATGTAGGCTTTCCACCCTTCCAGGAGGAACAGGCATGAACATTTTAATCACCGGCGCCGGACTTATCGGAACGCACTGCGCGCGGCAGGCTGTGGACGCAGGCAACAAAGTCGTCCTCTTCGATCTTGCACCCAACCGAGAATATATCGAGAAAGTCGTCGGCAAGGATCGAGCCGATGCGGTCGCCGCCGATATGCGCAACTTGCCGGCGCTGCTAAGCGCTGTGGAGCGCTTCAACGTTGACACGCTGGTTGCCACAGCCGGTCTGATCGGTTCCCGGGTAGCAGAAAATTCCTACACCGGGGCAACAAATAATATTTTGGGAACTATCAATGTCCTGGAAGCTAGCCGGTTGCGCCGTCTGAGACGAGTTGTTTATGTCAGCACTTTCGGCGTGTACGATCGAGCGAAGATCAGCGACAGCGTGATCCGCGAAACAGATCCCATCGGCGGCCACAACCTATATACCACAACAAAAATCTGCTCCGAGCAGCTTGTCCATTCCTATACCGCAATGTACAAACTGGACACGATTATTATCCGGCCCGGCGGCGTATTTGGTCGCGGGCACTACGTCGGTGGCTCAACTGTCGGCAGGGTCATGCGCGATCTCGCTCTGAACATGATTAAGGGCGACCCGATCATCATCGACGCGAAAACATACGGTCCAAACGAGTACGTCTACGGAAAGGATGTGGGATTGGCGCTTTTCCTGGCCTGCCAGGCCCAAAATCCAAAACAGCGCATTTACAACGCCGGCAGCGGCGTTGTGACTGGCCCCGGCGCACTGGCTCGGACTGTCGGAGAGTTGATACCAAAGATTGAAGTTAAAGTGATTGGCTCAAGCGGCGCTGCAAGCGAGAAAAGCGCTCCCCTCGATCTGAGTACCTCCAAAGAAGAGCTAGGCTACGCCCCCAGGTATCCCCTGAAGGAGGCTTTGCGTG
>Ga0209465_10000624_pt1 | contig 16349 bp, 17 predicted proteins | sample PanSoiPlot1MoBio_FD_188321 | JGI IMG/M metagenome (GOLD analysis project Ga0209465, IMG submission 188321) | Tropical forest soil microbial communities from Panama analyzed to predict greenhouse gas emissions - Panama Soil Plot 1 MoBio (SPAdes)... | ecosystem: Environmental > Terrestrial > Soil...
CAATGTCGATCAGGCCCTCAAGGCGCTGAAAAAGAAGATGCAGCGCGAGGGGATTTTCCGCGAGATGAAGCTGCGCGGGCATTACGAAAAACCCTCTGAAAAAAAGGCGCGAGAGAAGGCGGAAGCCATTCGGCGTGCGCGCAAGCTCGCCCGCAAGCGGGCACAACGCGAGGGCCTTCTGCCCGGTAAGCCGAAACCGGTGGTCCGTGGCGCGGGTGGGCCTTCGGCAGCGCGGAGTGGCCCGCCGTCAGCACCCCGTGCACCGCGCTGAGGTGCTGCCGCGGATATCTGCTAAGTTTGGGGCTGATGGGGCGCGCGGGTAATCTGCCGCGCCGTTCTAGGCGCTGAGCTTGCGGATTTTCTTCTGGGTCGCCCGCCGGTCAGGCGGGCGGGAAAATCCGAAAACATGAGGAGAACGGCCGATGTCCCGATTGAGGCCAGCCGCCGAGCGGCGCCGCGGCGGGGATTTGGGCGGCCCGAAGCCTCCGCAATCTAGCGCCCAAGCCTCCGAAAGGGCCGCGGCGGCGGCTTTGACGCTTCAGTTTCTTGATTTTGTCGCCGACGGCCGCGCCTATGGGGAAACCATGGAGGCATGGCGAAGTACCTGCCCGCGCATGCCGATCTGGGAGGACGCGGTGCGCGACGGCTTGGTGCGCATCGAGAACGGCGGCGCCATGAAGTCTTCCCGGATTGTGCTGACCGCTCGTGGAAGAGCGCAGCTTGGCCGAAACAGGGCCTGAGTTATCCCGAGCGCCACCGTTTGGCTCGCAGTCTTTGCAAAGATTTGTCATACTGGGTTTTGGCTGGAGTGGCTCGCATGCGGAAAGTATGGTCGGTTGTGATCGCGCTCTCACTGGGATTGGCGCTGGGCGCCTGCAGCAAATGCGAGATTCCCGACCTGTTGCCGAAAATGTGCAAAACCGGGACGGGAACGGGCGGAACGTAACTCCGCGCGCTTGACACGGTAAGCTGCTATCGTCCGGGTTGTTCAATTTGTTCAATAAAGCGTCGAACCTCCGAACTGGCGCCATGCCGGTCAAGATCGTCATGCCCGCCTTCGGGAAAACGCACGAAACGCTTCGGCTCGTGGGCGAGTGAGAACAGGCGTTCGCCGAACCCGATCGAGACCACCCAGTCCTGAGCGCCGTGCATGACGAGCAGCGGAGCCCGCACTGCGCCGATGCGTTGGTCTGACCGGAACTGGTCATGCATAAGCCATCGGACCGGCACGAAGGGAAATATTGTTGCAGCAACATCGACGGCCGATGAAAAAGGCGCCTCGAGAATAAGCTTGGCGACCGCTTGTCGGCTGGCGAGCGCAACCGCGACGCCCGATCCGAGCGAATGACCCCATAGCACGATAGGGCTCGACGGGTAGCGCGACGTTGCGAACCCATACGCCGCCTCTGCATCGTGCAGCAGACCTTCCTCGGTCGGGCGCCCCGTCGAGCCCATATAGCCGCGGTAGGAGAGTGCAACGAGACCGATGCCATCCGCGATCAGTTCGCGGTGCCGCTCGGCGCGCGATGCTACGATTTCGGCATTGCCGTGGAAATAGATCACCAATGGTTTTTCGCCGCGCGGAGGCACATGCCATATGATCACGCGTTCACCATCGGCGGTGTCGATGACCCCTTCTTCGGCCATGGGCAACCCGGCAGCGGCCGGCGAGGGATGCGTCGATCGTGGGTGAAACAAAAACGAGCGCTGCGTCAGGTAGAGACATGCGACCACGATGACGTAGCTGCCGGCGAGCACGACTAGCCATTTCAGAATGATCATGTGGATCAGCCCGACACCAGTTTAGAACGCGGCACATACCGAGTGCGAGATTACCCCGACCGATCGCTGGCGGAATTGCTGTTTGTACGCGGCGACAATTGCCGCGATCCTGTCGGTAGCAGAGGCCCCGTCCGCCGTCACGATGATCACCAGCTTGCTAGCTTCGCGTGCCAGCCGGTCGCGTCCCTTGCTCTGCCACTGGCCAATCGCATCGAGAACCGTAAGGCCGTCCGGAAAGCGCGGCGTGATTTCGCGGGCGAGGAAGCGCGACCATGCGGCCTCGCCGACACTCAGGCGACCGCCGATATTGCGCCCCAACATCAGTTCGATTTGCCGCATGGGCTGCTGTGGCGCGCTGCAGGCAACATCCTGCGCTCCCGTCGGCACCGATCCGCACAGGAGGGCGATCAGTCCGCAACGGACCATGCAGCCGAAACCAGCGCGGGAGCTTTGCGGCAATCGTAGCAACCATTAATTGGGTAGCCGACCTTGGTGCAGCATGACACCGTGCTCGCCGCCGTCAAGGATCGTGGATTTCGAATGCCGTCGATGACGGCTGATCATCGAAGTAGATGACATGCAGCATGGCTTCGATTGGAATCGGGCTCGCGACGTAGCTCGCGATCGGCAACTGAATGAACTCGGTTATCGGATACCTCGGTTTGCGAATCCGGATATCGATCGAAATATGGAAGGCGTCATGCAGACGATTCAGTTGGCGCTTCTGGCGGACATAAATGATCCCGATCCGACGTGGCCTGCCCCACCCGGCTCCGCGCCGCGCGCGGAGCCGCCCTCCCCGAAGACGGGGAGGGATTTCACACCCGTTCCACGATGGTGAGCCCGCGCAAACGGTCGATCACGTAGATCAGCCCTCGTGCATCGACCGTCACATCATTGCTCTGCACCCGGTCCGAGCCCGGCGGCAGGTCGGGCAGGAAGTGTGCGGCTTCGCGTATCGCATGCGGATTGGAGATGTCGATAATCCGCAGGCCTTGGGCGAACCAGGCGCACGGAATTTCCGTGCCGGTGACTTTCTCGCAGGGCTGGTGACATCCCGCCATGAGCGGCTGCTGCGTCTTGCCCTCCACGCCCTCGACCTGGAAGCTGCCGACCGGCACCGGCCGCTGTTCGTCACTGATGTCGACCATCCAGATGAACGCCGGCATCGCCTCGACCGGCCGCCGCACGTCCTCGTCGGCGACCAGCACATAGCGACGGCCGCGGATGTCGAATGGGATCGGCAGCGCCGTGTGGGTGGGGCACGCAAACGGCGGCGACCAATCGAGGCCGGAGACGAGTCTCGGTTTGGCCATATCGTCGATATCGAGAATGACGAATCCGCCGAACCAGTAACTGGTGTAGAGCCGATTGCCGAGCCGCAACGGATGATGGCACCGATGCATGGTCTGATCCCAGGTCGGCGTTTCGCCGCCGGCGAGCCACTGGCCAGGCATCCACCAGCGGCCGACCTCGACAGGGCTCGCCGGGTCTTTCAGGTCCATGATCATCATCACGTTGCCGACATAGCCTTCGAGCGTCGGCGACATGTAGGCGTAGCGCCCGTCGAAATCGAAGCGATGGACGCCCGAGCCGACGGTCTCCCAGCGGGTCACCAGGTGCGGCGCGCTGGGTTTGGTAATGTCGTAGATGCCGAGCCCGCCGCGGAAATCGGCCGGCAGTGGCCGCGGATCGGCGTGATTGATTTCTTGATTGATCACCATCACGCCGTTGGCAACCCGCACCTTGTGGGAATGCGTGCCTTGCGGCATGCCCAGCGTGGCGAGCCCCTTGGGGTTCTTCGGATCACTGACGTCGATGATGGATGTGCCGTGCGGACTGCGCATATGCGCCACGTAGGCAATGTTGTTCTCGACCACGACTTGCCCGCCGCCGGCGCAATCGAAATAGCCGACTTGGCGAATGCCGACACCGGATCGCATGAAGACCCCCGCGTTCGATGGGGCGTGATGATACCGCAAAATCCCGGTGCAGTGGGGAAGACAAGAGACGACAGTTCGACCCGGCGAACGCCGGTACCGAAGAATTAGTAAAGTGCGCCAAAGGGACTCGCGGGCCGGGCGTTACACCGGCAGCTATCCTGTTCTCCGTAGATGGGAAGCGCTTCTCCCACCAAAGCCGTGGCGACCGGGAAAGGCTTCACCCCTCATCAGAGGCCGCGAGACAAGCATTGTGTGCATGTTCGCACGAGGAACGCCACATCCGTCACAGGATCGGCCGCGGGGAAGGTCAAGTGCACAATTGAACCTAAATTCGTGAGTTGGAAGCACGCACCTTGCGCAGAAAGCGCTGATAAATCGATAAAACTTCGAAAATCAGCCTACTGCGGAGCAGTTACAATTGGGTGCCCTCAAGCATTCTATCTCTTGCTTTGGGCGAAGGGCTTCGCGAAAATCAGCGACGCCAACTTCCGGAGCTAGGTTGAAATGTCATCCTTCGGTGATCGCCGTCGGCCAAGTGACGCAGTCGTGGCACGCCTGGGGTCTTCCAAATCTTCGAGCTTGTATCGATATGCGAGCTTATCTGCTGGCACGGTCAGGGTGGGTCGTATCGAGAAATCGACATTGCCTGTTGGTGACAGGTGGTGCGGTTCCTTCACGTGAGGGGAGCGCCACTACCAAACCACAGCACTGCTGATAGCCTGGACCAAGCCAAGGATGAGTTTGCCAAACCTTACGAATGTGCCCTGGCCTCACGTGCTGTGAACAGCCCGTAGTCGCTGCTTTGCCGTGTTTTCGTTTGGTGACCCTGTTTCAGGTGTAATGGATTTACCTGAACCGAATTCTTTTTCTACCAAGTGCCTGATATCATCTTCCAAAGAGGCGATGTTCACATTTTGAAGCCATGTCATGGTACGTTCCTTATGGATACGCACCCCAGCAACGTCATGCTGCACTTTTTGGTGACGAACGGAAGCATGCAAAGGTTAAGTCAACCACGAGCCCCCCGCACTCATCAACCCAGGCCACGCGCAAGTGAACCCTTCACGGGATTATGTGATCGAAGCGGGCGCTTTAAGATTTTGGTCCCAGAACGCCGGTCGCGCTTCCTCGAGCCGGCCACCGAGCCGGACAGCGGCCACGCGCCGCGCGAGTCCAGTCCTGTCGTCAGTCTCGACCGCAAGGCCACACAGCGTCGCGGGCCCGAGCGCGGGTTCGAACTTGCCGCCGGGAATGCGCCGGATGAATCGTGACAGCGGTTCGTCCTTGTTCATGCCGATACAGGAGTTGTAATCGCCTGTCATCCCGACATCGGTGATGAAGGCGGTGCCGCCGGGCAGCACCTGATGGTCGGCAGTCGGCACATGAGTATGGGTGCCGACTACGAGGCTCACCTTGCCATCGAGAAAGTGCCCCATCGCCTGCTTCTCGCTCGAGGCTTCCGCGTGGAAGTCGACGACAATGGCGTCGGCGACCGCCTTGAGCGGGCAGGCGGCGACTTCACGCTCCAGTGCTGCAAACGGATCGTCGAGCGGATCCATGAAGATGCGGCCCATAGCGTTGATGACAAGTACGCGGGCGCCGTTGCGGGCATCGATCAGTGCGGCGCCGCGTCCCGGCGTTCCTTTCGGATAGTTGACCGGGCGGATGAGCCGTGGCGCGCGTTCGATGAAGACCAGAGCGTCCTTTTGATCCCAGGCATGATTGCCGAGCGTGATCGCATCCGCGCCGGCCGCAACGAGGTCGTGATAAATCGCCTCTGTGATTCCAAAACCGCCGGCGGCATTCTCGCCGTTGATGACGACGAAATCGAGCTGCCAGCTCAGCATCATCGTCGGCAGACGCTCCGCCACGGTGCTGCGCCCGCTACGTCCGACGATGTCACCGATGAAAAGGATGCGCACGTCCTTAAGTCCTGCAATCAATAGCTTCACGCTCCGTTAGCACGAGATCGAGGCGCGCGTCGCGCAGAGTTGCAGGCACAGCGGCAATTTCTTGCACTGCAAACGCGATGCCGATCGCCGTGATCGGCTTTACGGCGCGCAGGCGGGATATGGTCATGTCATAGTATCCGGCGCCATAGCCGATACGATGGCCGCTGCGATCGAAAGCGAGCAGCGGTACGATGAGGACGTCGGGAAACACTTCCGGCGCATCGGCAAGGGGCTCCCGGATGCCCCAGACGCCGGCAACGAGCGGCGCGCCAAACGACCATGCCCGCATGATGAGCGGCTGCCCCCGCGCCACCACCACCGGCAGCGCCAGATGCGCGCCCGCGTCGGCGATGCGCCGGAGCAACGGCAACGGGCTTATTTCGCTTTTGAGCGGCGAAAATCCTGACACAATGACGCCGGGCGTGACGTCGAGCGGTAATCCCCGCTGCGCAATCGCGTGAGCAGCCGCCATGCGCTCGACCGGCGGCAGCGCGTCCCGCCGCTCCAGCGCGACGCGACGCAGGACCGCCTTCTGTTGTTGGGGAGATCTGTCGCTGTCTGCCATCAGTAGAAGTGCGGAGCCGCTTGAGCCGTCGGAGCAACGATCCCGGGTTCCCTACGCAAGTAGGTGGGCGCCGTTTGTCCGAACCCACGAGCCCGGTCAGGGACAGCTCCCGTTAGGATCGATAAGGCCCCGGGGATAAGGCTCCTGACGCACTCAGCAGCCCCGCTCCGGCAATGTAATGCGCAGGGGCGCCGTTCGCTAGCGTCAAATTGCGGCGCACGGGCGGGTCGGAGGCCGAGTGGATCAATGTTTGAATTAGGATCATGGGCAGGGTCGCGTGTATGATCGGCCACGGAAAAAGGTGGAATCCAGCGTGGAGTCTTCTTTTTTGCGCATGCTCTTTCAGCCGATGGCAACCTGTTGTGACGTGTCTGCCTGCCCGAGCAACCGTACGACTTTCTCGATGCGCTCGGCAGCGGAATTGAAGGCCGCCGCAATATCCGCTTCCACCGCCTCCGACTGATGTGCAGCGGCAGCGCGTGCATGTTGTAATCCGGTGAATTCAGCTTCGATCCGATGCATGCGCTGGCGCGTCTCCGATAGCTCATCGATGAGGATCAAGGCTGCCATGACGGTTAGCCGCATATCGCCGATTTCCCCGAAGCTGCCGCGCAAATTCGCGATGCGCTGATCGAGATCATGGGCGAGCCGCGCCAGATGATGTTCCTGGCCGTCGTCGCACGCCATGCGATATTGGCGACCGTTGATGGTGACGCTCACATGGGCCATGGCGGAGCTCTAACTCTGGTTGGCAGCGATGACGGCACGGATGGCGCTCATCGCCTCTTCGATCCGGCGCACCGCCTCTCGATTGCTGCCTTCAAGGTCCCGGGCTCGAGCTCGGGCCTCGTCGAGTTCTGATGCAAGTCGTGACCGATCGATGTTGAAGACATGGACTTGCTCGGCGAGCGCGCGACCATTGCGGTCGTTCTCGAAGCGTGACTCCAAGGCAGCATCAAGCGCATCAAGCGCATCGATCACGCGTCGGATCGCCTGACCGACCGGGCTCGCGCCGTTGGTTGGATTTTCCGGGCCGGACATGTCCTGACCCCCTCTCTTTATGAATCTTACGGGTATCGTCAACCGGACGTTAACGCAAGCGCGCGTCTTGCCGGCTTCTGCTCGACTCATATTGGAGGAAGTCGTCGAAAACGGAGCCACAAAGGCCACTTTCGTTGACTCGGAAGACTTACATGATAATCAGTCCCTGGCCTTGGACGGCGGAGTTGCGTCGAGATCCTGGGCATCGAGCCCCGTTCTCGCCTCGTCGGCACCTTCGAGCCAAATCATGGGATCAGCGGACCAACTCGCGCAGCCCGGTTCCAGCGCGCCGCCGCCTATGAGCCGTGCCACACACGACCTCATGTCGAACGCCATTCGGGCGCTCGCCATGGATGCGGTCGAACAGGCGAAAAGCGGCCATCCGGGCTTGCCCTTGGGGGCTGCAGACCTCGTCACTGTCTTGTTCACGCGGTTTCTGAAATTCGATCCGGCCGATCCGCACTGGCCCGATCGTGACCGCTTCGTGCTCTCAGCCGGTCACGGCTCGATGCTGCTTTACGCGCTTCTCCATCTTCTCGGCTACGAGGGGATGACTATCGACGAGATCAGGCGCTTCCGCCAGCTTGGCTCACTCGCGGCCGGACACCCGGAACACGATCATCCGCCGGGCGTCGAAACCACGACGGGACCGCTCGGCCAGGGCCTCAGTAATGCCGTCGGCATGGCGATCGCGGAGCGGCATCTCCGGGCCGAGTTCGGTGCAGATGTCGTCAATCACCACACCTTCGTGCTGGCATCTGACGGCGATCTCATGGAAGGCGTCAGCCACGAAGCCATTGCGCTTGCCGGTCACCTGCGGCTCGCCAAGCTCATCGTACTGTTCGACGACAACGGCATTTCGATCGACGGCCCCCTATCGCTCGCGGATTCCGTCGATCAACTCGGGCGTTTCGAGGCGTGCGGCTGGGGCGCGACCCGGATCGATGGCCACGATCCCGAAGCGATCGCGGCCGCCATTGCGTGGGCGAAATCGATCGGCCGCCCTGCCTTGATCGCTTGCCGGACCACGATCGGGTTCGGCGCACCCACCAAGGCCGGAACCAAAGATAGTCACGGCTCCCCGCTTGGTGCTGGGGAGATTGCGGGAGCCCGCCAGCGGCTTGGCTGGACAGCTGCGCCGTTCGAGGTCCCTGCCGATATTCGCGACGCCTGGCGGGCAGCCGGACAGCGGGGCCGGCCGGCACGTCTCGCCTGGGAGAAGCGGGTCGCAAGCTTGGCCGCGGACAGGCGTGCCGAGCTTAGCCGCAGGCTTGCCGGCGAACTTCCGAAAGAGGCATTGGCCGCGGCCGTTTGCGGGCTCAAGGAAAAGCTCGCCGCAGCCCCGAAGGAAGTTGCAACCAGGTCGGCGTCTGAGTTCGCGCTCGAAGCGGTAACTGCTGCGGTCCCGGAAATGATCGGCGGGTCGGCGGACCTCACCGGGTCGAACAATACGCGGCCGAAGGGTATGGCGGTGCTATCGACCACCCAACCTGCCGGTCGGTTTATCCATTACGGCATCCGGGAGCACGGCATGGCCGCTGCCATGAACGGCATGGCCCTGCATGGCGGCATCATTCCTTACGCAGGCACCTTTTTGGTCTTCTCCGATTACAGCCGGCCCGCGATCCGTCTCGCTGCCCTCATGGGTCAGCGTGTCATCCATGTGCTTACCCATGACTCGATCGGCCTCGGCGAGGATGGGCCGACGCACCAGCCGGTCGAACATCTCGCGGCCCTGCGGGCGATTCCAAACCTGCTGGTGTTCCGGCCCTGCGACGCGGTGGAGACGGCAGAATGCTGGGAACTGGCGCTTCGTGCGCGCACATCGCCCAGTGTGCTTGCACTGACGCGGCAGAATCTGCCGCAGTTGCGCGCCGGTTTCACGCCGGAGAATCGCTGCGCTGCCGGCGCGTATGAGCTCATGCCCGCTGAAGGTGGGGAGGCCGAGGTATCTTTCTTCGCCACCGGCTCGGAGGTCGCAATCGCAGCCGAAGCGCGCCGGTTGCTGGCGGCGCGCGCCATCGTCGCACGTGTGGTGTCGGTACCCTGCTTTGAGTTGTTTGAGCGTGCATCGGCAGACACGAGGGCCGCTATCATCGGCGCCGCACCTGTACGAATCGGTATCGAGGCGGCGCTTCGACAGGGTTGGGACGCCATCATCGGTTCCGATGGGGCATTCATCGGTATGACCGGATTCGGAGCGAGCGCGCCCGCCAAGGAACTTTTCCGCCATTTCGGGATTACGGCAGAGCGCTGCGCGGAAGCGGCTGCGGCGGAATTGACCAGACAATCCTTGAAATGAGCGCTGGCAACAGCGCGTGCTTATGTTATCAACGCCGCAAAACTGAGCACGGGACCGCACCGGGCCGCCACGTCATTTCTTCCGTCGCGCGACCGACCTGACGCTGCGCCAGAGCCGTTGCGATCCGTAGCGCCATTGACGATTTGAACCGAGGGAGCAAGGAATGTCAGTTCGCGTCGCCATTAACGGATTTGGCCGGATCGGCCGCAATGTCTTGCGTGCCATTGCGGAGGCCGGACGCAAGGACATCGAGGTCGTGGCCCTCAACGATCTGGCGCCGCCCGAGACCAATGCGCATCTGCTGCGCTTCGATTCCATTCACGGGCCATTCCCCGGCGAGGTCAAGGTCGAAGGCGATACCATCAACTGCGGCATCGGGCCCATCAAGGTCACAGCCATCCGGAACCCCGCCGAATTGCCATGGAAGGCGCTGGGTATCGACGTCGCGCTCGAGTGCACGGGCATCTTTACGTCCAAGGAAAAAGCCAAGGCGCATCTCGATGCTGGCGCGAAGCGGGTGCTGATCTCGGCGCCAGCCGACAATGCGGACCTCACCGTGGTTTACGGCGTAAATCATGACAAGCTCACCAAAGACCATCTGGTGGTCTCAAACGCATCGTGCACCACCAACTGCCTGGCGCCGCTCGCCAAAGTCATGAATGACGCAATCGGCATCGAGAAGGGCTTCATGACGACGATCCATTCCTACACCAATGATCAGCCCTCACTCGATCAGGTGCACAAGGACCTGTATCGCGCCCGCGCGGCAGCGCTTTCCATGATCCCGACCTCGACCGGCGCCGCCAGGGCAGTCGGCCTGGTGCTGCCGGAACTCAACGGCAAGCTCGATGGTGTCGCCATCCGGGTGCCGACGCCAAATGTCTCGGTAGTTGACTTCAAATTCGTCGCCAAACGCAACACCACCAAGGACGAGATCAACAGCGCCGTAAAGCGCGCTGCCGAGCAGCAACTCAAGGGCATTCTCGGCTACACAGTGCAGCCGAATGTCTCCGTCGACTTCAACCACGACGCACGCTCGTCGATCTTCCACATGGACCAGACCAAAGTCATGGACGGCACGCTGGTGCGTGTGATGTCCTGGTACGACAACGAATGGGGCTTCTCCAATCGCATGGCCGATGCGGCCGTCGCCATAGGCAAACTGATCTGACGACATGGCGGGCGCGTTTCACACACTCGATGAGGCCGACCTGCAGGGTAAGCGCGTGCTGTTGCGGGTCGACCTCAATGTGCCGATGGAAAGCGGCCAAGTCAGCGACACGACACGGCTTGAGCGCGTCGCGCCGACTATCGCGGAGATCGCCGACAAAGGCGGCAAGGTTATCCTGCTGTCGCATTTGGGGCGTCCCAAGGCGCGCAACCCCAAGGACTCGCTCAAGCCCGTCGCCGGCGCTCTGGCGTCCGTCCTCAACCGCCCGATTGGCTTCGCGGACGACTGCATCGGGCCGACGGCCGAGGCCGCGGTCAATGCGATGAAGAGCGGCGACGTCGTGTGCCTCGAAAATACCCGGTTCCACTCGGGCGAGGAAAAGAACAATCCCTCGTTCGTTGCGGACCTTGCGGCACTCGGCGATCTCTGGGTCAACGATGCGTTCTCGGCGGCGCACCGCGCGCATGCCTCGACCGAAGGGCTCGGCCATAAGCTCCCGGCTTATGCGGGTCGCGCCATGCAGGCGGAGCTCGACGCGCTTGGCCGGGCACTGGAAGCGCCGCAGCGGCCCGTGGCCGCCATCGTGGGCGGAGTCAAGATATCCACCAAGCTCGACCTGCTCGGCAATCTCGCCCGCAAGGTGGAAACATTGATCATCGGCGGCGGCATGGCCAATACGTTTCTCGCCGCTCAGGGGCGGCCAGTCGGAAAATCGCTGTGTGAACACGATCTCGCCGAAACCGCCCGCCAGATTCTCGCCAAGGCCAAGGCGCAAAACTGCGAAATCGTGCTCCCGGCGGATGCGATCGTGGCTAAGGAGTTCAAGGCCCATGCGGCATGGCGCGTGGCAGCGGTCGATGACGTGACGGCCGATGAGATGATCCTCGACGTCGGACCGAACACGGTCGAGCACGTCGTCTCCGTGCTGGCACGTGTGAAGACCCTGGTGTGGAACGGTCCATTCGGCGCTTTCGAGATGGAACCATTCGACCAGGGCACTTTCGAGGTTGCGGAGGCCGCCGCCAAGTTGAGCGCGGCCGGCAAGCTGGTGTCGATTGCTGGCGGCGGCGATACCGTGGCGGCGCTCAATGCGGCGGGGGTGGCAAATCGTTTTACCTATGTCTCGACCGCCGGCGGTGCGTTCCTGGAATGGATGGAAGGAAAGGCGCTTCCGGGCGTCGAGGTCTTGCGGGTCCGATAGGCCGCCGTAGAGTCAACATGCATGACGGAGGAAAGGTCATGAATCTCGCTGAACTGAACCAAGTCGCAAACGCAATGGTGGCGTCCGGCAAGGGCATTTTAGCGGCCGACGAATCCACTGGCACGATCAAGCGGCGCTTCGATGCCATCGGCGTCGAGAACAGCGAGGATAATCGGCGCGACTATCGCGAGCTGTTGTTCCGCTCGACCGAGGCCATGCGTGATTACGTCTCGGGCGTCATCCTGTACGACGAAACGATCTGGCAGAAAGCCCGGGACGGTATGCCGCTGGTCAAGCTGATCCAGCAGGCGGGCTCGATTCCGGGCATCAAGGTCGATGAGGGAACCAAGCCGCTGCCCGGCTGCCCCAATGAACTGGTCACTATTGGCCTCGACAAGCTCACCGATCGCTTGCCGAAATATTACGAGCAGGGTGCGCGCTTTGCCAAATGGCGCGCCGTGATCGACATCGGGCCCGGCATCCCGAGCCACACTGCAGTCCATGCCAATGCCCATGCGCTCGCCCGCTACGCAGCGTTGTGCCAGGCCGCGCAGATCGTGCCGATCGTCGAGCCCGAAGTGCTGATGGACGGCGATCACGACATTGACCGTTGCTACCAGGCCACCGAATGGGTGCTCAAGGAGACTTTCTGGGAGCTCTTCTATAATCGCGTCGCGCTCGAAGGCATGGTGCTCAAGCCCAACATGGTGATTGCGGGCAAGAAGAGCCCGAAGCAGGCCGGCGTCGAGGAGGTCGCGGAGAAGACCGTGCGGCTCCTCAAGGCCTGCGTCCCCGCCGCGGTTCCGGGCGTCGCGTTCCTGTCGGGCGGACAGTCGGACGAGGAGGCGACGGCGCATCTCGACGCCATGAACCGCATCGGCAGCCTGCCCTGGAAGCTCACCTTCTCCTATGGCCGGGCGCTCCAGCACGCCCCGCAGAAAATCTGGTCCGGCAGGTCGGAGAATGTCGCCGCCGCGCAACGCGCTTTCTCGCACCGCGCGCGGATGAACGGGCTTGCGACTCTTGGGCAATGGAAAGCCGAACTTGAGAAGAGGGCGGCGTGAGCCGCCGCCCTCATCGACCGGACGACGTCAGCCGCCCCAGTCGTATCGGAGCGGCGATAGCCGAGTCCGATCGCTTCAGCCAATCTGATGGGATTTGAACATCGATCAAGTCATAAGGTTGGAGCGACCGCACAAGCGATGTCGTGACACACCGCCCGCTGTAGGGGCGACCCTTGTGGTCGCCCCATTCGTCGTATCCGGCAACAGGGCGACCACAAGGGCCACCCCTGCATTGGAATCTGGCTGTCGACGTAGTGTTGCGTCATGGGTCCTGCGCCCCAATAGGTGCCATCCCGGACCGGCCCGCTCCTTGCGAACATCTGCCGGTAAAGGCGGCGATGACCTCGTTGAACATGGACGCTTCCTCTCCCTCATAGCGTGGAGAGAAGTGAAATGGCTCAACCCGACGCACGCCGGCTTCGCGCGCGATCGTTCCGGCCGCCGCGGTGGTCAGATGTGCGCGCTCTGCCGCCAAAACCGCATCCCTCTGCGCAAAGGTCGCTTCGATGAACAGCAGATCGGAGTTTTGCGCGAGCTTGACGATGGTGGCACGATTGGCGGGCGTGTCAGCGGCGTCCGTCACATACGAAATCTTCTGACCAGGCGTGATTGTCAACACGCTGCGCAGGTCCCCAAGCGCCATCTCGTGCACATCCGGGGACATCGGGCGGGCGGGAATTCGAATCGGATGGTCGGCCGGTTTGTTTTCGATTACCGCCTGCTTGAGTTCGCGCAGCCAGGGGCCAACCGGTAACTCCAATTCCGCGAGGCGGTTCTTCCAAACGTTGATGCGCGCGGGTTCCTCGATAGCGAATCCCAGGCATGGCGTACGATGTTCCAAGATCGCAGTTGAGACCCGGAAAGTCGGCTGGCTGCAGATGACGCCATCGACGAGTCGACCCGTGCCGATAGGCTCGGCAGCAAACGCGTTCTTGAGCCGGAAGCGGGCAGTATGGGCTTCAGAGCAAGAAGCGACCTCGGTCACCACGAAGGTGAGGTCAGACATATAACGATTGGCAAGGTTCCAGCGATAGGCCTGGAGCTTGTGGTGCACGTGATCGACAAAGTCCATCGGACCATAGAGCGCGATTTCTTTGTCCCGACCAACCATAAGCCTCAACAGGCGGTCAAAGCCGACAAAATGATCGATATGGGCATGCGACACGAACACATGCTCAAGGCGTTGAATGTTTCGCGGCGATAAAGGTGTGATGTCGCCCAGATCGAACAGGATCGCCCGCTTCTCGAACAACGTTTCGATATAGAGTGCCGGATCGCCCGTCCGCCCGTTGACCAGTTTAGGTTTGAGCAGCGGTCGCATGTGAATTTTGTGCCTTACTGCGTGACCCGCAAAGCTTCATCGATGCAGCAGCCGCTAGCCCTTAATGCAGATCAGGGGCCTGAGGCCGGCGACACGCCGCGCGAGGCCAGTGCGCTCGGCAGCAGCTACGACCGCGCCGACGTCCTTGTAAGTGCCGAACGCCTCTTCAGCCACCCGGGCGCCGGCGGAGAGCGGATCAGAATTCCTGCGGCCGTGAGATCGTCGATGATGTTGCGACCGCTCCATTGCTTGAGCGCCCCGTGGCGGGAGAGCGCGCGGCCGTCACCGTGACAGGCCGAGGAGAAAGCTTTTCTTTCGCTCATTTCGTCGCCGACCAGAATGTAAGAGCCTGTCCCCATGCTGCCGCCGTTCAGAACCGGCTGGCCAACAGGACATAACCGGCGGGCAGACTACATGCCGGCATGCTCGATGACCTTCAATGCCGTATAAGTCACCCCTCTCGGCTCGCCCGCCGAGCCATGCCGCGCGGCATCGACCGGCTCGCCCCACAGCGTCCCGTCGAGGCGCTTTCCATCGATCCGCGGCGCAAAACGTCCGAACAACATGCTTCGGACCGCCATCTCGTATATGATGGCGTTGAGCCACTCGACAAACAGCAGTTCAAGATCTGGTGCTTCACATCTGACTTCGACCACAGTCTGTGGTTCGACCCCTGACATGAGTGACAACTGCGGTCAGTGCAAGGGCTGCCTGTTCAAACGCCTCAGCGGGTGTTGCTCCCCACCCGCGCACCCCAACGTCAGCATCATGCGCAAACGCTCCCACCTGCTCTTGCTCGCCGCAGGTGACACACTGCAATTTACGGCCGCTGTTCCTGATATCTCTTTGTTCACCGGCGTTTGCATTGATCACACTCAAATGGGGGTGCGACGGCCCCCGACAATATGCTTTAGGGTTATTTGTGAGGGCTGGCATCACAGAAGACGCCCAGGAAAACAGAATGCGCGAGGCGTTCCTGGAGCGCGTTCAGGATGGCGCCCACCGCGACCCGGCAGTAGATCCTGAGCAGATTGCTCGTGCGGTGCTCGCCCTCATCGAAGCGCGCTTGCCTGCGAGAGGTGAAGCCCAGCATGTCAAATGCGGTTGCCGTGCCGGCTAACCAGGGAAACGTGCGATGGCGTCAATGACTTCCTGATCTGACGTCTGGCGGAAGTCGGAGTAATAAAGGCCGATCGCGTCAAAGAACGCATGATCCTCCAGGCAGACGACTTGGTCGGCCTCTTCGCGCATCGCAGCAAGGGTGTCGGTGGGCGCAACAGGCACGGCGAGAACGAGCCTGCTTGGATTATGCATGCGGGTTGCACGGAGCGCAGCGCGAGTGGTCGCGCCGGTAGCGATGCCGTCGTCAATGACGATGGCCACGCGGCCAGCGACGTCGATTCGAGGACGGTCGCCAAGATAACGTTGGCGCTGGCGCTCGATTTCGGCAAACTCGTGTTCACACATCGCTTTGAATTCAGAGTCATCAACACCGGCGAACCGAATCACGTCGTCATTGCGGACGATGATTGGAGCACTGCCGTCGACGACCGCACCCATCGCCAATTCAGGCTGAGTCGGCACGCCGACCTTTCGAACCAGGATCAGGTCGAGCGACGCCTCCAGCGCGGCCGCCACCTCCGCGGCTACGACCACGCCACCGCGCGGCAGCGCGAGGATCACAGGATGCTGATCCTTGTAGCTCGCAAGCGCGTGAGCGAGCTTGCGCCCCGCATCCAATCGATTCCTGAAACCCATTGTACCTCCGGGGCCAATCTTGCATGTCACCTGCACGAACCAGCCCTGGCAGGTTCACCGCAAGATAATCCGCAAACCACTGTGCCGCGACGTTGATGACTGTGTCCAACGCTCTCAGCTCTGCAACGAGGTGACTCTCACCAGATCTCCTGAAGTGGTCCCCGAATTTGGGACCGGTTGACTAATTGGACTCTGAGCCGTTCCGTTGCAACAGACGGAGCGGGAGATGACGAAGAAAACGAGACGGAA
>Ga0209465_10000625_pt1 | contig 16344 bp, 17 predicted proteins | sample PanSoiPlot1MoBio_FD_188321 | JGI IMG/M metagenome (GOLD analysis project Ga0209465, IMG submission 188321) | Tropical forest soil microbial communities from Panama analyzed to predict greenhouse gas emissions - Panama Soil Plot 1 MoBio (SPAdes)... | ecosystem: Environmental > Terrestrial > Soil...
CGCCGCGGCTCCCACGCCGCTCAGCACCGCCACTCCCAGCGCGATAAGGACCGACACGTGGTAATGCCATTCCAGCAGAAACCCCGTGCCGCCAAACCATGCCAGGAAAGCCGCAATGGTGCCGAAGTTAAACCATGACAATCCGCCCGGCTGACCGCCGCGAGCGAATGCTCCGTGCCCGCCGGCATGCAGCCCGCCCCCGTGCATGTGCACGTGCGGCAGGTGGAGATGCACGCTCCCAGCCAGCAGCGCCAACGCGCTCAGGCTAAAACCTACCAGGAAGCAGATGAGATAAAAATCCGACCAGGTCATGATCGTTTCCCTACTTTGGGCCGCGTGGGCAGTGGACGCAAAACCTCCATCAACCGCTCCGCCAGCCCCGGATTCTCCAAAATCGTTTCCAGCAACAAAATGCACATGCGCGAATCGTTATGTCGCGCCACCGTCAGCAGCGCGTGGTGCAAATCCACATCGCGCCCGAATCTTTCCGCCCCGCTCACAAGCCACAAGTCCAGCTTGTCTTCCAGGACACCCACATCCGAGATCAGCTCGTTCTGAAACCCCTCCGGATCGTCCACCAGATATCCCGGATGCACTCTGAAAAAACTTGCCAGCAGCATCCGCGTCGAGTTCGTCAAATGCGGCCTCGCCCCGCTCTCGATCTGCGACAGATAGCTTTGGCTGATCGACTTCCCTAGCTCCTCCTGAATCGATCGCGCCACGTCCAACTGCGACAATTCCCGACTCGGGCTCCGCAGGGATCCTTCTACTTCCCGCAAATACCGCAGCTTCTCGCCCAGCCTCATTTCGCCTGCTTCAGCCTTGTTTTCTGTTCACATTGCAATATGCAATTACCATATTGCAAATTGCGATTGCAGTCAAGAGGAAGAATTCAGCCTGTTTTCAGTGGGTTGTACAAGATGGTTTGATGCTTGGATCAGGCTCCCCACGAAGCCGATCAAGCCATTTGGCCGGAGCCAGGCGCTAATTGCCGGACAATCTCGGCGCCTGCACCGCGAGTCCGCGTCATCGCGTGCGCGCCGCAACCGCCCGGCGAGAATCCGGTCGCGCCGACGAAGTACCGGGGAACCTCATGCTGAATGATCTCGGCAACGTTATAGTAGTTAGGGCGGCGAGCCATCGTTCGCGCTCTGCATTGGTCAGCGCGTTCGTGCTTCCGGCACGGTCGGCGGTAGCATCGGCACGTTTGTCCTAAAGTTTATCGATGGCCACGCGGCAGCTGGTTCTGCGCTAGATGTCCGCAATGGTGATAAGCCGACCTGCTACTCAAGCCGAAAGCAGCGGCTGCGCGACGAACACGCTTTCGACACAATGCTTTTCTTTGTGCGCGAACGCCACGGCGCACAGCATAACAGCCGTCTGGCCGGAGGCTTGAGAAGGCATGTCTGTGCCCAACAATTCGATCATCGAGTCAAGGCGCGATCAGATATTTCCAGTCCTCGAGACGGCTGACATCGAGCGGATGCGTCGTTTCGGCAGGCGGCGCTCCTTTGGCGCCGGCGAGATGCTGGCGAGGGTCGGTCAGGTCGCCGACGGAATCACGCTCGTTTTGTCAGGAAAGGTCGAGATCAGTCGGCACGACAAATTGGCGGATCACGAACCGCTGGCTATCCACGGCCCGGGGCAGTTCATTGGTGAACTGGCGCAACTTGCGGGTCGGCCGTCGCTGATCGATGCGCGCACCTTGGAGCCCGGCGAGGCGCTGGTCATCCCCCCGGAGCAATTGCGCGCGCTGCTGATCGCTGAGGCCGAGCTTGGCGAGCGGATCATGCGCGCCCTTATTCTGCGGCGTGTCAATCTGCTCGAAAGGGGCGTCGGCGGGCCGGTTATTGTGGGGCACGCCGATAACGGTGACGTGCTTCGGCTCGCCGGCTTTCTGCGCCGTAACGGTCATCCGCATGAAAGCCTCGACCCCGAGGCCGATCCCGACGCCAAGGCGCTGATCGAACGGTTCCACGTCGACCCCGGCCAATTGCCGATCGTGCTGTGCCCCGGCGGGCAGCTATTGCGCAATCCGAGCGAGGCCGAATTGGCCCGCTGCATCGGCTTGCTGGTTCCCATCGATCCCAATCGGGTCTATGACGTGGCCGTCGTGGGTGCAGGGCCGGCAGGCCTTGCCGCCGCGGTCTATGCGGGCTCAGAAGGGCTCTCCGCCCTGGTCCTCGACTGCCGCGCATTCGGCGGCCAGGCCGGCGCTTCGGCACGCATCGAGAATTATCTCGGATTCCCGACCGGCATCACCGGTATGGCGCTTATGGGGCGCGCCTACGCACAGGCGCAGAAGTTTGGCGTCGAGGTGGCGATCCCGGATGAGGCGGTCGACCTGTTGACATGGGACCATGCGGGCGAAGGCCGTTTGCTCCGATTGGCAAACGGCGAGCGGGTGCGGGCCCGTTCGGTTGTCATTGCAGGCGGCGCGCGCTATCGACGCCTCGCCGTTGCAAACCTGGAAGCCTTCGAGGGGGTGAGCGTTCACTATTGGGCGTCACCGCTCGAGGCGAAGCTGTGTGCCGGCCAGGAGGTGGCATTGGTAGGAGCAGGTAATTCGGCTGGGCAGGCAGTCGTTTACCTGGCGAGCAAGGTTTCGAAAGTCTGGCTTCTCGCGCGCGGAGGGGATCTCGCGGCGAGCATGTCGCGCTACCTCGTCGACCGCATCGCTGGCCTATCGAACGTGGAACTGCTCACGCGGACCGAGGTCGTCGAACTCGAAGGCAGCGAAGGGCGACTCGCGGCGATCTCCTGGCGGGGCAAATCAGGGGACATCGTGCGCCAGCCGATCCGTCACCTGTTCCTCTTCATCGGAGCCGAACCGAACACTGACTGGCTCGCCGGATCAGGTGTGGCCCTGGACCCCAAGGGATTCGTGCTGACCGGCACCGACGCCGCCGCGGGTTGCCAATCGCTGGAGACGAGCCTGCCTGGCGTGTTTGCGATCGGCGATGTCCGATCCGGATCGATCAAGCGCGTTGCCGCAGCCGTCGGCGAGGGCGCCCAGGTAGTGGCGGCGCTGCACGCCATGTTGGGCGTTGCCAGGGCGCGCCCGCAATCTGCGCTCGATATGCTGCCCACGGCGACGCCGCTGATGTAGCTTCCGAGGGATGAGATTTATCGGAAGCGAGACCGTGGCGAGAGCGACAGGTCATCTTGGTGGTCGCCCTTCGGCGCTGACAAACTGGACAGGTTGTCGGCCGCGGCGATTCCGCAGACGTGTCGGCGAGGGCTTTGCCGAAGCAGCCACTCCGGCCTGGACCGACGCGCACAGGGTGGCCACAGATCCGCGAAGGTGCTGCCGCGCTACTACACCAAACAAGCCATAAAGCAGGTCGCACCGGCACGCGAAAACGGTGGGCAGCGCGAACGCACGGCGGATAATTGTCAGAATGAACCACGGACAGCCCGTCAGACCATTGCGTAGTGGGTGAAAACGTTGGAGCGGGTGAAGGGAATCGAAGCTCGTCGTCAGCTTGGAAGGCTATTGGCAATCCCTGCGAAATAAACCCCTGTATAGACTTTTCGCACGCCTAAAATCGGCTCTTTCGGACCCAAAGTTTATACTGGTCGGCGCCGCGATGAGTGGCATCGCGGTCGCGGCCGCCTTCGGCCTGATCCTGTTCCTGACCATCTGGTACGGCCCGGACTGCCGGTTGCCTCACCAGTCAATTTCGCTTGATGGTGTCGTCTTCTGGGTGTGAGGGCGCGCCATGAACGACGCGGCGGCCCATCTTGGTCCAGACCCCACGTTTGTTGTTCCGGGTGCAGTAAGCGAATATGAACACTGGCGGAGTGATTCGCTCATTTGGGACCGGTGTATCGGCCGGGTGTGTGCGGCCGGCGGAAGTTCAATGCGCCCACAAATCGAAATTCGATGCCCGATCTACCGCTTTATCCAACTGAGCGATTGGGAGCGTGAGATCATCTCTCAGCCGGCTTTTCAACGGCTCCGCAGGATACGCCAACTGGCATGGACGGATTACGTTTATCCGGGTGCTATGCATACACGCTTCGAGCACTCCCTGGGTGTAATGCACATGGCCACTCTCCTCTACGATGCGATCATCGCGAGGAGCTGGCCAGAGTTAGAGGACCTTCTTGAGTATAACCAAGCTGGTAAGGAGCGAAATCGACAACTGCTGCGGTTAGCCGCTCTGCTTCACGACGTGGGACACGGGCCGTTCTCGCACGCTGCTGAGGAATTAACGCCGTTGATTCCGGACCAGAGCCGACCCTTCCGCCACGAAGAATATTCTACCGCTATCATAGAATACAACTTTAAGGACATCATCGATAATCATCCGGAGAACAACAACTATCGCCTCCGGGTTGAAGAGATCACAGGCCTGATCCAAGGCGGAGCGAGAGCTGGCCAAGCCGCCCTGGCAGGACTTGGTCTCGGGTCAGATTGACGCAGACCGCATGGATTACCTACTCCGCGACGCTTACCATGCGGGAGTTGAGTACGGGCGCTATGACTGGCGCAGAATGGTAGCGACGGTGCGGATCGTCACCGATCCCGAATCTGGAGCGCCCAAAATCGGGGTTTCAGAAGATGGCCGTCATGCAGCTGAGGCAATGATCATCGCCCGTTACATGATGTTCAACCAAGTGTACTTCCATAAGAGGCGCGTGATCTTGGATTATCATCTGCAGGCGGCGCTCGGGGAAATGCTTCCTGGAGGAAAGTTTACCCCTCCAATCGGCTCGGGGATCAGCGAATACCTGAAGTGGGACGATTGGCGCGTGCTGGGCAATCTGTTGAGCCAAGGGGGAGAGCACGGCACCCGATTGTTCAACCGCGACTTTTTCCGGGGTGTCTGGCAGACACCGGAATTTCCCACGCCCGAGGATGAGGCCAAACTTAACGAAGTAGAAAGCAGGCTGGGCACACTCATAGCGGCGCGTCTTGAGGCTTCGAAATCCTGGTACAAAGTTGGCGGCTCCGACCTCCTGGTCTTCTTTCGTAAGGGCGACACCCGCCCGCTATCCTTGTGTTCCACCATCGTCGGAAACATGGAGCCTAGTCAACTAACTCGCCTGTATGTGCGAAGCGAAGATCGTAATAGAGCAAACGGAATCATTGACAGTCTTGGATGACCTTAGTCATCGAAAGGGAAGAGCGGCTATGCCCGATGTATCAACGATCCGACGAGGCGTAATCGTTGCATTGACGAGACGACTTAATGACAAACTCGGGCGGACCGGCCTGATGAAGCTAATCTATTTTCTGCAGACTGTGAAAGGCGTTCCCCTAAAATACGATTTTCGCCTTTACACTTACGGACCCTATGACTCACAGGTTCTCGATGATCTCATGGTTACTCAAGCTTTGGGCGGCATTCGCTCTCGTGCGTTCCAATGGTCCGCTGGCACTGGTTATGTGCTTTCGGAAGGCGAGAAGGCTAGCGCTGTGATGCAACCTGCATCGACCGCAATCGCTCATATCAATGAGGACCTCGACTGGGTAGTTGGGGAATTTGGCTCTATGTCGGCGAGCGATTTGGAGATCGCGAGCACAATCATCTATGTGGACAGAGATTGTGAGATGAGTGGAGAGAAAATTTCGGAGTCAGAACTTGCGACGCGAGTCCAACAAATCAAGCGTCACCATGACAAAAGAAAGATCGCGCTGGAGACCCACCGCTTGCGCGAAAGGCAGATGTTGCATTCGATTTCGGGTTGATCTGAGCACCGGACGTTCAGCGCTCATTGCGAGCGTCAGGCGCTATCGCGCCTTCACGCGTGCCGGATAAACGCCCTTCGTCAGAAACTTCTGCGCCTTGTGCTTGCGCCCAACCCGCTGCCCTTCGCCGCCGCTGCTGCCGGTGCCCGCGGGCTGCCAGTTCGGCACGAGCTGGTGCTTGCCGGGGCCGATCAGGTCGGCGCGGCCCATGCGCTTTAAGGTCTCGCGCAGCAGCGGCCAGTTCTCGGGGTCGTGGTAGCGCAGGAACGCCTTGTGGAGGCGGCGCTGGCGCGGGCCCTTGACGGTCTCGACTGCCTCCGAGCCGCCGCGGCGCACACCCCGCAGCGGGCTGACGCCCGAATGATACATCGCGGTTGCAACCGCCATCGGTGAAGGCAGGAAGGTCTGCACCTGGTCGGCCCGATAGCGGTTCTTCTTGAGCCAGAGGGCGAGGTTGAGCATGTCCTCGTCGGTCGTGCCCGGATGGGCGGCGATGAAATACGGAATCAGGTAATACTGTCTGCCGGCCTTCCTGGCCGCCTGATCGAACAGTTGCTTGAAACGGTCATACGTGGCGATGCCGGGCTTCATCATCTTGGCGAGCGGCCCGTCCTCGGTGTGCTCCGGGGCGATCTTGAGATAACCGCCCACATGATGGGTGACGAGCTCCTTCACGTAAGCCGGGCTCTCGACTGCGAGATCGTAACGCACGCCCGACGCCACCATGACCTTTTTGACGCCCGGCACCGCGCGCGCCTTGCGATAGAGCCCGATGAGCGCATCATGGGAGGTGTCGAGGTTCGGACAGATGCCCGGGTAGATGCAGGACGGCCGGCGGCACGCGGCCTCAATCTTTTTGTCCTTGCAGGCCATCCGGTACATGTTGGCGGTCGGCCCGCCGATATCGGAGATGATGCCGGTGAAGCCCAGCGTCTTGTCCCGGATGGTCTCGATCTCGCGCACAACGGAGGCTTCGGAGCGGTTCTGGATGATGCGCCCCTCATGCTCGGTAATCGAGCAGAAGGTGCAGCCGCCGAAACAGCCGCGCATGATCGTGACCGAAAACTTGATCATGTCCCAGGCGGGAATCTTGACGTCGCCGTAGGACGGATGCGGTGCGCGGGCATAGGGCAGGTCGTAGACCGCGTCCATTTCCGGCGTCGTCAGCGGGATCGGCGGCGTCGTCAGCCACAATTCACGGTCGCCGTGGCGCTGCACCAGGGCGCGGGCATTGCCGGGATTGCTCTCCCGATGCAGCACGCGGGAGGCCCGCGCGTAGGCCTCCCGATCCTGCTCCACCTGCTCGAAAGCCGGCAGGCGGATGACGGTCTTGTCGGTTCCAATGCGGGCGCCCTCGTCGGCTGCGTCGAGATCGTCGGCACGGGCGTCGGTCCAACCCTCCGGCACCTCGCTCTTGAACAGCGCCACGCCGCGGATGTCGTCGAGACTGGCAATCGAGGCCCCTCTGGCGAGCCGATGCGCGACCTCCACCACCGCCCGCTCGGCATTGCCATAGAGCAGGATGTCGCCCTTGGCGTCGGCCAGAATCGAACGACGCACCTTGTCGGACCAGTAGTCATAGTGGGCGATCCGCCGCAGCGAGCTTTCGATGCCGCCCAGCACAATCGGCACGTCACGAAAGGCTTCGCGGCAGCGCTGCGCATAGACGATCACCGCGCGATCGGGGCGTTTGCCGCCCTCGCCGCCCGGAGTGTAGCTGTCGTTGTGGCGCAGGCGCCGGTCGGCCGTGTAGCGGTTGACCATGGAATCCATGTTGCCGCCGGTAATGCCGAAGAACAGGGTCGGCGCACCCAGCGCCGCAAAAGGTTCAGCACTCCGCCAATCCGGCTGCGCGATGATGCCGACGCGGAAGCCCTGCGCCTCCAGCAGGCGGCCGATGATGGCCATGCCGAAGCTCGGGTGATCCACATAGGCATCGCCTGTTACCAGCACGACATCGCAGGCATCCCAGCCGAGCGCATCCATTTCGGCGCGCGACATCGGCAGAAACGGCGCCGCGCCGAACCGGTGCGCCCAATACGGGCGATACGAGAAAAGCGGCCTTGCGGCGGCCGTGGCGTTTTCTGGGGTACCCATAACGGACAATTACGGCGCCCGGCGCGGCAGTCAATGGCTGATCGCGATCTTGCCGCGTTGACCGAAGCGACTTGCCTTAATCGCGTATAGGATAGGCATCGCGCTCCTCGGCCGCGCGTCCGCACATATCAGATCGAACGATATCAACACGGGTCGGACCTCGCGGATTCCAGCCGTGGGCAAAATCGCGTGAGCGGCCACCATTTGTTCGGCAGAGATTTGCCAGCGCTGAATCGTGTCCCGTTGTGCCCCCGGTGCGGCGGTAAAGACGCGCACACGGGCGGTGTGGACGACGGCGCTGCTGCCAATCGACTTTACTCCGATTGGCTTTCAAGCATGCCGCCAGAAACGCCCGTCCCGAACACTATACCACTCGCGCAAGCAGTCCTTCGTTTGCGAAATCGCATTGTCGGGCTGCGCGACTGAGCCGAGTATTTTTTGTTAACCTAACAGGAGGTGCCCATGAAACGACTTCTGATCGCCGCCGTCGCAGCGTTATTGGCAACAGCGTTTCTAACCGACGACGCTGCTGCCCGATTTGGGGGCGGCGGGTTCGGTGGTGGCGGGTTCCGTGGCGGTGGGTTCGGCGGCGGTGGGTTCGGCGGCGGCGGGTTCCGTGGCGCCGGATTCGGTGGGGGTGCATTCCGTGGCGGCGCGATCGGGATGGGCGGTTTTCGCGGAGGCACTATTGGCATGGCCGGTTTTCGCGGACCCGCGGTTGGGATGGGCGGTTTTCGCGGAGCCGTAGGCTTTCCGGGTGCCGGTATAGCCCGCGGGGCTGCCCTCGGGACCGTCGGCCGTACCGCGTGGGCTAACCGGGGTTGGGGCTGGGGTCGCCCTGGTTGGGGATGGCGCCGAGGGTGGGGCGTTGGTGTGGGCCTTGCGACAGCAGCGGCTGTCACGTATCCCTACTGGGGAGGCTACGGTTATTACAGTTATCCATACGATGACCAATGCCTGGTGTGGGACGGATACGCCTGGACCAACGTCTGCTACTACTGACGTCACTGTCGACTTGAGTCGTCGCGAGCTTGCCGGCCCCGGGTATGGTGGCAGGCTCGCACAGCGGCGTTTGACCTTGCCGGCGCGTGCTCATATCCGGTCGGAATCTCCCGCGCGCCGCTCTGTGACTGTGACCGCGCGGCTCGAACGGCTGAGACACGGTCAAGGCAACTGATCGGCCTCGCGGCGCTGGAGGTCCAGATGTTCGCGGCGACGCTCGACAATTTTGCGATCGCCGAGACCACAGCGAAAAGGGCATTTGAGCCGCTTTCTTTCAAAGATGGAGATCATGCGCCGGGCTGATCTGCTCCCTCTCATTCATCGCCTGTCGCCCCCCGTCAAGCGTACATAGACTGTCGGGACGAGGCTTGGCCGCCCCCCCTTGGGACCCGAAACCGCCTGTCCCCTTGCGCAAGGCTCTGCGGCCGCTATATCGGGTGCGAAATCAGCCCTATTAAGCTAGCGAGGGCGGCATGAGCACCGAAGCCGACACCGTTGCCCAGACCCACCCGTTTCAAGCCGAGGTCGCGGAGCTGCTCCGGCTCATGGTGCACTCGGTCTATTCCGAGACCGAAATATTTTTGCGGGAGCTTGTCTCCAATGCCTCCGACGCTTGCGACAGGTTGCGCTATGAGGCGATCGCCAAGCCCGAGCTACTGACCAATGGCGGCGACCTTGCGATCCACATCAAGCCGGATGCCGCGGCCGGCACGCTGATAATTCGAGATACCGGCATCGGCATGGACCGCCAAGAGTTGATCGAGAACCTCGGGACGGTGGCCCGCTCAGGCACCCGCGCTTTCATCGAACGTCTTGGCGAGGTCAAGGATGGTGCGGGGCTGATCGGCCAGTTCGGGGTCGGCTTCTATTCGGCATTCATGGTGGCGGATCGCATCGAGGTGACGAGTCGACGGGCGGGAGCCGCCGAGGCCTGGGTGTGGACGTCCGCGGGCGGTGCAGGATTCGAGATCGCACCCGCGACCGGGGCGCAAGGCGCACGGGTTTTGCGTGGCACCGAAATCGCTCTCCACCTCAAGCCGGACGCCAAACGCTATCTCGAACCCCATGAGATCGAACGCGTCGTCCACACTTATTCGGATCACATTCTGTTCCCGATTGAACTGGCAGGCGGGGAAGGCGAGCAACGTCAGATCAACAAAGCCAGCGCGTTGTGGCAACGGCCCAAATCAGAGCTCAAACCGGAAGACTATACGCAGGTCTATCGTTCGATCGGCGGCATGTTCGACGAGCCCGTGATGACGCTCCATTACCGCGCTGAGGGGCGCCAATCCTACGCGGTGCTCCTGTTTGCGCCATCGACCGCGCCCTATGACCTGTTCGATCGAGACCGCAAGGGCCACGTCAAACTCTATGTGCGACGCGTCTTTATCACGGACGATGCGGAGTTGTTGCCAAGCTACCTGCGTTTCGTTCGTGGCGTCGTTGACAGCGAGGACCTGCCGCTCAACATTTCGCGCGAGATGCTTCAGAACAATCCGCAGGTGGCGCAGATCAGGAAAGCGCTCACCGGTCGGGTCATTGCGGAACTGGAATCGCTCGCCGCCAAGGAGGCGTCAGGCAGCGGTGACGCGAAGGCTTATACGAAAATCTGGGAGGCGTTCGGCCCGGTACTCAAGGAGGGCATTTACGACGACTTTGAAAGGCGCACCCAGCTGCTGGGGCTGGCGCGATTCACGACAACGACCGGCACCGGGCGCTCATTGAAACAATACCTGGCAGGCCTCAAAACGAACCAGACAGAGATTTATTATCTGGTCGGTGACAGCATCGAGCGTCTCAAATCTAATCCCAAGCTCGAGGCGGCGCGTGCGCGGGGGATCGAGGTGCTGCTGCTGACCGATCCGGTTGACGTGTTCTGGTCCGCGGCGCCGCTCGATTTTGATGGCAAGCCGCTCAAATCGTTGAGCCAGGGTGAAGTCGATTTCAGTCCGGTGCCGCTTGTTGACGAGGAAACGAAACAAAATGCAGCCGACACCGCATCCGTCGACGACGCTATTGTCGTGGCGACCGTAAAACAGGCGCTCGGCGAACGTGTTTCCGACGTGCGCGCGTCCCGGCGGCTGACCGACAGCGCGGCGTGTCTCGTGGCCGGCGGTCATGGACCCGATCGCGAGCTGGAACGCCTCCTCGCCCGCCACAATCGCAGGCCGAGCACCAAGCCTATCCTCGAGCTCAATATGCGTCACATTTTAGTGAAGGCGCTCGCGCGAGCCAAGGCGGAAGCGCGGGAAACAGATATTGCGGATCTCGCCGCATTGCTGCTCGAAGAAGCGCAGATTCTCGATGGCGAAGTGCCGGAGGACCCGGCTGCATTCACGGCGCGGCTCAATCGGCTGATCATGCGCGGCCTGTCGGCAACATGAGTGAATTGCTGCCGATCGGCGCGCCAAGCTCACCCGATCAGTTCGCACGACAACATTAATCTGCAATCGATCCGCATCGCGGCTGCAAAAAAGGCTGCCCCTGATGGGGCAGCCCGGCGTTTTACAGCACAGATATTCGTTACACGCGGTCGTCAGCCCGTGTAGACAGCGCGACGTTGCTCTTCCTGTTCGCGCGCGGTTGTCGGCCGCGCCGGAAGCTGCAGCACCGTTGCCTCCTGGCCTTCACGGAGTGCGGTCAGAAGCACGATTTGTCCGTCGGGGAACTCCAATGCATCGTGATGCACGTGCGGCGTTTCCTTATCGATTTGGCGGAAGATCGCCGTCGCGTGCTTGAGGCTTTTTACGCTCTGGCCAAAGAAACGTGGCGATTCAATCGCAACCTCTCCAGCAAACGCGATTTCGGTGCCGGGTAGCAGACACACGGCAGTGTTACGATCTTCCGGTGCGCTGAAGCCCCGTGTTCCGGTACCGAAATTTCTCGTCGTAAGCTTGTCACCGACCGCTGCAGGGCGTGACGCAACGCCTTGTAGGCTGTAGTCACACATGGCAAGGAACTCCTCGTTTTTAAGCCCCTATAGCCCCAGTTGTGCTCGCCCCCCAATCTTGTGTCCTCAAGCCTTGCTGGCTCAAGCCTAGATTGCTCAAGTTTCGTTTTTGACCAAGCCTATGCTTCGGGCCGGGTGCGCTCAAGTCTTGATTCTACAAGTCCTGGTACTCCAACTCTTGGCGCCTGCCTCATTCACAAGCACCAATATCGGAGCACACAGGATGATCTTTACATTTGGCAAAACTGAGGCTGACAAGGAATTCATTGCACTGCAGCGAATGCCGCCAAGCGCACGTTTTCGATGTGGTCGAATTTTCTTCATCATCGTTGCGAACGCTTGTCGCGAGTGTCTGCGCTGTTTCTCGCCGATGTCAACAAACAAAACACGGATCGCCCTCCACGGCGCCATGCTGCAGCTCGTCTCGGTCACTCTCTTGTGATTCGATATTCGATCTGCAAAGACATGCCTAATGACTGAGCCATCCGGACCACTCAAAGGCGTCAAGGTATTCGATCTCACCCGCGTGCTTGCGGGGCCGACCTGCGTGCAGATGCTCGCAGATCTCGGGGCCGACGTTGTCAAGATCGAGAAGCCGGGTTCGGGCGACGACACGCGTGGATTCGCGCCGCCTTTCATGCCCGGCACCAAAGAAAGCGCCTATTTTGTGGGCGCTAACCGCAACAAACGATCAGTTACGCTCGACATCGCCAAGCCCGAAGGCCAGGAGATCGCCCTGAGGCTGATCGCCCAGAGCGACATCCTGGTCGAGAATTTCAAGGTAGGGGCGCTGGCCAAGTACGGTCTTGCCTATGATCAATTACGCGAGAGGTTTCCCGGGCTGATCTACTGTTCGATAACCGGCTTTGGCCAGACCGGACCTTATGCGGAGCGCCCCGGTTATGACAGCCTGATCCAGGCCATGGGCGGCGTCATGAGTCTGACCGGGGAGCCGGATGGTCAGCCCCAGAAGGTCGGCATTCCGCTCGCCGACTTGTTTGCGGGGCTCTATGGCTGCATCGGTATTTTGGCGGCATTGCGCCATCGCGATGCCGTCGGCCGTGGCCAGCAGATCGACATCGGCATGCTGGACACGCACGTGGCCTGGCTTGCAAACCAGGGCATGAATTTTCTGGCAACTGGAGAAAACCCGCCGCGGCTCGGCAATCAGCATCCGAACATCGTGCCATATCAGGTGTTTCCGACCAGCGACGGATATGTGGTGCTGTCGATCGGAAATGATCCGACGTTCAAACGGTTCTGCGAGAGTTTCGGTCTCGGCGAATTGCTCGCGGACGGGCGCTTCGCCACCAATGCGGCACGGGTCGAAAATCGCCAACTCGTGACCGACGCTCTCACGCCGGTGATGAAAGCGAGGACAACCGCCGAATGGGTGGAGCGGCTCGAAGCGCTGAAAATTGGTTGCGGGCCGATCAATGCGTTGCGCGATGTGTTCGCGGATCCGCAGGTCCGCGCCCGCGGCGTGGTCGTGCACATGCCGCACCCCGCAACCCCGAACGGCGTCGATGTCATCGCCAATCCGGTGCGGCTGTCTGAAACCCCGCCCGATTACCGTTTGCCGCCGCCACTGCTCGGCCAGCACACCGATGAGGTGCTGTCGCAGCGCCTTGGCTTCGACAAGAAGAAACTGGCGACGCTGCGGACAAGCGGCGTTATCTGATTGGTACCGTCAAGATCCGACTGATAAATCCTCAAGCCTCGCAATATAGCGCACCTTCAGTTCAGCTTCGTTGAACATTTCCTGCACCACCTGGAATTCACCTCCCCATTTCGGCTCAGAGAAATCCGGCTCGTAGGCGACAAGTTCACTGATGCCGGCTTGGATGATTGCCTTGGCGCATTCCACACAGGGAAACCACGGCACATACATGACACAGCCTTTGAGCGACACGCCAATCCGCGCCGCGTTATAGATTGCGTTGCGCTCAGCATGGGAGCTCCAGAGGTATTTCGCCCCGGTCTCGCGGCAATGCCGGGCTTCAACGTCATCACGCACCCCGCGCGGAAATCCATTGAAGCCCGTCGATCTGATTTCCTTGTCCGGTCCGACGACGACGGCTCCGACGCGACGACCTTTTTCCTTGCTCCAGCGGGCGATCTGGTGCGCCAGCAGCATGAACCTTTCGTCCCAAGTGCTCGAAAACATTGTGATTCTGATCCCCAGTTCGGTTCGTTTATTAAATCACGTTCCGGCGAAGAGGCCAGCATTCATGATCGGACCCAAGGTCGATATCTGCCGCAAGGGCACGAAACCGGTATCTTTGCAAACCACATTTTTTGCGAAATGCCGCACAGGCGTCTTCCAAATTGCAAGATTCGACGGGGATTCCACCAGACGAGTTGATCCTGCGGCGCCAATCCGCATTGCGAAATCCGCAGTCCCTCGGCACTGGGCAGCCGGTAGGACAAGACCCCGGCTGGTTCAAGCTGATCCGGAATATCCTGGCGGCGTAGCGCACTGCGGATGGCATTGCGTCCATAAAATCATTTCGGGAGGCGCCCATGACGGATATGCGCAGTGCTGGTTCAGCCGGCCTTTCGTGTTTGTGCAGCGCGTGCAGTCCCTCATCCGCGATGTCACGGCGTCAGTTTCTTTGCACCGGAACCGCAGGCGCGGCTGCGGCCGCTTCGCTCATCGATACAGTTGCGACATCCCCCAGCACGGCGCGGGCGCAACAGCCCGCAAGCACCCCCGGTCGTCCGATTCTGATCAAGGGCGGCTGCGTGCTCACGCTCGACCGCACGCTCGGCGATTTTGAATCGGCGGATGTGCTCATCGAGGGCAAAACAATTTCCGCCGTGCGTCGTAACATCGCAGCGCCCAATGCAGAAATCATCGATGCCGCGCGCATGATCGTGATGCCGGGGTTTGTCGACACACACCGCCACATGTGGCGACCGCGTCTACGCCGCCGCAAAGGTCAAGAACAGCCGGATTTGATTGACGGTACCTGCACTATCTCGGTTGCGCGGGTTCGCCCGCAGGCGAGGTCGCGTCGACGGTCCAGGCCTTGTAATCCTCGTCCGAAATGCTGGGGAGCTTCTTGACGAACGCGGCAATCGTCCAGAGCTCCTGATCAGGCGCCTCGACAAGACCGAATCCCGGCATGCCGGTCATGTTGATGCCGTTGCGGACGACCCAGAAGATTTGCGCCGGCGTGAGCTCCCCGGCCACATCCTTCAGATCCGGAGGGTCGGGGCGCAGACCTTCGGAGAATTTCGCCCACATGACCCCCGGGCCCCCGTGACAGTTCGTGCAGCCACGCGACGCATAGGCACGCGCCCCCGCCTGGATCGCAGCCGGATCTTCCATCGAGACTGGCGGCTGGTCCACCGCGTGCCGATTGATCGAGGCGTCGCGGATGTGACCCAGAGCCCAGGCGACAACGCCGGGGTCGGGCTCGGTCGCCGCAACATTGTAAAATCCGCCGAAGAAGAACACGGCCGCCGCCACCACAATGATAATGGCAAGAGCGCCAATCACGCTGAGAAATTTCATGGCGAACCTCCGGGTTTCCGGAGCGGTTTCAGATCCGGCTGAACCGGAGAAACCGCGAGGGTGGGCTGTTACATTGTGGTGCGGCGAGGCTGTGGCCGACGCCGCCCGAAGGACCCTGGACCGCGCCGAATCGGCGAACCTGGGGGCGTGACTCATAGCAGAGAACCCCGCCGTCGGCGAGGCCGCAGACCGCGCCGATGACTGGAGGACTGAGTCAATTGGCGCCCCTGACCGCACGCCGAAATTTGGCGATTTCTGGGATCGAAGGGAGTGACGGCGGTTCAACAAGAACCATGGAGAGATCAGTTCAACACAAATATACGAGCCCCGGATGTCGGCATCCGGGGCTCGCGTCAGACAACCGACGTCAAATGCACCGCGGCCTTAATAACAAACGTTCACCCACCGAATCACGGGCCCGTAAGGGGTATCGATGATCCGGCGCTGCAGGCAGGCATCCGCCACGATCGCGCTGCCGAGCAGGCCGACGCCAAGTCCGACGCCAAAACCGCCCCAGCCCCAGTGATGCCCGCGGCCCCAGGCCGACGCTGAAGTAGGCGAAAGCGCAACCGCGCCAAGAGCGGCGGTCGCAGCCAGAACAAAAGCCATCTTGCGGAACATGTGATCTCTCCTTTGTTGGATCTGTTTTTGATCATCCTGAAAGTTAGTCGTCTTGGCCCGCGAGTTGGTTCAACGCGCCGCGCCGGTGTTTAGCTGTTGTGCTTGGCGGAGGATGCGTTGAGCGGGAGGCCCGTCGTCAACGGCAGCGGTTAGTCCCGATGAGTTTCGCTCCGCTCAACCATCCGAAGGCGTTCACACGATCGGCTGGTCGCCTCTGATTTGGGTGCGGTGCATGACCCGTCGTGTCCGGGGATCGAACGCGTCGCGACGGTGCAGCACGGAAAGATTGTTCCACATCAGGACATCGCCCACCCGCCACTTATGGCACATGACAAACTGCGGCTGGGTCGCATGCGCCCACAAGGCGTCAAGCAGGGTCTCACTTTCGGCGATGCTCAGACCGATCACATAACTGTTTGGGCGGCGGCCAAGAAACAAAGCCTTGCGACCGCTGGC
>Ga0209465_10000626_pt1 | contig 16317 bp, 18 predicted proteins | sample PanSoiPlot1MoBio_FD_188321 | JGI IMG/M metagenome (GOLD analysis project Ga0209465, IMG submission 188321) | Tropical forest soil microbial communities from Panama analyzed to predict greenhouse gas emissions - Panama Soil Plot 1 MoBio (SPAdes)... | ecosystem: Environmental > Terrestrial > Soil...
ACTCAGGTTGATAGCAGCAAGGTCAAGGGGCAGACCCGGAAGGTGCCTGCAAACAAAAAGAAGGTTGAGCAGGGGCAGTAGGTCCTCGTCCGCGAATCGGGCTGCTAGTGCTTTGTTTGAAGGATTGGTGGACCTGAGCGGGATCGAACCGCTGGCCTCCTCGTTGCGAACGAGGCGCTCTCCCAGCTGAGCTACAGGCCCACAAAGAAACGATCGACGGAATAGACCGTCGCTCACTGCATTATACAGCGCGGCTGTTGGAACAATTGGTTCTCTCCCTGTGTCATTCTGAGGGAAGGCGGCCCGCTGTTGCCGGCCGGAGTGGAAGTCGAGGCGTTTTTGAGGCCGCGTCGGGGTTCCCAACAAATGCTGCTTTTACATCTGTTGGGGTGAATGTGAACCCGCAGCCGAGACCTGAGCGAGCAGAGCGAGTCGAAGGGACACCTTTGTACGGAAGACCCTCGCGCAATCGCACTTCCGCCTCACACCATCCTCCTGCTCCACTCTTCCAGCGCACATCCCAGCCGCTCCAATCCTTCACGTGTCATCTCCGGCTCTCCCCCAATCCCTATGCGGAAATGTTTCGGCATATCAAAGAACTGGCCCGGCACCACACTGGTTTCGTACTTTTCCCGCAGGAACCTCACGAACGCCTCCGCGTCCCCGCGCCGCAACCTCGGACACACAATCGTCCCTTGCTCTGGTCGAAACACATCGAGCTCCTGCTGCGCATCCAGAAAAGCCTCGAGCTGCGGCCGGTTCGCGGCAAGAATCCGCTGCGCCCGCTCCGCCGCGTGATCCAGATTGTCGAGCGCAATCACGCTGATTCGTTCCGCGGGATGCGCCGGCGTGGCCGCGTAAAGATCGTTAATGCGCCACATGCGATGGCACAGCTCGGGGCAAGCAAGCACCCACCCACAGCGCACGCCGCTGAGGCCGAACGCTTTTGTCAGGCTGCTGGTTATCAGAAAATGTTCGCCAAGATGAAACGCTGTGCGCGGGCGATTGCCATAGAAGGTTTCTAGGTATACTTCGTCCACCAGCACCCGCGCCCCGTGCCTCTTTGCGATTTCGCCGACGGCGCGAATCGTCGCTTCATCCGCATATGCGCCAGTCGGATTGTGCAGGTTGGTGATGACGACAAGTTTCGTTCGCCGTGTGATGTTGTGCTCGACTTCAACAGGGTCGATGCGAAAGCCATCTTCAAAGCGTCGCTCAAACCGGCGAAGCGTTGCGCCCAAGTACTCCGCAGTGGACTCGAGCAACTCATAAGTCGGGTGTTCGATGAGTACCTCGTCGCCCAGGTCAAACGTCGCAGCCATTGCCAGATGGTTGGCGAACGAGGTTCCCGCCGCCGTCACCACGCATTCGACTGCGACGTTGTTGTAGCGCGCCAGCCGCTCAACCAGCGGAGCGTATCCGTAAGGCCCGGTGCCGTTGATTTCGAGGTCGCCGATGTGAACCGGCAGTTCCGCCAGCGGATAACTCATCATCCCGCTGGTTGCCAGGTTGTACTTCGCCGTGGATCGGAGCTTCGCCCACTCCATATAGGGTGACTTCATTTGCGAGCGTCGTGGCATGGGCGACTTTTACTCTACAGCAGGCACATCGTTAAGCATGGATTTCCTCGGCCGTGGACGCCGCTGACCAGTGACAACCGACCAAGATAAGTGACAGCTGCTTATTGGCAACTGGCTACTGGTCACCGGGCTAGTGGCGACGGAAAACCGTATACACCGGCACACCTAACGCCAAAATCCCCAGTCCTAACGCTGCGTTCACCGGGTACTTGTAGATCGTGTTCAGCACCACCAGCCAGCACACAACCACAAACAGAGCCGTCGTGTACGGATGCCCAGGCACACTGTATCCATGGTGCGAATCGCGCCGGCGGAATACGAACAGACTGGCCCCGGTGAGTCCAAAGAAGATGAAGTCCACCGAGACGACATAGTTCAGGATCTTCTCGTAGCTACCCGACAGCGCAATCACCAGCGTCAGCAAGCTTTGCATCGCGATAGCAAGCACCGGCACGTGCGTCTTCTCATTCACCCGCGCTAGAGGCCGAAAGAAAAGTCCGTCCGAAGCCATGGCGAAGTACACGCGCGGCGCAGTCAGCACCGACTGGCTCAGAAACCCCAGCGTCGAAACCGCAATGCCGAGCGCAATCCATCTCGCCCCTGCGTTGCCCATGGTAAGCCGCATTACTGCCGACACCGGCACGGTAGTCTCGGCGAGTCCCTCCGCGCCGAGCGCCCTTACACAAACGAAATTCACGCCCAGATACAGCACGATCACTCCTGCGACCCCTAGCACCAGCGCGCGCGACAGATTGCGTCGCGCGTCCTTGATTTCCGTAGCGATGAAGTTAGCCGTCTGCCAGCCTCCGAACGCGAACAGCACCGGTACCATTGCCGCACCAAACGCTGTGACCAGATCAAGTGAAGGCGGCCGATCCAGCACAGGATGAAGAATCGGATATGGCGCACGAACGAGGAACAGCCCGGCTAGTACGAGGGCCGCAATCGCGCCAATCTTTAGCAACATCAGGATGCTCTGCACGCGACTGCCCGCTTTCACCCCCAGGCAGTTCACGACGGTGAGCACGGCAACCGTGGCCACCGCCACGATTTTCTCCGAAGCGGGCCATCCGGTGAGCTCCAGGAAATATCGCGCAAAGGTGATCGTGACGGCCGCCATGCCGCCCGTCTGAATTACGAGCAGTAGCACCCACCCGTAGAGAAAGCCTGCCAGCGGATGAAATGCATCGCGCAGGTACGCATATTGGCCGCCCACATTCGGTCTTCGCGCGGCAAGCTCGGCATAGATGAAGGCACCAAGCATGGCCACCACGCCTCCGGCCACCCAGACCATGAGAATGAGAATAGGGGTGTGGACCTGACGCGCAACAACGTATGGGTTAATGAAGATGCCTGCGCCAACGATGCCGCCCATCACAATCATCGTGGCGTCGAACTGTCCAACTCGGCGCAGAAGTTGAGGCGGCTCTGATTTCATGAAGGGTGAAGCAGTGAATGTAACACGCGAGCAGACACCCAGATGCCAAACCGAAGCGGATGCCCCGCCCTTATCGCCTTCATTCGGAGATAAGGTAGTAATCGGAGCCTCCCTGCCGGAGTTCAGGTTGAGCGGGGGCTCGACCGCTCCAGGACGTAGATCACCCAAGGCGCGATCTTCGTCTCGCTCACCCACCGGTAGGGTTCGTCGCCATTCGCTAGTGGTTTGTGCATGGCAACGACTGCGAGGCCGGCCTGCGAGTAAAGCTGTCGGAACGAGTCGTCCGTACAAAGGACGTCTACGGCGGGCGTTCGGTCAGCGAAGTGGGTGGTGATGGTTCTCACGATGTCCCCGGATTTTGCGTCCGGTTCCCAGGAAACTCTTTGGTGCTAAACGAGGCCCACTCGTACAGATAGATTTCCCGTGATGACCCTACGTTGACGAGCTTGCCCGAATTTCTCAGCAAAGTTGCCAATTGACAAAACAGCCCGAGTTTCACCTCGAATCCGGCGATGTTGTCAAAGGGGACATGCAGAGAACCAGATCGAAGGCATGAGAAGACAGCCCGCTGAAATCGCCACCCTTGATCAGGCGGTAGTCTCCGTCTGGATCAAGTTCTCGCGCGATTGCGATCATCTCTGGTGTGATGTCGATTGCGATGGTCTCGAAACCAAGTTGCCGAGCAAAGCGCGTCGACCGCCCGGTTCCACAGCCAAAGTCGACGGCCTTCGTTCCTGTTACGTGGCGTTGAAAGAGTGCCGGCAGATCGCGAAACGCCAGCTAGTAAGTGTTGGCAAACTCGAGCCGCGAGTAAGCATCCGCTCTTATGGCATTGTCACAGCAATTCGTAAAGCTCACACTCAGCTCCGATTTTGCGTCTAACGACCATTACTGCGCCGGTTAAGGAATTCCAGCTTTCTACCCACCTCGGTTGCTCGGGTTATAGAACCGAACTCATAACCAATCCGATTTACCCCTTTTCTCCGCGCTTAAGGTCGCCACTTCGCACGCCGCAGGCGATCTAAGATTGCCTCCCATTCCGGCGTCTCCGGCGGCGTCTCAATCGCGATCCAGTCGTAGCCGAGCGCGTCCAAGGTGTGCAGCGCGCCGTACAGCCTCGCCGCATAACCCGCCGCATTCTTGGGCATTTCAATCAGTTCCGCAACTTGGACTACTGGAGGCCGCTTCCTCTGGAGGTACGCCCCGTTCCCCTGCCGCGGAACCTCCCCATTCTCCACCAAGTACATTGGCGTTTTCGGGCTATAATGCCGCGGATGTAACCCTGGTGAGGCATGCGGCCCATCCGTAACGACCTGTTGCTTATCGATAACTTTGCCGATTAGCGCCTCAATTTCCAGGCGGGAAACTCCGCCCGGCCGCAGCAATACTGCTCGCTCTTCTGCCAGCGATAGCACCGTGGACTCGATGCCAACTGAGCAGGCACCGCCGGCCAGAATGTAATCCACTCTGCTTCCTAGACTTGCGCGAACGTGCTCCACTGTCGTCGGCGAGACTTCGGTAAAGCGATTAGCGCTGGGTGCAGCGATCGGGACGCCGGCAGCCCTAAGCAATGCCATTGCAACAGGATGCGCCGGCATTCGGACGCCGACCGTTGGCAATCCGGCAGTTACCAAATCAGGAAGAGCAGAAGTCTTTGGTAACACAAGGGTTAATGGCCCAGGCCAGAACTTTTGGGCCAGCCTCTGCGCCGCTTCCGGCCAAGTTGCAACGATCCGATGCATCATCTCTAAGGCACTGATATGAACGATGATCGGGCTGGAGTGCGGGCGACCTTTGGTTTCATAGATCCGTTCTACCGCCGCCGCATCCAGCGCGTTTGCGCCCAGACCGTAGACGGTTTCCGTGGGAAAGGCCACTAGCCTCCCCTCTCTTATAAGCACTGCGGCATGAGTTATTTGCGCTTCACTGACCCCAAACTGATCCAACTCGTCCGTCACGGCCGGCTCCGCCCATGCGACGGATCCGGCGAGTTGGCAGAGTTGACATCGATGTGCAGTCCCGAACTGGACGCTACCCCGGGTGGATAGCAGTTGCCATCGCCTGCGTAAGTCGCACGACACGAATTAGTTAGCTCGGGCCTGCGGGGTGATTGTGCGTACTGCCATACCTCGGCGAAGGAAACTCCGCTTTTGCCCGGAGAAGGCGCTGGCGCCGAAAAGACACAGCCCGGCGACGGACCGCATTGGTCGTTGGAAATAAAGAACTTAATATCCCGTCCCCCAGCGTTCTCCCGAATATCGTTGGCTGTAATTACGGATACACTGCTCGATTCGCGGAACGGTATCCCGGAACAATAAATGCCGGCACGATACCCACTTGCGTTGACCCCGTCTACGAAAGCATGAATGTAAGCGCGTTGTTCTGGAAGCATGCGGCCACCCTGCTCTTGATCGAGAAAAATAATCGATCTCGGCGGAAAGCCTTCTGATTTCGCGGCATTTACCGCTGCTGCAGCATCGCGTTTCCCCACCCCGGCGGCGTCCCCCGAGGCCTTCAGCGCTGCGTACTCCCTTCCGTTGAACAACAGCAGAAAGCCATAGCCCGCTGCCTCCAGTTGGGCACGGTGACCTATCCAGCTGTTGAGGTTGGCGCCAGGAGGGTTGTTCAACCAGTATCCCGTGAAAGCGAATGTCTTGTGCAGCGATTGCATGGTGGCAGCGCCGGGGTAACCGTTGCGATCGATCCCTAGGTATGTTTGGCACATAGCCCCCGAGGCAACCGTCAACAGCGCCAGTGCGCGAATGATGCGCATGAAATGAATATCGCACGAGAGACATTCGGCGGGAAAACAGATCAACTACGAATTGGCCGCCCGATACGAAATCAACGGTACCGCTCTGCGTCAGCCGAAGGAATAAATTGAGACGCGCCAGTTGTCTATGGCGAGCGCTGCGAGCGTAGCAATTCTCCAGAGAGATACGGCAGCAACCTGGTTGATCGCGGCCCAATATTCTTCGCTTCTCCAACACGCCAGCTGATTCTCGAAGATGGCCGCTGCTAAGGCGTCGATTCCCGCATCAACTGAAGAGCCGCTGAGGAACTGGTTTTGGTCGTGACTCATCTTCATCGTTCAAACGATTCTTGAATCGGCCTCTAATAAGGACCGATAATGCCGCCGATATTGCGCGACTTTGGCAACTTGAGCGCGAACGGTTCGATTTCCCAGTATTGGGCAAGGGCGTCGAGGTACTTGTAACCCGAGCCGGTATTAAACAGCACTACCTCCTCGGCTGGCTTGAGGAAACCTTGCTCAACCAGGGTTTCGTATGCCGGGAGGGCGGCAGCACCTTCGGGCGCAGCGAAGATGCCTTCGTCGCAGGCCATGCGTTTTACGGCGGACATGATTTTGTCGTCGTTCACCGCCACGGCAGTGCCGCGGCTCTTGCGAACGATGTCGAGGATGATGAAATCACCGTAGGCCTTGGGCACGCGCAGCCCGGCGGCAAGAGTGCTCGCATTGAGCCACATTTCCGAAGCAGGCTTTTCCTCCTCCAAGGCTTTGACGATTGGGGCGCAACCGCTGGCCTGTATCGATATCATTCTAGGGCGTTTGCCGGCGGGGATCCAGCCAAGCTCCTCCATTTCTTCGAACGCCTTCCACATTCCGATGAGGCCCACGCCGCCCCCGGTTGGATAGAGGATGGCGTCGGGTAGCCGCCAGCCGAGCTGTTCGGCCACTTCATAACCCATAGTTTTCTTCCCTTCGACGCGGAAGGGTTCTTTCAGTGTGGAGACATCGAACCAACCCTCGGCCTCCTTGCGGTCGGCAACCATACGCCCGCAGTCGGAGATGAGGCCGTCCACTAGTGTGAGGTGCGCACCACCTGCTTCGACTTCGAGGCGATTGGCCAGCGGTACATCTTTCGGCATGAAGATGTGAGCTTCGAGTCCTGCCAAAGCGGCGTAAGCCGCAAGCGCACCTCCGGCGTTACCGGCCGAGGGTACAGCGAGTTTCTTGAGGCCGTAATGCCGAGCCATCGTAACTGCGGCAGCCATACCGCGCGCCTTGAAGGAGCCAGTGGGGTTGAGGCCTTCGTCCTTGATGAGCAGATTGGGGTGTTTGCGGCTGCGTAACAAGGGAGTCAGGCCCTCGCCGAGGGTTACGGGATCCGCGTCGGGAAGAACGGCGGCATAGCGCCACATGGACTTCGGGCCTCGGCTGACTGCATCACGCGAAATGTTTGCGCGAATCGCCGCGAGATCGTAGCGGACGTAGAGCGGTCCACTGTCGGTTGGGCAAACGTTGCGCGCCACGTCAGCGGTGAGGTGTGTACCGCATTTAGAGCATTCGAGGTAAGCGATTTGGGCCATGATGAGCCAGACAGCAAACATCGCAGTGTAGCACTGGGACAGCTCGAAATTCTCCGAGTACCGGCGTGCTACACTCGCCTCGCATGTCGAGGCAGAACGCAGAGGAACGATACTACGCAGCCCTGGACCACTACGCGGAAGGACGCTTGAATGAGGCGATTGCAGATTACGAAGCCGCGATCGCTTACGATCCAACGTTTTTGGACGCGATGCACGGGCTGGCACGGGCGTATCAAGACAGCGAAGAGCTGGACAAGGCAATCGCTGTGGCTAATCGCATTGCCGAGCTCGACCCCGATGATGTACTGGCGCATACCAGCCTTTCGATTTTGTATCAGCGAAAGGGGATGGTGCCCGAGGCGGAGGCTGAAGCAGCAAAAGCCCGGGTGTTGGGGTGGAAGCAGCAGTTGAGAGAGGGGCGTTAGCTACTCGCTGTTTGCTCCTCGCTTTTGTCTTTGTAGGCAAGTCGGTCAAACGGCCCTTCGACTCCGCTCCGTCGCCGCGGCGTGCTCGCTTAAACTGGGCATCAAACCTAGCATTTCTTACGAATATGTATCGTCTCCTTTGCATCACTGCACATCCGGACGACGAAGCCGGAGCGTTTGGTGGAACGATCTCGCTATATGCCGAGCGCGGGGTTGAGGTATCGGTGGTTTGTCTCACTGCGGGAACTGCTGCCAGAAACCGCGGGGCGGCTCGCTCGGATGAGGAGCTCGCCTTGATTCGCACTCAGGAGTTCCAGGCGTCGTGCAAGTTTCTCGGCGTTACGCACGGAGAAGTGCTGGGGTATCTGGACAGCAAGCTCGATCGTGCCAACTTCCACGACGTGGTGGGCGAGCTGGTGTTGAGGATCCGGAAGCTGCGTCCGCAGGTAGTGCTTACCTTCGGACAGGATGGCGGGCTCACCGGCCACGCCGATCACGCCATGGCGGGTGCGTTCGCCACGCAGGCGTTTGAGTGGGCGGGTAGGCCTGATCGCTACCTTGAGCAGCTTTCGTCAGGATTGCAGCAGCATGCAGCGCAGAAGCTGTATTACGCCACCGCTGATTTCAAGTTGCCGGACCGGATGCCGACGTCTCCGCCAACGGTGACGGCGCGAGTAGAAGTCGGCGCGGAGCGCTTCGAGCGCAAGATCAAGGCGTTCATGCATCACAAGACGCAAGAGCCATTGTTCGCTCGCTTGCGCATGAGCCTGGGCGGCATGCCGACGACCGAGATGTTTCATCTGGCGGCAACACGGGAGCCGCAGGAAGCGAGGTTGGAGGGGGACTTGTTTGAGGGAGTGGTTAGTGATTAGCTGTCAGTTGATCCCATCCTTTTCCAAAAGAAGGCAAAGGGTGGGCATCCGGCTGGGTATGACGCCGGAAGGAACAGTGCCTAGAGATTGAACTCTTCCTGGTAGTCGCGCCAGATGCCGCCCCGATAGATCGGGCGCACGGGAATGTCGTCGGCGTGCTTGGCGGTCTGCACCCAGAGTCGTGCCTGCTGGATTTCGTTGGGATGGAAATAGCGGGTTTCGGCGGTGAACAGTGCGGTGCCGCCGACCACGGTGGAGACGACTTCTTCCCAGGGTTTCGCGCCGACGAGAGCGACGCGGGCAATCTGGTCGGAATACTTGTGCAGAAAACGCAGCTCTTCCCACCGCGCCTTGAGGTCAACGCCGTCCATTTCGGTGAGGTCGGCAAGAATGCCGATGGGCCGTTTTTTGCGCTGGTCGATGGCGAACTTGAGTTGCGGCTCGAAGGTCTTCACCTCGTCTTCGGTGACACGGCCGGTGACTTTCAGTCCGAAGACCCAGCCGCTGTATTCCTTCAGTCGCTCAATCAAGCAGAGTGCTCCCCTGGTAGGTTGGGGTAAGAATGGCTCGAACGTTTGAGAGTAACACAGGCGGCAAGTGGCCCATGGATAATGCGGAGTGGATAGAAAAACCCCATGCTTGGGAATTCGCAACGGGATTTCTTCCCACGCCTGCCACCTAAGGCGGGTGAAAAGGATGGGGCACCCAGTGGTATTCGATTGGTATCATGGCCAGGTGAGCAATTCCAAAGAGCACGGGAAGTTCATCACCTTCGAAGGGCTCGACGGTTGCGGCAAAACCACGCAACTGGAGCGATTGGCTGCTGTATTGCGCTCCCAGGGTATCGAAGTGCTTACCACGCGCGAGCCGGGTGGAACGGAGATTGGCGAACGCATTCGCGCGGTGCTGCTGGATTCGCGCACCGCGGACCTCGACCCGATGACGGAGATGGCCCTCATGTTTGCGTCTCGGGCGCAGCAGTTGGCGCAGGTGATCTTGCCGGCCCTGGAAAGCGGCAAGTGGGTTCTGTGCGATCGCTTTACCGATTCCACCGAGGCATATCAGGGCGGAGGACGGCAGTTGGGGAGCGATGCTGTGCTGCAAGTCCATCGCGTGCTGTGCCGCAATGTGTGGCCCGACCTCACGATCCTGATGGACTCGGAGGTGGAGCACAGCGTGCAGCGTGCGCGGCGCCGTAACAAGGCTGCGGTACAAGGATCGCAAGCGGACGAGAACCGCTTCGAGCAGGAGAGCAAAGCGTTCTTTACGCGAGTGCAGCAGGCGTTCCGGGAGATTGCACGGCGAGAGCCGCAACGGGTAGCGATGGTGGATGCGAGGCGGCCTCCGGATGTGGTGCATCCGGAGATCGCGAGGATTGTGCAGGAACGCTTCGCCCAGCTTAGCGCCGAAAAGAAGGGCGTGAACCTGGGGCATACACCAGAAAAAGCAGATCCCTCGCGGGCTGAAGCCCGTTCGGGATGACAAAAATAAAAGATCCTTGCGGCACGGCTAAAGCCGCGCCCTTTCAAAACATCAATAAAGAGTCTCTTCAGCCGGCGGCTGGCAGAGTTGCATAACACATGGCATTCGCGGATTTCCAGGCCAACCCCGAAGTAGTGCGCACTATACGCGAGATGCTGGCGCGCGACCATTTTCCGCATGCGGTGATCCTGTCGGGACCGGAGGGTGCCGGCAAATTCACGCTGGCGCAGATGGTGGCGAAGGCGGTGAACTGTCTGCAGCAACCGATGACGGACGGCCTGCCAGATTTTTGCGGGAAGTGCGCGAACTGCACACGGATTGCGGACGCCGATGCCCTCGAGGACCGCTTCGCCGAGGCGGTGGAGGCGCGCGAGAGCCTACGCGAAGCGGACAAGCGGGAGACGCGTATCCTCGTGCAGACGCATCCAGATGTGACGATCATCCCGCCCGATCCTCCGCAGATGCTGGTAAAGGTCGACCAGGTGCGGCACTTGATACGGGAGATTTACTTCAGGCCCGCAGAGGGCCGCCACAAGGTTTACATCTTCAGCCAGGCCAGCTTCATGAAGGAAGCGGCGAATTCGCTGTTAAAGGTGCTGGAGGAACCTCCGGACTTCGCGACGATTTTTCTGTTGACCGAAAACCCGTCAGCGCTGCTGCCGACGATTCGCTCACGCTGCATGCAGTTGCGGTTGTTGGCCCTGTCCCCAGACGCGCTGGAGAAGCACCTGGAGGCGGAGCGGCCGGAACTCAAGCCGCGGGAGCGCGCGCTGGTGGCGCGGCTTTCGGGCGGCGGACTGGGGCGGGCAAAGAGTTTCGATCTTGCGCAATATCTTGTGGCTCGGCAGGATGCGCTGGTGCTGCTGGGTCCGGCGCTTGGGGAGAAGGATCACAGCGAGCTGTTTAAGGTGACGGACTCCTATCGGGCGGGTGCGGAGGGCAAGGAAAAGACGGAGCAAGCGATCCGGACGCTGTTTTCGCTGCTGGAAGACATGCTGTTTCTGAAGTCGGGCACGCCGGAACTGATGCGCAATTCGGATATTGAGGCGCAATTGCGCAAGATGGCCGAGCAGGTGGAGTTCGACTGGATTGTGGAGGCTGTCAACCGGCTGGGTGAGCTAGAGAGCGGCATGCGGCGCAACCTGCTGCGGACGCTTGCTTTGGACGCATTCGCGACTTCTCTTGAGCGGTAGCGGCCTTTCGGCGCGAGAATTGTGACGTAACGCATTGTGTTGGCGTGGCTGCTGTGGTAGGGTATCGCCAAGTTCACACCTGAAGACGTCCTGGTAAATCCACTCCAGAGTCTCGCTAGACCGAAATGTGAAGCAAGGGGCTGGTGCTTGAATGGCCGGACTGGTGTGCAGTCATAGGAGCAAACGCCATGAAAGATTCCCTGGATTCCCCCATTGTGGGGCGCAGTTCCGACACGGAGGTGTTTGCCAATCGCCGATTGATTCGTCCTTCGCTGAACCGCAATGAGAGCCATCGACCGGAGAACGGTGACCGGCGAGATCGTGGGGAACGGGGCGAGCGCGCTGAACGGCCGGCGGCGAATGGCAAGAAGGTCGCGCCGCCGGAGCAAACGCACGCGGAGAACTTCTACTACCAGAAACAGATGCAGAGCAAAACGCCCATGGTCATCGTGCTGCAGGATGACGAAGAGATTCATGGCGTGATCGAGTGGTACGACAAGTACTGCCTGAAGGTGAACCGCAATGCCGAACCCAATTTGCTGATCTACAAGCCGAGCATTAAATACATGTACAAGGAGAGCGAGGCGACAGGACGAAAATAAGTTGTCAGTTCTCAGTTGTCACATTAAATCGCAGAAGGCCCGGAGAAAACCGGGCCTTTGGTGTTTAGGGAGTTATGGAAACGTGTTTTTGACTTAGCGAATGCAGGACTTGCCTGTTAAGGCCACGGTGCGAGGACAAGACCGAACTATCTCGGCAAGATCGGCGACGAAACGCGAGCCAGAACAGTATGGGGAAGCGATGAAGAGAGAATACGATTTCAGCAACGGAAAGCGTGGACCGGTGGTTCGGTTGCCCCAAGGAAAAACAAAGGATCACGATCCAATTGGATGAAGAGGTGATTGCGTAGCTTCGGGACCCAGTGGAGCGAGCTGGAGGCGGTAATTATCAGAGCCTCGTGATGAGGTATTAGGGAAACACATTCAGAAAGCGAAAGAGCCGTTAGAGTCCACTGTTCGGCGCGTGATTGGGGAAGGACTCGGTGATGCAAGCCAGTCACCACGTATCTCACCGTTTACAGCTTTGGCAGCACGATGCCTTTCTGGCCCTGGTATTTGCCCTTCTTGTCCTTGTAGCTGATCTCGGGGGGTTCGTTGCCCTGGAAGAAGAGGATTTGGCACAGGCCTTCGTTGGCGTAGATGCGGGCGGGCAGCGGCGTGGTGTTGGAGATTTCGAGGGTGACGAAGCCCTCCCATTCCGGCTCGAATGGGGTAACGTTGACGATGATGCCACAGCGCGCATAAGTGGACTTGCCGACGCAGACGGTGAGCACGTCGCGCGGAATCTTGAAGTACTCGACGGAGCGGGCGAGAGCGAAGGAGTTCGGGGGCACGACGCAGACGTCAGACTCAACGCTGACAAAAGAGCGCTCGTCGAACTTTTTAGGGTCGACGACGGTGCTGTTGACGTTGGTGAAGATTTTGAATTCGTCGGCGACGCGCAGATCGTAACCGTAGCTGGAAAGACCGTAGGAGATGACGCCTTCGCGAACCTGCTTCTCGGAAAAAGGGTTAATCATGTCGTGTTCGAGGGCCATCTTGCGGATCCAACGGTCGCTGAGAATGGGCATGGGTCTCCAAAGGCAGTTGCCAGTTTCAAGTTTCGAGTTTCGAGAAAGTGTCATCTTACGGAATGAGGTTGTGGATTGACAAACCAGTTCGCCGGTGGTCAGCGCCCTGTTGTCAGAACAAGTGGATAGGGAGAGAGACCCAGGCCTAACAGGGCGAATGAAGGTAGCTCGCACGCGGCCACCCGAACCACCCTGCCCCAAAAGAAGGGATTGGATGGGGCGGCCAGTTTCAGTGCGTGGTCCAAGATTCGATACATTTTCTAACTCGCGCATAAAGTAAGACTTAACGGAATAAGAGAGGTCGGGTAGAATGCCTGCAGCGCTCGGGTTAGAGCGGTTCCCGGGGAAAGCACATTGCGGAGCCACTTGTGATCAAACTTGACCTGATTAACGAAGTCGTGACGAAAACTGGGGTGACTAAGACCAAGGCTGAGATGGCGGTCGAAACAGTCTTTGACAGCATGAAGAATGCTCTGGCGAAGGGCGACCGGATCGAGTTGCGGGGCTTTGGGGTGTTCACGGTGCGTCCGCGAAAGACGGGCATTGGCCGCAACCCGCGCACGGGAGCCGAGGTTAATATTCCGCCGGGAAAGGCTGTGCGGTTTAAGCCAGGGAAGGAATTGCAGTCCATCGAGTAGGGCCGGCACATCCTCGCGTCGCAGTTTTTTATCCAGGCTAGCGCCCAGGAGATGGGCGCGAACCCTTCGAGAGGCTCAGGGCGGGCTCTGGGAACACTCCAGGCGACCGCTTCCGGATGATCTCGAATGTTTTCGGGCGAGACACCCCGAATTGAATATCCTAGAAACGATGTCTGAATCCCAGCAACCGCTAACGCACACCTTCCAGGTTGCTCATCACCCCGAATTCGTAGCTGCTCAAACACAAAGACAGCCGCGGTATTGGCTTCACGGGTTGCTGTTGCTGCTCACCATGCTGACCACACTGACCGTGGGAGCGCAGTTCGAACAAAATTTTCTGCATCGCCAGCCCGCCTTTTCGTTCGGCGATGGCTTCCTGCCGTTGTTCGATCCCGGAGTGTATTGGCGGCATCCGGCACAACTGGTGATGGGTGTGCCGTTCTCGGTGGCGCTGATTTCGATTCTGCTGGCGCACGAGCTGGGGCACTACATTTTTTGCGTGCGCAACCGGGTGGATGCGACACTTCCCTTCTTTATTCCGGTGCCGTTCATGATTGGCACAATGGGAGCATTCATCCGCATCAAGTCGCGGATTCGCTCGCGGCAGCAATTGTTTGACATTGGAGTGGCGGGGCCGATCGCGGGATTTCTGGTGGCGTTTCCTCTGTTGTTGCTGGGGCTGCATTACTCCGGGACGGTGGTAGCGAAGCCCAGCGGAGATTTCATTGAAGTCCAGTTTCCGGCGATTTTCTATCTGGCGCACTCCCTGATTGCCCATGCCGGCAAATCGCCGCCGCTGGCGCACATCGCACTGCACCCAATTGCGGTGGCGGCCTGGGTGGGTATGTTTGCCACCTCGCTCAATCTGCTGCCAGGCGGACAACTGGACGGTGGGCACATCATCTATGCCGTGGCTCCGCGCGCACACAAGTGGGTTACACGGACGATGGTAATGGTGTTAGCGGTGTTGTCGGTCGTATGGCGCGGCTGGCTGCTCTGGGCGGTCATCTTGGGTGTAACGGGGTGGTGGCATCCTCCGGTAGCGCCGTGGCCGGAGTTGAGTCCAAGGCGAAGGCTGATGGCCGTAATGGCGCTAGGGCTGTTAGTGCTGACTTTTGTGCCAGCCCCCATGTTGGAGCAAGGTTGGTTCGCGAACAACTAGAGTTGATTGTGCCTCGGCAGAGCGGATTAAAGTCCGCTCTGGAATCAACGAGGAAGCCCCTTCAAGACAAACACGGCGCTAGCTGGCTTTACGCAGGACGATCTGCTCGTCGCGGATGAAGAACTGCGCCGGGCACTTGTCGGAGCCGCAGATCACAGGGATGAGCCCTGCAACCTGCTTGCGCGTGACCAATCCAAGCTGGCCGCAGTTGGGACAAGAGAGGACGGCCCAGTAAGGATCATCCTTATCGCCGACATCGCCGGCATTCTCCAGGACGAAAATGGTTCCAGGCTCCATTTGTTCGGGGATCCATTCGCTCAGGATGCTCAGTTCTCCGATCACGTGCCCTCCTTCGCCGGACTGGCCGGCCTTGCACAAAGTCATGAAGCCTTGCGCCACTGCCGGGTTGGATGACCGACAAAGGCATTGCGTTTCCTGCCGCCCACGCGGTCTTGGATGCGCTCGATGGTGTCGCTGAGGCAGACGGCCAGCATTGGCTGGCGGGAGTTCTTCAGGATGTCGATGACGCCACGTGCGGAGTCCTCGAGGAAAATATGGCGGCCGTCGGTGAGAAGGTGAACCTCCGAGGCAGCACGCACGGTATCCACGAGGCGCTTGCTGAGCTCGCGCTGAAGAAAACGAAGGATGCGGCGGATCTTCTGCAGCGAGAATCCGCGGGCGCGCAATTCGCAGACGACTGCAATCTCGGCAAGATCGTCGAGAGAGTAGAGCCGCTTGTGGCCTTGGCGGGCGGGAACAACGAGGCCACGTTCATCCCACCACTGCAACTGACGCAGGCTGATGCCGGTGAAACGGGCAACGTCACGGGATGTGAAGGTTAGCGGCAAGTCAAAGATTCCGAAACAAAAGTTTCGGCAAATGTTTGAAACATCATAGAGCAGACAGGGGTGGAGTCAATGGTGAATTGTTGACGAATGAAGCACCGCAGGTATTCATTCGGTCAACCCGTCTGTGGAATTGCAGGCTCGGCGGCAGTGGAAATTGCGGCTGATTTTACCGGGGTGTTACACTTTTCGAGTGGCCGAGCGGAGATAGGTCGAACCGCTTTACGGGCGTCTAAAGCCGCAGGCGAAATCCCGAGCCAGCGAGCGGATCCCCTGAGCGCATTGGAAGGAGCCGAAATCCTGGAGAGCGCAGCGACGAAGGATCTTAGGCTTCGTCCCCGCTGTGGCGGACGAGGAATCTGATCTTTTCAGATGAGCGGGAGTAACTCAGTGGTAGAGTCACAGCTTCCCAAGCTGTTGGTCGGGGGTTCGATTCCCCTCTCCCGCTCCATTCTTATGCTGACGTGGCTCGTTGCCCGAATCCTGATGTTTTTGAGGCGTTGCATTTTGGATTTGAGTGGTCGTCGGCACACAAAATCATTGGTTTACAACTGTCGTTTTAGAGGGGTTATTGGGCAAGGTGGGGAGTTGTTCGTCGTAAGTCGTAGCAGGGAGAGAGCTTACAACTTGAAGCGCCCTTCATGGCCTCACAGGTAGGCGCTAAGAGCCTTACTCTAAGGAGTTTTTCCGAGTACCACGCCGCGAACTCCGGGCGTATAT
>Ga0209465_10000628_pt1 | contig 16312 bp, 13 predicted proteins | sample PanSoiPlot1MoBio_FD_188321 | JGI IMG/M metagenome (GOLD analysis project Ga0209465, IMG submission 188321) | Tropical forest soil microbial communities from Panama analyzed to predict greenhouse gas emissions - Panama Soil Plot 1 MoBio (SPAdes)... | ecosystem: Environmental > Terrestrial > Soil...
ATTCCGGCGCTGGCCTGGTGGGGCAGCGCCTATCTTCTCGGCGCTTTCGCGGGCGCGATCTGGAGCCTCGAAAGCATCATGCCGCTGCCGCTCCCGCGGGGGACGGCGAGCGCGCTGCTGTTCGTCGCCTGCGCCATGATCTGGAACGCGGCGCGCCTGTTCCACGGCCGCCGCGTGCTGTGGGGCGCCATGTTCGCCGGCGCGCTTGTTTGGCTGATCGGCTGCGCGACGCCGGATTTCGCCCAGTCGCTGGCGGCGCGCATCGTGCTGAGCTCCGTCATCGTGTCGGGCTACACCTTCCTGACCGCCGCCGAGCTTTGGCGCGAGCGCCGCAACGCGCTGCAGCAACGATGGCCCGCACTCTGCGTGCCATTCCTGCACGGCGCCATCTTCCTGTTCCCCGTTCCGGCAGTAAGCCTGCTTCCGCATGACGGAACGGTCAGTCTCGCCACCGGATGGATCGCGGTGTTCGCGCTCGAGATCATGCTCTATGCGGTCGGCACCGCCTTCATCATCCTGACGCTCGCGAGCGAGCGCAGCGTGCGCCTGCAGCGCGATGCCGCATCGACGGACGATTTCGTCTATCTGCTCGTCCACGATGTCTACGATGCTGCGGATAACAACGACGTGGACCTCTATCGCCCCGGCAGTATCGTCAAGGAGAACTTCCTGCCGACACCCGCATCGGGAGTGATGGCGAAGATTCAGGCCGTCTACGTCTGCGTGCGCGGCGTTTACTAGTCCTCGACGCGACTGCCGCGATAAGCTGAAAGAGGTAAGGAATGGACCTGGGAACCATCCTGCGGCAACTCGAAGCGTCGCAGGACTTCTATACGCTCGCGAACATCCCGGCAATCCAGTTCGGACAACCTGCCCGTCCCTTACTTGGTCCGACGGTCCTACCGGAGCGTCGTGTTGATCTCAACGAATGGACGGAACAGGCGGTACGCTACCGGACGTTCATCGCGAACGATGGCACGCGTTATTCGCCCGCGCAGATGAGGCCGTCCGGCATGATCACGGGGTCCATGTACGTCAGTCTCGGCAATCAGGATGTTGCCGCCCAACTGACGAGCAAGGATTATGACGCGCTCCTGAGACACTTGCGCTCCAACGCAACGATGGAAGTGATCGCCAACAGCATCATGCAATGGGCAGACAACTCCATCATCCAGCCGATGGTGCGTTTGCAGGAGAAGCAACGCTGGGACGCGCTGGTCAGCGCGCAGGTCGTTCGCGTCGGTGACAACGGCTACCGCGAAACGGTCACCTATCCCAATCCGACGGGCGCGCGTTCGGCGGCGGGCGGTCAGTGGTCGCTCAATACCTATGACCCGTTTGCCGATATTTACGCCCACGTCGATGCATTGACCGCACTCGGCTATACGGCGAATCGCTTCATCACGTCGCGCAAAGTGGCAACGATCATGGCTAAGAACGATTACGTCATCAAGCGATCCGCTGGTGTGGTCTATGTCTCTCCGACACAGACGATCACCGGACGCATCAGCCAGAGCGACATCAACGCCGCTCTCGCGGGCGACGGTTTGCCACCCATCGAGACATACGATCAGGTCTACTACGACCTCGCCGGAACACACCGCTACATTCCCGACAACATCTTCATGATTCTGGCGACGACGGGAAGTGATGAAACGATCCAGTTCCCGCAGGGGGAGCCGCGCGTCATGGAGAATGTTCTGGGCTATAGCGCGGTCGGGACGGCGGCGGGGCAGAACAGTCCCGGTCGCGTCGTCATCATGGAAGCGAAGAACGACAAGCCGCCCCGGATCGAATCGCAGGGCTGGCAATCGACGCTTCCGGTTGTTCTGGAGCCAGAGGCAGTACGCGTGATTCAGGGCATTGCCTGAGAAGGGGAAGGGACACAGAGATGGCGACAGTAAAGGCAGAAGACCTCGGCCCCGGCGTCACCTCGATTACCTGGAAGGGCGTCATCTACACCGCCGATGCGGATGGGAACATCGAGGTCGATGACGAAGAGTTCGATGCCGAACACGTCAAGAAACAGGCGGAAGTCGCGAAGGCGGAAGCGGAATCGAAGAACCGGATGGCGACCGAGGCGGAACCCGGCAACGAACCGAGGGAGGATGCGGGTGAGTCTGCTCCAGCGGGTCAATCGGATGCTGAGGCGTCTTCGTCAGCGTCCACCGCGTCGGAGGGCGATACCACCCGCCATCGTCGTTCGCGCGAAGGGTAGACGGCGACGCTATGACGTTTACTTTCGACCCAAATCTCGCTGATCCGCTCTCGCGTTCGCGCGCGATGCTGATCGATACAGCGGAAGCGTCGATGATGTTTCCCGATGAGGCGTACAACAACTACGCCGATCTATACGGCTGGGATATCGGCACTGCCAATCTTGCAGTCATCGCAAAAAACAAGTATGGCAACATGCCGACGACCGCGACGCTGGACGGATTAGGGACGGCATCGTGGCGCGACCGGATGCTGGCATGGGATACGGTGATCCAGTATGCCCTCGGTGGGTCGGTCAGTGGCACGACAACACCGACCGATCCGAACGTGGATATCCCACCGTCCGAAGCCGTGCAGCAGATGCAGATCGAGGTGACCTACACCGATGATCCGTACGTGCTGCGCGACTACTGGGGCCGTCCGATTCCGCGCGAACTGTGGCGCACGCCGTGGGGGAGGTATCCCTGGTGACATTCACACCTTCGGTTCCCCCGACCTTCGGACCCGATCTGCGGCAGTTTTTCCGCGACTTCGCCAACTCGTTCACCGACTATGGCTGCATGGTCGGCCTGAAGTCGGTAGTGCGCGACACGAACGGGAAACCGATCCGCGACCGCTACGGCAATCTGCAATACACGGCCCAGGTCGATTATCCCGCGCTCGTCATGTGGAAGAGCAACATCCTGACAACCCCGACCGGGGTGCAGAAGGTTGTGGACGGTACGGTCACCTTCAGTTGGCCCCCACCGACGATCTACACGGAAGATCACCTTGTCATCGATGGGTTGGAGATGCCCATTACGGGTGTTGCCTTTGACCCATCGGTCGATCCGATGGTGCCAACAAAAGCTTTCGTCTGAGGAGTGTGATGAGCGCCTGGTCGATTCCACCCGACATACTGGACGCGTATCGTACCGCCATTGAGGAAGCGATGCTGATCGAGGGACGCGCGGTTCTCGCGGAGGCATTGCGGATCGTGCCCAGAAGATCGGGCGCACTGGCGGCATCCGGAGCGGTGGATTCCTTCTGGGCGGAAGAACGCTTCTACGTGATCGTCGGGTTTGGTGGTACACCCGAAACTGCCGCGTATGCACAGTATCAGCATGAGAATACCGCCGCGAAACATCCGCCGCCGCAACAGGCGAAATACCTTGAGGTTCCCGCACTTGCGGCACAGGCGGGGATGGACGCGCGGGTCGCAGCCTACGTTGCAGCAAAGGTGAAGTGACATGCTTGATGAGATTGTCGATGCCCTGATCGCTGCGGGTCTTGCCGAGAACGGCGCGGTGTTCATTGCACACCAGCCGTCCGATCCGGTCAAAGCCCTGATTGTCCGTCGCTACGGCGGCAGTCAACCGACGATGGACTTCGACAACAACGTGATCGAACCCGCGACGGTACAGTTCATGTTCCGCGCGGCGACATGGCCCGAAGCGGAGGATTGGGCGCAACAGGTGTTCGTCTGGTGCTACGGTGCGGGGTCGATGATCGGCGTCGATCCGTACGTCGGCCTGACACCACGCGGCCCGATTCTCGACGCGGGCGAGGACGAGAACTTCAATACGCTGATCACCCTCAACGTCGATGTCCTGCGTCAGAGTGTCGCGCAGGGTGTCGGCGTGTAGTAAAGGAGTGGTTGCATGACTGCTGCTCGCTTTCCGGGTGCGGTACTGGTCGAATATTCGGTCGATCCCGGTGCCGCAACTCCGGTCTATACGAAGATATCCGAGGTCACGTCGAGTGGTTATCCGGAGGCCACGAACGAGCGAAGTGACGTGACGAACTTCGATTCGCCCAACCTGCAACAGGAGTTCATCGTTGGTTTCACCAACAACGGTGATCTGGTGATCGAAGCGAACTGGACAGGGGCGGCAGAACAGGAAGCGCTGTTCACCGAGTTCGACAATCGCACGATGCTCGGCTGGCGCATTACCGTGCCGAACCTCGCAACGGGTGACACGTCGGGCTTTGTGACAGAGTTCACGGGTCAACTGGCGCGTTGCACGCACAATGCGATCACGCCCCGCGATCCGGTGAAACTCCTGCTGACGGTCGTTTGCAACAGCCCGTCGCGGTCAGCGGCACCGACGATTCCGTAAGTATTGACCCTGCATGGTAAGATCGCCGCGTCAGTATATGGCGCGGCGTTCTGCTGCGAGGGAGGTACAGATGGAAGACAAGGGGGCGCGGCGGCGCGCGCCGATGACGTTTGCGGAAGTCGCGGCGGAAGAATCGGTCCAACCGAGCGACAATGGCGTACGACCCGATCCGGACCAGACGAAGGTTGAGGGCCGCTACCTCAGTGCGGAAGAGATTTTCGCCATTGACGATATCCAGCAGAAAGAAGTCTGGGTTCCTGAATGGCGCACGAACATCATCCTGCAAACCCTGACGGGAGCGGAACGCGACAAGTATTTCGCCTCCGTCCAGTATACCGATAAGCGTGGGCGGCAACTGGTCGATTCCGACAGCAGTAACGCGAAGTTGCTCGTCCTTTCCGCGCGCACGCCCGATGGCGGGCATCTCTTCACGATCCATCAGGTGAAGCGGTTGCAGATGAAGAGCGCGGCGGTGATTACGCGATTGGCGAACATCGCGGGCGAAATGAACGGTTTCGGGGCGACCGAAGAAGAAGATCGTGAGCGACGACTCGCTTTAGAATGAATCCGGCGCGACGGCGGATGTTGCGGCTGGCACTGGATTGCGGTTATCCGTCGATCCGGTTACTGCTGGAGAACATCACCGCTGCGGAACACCGGGAGTTGTCCGATTTCCTCTCCGTGGAACCCGTCATGTCCGAGCGGATGGACTGGCATTTTGCGCGTTTGTACAGTATCCTGGTAGCGTTACTAGGTAGCGCGAAGAACAACGATGCACCGGAGATGACCGACTGGCTCCTTGAACGCCTCATCATGCCGAAGACCGAGTTGGATGAAGAGGCGGAGCAGATCAGATTGCGTGAACAGTTGCGTGCGGTCATGCAGGGGTTCGCAGCGAAGTCGGGCGCGACGATTTCGCCCGTTCCGCGTGACGCTCCCACCGTCGAGGACTGGGAACGAGAGCGCAGAAGAAATAATGAGGGCGAAGCTACGTGAATCTGCCCCCGGTGATGGTGCCCTTCGTGGCAGACCTGACGAAGCTCGCGAGTAGCCTGACGCAGGTGCAGCGACTCGTGGCCCAGATCAAGCCTGTCACGATTCCGGTACAGGTTCAGATGCAGAACGCCAATACGCAGATCGGTCAACTGACTGCGCAGATGAATGCCCTCAAACAGGCAATGAAGGATACCGCCGATCAATCGGGGTCTTCCCGCACGCAGATCGCGGGTCTGACTGCGGAAAACGTGAAACTGCGGCAGGAAATCTCGCAAACGGTTGCCGGATTGCGCGCGAAGGGCATGGCCCTCAAAGATACGGCGCAGTTCACGCAACAGTTACGCACGCAGTTACAGGCGAACACGCAGGCGATTGCTACGGAACGTCTTGCTCTCGCCCAGAGTACGGAAGCGACACGCCAGAATCGGCAGGCACTGGCCGATGTCCGGGCGGAACTCGCCGCCGCGCAGAAAGCGTACAACGACCTCAGTAAGGCGGCTGCTCAGGCAGCAAAAGATCAGCAACAACAGACGAAGGCGTCCAAAGAGAGCGGTGGTGGAGGGTTTCTCGGCGGTCTGGCGTCCCGCGCGGTCGGGTCGTCCCTGAACTATGGGGTGGCCTTCGGCGCGGGCGCAGCCGTCGGGACAGAAATCTTCAAAACGCTGACGACGACGGTCAACGCCGCGACGGGTGCCATCATCGGCTTCAACGCCTCGCTTGAACAGAGTCGCGTGGCCTTTACGACCTTCCTCGGAAGTTCGGAAAAGGCCGATCAGTTCCTGCAACAGTTGCAGCAGTTCGCCGTCAAGACCCCGTTTGAGTTCCCCGATCTGGTCGAAGCAAGCAAGAGAATGCTGGCATTCGGCTTCTCCGCCCAACAGGTTCTCCCCCTTCTGGAAGCAGTCGGAAATCAGGCATCCGCCGTCGGTCTTGGGGCCGATGGGGTGAATCGCATCACGCTTGCGCTCGGTCAGATGCAAGCAAAGGGACATGTATCGGGCGAAGAACTGCGGCAGTTGTCCGAAGCGGGAGTGCAGTTGCAACCGATCTTTGAGGAGGTCGGCAATCAACTCGGCACGACAACGGCGGCGGCGCAGAAACTCGGTTCAGATGGTAGTCTTTCGGCGCAGATTTTCATTCAGGCATTCCAGAAGGTCAGTGAGAACAAGTTTGGCGATCTGATGGCGAAGCAATCACAGACCTTCAACGGCGCGATGAGCAATATCAAGGACGCACTGACGATTGTCACCGCACAGATCGGTGGACCGCTCTTCAAGGCGATATCCGAGTTGGCAATCAGGTTCGCGAACTTCCTTCAGACGCCGCAGTTCGCGATCTGGGCGAAGCAGGCGACGCAGGCAATCGGCTCGGTGATCCAGTTCCTGACGATCCTGCTTGCCGCGTTGGGCAAAGTGGTTCAGGCGCTGACGGGATGGAAGTTGCCTGAAGTGACGCAGGAGCAGATGAAGGCGTGGAACGACGCGCAGCAACAGACGGTCGAAACGCAGCAGCAGGTATCGAGTTCTATCGCGGATACGACTGCACAACTCGTTCAGGCGTCGAATCATCAGACAGAAATCGAAGCGAGTCTCGCGCACCAGAAAGAACTGATCGATGCCAATAAGGATGCGCAGGAAGCGCAGAACCAGAAGATTCAGGATACCGCGCAGGGTTATGACGACATCATTTCCAGTCTTGAGCGACAGATTGCCGATATCGAGCGATTGACCCCGGCAGACATCGCGAACAAGGTGCAACAGGCGCAGATCGACCAGCAGATCATCGAAATCAAGATCGCCATGCCCGATACAACGGCACTCGAAAATACGCTCCGGTCATTGCAGAGGGCGAAAGAGGATTTGGGCACCTTCGATTCATCGAAGTGGGACGTGCCGCTTCAGAACCTTCGCGACCAGATCGACGAGATATCGAACCGGGATACGAAAGACCTCGATGACGCCATTCGCAGAGTGCAGGACAACATCAGTCAACTGGGTCAGGCGACGACCGACGAAATCGACAATCAGATTGCCGCGATCCGGCGGAATATCGACGCAATATCGGATGATTCGATTAAGGCAATCGATAAGCAGATCGCCGCGATCAACGATCAGATCAGTTCGCTGAATACGGACGAACTCGACCGGAAGATATCGGACATTCAGGCGAAGTTGAACGCGCCCGAACAGGATTACACCGGGATCAACTCCCAACTCGCCGCGCAAGCCGCCCTGATTCAGTCGGGAGCGGGCGATTCCGCACAGGCGGCGTTTGCGGGTCTGTCGCGACAGAAGCAACAGATGGTCGACGCGACCCGCCAGCAGCAGACGGGGTTGAAGGCGCAACTCGCCGCGCTGGAAGCGGAACGCAACGCGCAAAAACAATACAACGACGACACGAAGTCGGCACTGGAAGGGCAGTTGAAGGTCTTCCAGCAACAGAAACAGGCGTTGCAGGATGCGAATGACGCCCAGAAGAGCATGTATGAAGACCAGATCAAGCAACTGGAAGAGGTGAAGCGGCAGCAGGAACAGGCGCAAAAAGCGCAGAAAAAGGCCCTCGATGATGAGTTGAAGGCGTTGCAGGAGCGCAAGCGTCTGGTCGATGAGCAGAATGCCGCCGAGAAGAAGGCGGCGGACGAACAGGTCAGGCAACTGGAGAAGGAAAAAAAGGCGGCGCAGGACGCGTTCCAGGCGCAGCAGCAGAATCTTGAGAAGCAGATTCAGGCGACGCAACGCCAGATTCAGGACGCGAAGCAACCCGCCGAAGATCAGATCGCCGCATTGCAGCGACAGAAAGAGGCCCTCGATCTCCAGCAACAGCAACGCGACCTCGCGCGGCAGATTCAGGAAATCCCGCTGAAGCAGAAGCTGGAAGATGAGAAGCGGGCGCGCGAAGATGCGCTCAAACCGCTTCAGGCCGATCTGGAAACGTTGCAACGAAAAGGAAAAGAACTCGACAGTCAGAACCGGAAACTCGATATCGAACGGCAGAAGGAACTTGACCACATCCAGAAGTTGCAACAGGACCTGGCGAACGCGGGAGGTGGCGCGGGGGGCGGGGGTCTTCCCGGTCCCGCGACGCTATTCAAAAACTTCGACGTTCCGGTGGAACAGACGCCGTTTGGTAAGTTCATGGATAGCGCGACGCAGAAGTTGAAAGAACTGATCGAGAGCGACGAATGGAGCGTGATCTTCTACGGCAAACACAAGGACGGGACACCCGTTTCGACCGGAGAACGCTGGAGTACAGCGGGCCAACTTCTCATTGAAGGGTTGAACGGTCTTGAAGGTCAACTGAAGAAATGGGTGAAAGAGCACGATCAATCAGGCGACTGGGTGACTCTCCTCTGGGGCGAAAACCCGGATGGGACGCGCGCGGGCATCATGAAGCAGTTTGGCGCACTGAATGAACTGATTGATACCTGGTTGCAGAAAAATGGCGCGAAGTGGCTGACCGATTGGGGCGAAATCGGTAAAGGGCTACGCAAGGCGTGGGATGGTCCGGATTCGTTCAACTGGGGCAGTATTGATCGCTTCCTCGACAATATCGTCAAGGGGATCGACAAGTGGTTCTCCGACAATACGCCGAAGTGGATGCATAGCTGGACCGCTCTAGGTCACGACCTGCGGATGATCTGGGATGGCCCGGACGGGTTCAACTGGGGTACGGTGGGCGATTTCTTCGGGAAGATCAATGAAGGAATCACCCACTGGTTGCAGGATCACGGTCCCAAGTGGCTTACCAGTTGGGATGAACTCGGCAAGAACCTGAAATCGTCGTGGTCGGGACCGGATTCGTTCAACTGGGGCAGTATCGGGACGTGGTTCACCGGAATCTCCGACGGCGTGAACGCGTGGGCGACGGAACATCTGCCGTCGTGGTTGACCGATTGGACGAAACTTGGCACCGACCTGAAGAGTGCATGGGCTGGTCCCGACAGCTTCAACTGGACAGCGATCAGCACCTTCTTCACAGATATTTACAATGGCATCGAGAAGTGGATATCGGATAACTTCGATCCGTGGCTGACGAAGTTCGAAACCTTCGCACATGGGATTGCGAACGCCTTCTCCAATCTCGGCACCGAAATCGCGGAGAAGTTTAAGGGTCCGCTCGATGTTATCAATAACTTCTTCAAGGCGATTGGTGATGCGGTCCACTGGCTGGCATCGCATTTCCCCGGCGTCAAGGATATCGAACCCTTCCAGCCAACGACTGTGACGGTCGGCGGATCGTCGGGCGGCGGCGGCGGTCAGGGCGCGGGCTACGCGGAGGGCGTTGTCAACAGCCCGAAACCCGGACACTGGGCCATCGTCGGTGAAAAGGGTCCGGAACCGATGTATGTCCCAAAGGGTGCGACGATCATCCCGAACGACAAGGCGAAGCAATGGGGAATGCTTCCGGGTCACGCGGAGGGATTGAACTTCGATTTCCTCGGCGGCGTTCTCGGCACGATTGGGAAGTTCATTCGGGGGTCAGCGGATAAAGCGGTCACGGCGATCATGGATAAGGTCGGCACCCCGGACATCGGCATCATTCCCGGTCTTGGCGGCGCGCTCTTCGATATGACGAAGAATGCGCTTCTTGCCTTCCTCAGACCACAGGAAGTCGTCGAGCAACTCGCCGCCGCTGCGGGAGGTGGTGCACTCGCTCCGCTGATCGGGCTGATCCGGAAGTACGCGCAGAAATACAACGTGCCGCCGGAAATCATCGGTGCGATCATCCTGCACGAATCGGGCGGGATCATCGGGCGGGTCGAGGTCGGTGGCGGCAAGGGCCGTGGCCTGATGCAGGTCGATGGCGGCACATGGCCGCAGGCATACGATCCGCGCATGGTCGGGACATCACTTGAGGATGCTGATTTCCAGATCGATGTTGGTTCGATGATCCTCGGTCGCGCATTCGAAGCGGCGAACGGTGATGTTGAGCGTGCATTGACGAACTATGCGGGTGGCGGATTCGCGGGGGTGCATGGTCGCACCTTCTATAAGGAGTTGCAGGACATGGGGCTGATCGCGCAGGCATTGGCTGCGCTGGCTGGCCCCGATCTGGGCAATATCCCGGCGGGTGCGTTTATCAAGCCCGTCAACGGGCCGATCACGCAGGAGTTCGGTCATACGGGCTTCTATCTGGAACCGGGAGGGTTCCATGACGGGGTAGACTTCGGCGTTCCCACAGGCACGCCCGTCATGGCGGATCAATCAGGCAACGTGATCGTCGCCGGATGGGACAACGGGTGGGGCATCCGGGTGCTGATCGATCACCTCAATGGGATTCAGACGTGGATGGCGCACAATCAGGAAGCACTTGTCAGCGTCGGTGAATCGGTGCGTCAGGGGCAGGTTGTCGCACATTCGGATAATACGGGCGCATCGACGGGTCCGCACGTCCACTGGGGTGCGCATGTGAACGGGAAACCGTTCAACCCGCTCGATCTGCCCGGACTCGCGCGCGGCGGCTATATCTCGCAGCCGATGATGGCGGTTGTGGGCGAAGGACCGGAACCGGAGATTATCTCGCCTGATAGCAAGTTGCGGCAGATCGTTCGCGAAGAGAGCGGTGGAGTATCGGTGCATTTTGAAGATGGGGCGATATCGGTCGATGCATCGGGTCGCGCACGCGTGGATGCATCAAAGATTACGGTGCGCAAGGAGTTGAATCGTTCGGCGGCGGCGAAAGGCATTCTGACGGGGGTTGGTTGATGAGCGTGACAGGATTTCCGTGGATCGAAAACCTGCGGGTCATCACCGACGCGGTGACGCAGCGGTTCGTTAACTGCACCGCGAAGCAGATCGAAGCGGGATACGCATGGCGATCCGGCGTTGTTGATGCGGTGGGTTCGGACGGCGGCATCGACACGGTTCCGGGGCGCAACTTCCTCAAGGCGCGGCAGATATCGGTGACGCTCGTCAAGGTGTATGGGGCAAACGAGACATTCAAGACCGCGACACGCGATATGGAAATGGTGCTCAATCCGGGCAATCCGCTCACCCTGACATTTGTCGAGGATGACGGTCGGACATGGTTCTGGGATGTGCGAGTGCTTTCCTATGACAAGGTGCATTCTCTTCAGTGGGTCGGCTACATGGAGTTTCCGATCACCTTCGTTGCGGTCGATCCGCGGCAACGCGCGCAGTTCAAACCGGGAATCTATCTGCTCGATGACGGGCATTTTCTCGATGACGGCTGGACGCTTGATATCGACCCGGACGCCTATTCGCTGAGCGGAACGACGAACGACCACACGATCACGAATGACGGTACGGCATCGGATGAAGCACCGATTGTTTCATTGCAGGGACCGATTACGGGTCCGATCACCGGAACCTATCGCTATACCAACGGCCCGAACATTTCGTGGAGTTATGGCCTTAGCATCGCCTCTGGTGAAACGGTGACGATTGACGCCACGCAACCGGAAGTGGTGAGTTCCAATACCGCTGTGGATGCTTATCACGCCTTCACCCCGCCGACGGCGACACACGGCTGGGGCTTCATCGATGTCGGGACGACGCATTTCGTGCTGACGTATCAGTCGGCGGTCAGTCCGGCATCGTGTTCGATATCTTGGTCACCGAGAAAGTAGGGGGTTCGCATGGCAGGTTCCATCAACGTACCAACCATCCCGACCGTGCCAAAGCAACCTGCTGCTGCGGCGACGTTCAACGCTGCCTACAACTACATCTCCACCCATGTATCGAATCACTATCAGGGATTGGAAGCGCGTCATCTCGCGGGTGAGATGGATACGGCGACAACGGACGACCACGCAACGACCGTGCCACTCAACGTCAGTCCGACTGATCAGCACACGCGCAATCTTCAGTTCCTTACGTCGATTGGTCAGATGATCGACCCGACGGTGAGCAACATCGACGCGTTCCAGAAACTGAGTCAGATTGTGGGAGCGGGTATCAATCTGAAAGGTGTTGGCACGATTGTTGCCAACCGCTCCACCGCATCTACCGCCAACTATCTCGTTCAGCGCGGTGCATCTGCGGAAGCGGCGTTCGGATTCATCACCGCGTTCGGTTTCGGCACGCAAAATGTCACCGAAATCAAGGCCCGTCCGGTGACGGGACAAACGGTCCCGGTCATCGTGGTCGAGAATCAGGCCGGGACACAGACAAAATGGAATGTTGACGGTGCGGGCGCAACCTTTCAGGCGGGAAACGCGACGATTCAGGGCGTCATCAATGCGGGGTCAGGTGCAATCGCGATTACTCTTGCGACGGGATATCTTGACGCATCCAAGATCAGCGGTGTCGTCCCTGCCGCGAATCAGCCCGCCTACACCGGAGATGTGACGATTCCTGTCGGATCGACCGTCACTACCGTCGCCCTCGTCGGCGGTAAGGCGGCAACGAATGTCGCGGCGGCGACGACGGCGGTTGAGGCGCGGAAATCGGACGGCACGCCGAGCGTGATCGCGCAATACAACGCATCGGGCGGCATGACCTTTACCGGACCTGTGGTCGGGACGACCTTCTCCGGGGCGTTCACTGGATCGTTGACCGGAAACATTTCTGGAAATGCAGCAACCGCGACAAATGTGGCGGCGACGGGCATCACCGGGACGATTGCCGGGACACAGATCGACAATACCATCGCACGCACGGCGAATGTGCCAACGAATGCGGGCGTTGGCGCAACGGGAACGTGGGGCATCAGTATTTCCGGGGTGGCAGCGACGGCGACGGTTGCGAGTGGCGTCGCGGCTGGCGGTGTGACGAACGCGATGCTGGCGGGTTCGATTGACGCGCACGCAAAGTTGTTGCCATACTCGGTCGATCAGTCGTTGCTGGGGGAAGGCGCGGTACAGGCGCAAACATCGCCCGACATGACGGTGAAGATCAACGCGCTCACGAAATATAACACGACGGGTCAGTACTTCAACTATCCCGGCACCGCCTCGTTCTCACTGATCACACCGACGGATTATCGTCCGGCGTCATCGGGTCAGTTCCGTCATGCATTGCTGGCGATCAATGGTTCCGGTGTGGCATATATCAATCCGGGGCCGTCCACGAGCAGTCTCGCCACGGCGGGCATTCCCAATGCCGATCCGAACACAACGCCGCTGGCAATCATCAGTCTTTCTTATGGGCAAACAGCAATCCAGCCCGGAGATATTCTGCAAGCGCGAGAACTCGTCGGAGATTTCACCGGGGGCGGCACGGGGCAATCGGGATCGATTCCAGGTCACATCCACGGTCGCGATCCGGAAGTCCGGATTCAGGCAATCGGCATGGATGAGGGATTCGTCAGTCAGACCGCAACCCCCGGTAAAAGCGTCATCATCTCCGCGACGCATTATCGCAACACGTCAGGGAACATCGCGAATAACCCGCAGCAGACGTTCACGCCTCCGTGGACGCAACCGTCGCAATACGAGCGGATCGATGCGATCTACCTGAATCCGGCAAACGGGCAGTATGGTTTTGTCGGTGGTCCGGCGAATGACCCGACGATTCCCTATCCGGCAATCGGCGGGAACTATATCGCGCTTGCCTATCTCCATGTCAAAGTGAACTCGAATGCCTTCTACTCTTCGCCGCAGTCTGTTGAAGCGTGGATCGAGGACGCGCGTGCGTGGTTGCGTGCGGGCGGCATTCAGAACATTCCGGTTGTGGTGAGCGACGGCGGAACGGGCGTGCAATCGTTCACGCAGGGTTTTCTCTATTCCACCGGGGCGAGTAATGGCACTGCTCCGCTAACCACCCAACCTGCCACGTCAAGTGCAACACAAGGCCTCGGTTTTGCGCCTGTTCTGACTGGTGTGAGTGGTGGATCAACGGTTGAAATGCTCGGCGTGGGCGGCGGGCAACTTCAGGCAGGAACGACCTCGCTTCAGCGGTTGATTGGTACCCATGCGGTTCTGCCGACGATCACGGCAGGAACAATCACCGATGTTGTTGCCCTCCAAGCGGAGTTACCGACCGTTGGGACAAATCGTATTGCTGCGATTCTTGGCGGACCAGTGCGTATCGGGAACACAACCGCTCCTGCCGCCGGGAACACGCTCGATGTTGCCGGGACGGTGCATGCGACGGGCGCGGTGACGTTTGACGCGAACCTTCTCGTCAGCGGCAGGGCCAGCATTGGCGCGGCGATTCCGTCAAACACCATCGCCAATGTCGGCGGGACAATGGCGTCAGCTACACCCGTCGGTCTTCAAGTCTTGCCGACGCTCACCCCAAACGCAAGTGGCAATAGTTACGGCATGTATGTCTCACCGAATATTGACACGACCACGGCAGCGGTGCCGATCGCATATGGTGTCTTTGTCAGCGGTCCCGCGAAAACGGCGGGGACCAATGCCGTGACGAATGCCGTTGGCATCTATGCCGATTTGCCTGCAGCAGGGACAGGCCAGAACTACTCATTGCTAACGGCGGGCCGGGGACAGATCGGATCGGCAGCGATGATTGCCGCTGCGGGCGACCTGCATGTCGTCGGATCGCGCACGATTGCCGCCGCGAACGGTGAGGTCGTGATGATTGACGCCGCAGATACGAATCGCCGTTTCTACATGGGCTATGACGGCCCGAAGGAACAGGGTTACCTGCAGGCGGTGAAGGCGGGCGGAACGTGGAACCCGACCGTCATCAGTCCAACGGGTGGCGGCGTGATCCTGGGCGCGGGGGGTGCGATGCCCACCACCGCGAATACTCCCACTGGTGCCTGCTACTATGATGTCCGCCAGCATACGTGGTACTACTTTGATGGTTCAAACTGGATCACGATGTCGTTTGAGAATCGGCAGTACTGGAACACGGGTGGCGGCACCGTCGGCACCACGGCACTCACGTTCAGCGGTACGGCATGGACATTCACGACCTATGCCTACTCGACGCTCTACTGCTACGCTGCCATGTCGGTCGGTGCGTTCTCGGGTCAGATCAACTATAGTTTCCGGCTCACGGCGGGTGCAACGGGCGCTGGCGGGGATAACTGGACTTCATACTGTCCGGGGCCGACGTCCTACACGCTGACCGTTCCGGTCATCCAGTCGTTCAACATCGGCCCCGGACAATATACCGTTGAAACGCGGGGCTGGGTCGGCATCGGGACGAGCGCGCCATTCTATCAGGGAATGGGTTTCTACCATGTCATGCGCTGAGGCGTAGAAGGGATCGCACAGATGAGCGCACCTCCGGCAAACCTTCCGTTTGGCCCCGGCTACGACGAGTCGAGCGCCACGGCGCAAGGCACTGAACTGGCCCGTCAGTGCGATGCACTGAACGCCCTTGCGGACTACCTCGTGACGACGTTCAGTCTTTACTCGGCGCAGGAGATCGCTGACTACTGGGCGTCCATCCAGGTGCCACCGCTCGACACACCGACGGCGGAAATGCTCGACAAGGCAAACCAGTTCAAAGCGTGGACGCAAACCGTCAAGACGATGATTGACGCGGCGTTCGGCGGTGATGTGGGGTATCAGATTCTCCGCTGGCGCAACGCGGGGCCGCAGCCCGGATTCCGGTAGGCGATCATGACCCGACTCGTCAGTCAGGGTATCGCCCTCGGCAGTGACGCCGCGTGGTATCTCACCGTTCCTGTCACCTGCCCGAAATGCGGGACCGTCTTCTACCTGACCCCGGAAGATTTCCAGACGGCGGCAGGTCCGTTCGGGGCTTCGGACACCATCTGGCACTGGTGGCGGCAGTTACAGGAGGGCGATCCGACGACTGCATTACTCGATCTGAGCAACTACCATCTCGATCCGGCTCAGGTGAGCGGTCCCTGTCCCAACTGCAACTACCAGATCGCTGTGCAAGGGCCGCGTTACGGGACGACCAAGATTCAGGACATTACCACCGATCCGGACGAGGGCGATATCCCGAACTACATCGCCCTCGGTGCTACGTCGATGGCGTGGTACGCGCTTGATGAACACGGTCACGCAGCGACGGATGTGGTCGGTCTGTTCATCGCCTTCGATGGTACGGTCATCAATGAGACTCAGGACGTGAACGGCACGTCGGAATCGGCCC
>Ga0209465_10000630_pt1 | contig 16270 bp, 12 predicted proteins | sample PanSoiPlot1MoBio_FD_188321 | JGI IMG/M metagenome (GOLD analysis project Ga0209465, IMG submission 188321) | Tropical forest soil microbial communities from Panama analyzed to predict greenhouse gas emissions - Panama Soil Plot 1 MoBio (SPAdes)... | ecosystem: Environmental > Terrestrial > Soil...
CCGACCGGGTAGCCGTCGAGACGGGCGAACCCGATCACGATGTTCATGCCGTGGAACGGCTGCACCTCGAAAAAGTCGCCCTCGTCGACCACGCGGCGGATGACGTCCTTCATGTCGTAGGGCTCTTTGGGGCTGTCAGGGATCAGACGCGAAAGCTCTGGATCGATCCGGTCGGCTGGGTCGGTAGCCGGTGCCAGCGGCGGTTGCTCGCCCGAGTGCTGAGGGATGAAGGACAGCAGACGCCGGACCTGTTCAAAGGACTCGTCCTCGGTCTGAGCCAGGAAGTGCGCGACCCCGGACTTCACGTTGTGCACCTCGGCTCCGCCGAGGCTGTCGAACGTCACCTGCTCTCCCGTGGTCACCCGGATCACCTCGGGACCCGTGATGAACATGTACCCGAGTCCGTGGACCATGAATGTGAAGTCGGTCATGGCCGGTGAGTACACCGCGCCCCCGGTGCAGGGGCCCAGGATGAGGCTGAGCTGCGGGATCACACCGCTGGACTCGACGTTGCGCCAGAAGATCTCCGCGTAGCCCGCCAGAGAGACGACCCCCTCCTGGATCCGGGCACCACCCGAGTCGTTGATTCCCACGATCGGGACGCGGTTCTGGTAGGCGAGGTCCATCACCTTGCAGACCTTTTCGGCAAAGACCTCCCCCAACGAGCCGCCGAAGGCCGCAGCGTCGTGGCTGAACACCATGAGGTCCCGGCCGCCAACCTTGGCCATGCCGGTCACCACACCGTCGCCATATGGCCGGCGCTCTTCGAGACCGAACTCCCGGGAGCGGTGGCGTGCGAACAGGTCCAGCTCCTCGAACGAGTCGCGGTCCACCAGACGCTGGACCCGCTCGCGCGCGGTGAGCTTGCCCTTCTCGTGCTGGCGGCGGAAGCCGTCGGCGTCGCCATGGGCAGCCTCGTAGCGGCGCTGGCGCAGCGCATTGATGGGGTCGACTCGGCGATTGGTCACTGGTCACATAAGGTAGGGCGACCGCGTTCGCCGTGTTACGTTTTGGTGCCAGTGGGGAGAGACTCACTCGGGGGTGTGGTCCTACTCGGGCTCCTGGTCCTCGCGATCGCCTTGGGCTCGCGCGCCTTGCACGGCATGCCAACCAGCGGCTTGCTCGGCGACGCACCGAGCCAGTTGGTCTCAGTGGCCAGGGAGGCGGGCGGCCTCACTGGCACCGACGCCAACGTACTGCTGGCAGTGAGCAAGGTCGAGTGCAACTTCGGACGCTGCCGCAGCGGGCAGCTCGACAGTATGGTGCCTCCCGACGTCCGCCGCCACGTCGACCCGCTGGCGCTCAAGCCTGGTGGCAGCACTGCCACCATGCTCGGACTGAGCGATGGCCGGCACATCGGCGATTGGGTGAACCCACAGCCAGTCGCCGGCGGGCAGCACGCGATGGGCTTCATGCAGTTCCTGCCGACGACCTGGCGCGAGGAGGTGGCGGCAGCGCCCGGCCGGCCCTCGGATCCATACAAGCCTTACGACAGCATGGTCGTGGCCGGCTCGTATCTGACTCGTCTCCAGAGCGGGGCTGAGGACCGCCGCCACCGAAACTTGAGCGCGGCGCTCTCCGTCTACGGGGGCAACGCGGCCTACGCGGACCACGTGCTTTACCTCGCAGGCCATTCGGGCTAAGCTCGGCACATGAGAGTCCGCCAACTGGCGCTGTTTGCTTGGCCCCGGCCTTGGCCGGGGCGACGAGGCCTGCTGGCTCTGCTCCCCTGCTGATGCGCTGACCGGGCTCTCGTTCCCTCCGGCTGGGTCGGGGCGCACTCGCCTCAATCCCATCCACTCGGAGGAACGACCCATGGAACGGCCACTGATCAGCCCCGCGACCTATCGCGCCGCCCTCGCGATGCGCGACCTGACTGAAATCGCGCACGGCCCGCACGCCATGCAGCTCCTGGTCCACGCCGCAGTCGACTGCCTGCGCAACACCTGGTCTTGCCCGGTCATCGTTCACCGCTCTCATCCGGTCGTGTCTACGGCCGAAAACTACGAACTGCTGGACTACCCGGTGGACGCCGCCGCCCGCGACGTTCGTTACACGCGCTATGTGACCGCCGACAGCGTACTGCGCACCCACACCAGCGCCATGATCCCGAGCCTGCTCCCGTCGGTCGCAGGCGCCAGGTACCAGGACGTGCTGCTGGCCGCTGTCGGCCTGGTCTATCGGAGGGACCGGATCGACCGGCGGTCGGTTGGTGAACCGCATCAGCTCGACCTGTGGCGGGTCAGCCGCCGCCTGCTTGGCGAAGACGAGCTCCGCGAGATGGTCGCTGCCGTGCTCGAGGCCATCATGCCTGGCTGCGAGTACCGGGCGAACCAAACGGCACACCCATACACCATGAAAGGCGTCGAGATCGAGGCTCGCTGCACCGGGCGGTGGGTGGAGGTCGCCGAGTGCGGCCTTGCCTCGCCCCGGGTGCTCTCCCGAGCGGGGCTTTCGCCGGACCGATACAGCGGGCTGGCGATGGGCATCGGGTTGGATCGAGCGCTCATGTTGCGCAAGGGCATCGACGACATCCGCCTGCTGCGCTCGACCGACCAGCGGGTGGCGTCGCAGATGCTCGACCTGGCGCCCTACCTGCCAGTCTCCGCCATGCCGTCGATCAGGCGGGATCTGTCCATTGCTGTTGCCTCGGGGACATCAGCCGAGGAGCTGGGTGACCGCGTGCGAGCCGCGCTGGGCCCGGAGGCGGAGGCGGTTGAGGCCGTCGAGATCATCTCTGAGACACCGGCCGCGGAGCTGCCACCCGAGGCGGCGGAACGAATCGGCATCGGACCCGGCCAGCGGAACCTCCTCGTAAGGTTGGTGCTGCGACACCCGACTCGCACGCTGGGCGCTGAGGAAGCCAACCGGCTCCGCGACGAGGTCTACGCCGCAATCCACGAAGGTAGCGCATGGCAGTGGGCCCCACGACCCCGATCCGGTTGATGTCATGGCCCGCGTCAGGCGATGTCCGCGGGCCGGTACTCTCCGAACACTCGCCGCAGACGATCGCAGCACTCCCCGATGGTGCCGTACGCGGCCAGGGCCTCCTTGAGCGGATACATCAGGTTGTCGGTGCCTCGAGCCGCATGCTCCAGCCGGTCCAGGCATCGCTCGACGGCGCGGTTGTCACGCTCCTCGCGGAGCTTCCGCAGCGCAGCGATCTGCGCCTCCTGGTGCTTGGGTCCGATCTTCACGATCTCTACCGAGTCACCTCCGTCGGCCTGGAAGCGGTTCACGCCGACCACCACGCGTTCGCCGCTCTCGACTCGCTGCTGCAGCCGATACGCCGACTCCGCGATCCTCCGCTGCATCCAGCCGGACTCGATCACGGCCACCGCTCCCCCAAGCTCGTCCACCTCGGCCATGATCCTGAGCGCCTCCTCCTCCACCCGGTCGGTCAGCGCCTCGACGTAGTACGAGCCGCCGAGTGGATCGGCCACCGCCGCCACACCGCTCTCGTGAGCGATGACCTGCTGCGTGCGCAGAGCCAGCTCAGCCGCCTGCTCCGAAGGCAGCCCCAAGGCTTCGTCGTAACCATTGGTGTGCAGCGACTGGGTTCCACCCAGGACCGCGCTCATCGCCTCGAGGGCCGTCCGGACGACATTGTTCAGTGGCTGCTGTGCGGCGAGGGTCACCCCACCCGTCTGGATGTGAAAGCGGAGCCTCCACGAGCGCGGATCTGCGGCGCCAAAGCGATCACGCATGATGCGCGCCCACATCCGGCGAGCGGCTCGAAACTTCGCCACCTCTTCAAAGAAGTCCATGTGGCAGGCGAAGAAGAACGACAGCCTGGGCGCGAACTCGTCGACCCCCAGCCCGGCCACGACCGCCGCTTCGGCATAGGCGATCGCGTCCGCCAGCGTGAAGGCCACCTCCTCCGCCGCCGTCGCCCCCGCCTCGCGGATGTGATAGCCGCTGATCGAGATCGTGTTCCAGTTGGGCAACTGCTCGCGGCAATAGGCGAAGAGGTCGGTCGTCAGCCGCATCGAGGGCTGCGGCGGGTAGATGTACGTACCGCGCGCGGCGTACTCCTTGAGGATGTCGTTCTGCACTGTGCCCGTGACGCGTTCCAGCGGGCAGCCGTGCTTCTCCGCCACCAGCTGATAGAGCAGCAGCAGCAGGGCGGCGGTGGCGTTGATCGTCATCGACGTCGAGATTCGGTCGATGGGCAGCCCGTCCAGGAGGATCTCCATGTCGCGCAGAGAGTCGATTGCCACTCCGACCTTCCCCACCTCGCCGTTGGCCATCGGGTGGTCGGAGTCGTAGCCGATCTGGGTAGGCAGGTCAAACGCCACGGAAAGGCCTGTCTGCCCCTGCTTCAGCAAGAACCGATAGCGCTGGTTCGACTCTGCCGCGGTGCCGAACCCGGCGTACTGGCGCATCGTCCAGTGCCGCCCGCGGTACATGTCTGAGCGGATGCCGCGGGTGAAAGGGAACTCGCCAGGCGGCGGCTGCTCTGGGCCGGCGTCTGCGGCTCTGTAAAAAGGCTTGAGCTCCAGCCCGCTGTCGTTCAGGACTGGCTGCTCACCGTTCGCGTCCGACATCCTCCTCCAACTCGGTCAACGCGCCGAACGTGCTCTTCGGATGCAGAAAGCCGATCAGGGTGCGGCCGTCGCCGCCCGAGCGAGGCTCGTTGTCGATGGTCTCGATCCCGTTCGCTTCAGCGCGGCGCAGGGCCCCGGCTATGTCGTCGACCTCGTAGGCGATGTGGTGGATGCCTTCGCCGCGCTTGGCGATGAACCGCCCCACGGGCGAGTCGTCGCCCAGCGGCTGCATAAGCTCGATTTCCACGTCACCGATCCGAAAAGCGGCTGCTTCCATACGGTCGGCCTGAGCCACCCAGCGGTGAGTGATCTCCAGGCCGAGGACCTCTTGATAGAGCCTGATCGCGGCATCTAGATCCTTCACTGCCAGACCCAGGTGCGAAATACGCTTCAACATCCTGCTATGAGTAGTCGTACCAGCCCCTGCCCGTCTTCCGCCCGAGGTATCCCGCCTTGACCTTTGCCTCGAGCTGGGGTGAAGGGCGGTAGCGCTCGTCGCCGGTTGTCTGATACATGTGCAGCCGGGCGTTGTAGGTGACGTCGAGGCCACTGAAGTCGCCCAGCCGGAACGGACCCATGGGCCAGTTGAGGCCCTTCTCCACCGCTGTGTCGATGTCCTCGAAAGAGGCCACGCCGGAGTCCAGCAGACGGTATGCCTCCTGACTGGCCATGTGAAGGATACGGTTCACGATGAACCCGTCGATCTCCGTGTGCAAGAGCACCGGTGTGCGGCCTATTGAGCGGGCGAAGGCCATCGCGCGTTCAACGGTCGCGTCGGAGGTCTCCGGTCCACGCACGACCTCGACCAGCTCCATCACCAGGGGCGGATAGAAGAAGTGCATGTTGCAGCAGCGGTCAGGCCGACCACTGGCTGGGGCCAGTTTCGAGATGCCCATGGTCGAAGAGTTGCTGGCGAGGATCGCGTGAGCGGGGGCCAGCCGGCCGAGCTCCGCGAACACCCGTAGTTTGGCGTCCAGCCGCTCGACGACCGCCTCGATGACGAAGTCGGCTTCGACGACCGCCTCGGTCAGCTCGGTGGTCTGATGGACTCGAGTCAGCGCCGTCTCCATCTCGTCGGCGGTCATTCGGCCTTTCTCGACACGGCGCTGGAGCAGCGAGCGGTTGGACTCCGCTCCCCTGGTCAGCTGCACCCCGCTCACGTCCTGCAGCCGCACCTCCATCCCGTGCAGAGCCGCCTGCTGCGCGATCTGGGCACCCATCGAGCCGGCGCCAACGACCGCGAGGCGTCTCACTCGGCCACCGAGAACAGGCGCGTCACACGGTTCAGCGTGGTCAAGTTGGCGACCAGGCCCTCGATCTTGAGCCTCCCACGCAGCATCTTTCCTGCAACCTCGCGGCCTGTCGAGTCGAGGTAGTTGGGCATCCCGCCGAAACCGATCCTCACGTTGCTGAGCTGCATCACCGTGTCGGCGTCCGCGCGGATCGTCACGTCGCGGCCGTCCGCGAGGCCATTCCGAACCAGGAGGTGCCCACCCTCGAAGTCCAGCGTGACCGCCTCGTCGATGTCGGTGACGAGGATTCCCACGCGTGCCTTGAGGTTGTGGAAGTCCTTGAGCTTCTCCGGGCGCGAGACCACGTTGGCCTCGATCAGCCCGCCCAGCATCTGCGCAAAAGGCGACGCGGCGTCCCCGTCAGCGTAGTCGACCGGCTTTGTCACGCCTCGTCCGGCCACGTGACCGGCACACGGGTCGTGCACTCAGTCAGTTCTTGCGACGCCTTCGTGTAGCGCACCACCGTCGGCAGGTCGCCCTTCAGCTTGAGTTTGCCCTGGAGCATTCCCCTGGTCGCGTCCAGCTCCTTCAACGCGACCTGCTTCCAGCGTGAGTAGGACCCGCTGATCACAAAGTCGCAGGCCTGTGCGTCGGCCGCGCTCCCTACTCGGACGTCGCGCGCCTCGCCTTCGAAGAGGTCCATGACGACGCCCTTCGCCTCGGGGAACTTCTTGTCAGGCTCGGCCTCCACGACCAGGCCGACGGTCCACTTCCAGCCCTTCCCGGCTTGTTGGTAGACGGGGCTCTTGTTGATCTCTGCTTTGAACGCCTGAGCCCACTCGGGTGAGAACGCTGCTACTGTCATTGTCGGCGTCACCTCCGATTGAAACGCTAATACAGCGCGGGCACACGTCGGCGCCCTGCGCTGGCGGATGCAATCATCGTTCGAAACCGCGCCGGGCGCGCGGTTGACGTGCGCACCCGGCCGGCGCAGACTGATTGTGGCGCCGGGTCCGCGCCGAACCTCGACGGCTCCGCCCCAGCCTGAGCCCCAGCCGAGGCAAAGGGAAGAACACTCTCGGAACCTGAGCAGTCGTCTCTTCGGCCGTGCGGCCGCAGCTGGGGGGCGGGCGCCGGTCAGCCGAGGAGGTGACGCAGTGACCCGGGAGCGGGACTTCAAAAGGCTGGTTCGCGCGCGGATGCGCCGTACCGGCGAGTCCTACGCAACGGCTCGCGCTCAGATGCGGCGCCACGGCTTGCCACCCTCTCCGGCGGTCGAAGGAGATCCCCGCATGTATCCATTCGAGCGATTCACAGAGCACGCAAAGAAAGTGCTTACCCTGGCCCAGGAGGAGGCGGAGCAGTACGGCCACGGCCACATCGGCACCGAGCATTTGCTGATTGGAGTGCTGCGAGACGAAGAGGGCATGGGCTACCGGGAGCTGACGGCTCTGGGCGTCACGCTGGCACAGGTACGGCCGCTTGTGGAACAGGTCGCGCCACCGGCACCCGACGAGGAGCGGCCTCCTCGGCAGATCATCCCCACTAACCGGACGAAAAAAGTCATCGAGCTCGCATTCCAGGCCGCAGAGCAGCAGGGGCAGCAGTCCGTCGGCACCGAACATCTGTTGCTGGCCCTCGCAACCGAAGGCGAAGGGTTTGCAGCGACGGTACTTCGCAGCCTGGGCGCCGACGTGGCCATTCGAGGACTGCTGCCGCTACTTCCGGAGGAGGGCAAACAGGAGCCACCCGGGGAGAGCGCGCCCCGGCCGGGCTACGATCAGAGCCTGACAGAGCTGCTCGATCGCGCCCAGGACCTCGCAACCCTGGAGGGGTCGGCGGACACAGGCGCTTCCCACCTCCTGCTGGCCATGGCCGCGCCAGACAGTCCGGTGGCGAGGTTCATCAGGGGACCCGATGCCAGGCTGGCAGAGATACCCCGCGCGATCCGCGATCTGAGGAGGCGCAAGGAGGAAGCCATCGAGCGCGCTGACTACGAGGACGCTGCTCGGTATCGTGCCGAAGAGAAGCGCCTCAGAGAGGAGTTCCAACAGGCGATGAACGCCTGGCGTGACACCCTCCCATAGCGGGTTACAGTACGGCTCATGAGTCTGAACCTCGCCACGATGCTGCGGGAGTCGGCGCGCGCCAAGCCCGACAAGACGGCGGTCATCCTGGACGCCCTCAAACTGACCTGGGCCCAGGTCGATGCCCTGTCCAACCAGCTCGCCGGCGGCCTCCGCGCATCCGGCGTTCGGCCCGGCGATCGCGTGGGCCTGATGCTGCCAAACGTCCCTCAGTTCGTGGTCGCCTACTACGGCATCCTGAAGGCGGGCGCCATCGTCGTGCCCATGAATGTGCTCCTTAAGGCACCCGAGGTCGCGTACTACCTCGGCGACTCAGGGGCCACAGCGCTGATCGTCTGGGACGACTTCGCCCCTGAGGCGCTGAAAGGCAGCGGCGCCGACGTCACCATCTACGTCGTCCAGAAGCCCGGGAACGAGGAGCTGCCTGAGGGCGCTCGTTCCTTCGGCACGCTGCTGCAGGGCTCGCCTCGTTTCGAGATCGCGGCGACCGGGCCCGACGACTCAGCGGTGATTCTCTACACGTCTGGCACCACCGGACGACCAAAGGGCGCGGAGCTCACGCACTTCAACCTCTACATGTGCTGCGACGTGGCTGCCAACCGGTTGATCGAGGTTCGCGAGGACGACGTGTCCATGGCCGTTCTGCCCCTGTTCCACTCGTTCGGGCAGAGCAACGTGATGAACACCGCCGTTTACGCGGGCGGTACGGTCACGCTGGTCCCCCGCTTCGATCCGACCAAGGCGCTGGAGGTCATCCAGCGCGACCGGGTCAGTATCTTCTGCGGCGTCCCGACGATGTACTTCGGGCTCCTCCACCATCCCGACGCCGACCGCTACGACACTTCCTCTCTGAGGCTCTGCGTCTCCGGTGGGGCCTCCATGCCCGGCGAGGTGATGAAGACGTTCGAGGCCAAATTCGGCGTGACCGTCCTGGAGGGCTACGGCCTCTCGGAGACTTCGCCGAGCGCCAGCTTCAACGTCAGCCAGGAGCAGCGGAAGTTCCTCAGCATCGGCAAGCCGATATGGGGCGTGGAGATGAAGATCCTCGACGAGGAAGACAACGAGCTCCCGCCCGGGCCCGACCACGTCGGGGAGATCGTGATCCGCGGCCACAACGTGATGAGGGGCTACTTCAACAAGCCCGACGCCACCGCCGAAGTCATGCGCGGCGGCTGGTTTCACAGCGGTGACATGGGCTATGTAGATGAGGACGGCTACTTCTTCATCGTGGACCGCAAGAAAGAACTGATCATCCGGGGAGGCTTCAACGTCTACCCCCGCGAGGTCGAGGAGGTCCTGTTCGCTCACCCGGCCGTGGCAGCAGCGGCGGTGATCGGAGTCCCAGACGAGAGGCTGGGCGAAGAGATCAAGGCAGTCGTCCAGCTGAAGACGGGCCAATCGGTCACAGCCGAGGAGCTGATCGCCTTCTGCAAGGAGCGCGTGGCGGCCTACAAGTATCCGCGCACCGTGCAGTTCGTGGACCAACTGCCGATCGGCCCGACGGGCAAGATCTTGAAGCGTGAGCTGAAGGCGCAGCTGGCGGCGGCCGGGGCGGCCTGAGCAGGCGGACCGCCATCACTACGCCACCGCGGTAGCCTCCTGTTCTGCCTTTCCCGGCTCTTCCCTGAGTAGGTGCCTGGCGAACCAGCCGGCGATCCGCCGGAGCCGCTCGACGCGCCGGTCCGGCCGGCCGTTCCGCGAGAGTTCGTGCGACTCGCCGGGAAACCTGACCATCTCCACCTCGCGGCCGAGGAGTCGGAGGGCGCCGAATAGCTCCTCGGCCTGCGACACCGCGCATCGCAAGTCCGCCTCCCCGTGGAGCAGCAGCAGCGGTGTGTGGATGTCGCGAACGTATCGGATCGGCGATCGTTGCCACAGCTCGTCCGGGTCGGGCCACGGCTGCGGGCCCATCTCCAGCTCGCCCCATAGCACGATGTCGGTCTGCGCGAACTCGCTGACCAGGTTGGAGATCGAGCGCATGGATACCGCGGCCGCGAAGCGATCGGTGTGACCCACCGCCCAGTTGGTCATGAACCCTCCGTAGGAGCCGCCCGCCACCCCCAGGCGCGACGTGTCGACCCAACCCGTCCGCTCGATGAACTGGTCGAGGGCGGTCATCAAGTCCTGGTAATCACGACCGGCCCAGTCGCGGACACAGGCTTGCTTGAACGCCTCGCCGTAGCCATCGGACCCGCGCGGGTTGACGTAGAGGACCACGAAGCCCATCCCCGCCAGCACCTGGAACTCATGAAAGAACGCCCAGCCGTACTGGCCGTGCGGCCCCCCGTGAATCTGCATGACCAGCGGGTACTGCCGGCTGGGGTCAAAGCCCGGTGGCTTGAGCGCCCATCCCTCGATCTTGAGCCCGTCCGCGGCCGCGAAGAGGTGGCGATCGGGCTCGGGGACGAAGCGCTCTCGCAGCCAGGGGTTGGCGTCTGTCAGGCGCAGCTCCTGCCTGCCATCACTCACGATGACGTCACCGGGACACGTCGCGTCCGTGACGCAGGCGGCGATCCTATTAGCGCGAACGTCGAAGTCGTAAACGCTGCGCCGCTCGGAAACGAGCTCAACTGCGACCTGGCCGTCCAGGTCGACCGAACACAGCTCGGCCACGCCCGGACCGCTGGCCTGGAAATAGAGCCGGTCGCCTTCGTCAGACCACTCGAGCCGTGCACCCTGGCCGCCCCGCGTGTCTGTAATCACTGCGCCGCCGGCCGACCGATCGAATGCCTCCGTCAGGCACCTCGGCTGGCCGCCGGCGGCGGATACCACCCAGACGCGCTCGTGGGCTCCGGTCCCCTCCCCAATGGGAGCCAGGAACGCGATCAGGTCGCCTCGCGGAGACCAGGTCGGGCTCGTCATCTTCAGACCCTCTGCCACGAGCCGCCGGGAAGCGGCCGCGACGTCGACGGCGTACAGACGCGTTGACCGCCGAAGGTCTGCATCCGGGTCCGGATCACCCACGACGGCGATCGAACGTCCGTCTGGAGACCAACTGAAGCCGTCGATCGACCAGGGCCCGTCAGTGAGCTGGCTCGGCTCGCCTCCGCGGGCACCGACAACGAACAAGTGGGTGTGTCTGCCGTCGAAATAGCCGACGCCATCGTGCTTGTAGCTCAGTGACCTCACCACCCGGGCGATCGGTGGCCGGCGGCTCTGCTCGTCGCTCTCGGGAGGGCGCGGGTCGTCGACCACCGCTTCCGGATCACCAACGACGCGCGCGGCGAACGCAAGGGTGCGGCCATCGGGCGACCAGTGCGCCGCCAGCACACCATCCGGGATGTTCGTCAGCTGGATGAAGTCGTCACCATCCACTCCCACCGCAACAAGCTGATCGCGGGCACCCAGACGGCTGAGGACCGCAAGCCGGGTCCCATCCGGTGACCACTCCGGTGAGTGATCACGGCGGACGTCCGATCGGAGCTCGCGGGCAGGCGACCCAGGCTCGGCTCCAGCGATCACCACGCCGCCACGGTTCTGCGGTACGACTTCGTCGCCCCAGGTGACCTGATAGGCGACCCGATCTCCGGTCGGGCTCAGACGTACGTGGTCGACCCAGCGAAAGAGGTAGAGGTCTTCGGATGTCAATGAAGGCAGCGGCACGAGACGCCATTTAAGCAAAGGACAGCGGTTACACGAAGGACGTGGCCGCAGTCACCGACCCGTCGCAGGGCGGGAGTACGCTTCGTCCATGGGTGCTGACGCGGCACGTCGCGGGGCATGGGCGGGCCTTGTGGCGGGCCTGGCTGTGGTGGCGGCGATGTACGTAGCGGCGCTGCTCACAGGGATGCGCGGCCTGCCCGACCTCCTGCAGCAGCAGATCCTCTCGGTGATGCCCGGACCGGTCTTCGGCTTCCTGATCGACAACCTGCAGCACGCGGGCAAGGTCATCGAGGAGGCTGGGCTGATCGCAGCCATGGTCGTGATTCTGGCCGGCCTGGGCGCAGCAGCCGGGTTTGTCACCGCGCGCTACCGCGCCCCCCGAGCCGGCCTACTCGCCGCGGCGGTGGCGTGGCTCCTGGTTGCGCTCGCCGCACTCCCGCTGGCCGGCCAGGGGCTCCTCGGCCTGAACGAAGGCCTGACGACGCCGCTGATCTGGGCGCTGGTGTTCGTCGTGTACTGGCTGGTCTGGGAATACACCTGGGGCGGGCAGACACCGGCGGCCTCGGCAGCTCCGGTTGACCTGGACCGCCGGCGCATCGTCACTATGGCGCCGGTCCTGATCGGCATCGGCAGCCTGGCCCTGACCGGCGCGCTGAAGGTGCCCGACTGGGTCCGCTCGGTTGTTGCGCCGCCGGAGTCTGGCCTGACTGGTCCGGTCCCTGAAATCACGCCGGTCGACCACTTCTACCGGGTGTCCAAGAACTTCACCGATCCCGTGGTCACGGCCCGAGGCTGGTCGCTGTCGGTCTCGGGCGCGGTGGGGAGATCGCTCCGGATGAGCTATCAGGATCTCCAGGGCGTACCGGCGGTGTCTCAGTACGTCACGTTGTCGTGCATCAGCAATGACGTTGGCGGAGACCTGATCAGCACGGGCAAGTTCACGGGCGTCCCGCTTCGCGACCTGCTGACCATGGCGGAGCCGCGTCCTGGCGCGGCCGCCGTCAACTTCCGCGCCCGTGACGGCTACACAGAGAGCCTGCCGCTCTCGATCGTCATGACCTCGCCGGAGATCATGGTCGTCCACCGCCTCGACGACGCGGCGCTACCCGACGCCCATGGCTTTCCTGCCCGGATGCTGATCCCTGGCCGCTACGGTATGAAGGGGCCGAAGTGGCTGGAAGAGATCGACGTTGCGGCCTCGGAGGGCGGCGGTTTCTGGGAGCAGCAGGGGTGGGACTCACAGGCGGTCGTCAAGACGACAGCTCGATTCGACTCACCCGCAGACGGCGGGGTCGTGCGGATGAGAGCCACCGACCTGGCCGGCGTCGCTTTCGCGGGGCGGCGGGGCGTGCAGGTGGTTGAGTGGAGCGAGGATGGCGGGCGGACGTGGCGACAAGCCGACTTCAAGGCGCCCCTGTCCCCCCTCACGTGGGTGCTCTGGCGCGCAACCTGGACGCCGACTGCCGAGGGCGTCCACGCGCTGACGGTTCGCGCGCGAGACGGCAGTGGGGATCTTCAGAGCGCGCAGCAGGCACCGAGCTTTCCAAGCGGGGCGTCCGGCTACCACACCGTGCGGGTCACGGTCGGACGTTAGAAGGCGTCTACGCTGCGTGCAGCACAGCGTCTGGACCTACAAGCGGATATCTGATCCCCACCCACCAAAACCCCCCACCCAGGGGGTGCTGCGCCGCAGAGTACGGTTTGGCCGGCGCGGGGTCAAGACTGGTCGTTAAGACCGCCAGACGACCAAACGCCTCTCGTAAAAGTGTGAGATTTGTGCAACCCGGCTACCCGAAAGACCCGCACAAACCGGCAGTCTGGTGTGGGAGCTGACCGCCGTCTCCGCGTCGTAGCTCAGCGGTGGATGGGCCGAAGCATGATCCAGGCGGCCTTCATCGTGTCCCAGCCCATTCTGAACAGGCCCGCCTTCCGGAACATGCGCAGGATCTTCGACTGCTTGTCCCACTTCGAGACCCCGTCCACCCGGAAGAACTCGTCCATCGCCTGGTCGAGCACCTGCGGGTACTTGCCCATCATCTGCGGGTTGTGCTCCAGGAGTGGAACGGCGCTGCGGTACTTCCGCATGTCGGCCATGATCCAGCTGTGGTCCAGCCGCAGCTTGTACTCGCGGAGCGTTGTCTCACTGAAGTCGCCTCGCTCGTGTGCGTGGATCACCGTCTCGCCTGCCACGCGGCCGCTCTCCATCGCCAGGTTCGACCCCTCGCGGTGCGGCGGATTGGACAGCATCGCAGCGTCACCGCAGACCAGGTAGCCGTCGCCGTACAGCTTCGGCATGTCCTTGTAGCCGGCCTCCGGGATCATTTTGGCCAGGTACTCGACCGTCTCGCCTCCCTGCAGCAGCGGCTTGATGGCCTGGTGACCCTTGAAGTGGTTCAGTAGCGCGTTGGGAGACCGCCTCGCCAGCTCCTCACGCGTGAGCCGGGTATCGGACATCTCGCTCAGCAGCGCGCCGCCTCCCACGCTGAGGGTGTCACGGTTCGTGTAGATGAACATGAAGCCGGTCAGCCCCAGCGTCGCCGCGCCATAGCACTCAACCGAAGCGCCCTCTCCCGGCTCGCAGTTGAAGCGCGACTCGATCACGGCCGGGTCGAGTGCGATGATCTCCTTCACGGCCATCGCGGCCTGGTTGGCCTTGAGCGGCTTCTTGAGTCCAGCCTTCACCAGGAGCTGGCTGCCCAGGCCGATCCCCTCACAGACCACCACCACGTTCGCGTAGAGATCGCCCTCCCGTCCGGTGCGCACCCCGACCACCCTGCCGCTCTTGAGGATCAGCTCCTCGACAACCGTCTCGGGGATCAGGAAGGCCCCCGCCTGCTCGGCCTTGCCCGCGAACCAGGGGTCGAACTTCGCACGCAGGACGGAGAACGAATGGGGGTGCTCCCGGTTGCGGAGGTTCTTGTAGCCGAGTCCGATGGCCGCCTCCTCGGTCATCATCCAGCGCTGTTCGTCGATGATGGGCCGCTCGAGAGGGGCCTCCTTCCAGTCCTCCCCGACCAGCTGTTCGAGGTAGTAGTTGTAGAAGATGCCGCCCATGACGTTCTTGGAGCCAGGCTTGACACCCTTCTCGACCAGCGCGACCTGTAGGCCGGCTCTGGCCATGGTGTACGCGGCCGCCGTCCCGGACGGGCCGGCCCCAACCACGATCGCGTCCAGCTTCTCCTCTTCCGCCATTGGCGCAACATCGTAAGCGGTATGAAGGTCGTGGGCCTGACCGGGGGTATCGCCACCGGCAAGAGCACGGTCGCATCCATGCTGCGCAGCCTGGGGGCGACGGTAATCGACGCGGACGAGGCGACCAGGGCCGTGCAGGCGCGCGGGACAGAGGGCTTGCAACGCCTGGCCCAGGAGTTCGGCCCGGGCATCATCGCGCCTGACGGCCAACTCGATCGTGCCCGGCTCGCCGAGATTGCGTTCAACGACCCCGACGCCCGGGAGCGGCTCAACGGGATCGTTCACCCGCTGGTTCGGCGGTGGATGGCCGAGCGCCAGCGGGAGGCCACTGAGCGGGGCGATCCGGTGGTGGTGCTGGACATCCCGCTGCTCTTCGAGAGCCGCGGCGCAGACGCCTTCGACACCGTTGTCCTGGTCTACGCCCCCGAGGACATACAGATCCGGCGGCTCGCGGAACTGCGGGGGATGTCGGAGGCCCAGGCACGCGCCCGGATCGAGGCTCAGATGCCAATCGAAGACAAGCGCCGAATGGCGACGCATGTGATCGACAACACTGGAGGCATGGACAACCTGAGGGCTCAGGTCGAACGGGTCTGGGCAGACATCACCGCTCGCGGTCGATCAGACGACGCTCGCCGCTCGTAACTCCTCCAACCGATGCTCGTCGACTCCGACCTCAGCAAGGAGGTCGGCAGTGTCCTCACCAAGGCGCGGCGGGTCCTTGCGGCGCCAGTCCACGCCGAGCCGAACGGCCGGGGCGATCTCCAGCCCAGTCGGCTGCTCGAGCACCAGACCTCGCGCACGTATCTGCGGGTGATCAGCCACCTCCTCCAGCTCTAACACCGGCTCGCAGCAGACGTCGAGGCCCGCGAGAGCGGCCGCCCACTCGTCTCGGCTGCGCGTTACGAACACGGAGGCGACCTCAGACCGCAGGCGCTCCTGCGCCTCGCCCTCGGCGTACTGATCGTCGACCAGATCGAGCCGGCCGAGAGCGTCACAGAGCGTCCGCCAGAACTTCGGCTCCAGGGCGCCCACCGACATGAAGCGACCGTCTGCGCACTCGTAGACCCCGTAGCAGGCGTACCTACCGGTCAAGCGATGCATGCCCCGCGCGATGGGTCCCTGGGCCCGCACCTGGGCAAGTGGCACTGCCAGCCAGCTGAGCGCACCATCCGTCATAGAGACGTCCAGGTAGCGTCCCTCGCCGCCGCGGGCGACTGACAGCAGCGCGCCCAGGATCGCGGTGGCCGCGGCCTGGCCACCTCCGCCGATGTCCGCCACCTGGAGGGCCAGGGGATGCGGTCCTTCCCCTCGCCGGCCGTTGAGCGACAGCGCCCCGGCGATCGCCATGTAGTTGAGGTCGTGGCCCGCTCGCTGTGAGAAGGGCCCGTCCTGGCCGTAGCCAGTGATGGCGCACATCACCAACCTCGGATTGCGCACTCGGAGCACCGGCCACCCCAGCCCCAGACGGTCCATCACGCCCGGCCGGTTGCCCTCGACCACCACGTCGGCCCTTTGGGCCAGATCCATAAACAGGTCCCGGCCGATCTCCGACTTCAGGTTGAGGGTCAAGCCGCGTTTGTTGCGCTCGAGGGCATTGAAGAGCACG
>Ga0209465_10000631_pt1 | contig 16215 bp, 13 predicted proteins | sample PanSoiPlot1MoBio_FD_188321 | JGI IMG/M metagenome (GOLD analysis project Ga0209465, IMG submission 188321) | Tropical forest soil microbial communities from Panama analyzed to predict greenhouse gas emissions - Panama Soil Plot 1 MoBio (SPAdes)... | ecosystem: Environmental > Terrestrial > Soil...
TCAGCCATGACGGAACTGATGTAGTCCCCCTTCGTCGTGGTTAGGGCTGGCCGCAAGCTTTCTCCAGTTGTCTTGCGGCTGGCCCGCTGCCGCTGGCCGGTGGCGTGTAGTGGCCTTAGTGGACGATAGCCCACAGTCCCGAAGCGACGATCCCAGCTAGAACGAACCACGCCCCCCAGCTTGCCCCTTTTAAGAAGTCAGTCATTGCCTCTCCCAGCACCGACTGCTGCTACAATATCACTCTTTGGCCTCATCCACTGTTGCGTGGGAGACACTCCAGAAAGAATTTCACTGAGCGCAATACGCTGCCCACCGACAGCCATAATTTATTGAAGATATGACGACCCCGACCTAGTGTCGGGCATCCGGGGGGATGGGGGGACACTGAGATCGGGGCCGGGCTCTCTTGTGGGAGGAGAACCGGCCCCGATTGTATAGCGGACCAACTCGTTCATGCAATGAACGGAAGGCTAATCAACGTCCCGGTCTCGTGTATTTTGCGGCCGGAGAAAACCTTCTAATTCATACCCTTATATCGCTGTATTAATGCTCGCCTTCAATATCGGCATTGAGTGCGGGCCTTAGGCACCGTCGTCGATGGCGGCATCAACCGCTCGATCTAGATAAGCGCCGCAGCCTCGCCGCCTATAATAAGGGATCGCTTGCCAATGCAACATTTATACAGCGCCGCGAGCGCTCTCACGTGATTTGAGCAAGCGAGCATGGGAATCGGAGGGCGCTTGGAGTCAAAGAGTCCGTCGAACCCAACTGCTATTGGTGTAACTTGTGGCATCGTGGCATCCGTATTCTGGGCGGCCGGATTTGCCGGAGTGCGCCACGGACTCAACGTCGGATTTTCCCCAGCAGATATCGCTGTTCACCGTTACCTCTGGTCGGGACTTGCATTTCTACCGGTCGTGGTCCGAGCCGGCATCGGGGATCTAAATGGCATTGGATGGAGCCGTGGAATTTTGCTCGCGTTATTGGGCGGGCCTGTTTTCGCGATTATCGGATATGCGGGTTTTCTGTTCGTGCCACTTGGGCATGGAGGTGTGATTCAACCGTCGTGCGGAGCACTTGGAGGCTTGCTCCTCGCCACACTAGTATTGCAAGAAAAGCTGATAGCTTCGCGGCTGATCGGCGCGCTGATTATTATTGGCGGACTTGTGGTGATTGGCGGTGAGGGGGCAGTTACATTCGGCGAACAGGGAGTGGCCGGGGATCTTCTCCTTGTACTGGCGGGATTTATGTCTGCCGGCTTCAGCACGCTGCTCCGGCTATGGCGTATCGCGCCAATGCCGGCAGCAGCGGTAATCGGCGTGTTCTCGTTACTCGCGATGCCCATCTACTGGTTGCACTACGGCTTTGCCCACATGATCTCGTTGGGATGGCGTGAAAACCTCCTTCAAGCAATATTGCAGGGCGTGTTAGCGGGGCCGGCAGCACTTTATTTATTTGTCAACTCGGTCGCTCTCATTGGAGCTGGGCGGGCAGCCATATTTTTTTCGCTGGTACCACCGTTCGTGCTGCTGATCGGATGGCAGGCCCTCGGAGAGGTGCCGACTCTCCTTCAATTAATCGGGCTGGTCATCGTATTGTTTGGGTTTTGGCTGACACAGAAAGGATAAACATCACGACATGTCCGTTTTGCCCTGGAAGAAGACATCAAGAGGCATCCTCGACGTCCGTTCCGAACGGTCGTCGGACGATAGTGCACGAACAACCATCATACCCGGCAAGGGCATGCAGGACCTTTCAAACGGCGGGGAAATTCTGGCTCGAAGCCATTCTCGATGCGTTTGCTGCTTGGCCTGATGATGCGATCGCTCTGCAGGTCGCCGCAAAGGACCCCGCCGCCGTGACCTCACGGATAATTTTGGATGGTTCGGTTATCTAGTGCCTCTGCCGAGTAGCGGATGTGGTTAAATGGCAGAACTCGGGAGCTTGACGATGCACGCGAACGAAAACGGGGAAATGGAAGCGGAATGTCACTGCGGTACGGTGCGCTTTCGAGTGAAATTGACTGACGGCTTCAATACGGCCCGCCGCTGCACCTGTTCGTATTGCAGGATGCGCGGCGCGGTGGCAGTGTCGGCCGACGTCGGCGGCATCACGTTTGATGCCGGCGAAGAGGCGCTAACTGTTTACCGGTTCAATACCGGTGTGGCGCAGCACTACTTCTGCTCGCGGTGTGGCATCTACACGCACCATCGCCGCCGCTCCAACCCGAACCAGTACGGTGTCAACACGGCGTGCCTAAAAGGCGTCAGCCCGTTTGATTTTGCCGACGTGCCGGTGATCGATGGCGTCAACCATCCGGCGGACCAAGGCCGCGGCTATGAAATAGTCGGCCACCTGCGGTTCATTCGCGTCTAGGACGGCTCTGCCGGGGGCGGCGCGCGAGCACTCGCCGCGCCAGCGCGGTGAGCGACAACGTTCCGCCTTCGCTTTTGTGGTCCCTCGGCACAGTGATGTGACACGCCATATGAACCCTACTCTCGCTGAATTGGAATCCTGCCGCCATTGTCGGCTAGCTAGTTTCAAGGTTCCTTGAATGATATCGAGCGGATTTTAGCTTAGCGGTCACAAGGGTTAAGTGCTGGGCACGTGGCCAGTAAAACGCGCCTTAGCGAGCCACCCGGATCATGATCAGCATTGCTGTGGCGATTGTGATCTAATGGTGTTTCGAGAGGAACACTGCCAGGCTCCGCTCATATTTGATGTCGCACGCACTCCCGTGGCCGATCTTTATCGTTTTGCCGTCGAGTCCGCGTCAGTCTCCACGCTAACAGGAGGCAAGCGGGACTTTTTTGACGATAACTTTGCGCCTTACGGCTATAGACCCGACGGAGTGACTCAGTCTCGCTCCGGCTTTATGCCCGCGAACTTCACTACTTTCGCCCACTTCTCGGTCTCGTCAGAGATGAGTTTCCCGAAGTCGGCAGGCGAACCCGCAAGCGGGGTGCCGCCTAGGTCCGCAAGCTGACCTTTTATCTTAGGATCGGCGACGACAGAATTGATCTCTCTGTTCAGCTTGTCGATGATCTCGGCGGGCGTGCTCTCGGGTGCGCCGACACCCTGCCAGCTGCTCGCTTCGTAGCCAGGCACAAAATCGCCCACGGTCGGAATGTCCGGCAGCGCATCCGAACGCGTCGCAGTGGTCACGGCCAAGGCCCGAAGTGTGCTGGCCCTGATGTACCCGATCGCGGCAGGTAATGGAGTGAACACTACCTGCACCTGCCCGCCGAGCAAATCCGAAAAGTAACTGCCGCGATACGGCACGTGTAGCATTTCGACGCCGGTCATCATCCTGAATAGTTCTCCGGCAACATGTGGCACGCTCCCGTTGCCAGCCGATGCCATGTTGATTTTGCCTGGATTGGCCTTGGCATAGGCGATGAACTCGGGAACGGTTTTGGTCGGGAATGATGAATTGACCACCATGACGTAAGGGTACCGGACGATGCCCGCAACCGGCGCGATGTCATGGATAAAATTGAAACTGAGCTTGTCGTAGACTGTTACATTGATTGCGTTCGGCGGAGCAACCTGAAGGAGCGTATAGCCGTCGGGGACCGCCCTAACAACCACCTCGGCGGCAATATTGCTGGCCGCACCCGGCCGATTGTCGACGATAAACTGCTGACCGAGTCGCTCCGACAGCGATTGAGCGATCAGGCGCCCAACAATGTCGGTCGCGGACCCGGCGGGAAAGCCGACGACGAAGCGCACAGGTCGCGTCGGGTAACTTTCTGGCCTTGCGTCACGCGAAGCAACCAGCAGCGCGCCAGCGCCCACAGCTAATTGCAGAAATTGTCGGCGGAGAAATTTCATGGTGATGCTCCGCGAGTTTGAGCACCTTCCCAACACTCTCAATCATAACCAATACCCGCCTCAATGTCTGCATCAGCCTCGTTTTCCTCAACTCTTAAATCGGATTGGATTTTCGGGGCGGAGAAATAGACCGCATTTTCCAAGCACCATCCGCACACCTCGCAGAACCATACCTTCCGAATACAGCGCTCGGACCGATGCTGACCTCATCGACTAATGTCTGCTTTGCGGGGGAAGCAGACATCGGGCGGGCATTCCCAAATATCCTTTATGACCCAAAGCGGACATCACCCCGTCTTGTTGCAATGCGGTACATAGCGCTCATTTGAACATCGTACTAGACTTTGGTGCAGGAGTTCTCGGCCGGGGGAAGATCCCACGAGGCCGCGGTAATTCATTGGCTTTCGGTAGCAGCGCGGTACATGAAGCTTGGCCGGCGAAAGTTTATGCATTTGGCGGGCAGCGCTGCCGTTTCACCGGCCATGTCACGGCTCGCGCGTGCAGACACCTATCCGAGCAAGCTGATCCGTCTCATCGTTCCGGTCCCGCCCGGCGGCACGTTCGACATTGTCGCGCGGCTCGTCGCACAGGCAGTGTCGGAGCGTCTCAACCAGCAAATCGTCATCGAAAACCGCGGCGGCGCCGGCACCAACATCGGCACTGGTTTTGTCGCCCATGCGGTGCCGGATGGCTACACGCTTTTGCTGGCCGGCTCGCCCGGCGCGATTAACGAGACGCTCTATGACAATCTCGACTTCAGCTTCGCCCGCGACATCACGCCGGTTGCCAGTATCGAGCGTGCGGCGCTGATTGTCGTGGTCAATCCATCGCTGCCGGCAAAGACGATTCCGGAATTCATTGCCTATGCCAAGGGCAATCCCGGCAAGATTAATATGGGTTCAGGCGGTATCGGGTCGACCGGCCACGTCGCCGGCGCGCTGTTCAACATGATGGCGGATCTCAAAATAGCCCTTGTGCCGTATCGCGGCGAAGCGCCAGCGATGACCGACCTGCTCGCCGGCCAAGTGCAGATTGTGTTCACCACGCCGGGTTCCGCTATGTCTTACGTTAAGGCCGGCACGCTGCGCCCGTTGGCGGTGACCAGCGTTGCGCGCATGGACGTGCTACCGGACGTGCCGACGGTCGCGGAAACCTTGTCCGATTACGAAGCCACCTCATGGGCCGGCATCGGCGCACCCGCACACACGCCGGCCGAGATCGTCGACAAGCTCAACCGCGAGACCAATGCCGCGCTCGCCGAACCGAAACTCAAGCAGCAGCTTGCCAATTTCGGCGCCATCGTGATGACCGGTTCGCCGGCCGATTTCGGTAAGTTCATTGCGAGCGAAATCGACAAATGGGCAAAAGTGGTAAGGTTCGCCAATATCAAACCGGAGTAGAGGAAGCATGAGTTTGAACGACACGGCGCGTATTGCCTACGACGACTTGCGCGAATGGCTCTCCGAAGCCGAGCGGCTCGGCGAAGTGCGCATCGTGCGCGGCGCCAACTGGCAGGAGGATATCGGGCTCGCCGCTGAAGCAGTTTTGCGCGCTGAGGACGGGCCTTGCGTCGTGTTCGAGGAGATCGAAGGCTGTCCACCTGGCTTTCGCTTGTTGATGAATATGTTCGCCGGCACGCGGCGCAACATGACGCTCGGCTTCCCCGACCATTTGACCAAATGGGAGCTAAGTGACGCCTATCGAGAGGCGTTCCTGACTAAGCCGAAAATCGTACCCCACGAGATCGTCGAGAATGGGCCGATCTTCGAAAACATCCTGATGGGCGACGCCATTGACGTTCTGAAATTTCCTTCGCCGATTTGGCACGAGAAGGACGGTGGCCGCTACATTGGTACCGGCACTTATTCGATCACCCGCGACCCGGAGGAGAACTGGCTTAATGCCGGTGCATATCGCGCGCAGGTTTTTGACAAGACCACGGTCGGCATTCTGATCGCTCCGGGCCACCACGGTGGCCTCCACCGCGAAAAGTATTTCAAGCGCGGCGAACCGATGCCGGTTGCCATGGTGGTCGGCGGCGATCCCCTGGCGTTTTTCTATGGTGGCCTCGAAGTGCCCTACGGCACCTTCGAATTCGATGTCATCGGTGGTCTGCGTGGTCGGCCGGAAAAGATGGTGCGCGGCAAGGTTACCGGCCTGCCGATTCCGGCGCACGCCGAGATCGTGATCGAAGGCTATGTCCATCCCGACCGCACGGCCATCGAGGGCCCGTTTGGTGAATGGAGCGGCCACTATGCCGGCGGCGCAAAGCCCTGCACCGTGATCGACATCAAGGCGATCTATCACCGCAATGATCCGATCCTGCTCGGCGTGCCGCCGATGGGCGCGGGGCCCGACGAGATGGCGCGCTATCGTGCCGTGATGCGCTCAGCAACCATTAAACAAAACATGACTAACGCCGGCGTGCCGGAAGTGCGCCAGGTCTGGTGTCACGAAGTCGGCGGTGCGCGCATGTTCCACGGTATTGCGATCAAGCAATGCTATCCCGGCCACGCCACGCAGGCCGGTGTGGTCGCGGCGCAATGTGGCGCTTCGGCCTATGCTTCGAAATATATCGTCGTCACTGACGAGGATGTCGACGTGACTAATCTGGAAAATCTGATCTGGGCGATGCTGATGCGCACTGATCCGAAGGAATCGATCCAATTCATCGAAGGTTCGTGGGACTCGCCTGCCGATCCGCGCATTCCACCGGCGCAACGCGCCGCGGGGAATCTCACGCACTCGGTGGCGGTGATCAATGCCTGCCGACCATATCACTGGCGTGACCAGTTCCCGCCGGCCAATACGCCGAGCCCAGAGATCGCGCGAAAGGCGCGCGAAAAATTTGGGTGGCTGCTCAACGGGGCAGAAGTTCCGCCGTCGCATTCGCGCAAAGTTTGAGTGCGACTTAGAGGGCCGCACCGAAGCTAGGGTCGGCGTGCACTGATGTCCGCTTATGGCACAAAGCGGACTTTTCAGAGCACTCAAGTGATGTCTGCTTTCGGGGGTGAAGCGGATATCGACTGGACGATGCCGAATGTCCGCTTCTGACCCAACTGCGACATAGTGCCGACATTAATCGCACTAGCGGTTTTGATGCCAGGCGGAACCGTTTCAGTCGCGCCACGCTTTTGCTATTTTGTTAATCTGCGCAGCCGTTTCGGAGGGATGATCCGTGAGCGGAATTGTGCGCGCCGCGCTTTCAGGTGCATTGATGCTTTCGGCAACGACGTTGGAGCTGGCGTCGATGAATGCGTCAGCTCTGCCGCAATCGTTGAACGATTGGAAATGCACCGGTAATGCCGACATCCCGTGGGACGAGCAGATCGTCGGATGTAGCAACGCGATCAAGTCAGGAAGATATACCGGAAAGGATCTTGCAGCGGCCTTCAACGACCGCGGCGCGGCCTACCGAGTCACCGGCGACTTTGACCACGCGATCCAAGACTATAATCAAGCAATTAAACTCAACCCGAATGACGCCACCGCCTTCTACTATCGCGGCATTGCAAATGGCATGCGGGGCCAGTCCGACCGCGCCATTCAAGACTTCAGCCAGGCGATCAAGATCAATCCGAATCACGTCGGCGCCTTGTACAGTCGCGGCCTCACATATAGCAACAAAGGCCTATGGGACCGCGCCATCCAAGACTACGACGAGGCAATCAAACTCAGTCCGAACTACGTTAGAGCGATCAGCAATCGCGGCAACGCCTACCTCGCTAAGCGCCAATACGATCGCGCCATCCAAGACTACGACCAGGCGATCAAGCTTGATCTGAACGAGGCCATTCCCCTCAATAATCGTGGCAATGCTTACTACCAAATCGGCCAAGTTGACCGCGCCATTCAAGACTTCGACTTGGCGATCACGCTTAATCCAAACTATCCTGATGCCCTCAACAATCGCGGCCTCGCCTACATAAGCAAAGGCCAATACGATCGGGCTATTCAAGACTTCGACCAGGTGCTCAAGCTCGATCCGAAAGACGCCGACGCCATCAGAAATCGCGCTATGGCCATCGCAAGGAAAAATAACTGATAGCGGCTGTCAGATCGGCTGGCCGAGAACCATGGACGTGTAGCTGGTTTTGTTGTCAAAATCCTGAGGGGACAAAAGCCTGGCGATTTGCCTATTGAGCTACCAATAAGACTTGAACTGGTCGCCAATCTCAAGATCGCCAAGACAATTGAACTGTTGGTGTCCGAGTCTTGGTACTGGCAGACCAGGTAATCGCGTGAGGTCGGCGATGTCGCTTATTGGCACAAAGCGGACATGCTGATGGCACAAGCGGATGTCTGCTTTTAGAGGCAAAGCGGACATCCGACATTCGGCCAACTCGTGAGTCAATCTATATGACCTTGCGGAGGTCTGGCGAAAGATCGGTAGACACCGCCACGGCACTGCACGCAGTGGGTGATTCCCTCGCCAAAGCGAGTGCCACTGCGCCGACGAGCAGGTAGCAGATGGCGCTGAGCCAGATGCTGGTGCTGATGGAAAAGGCGATATTGACGGCGACCGCGATGCTCGCCGCGAGCACACCGGCCGCGCCATTGATTGACCAGAACCAGGGCGTCGGCCGCGTGTCGAGCGCATTAACAAGCGCCATGCCGGTGGGAAAGCCGAATCCCATGAGTAGTCCGAGCGGGGCAACCATCAGGACTGCTACTGCGGCGCGGATCACGATCGGGCTCGCTTCGAAGATGCCGACGAAAGGTGGCAGCCAGAATGGCAGTGCCCCGAGATAAAACGTGAGCGCTCCGCTCCACAACATGAGGCGGCGAGGACTGCTGAGCGGTAGACGGTCGCTGATCAGGCTGCCAACGCCGGTCGAGAGAATGACGGCGAACAGGCCGACCGCGAGTCCGTACACGGGGTGCCCGAGAAATATCGAGAGCCGCTGGATTACGCCGATCTCGACGAACATGAATCCAAAACCGATGAGCAAAAAATAGATCGTGCCCGCACCGATCAGCCGGCGCGACACCCGCCTAACCGACGGCAGCGCCGGCAGCGCGATAGTGAGCACTACCAGCACGAACGACAACGCAATGATTATGAGCAGCACGATCGTCGCTCCGAGGTTACCTTTGATGACGCCCGAATCTGCCTGAATCGCGCGCAGCATCGATGCCGGATCGGTGATGCGGAGCTGATTGAAGAAGAATGGGCGGTCATCCGTCGGCGGCGAAACGTCGAGGTGGAATTTGGCCGACAGCGCCTGCAACGCAGCAACATCGGGGGCCGCCATGATCTGCTGCAACACCTCCGATGATTCCGGTGCGTCTGGACTAACAAGGATCGAGAAGCCCATTTGCGCGGTGATGTCGTGCAGCCGCGCCAAGTCGTTGCGTGAGAACGGTGCGCGGCTCACGATCAGGGTCGACAGATTGTCAAACGCTGCCAGCACAAGATGGTGCCGCGGGTCCGGCACGCCGACATCGAGGAGTGTGGCCTTGGCGAGGCTCAACAACCGCCCGGTTTCGTCCACATCTTTCGGCGAGCACCAGCGCGAAACTGTAAACACGCCCGTCGGCGCAAGGCTACCGAGGAATTTGCGCCAACCTTCCACGGTGTAAAGTCCGTTCTCCGATAGCGAGAACGCCCCCGCGCCAGTGGCCGCCCAGGTGTCGACCATGCTCATTTGCAGGAGGTCAAAACCGCGATTGCGTCCAGCGCTGGCGAACCAGCTGCGCGCCTCGTCGACTTCGAACTTTACCCCGGGCAGGTCCGCCAGATGATTGAAGTCACGGAACCGGCGTGTGAGCAGATCGATGAAGATCGAATTAAGCTCGACGCCGGTCACGTCGCGAAAACCAAACACATAGGCTGCCAGCAGGTCGCGCCCGCCACCAACACCGATCACCGCGGAGCGTCCATGGTTGCGGATGTAGTAAGCGAGATTGGTGATGTCGTTCTTTAAGAAAGCGACCTCGCCGATTTGCCCGTTGAAGCGGTACATGGCGGTGCCAGCATCGCCGTCGATGTTCATGTAGCGCTGGTCGATCCTCTCGTACTGCGTTTTTGACGAACCACCCCACATCATCGGATAATTTCGTGAAGTCTTTTCCGCCACGATGCGCGAATAGGAGTTCCATCCAACGTAGTCGAAATTGCCGACGTCCTCGATCTGGCCTTTGGCCACCGTGAGGTGCAGACCGTTCGGTTGAAGTGCCGTGTTGCCGAGCGCAACGAGCGCGAACACCATGGCGAGCAGCCCGGGACGTTGCAGGATGCCAAACCAGAGCGGCAAAGTGTTTTTGGCATAATCGCGGCCAGCGAGCGCGAAGGCGTATGAGCCTACAGCACCGATCGCGCCGATCATCAGCATGGTGGACACACCGTCGAGCGTGCTCATCAGTACGAGCGCCCCGAGGCAGCCAAATGCGGCGCCCGCAAGATCGGCGCCATAAACGAGTCCCACCGGCCAGGGACTACGCGTCAGCGCCAGCGAGATCGCCATCCCGGCGAACAGATAGGGCGGAACAAGCGCGGCAATCACCTTGCTCCACAACAGCACCGCCAGCAAAAAACCCCTCGCCGGGTCGATCACCACGGTCGAGATCAGCATCGTCGTCGACAATACGACAACGACGGCAAACGCCGCCGTGATCCAGACCATATTGGCGAACAACCGTTCGGGCGCAAAAACCCTTGGATTGAAATAGACGATCAGCGAGCCGGCGGTCATGCCGAACATCGCCATGCTGATCGCGAAAAATGCCAGATGATAGAAGCTGATGACCGACAGAATGCGAGTCTGCACGATCTGCAGCATCAGAACGCACATGCAGACCAGGAAAAGACCCGCAAGGAATTGCACCTTTTTGCCCATCAGCGGTGGTCTCCCAGAATCGAGCTTTAAGTGCGCTCTGCCTTCGCCTTTTTAGGATTTACTTGCGATTGAGCCGGCTATCCGCCCGCGCCCCAACCCAAGCGATGCCGATTATAAAAGCGCTAAGGACCACAGTGGCGATCAATGTCTCGCCGATCCCGTAACCTTGCCATAGACCAAATAGGGCAGTGCCCACGGCAACTATGCCGAAAAGCTGTAAAGACCCTTTGAGTGAGCCTGTTCGCATGAGCCTTTCTAATTTTCTGCACTTCTGAATGCAGCGCACAACATCATTTTGTAGAAAATTGGCGGCGTCCTAATGTCCGGTTTTGGCACTTACCGGACATGCTCCCCGAGCTCGCGCACTGTGGCCTATGCACAAAATCATACGACCAATTCGTCGAGAGCTATTCCAATCCGGGTAACGAGCCGGATACAACTGAGCGCAATGCCCGCATCTCGCGATTTGCGATGCGTTTTTCGTCAACCTGCTGGTACGACGCCACAGCCTCGCTGTAAAGTTTGATTTTGCTGATCTTGTATTGACCAGGTGCTCAGACAGCAAATCGGTTACCAATCGGCGTGCGCCAGGCAATGCATGTCCGGCGCAAGGTGCCGCTAGGCGCTTACGGGGGGAAAGAATAAGATGGCGAATTCTTATGCAGCAGTTTCGGCCCTGATTTTTGCTCTAGTGGCGGTCGCGCACGTCCTGAGGCTAGTTAACCGGTGGACACTGCAGATTGGGTCATACAACGTGTCGATGAATCTATCGTGGGCTGCCCTTGTCGTTTCTGCTCTGATCGCAATTTGGGGCTTCATGCAATTAGGCTGATGCCGTAGCGGCGCACTCTGGGCGGAGGGGACAGGAGAGGCCACTGGATGTTTAGATTTAATTTCATTTTGTCAGCAGCCATAGGTTTTGTGACTGCATTAATGCTGACTACTTGCGCCTCGCCTTCGCGAGTAGTGTGGGAGTACTACGATCAATGCGGTCGGGAAAACCCATCATTCCTTGTAATGGCGGAATGCGGGAGACAGAAGCGGCTGGCGGAGTGTGTCCCCAACAATGCTTGTTCGCCTGAAGGTAATATGTTCATGGAGTACATGGACACGCTAGTACTCTCAGTTAAAAAGAAGGAACTGACTGAAGCCGAAGCGATGCGGCGTTACACGGCATATAAAAACGGTGGTACACCGTCGCGCCCGTAAGGCGCGATGCGGAATTGAATTGGTTGCCGGATTTGATCCCCACTTTGCCAAAAGCTCGGCCGAGTTCGTGCTGCCTCGATGTGCGACAGACCACAAGCTCGACATTCAATGTGCTGTAGCGCCTAAAAAGGTCGCCGTCGGCGAGGCTCTACGGATCGATCATTGGCGGGCGCCGCTCTGACGCTATAAACGACCACGCCACCGATAATTAGAACGACCAAGGCCCAACCTAGCATTATGTCCATGGGACGCCTTACCCAACTGTCCCCGCAGACCCACTGTTAGTTGGTAGTTCTGCATTGCAATCTTTTTGTGACCTCAAACCGACGGCGTCATGTTGATCGGAACAAATAACGGCCAACGAATGGCCCACTGGCATTGCTCCGGCAGCTTGGCGATATTCGCCGTGATCCTTCGCGGCCTCATCGCGTCAGCAATTTCGCCGCCGATCGCCGGCCGTTCAAATAGCAAAGCCGTCGGCGGCCTCTCGGTGCCAACGGCTTTGCCCTGACCCCTAATGCCATCTTCCGGGAAGGCATTCGTTGGGGCTGTCGAACTGGCAATGGGAGGGAGATCCCAACCTTGCGTCCCCCCATGCGTCGTCGTGAGGGCCGAAAGCTCCGGTCCGACGATAAAACGTTAGGCTCTGCGCAATCGGCCTCAAGCGGCTTTTTCGCGGCAGCGGAACTGACGGCAGTGCTACGGCCGAAGCACGCTTCCCAGTGTCAGCGCCCCGGAATTGGAGCTACCAGCGGGAAGCACAGTGCGGATACTGAGCCGTTGAGGTTATAACACGACACGCACTTACAGCCGGCTCCGCCGGCATTGCACCGCGCGATAGTGTGGTGGTTCAGCACGATCCTCGCACCGGGGTGGACATTCAGTCCTACTGCACAAGCCAATGATGGCAACGCTTGTGCTTGTGATGTCGAGTAACCAAGACCCATTGCCAGACCGACGACTGCAAGGAACATAAACATTCGACGCATGGATTTTCCCCTCCATTCTTAAGTCCGGAACCGTTAAGCGAACATCGTGGGCTCAACACCCAAATCCGTCAACGCGTCCCGTTTGGGAAGGATCAAAATCTCCACAAGCGTTGCCTATAAACCACATCAGCGCTTCGGATCGGACCACGGCGGCAGGAAGCGGCGAGGCGTCATTCATGCGCTTAAAGGAAGCCCCCTGTGATAGCTGTCACAGACCCTTATCGGCGGAGAGCATAGCTTTTGAGGACATTTTGTAGTGCGCCGCTTTTCATGCCAGGGGGAACGTCACGGTGGCTACCACAACATTCATTCTATTCATGCTTGCGGTGGCTCTTGTTGTTGTCGGTGTTGTTTCGAGCGAGCTGGGACACACTGAGAAATTGACCGAGCTGCTCGTCGGGTCGGACCACGGCGGGAAGCGGCTATGAAGCGGTTAGAACAGCAGGGCGAAAGGCCCACCTGCGCAGCAGCCCTGGGGATCGAGATCCGAGGGGACCGGCACTCGAAGGCGACCGCTGCCGGTTAAGGTGATGTTATTTGCCCAGTGCTTGGTGGCCACAAAAGAGTGTGGCTGGAGGGCAACTTATGTGGCCAAGAGGCAACGCTTCCGAAGATTAGGTATTCTGCCAGACAGAATACCTTGACGCCAAGCTCTCCTTCAGTAATGTAGATGTAGAAGATATGTGTGGTTTCGATCACACGTGTGGCTAGAACAGCACGGAGACGCGAGATGACTTATTTATCGCATGTGGTGAACCAGCACCCGATGCTTCGCGTCTCAGGCCAGATCGTGCTCGCGTTTTGTTGCGCGACGCCACTGGTGTTGTTGTTGTGTTTTCTAGTCTGATCGCACGCGTCGTATCGGCCGCTCAATTTAGTACGAGAAAAGCGTCACCACGACAGTTAGGGTGACCATTACCGCCACCGTCCCAAACAAAGCTATGGGTCGAATAACGCTTGGGTGCATGAGCCCGTCCCCCGACTTGCTCTAATGTGTGTGTAGCTTACCACCCCAATCGTAAATGACGAGCCCCAAATAGCGATTAGCGGGGCCTTGGGTTCCACATAGCGACTTCACTCGCCTAACAAGCGACGCCGATGTTCTTAAGTTCATGGCTTTGCGCAAATCAGAACCATCTGAATTGCACCGCCAGGAGGCGTACAGGCCGCAGACCGGTTGTTGCCCAACAGCTCCATGGCGGCCCCGATCCCTTTGCCGATTCCACCTACCTCGCAGGCGAACCACCGAAGCAGCACGCCTGACCTAGCCTATGACGTATCCTCGCCGCGACTTCCGCTTAAGGGTCGTCAGCGGACGTTGACGCACACCCGTCTGATGTCCGCCTTGTACCAGAAGCGGACATTCGTTGGCGCCAGGCGCGCGCCGTCGCCTACTGCGCCACCAATGCGACACAGATCCATAAGAAGTAGAGTGGCTGATGCGCGCTGCCGCTTGCCTGCTCACCGTTTTCGTCTTCGCTGCCGCGGGTTCTGCGGTCGCGCAAGAAAAGCACTTGATTGACCCAACGCCACCCGGCTCGCTCAATCCCGAGCCTCTGCCGCCGCTGCAAAATCCGGATGCGCCGTCGACGCCGGCCAAGGAACTGTTCGCTCGTAAATCGACTCCGTTTCTCGGGCCGCCACGCTCGATCGGCAGCTATTTCGACGGCTGCCTCGCCGGCGCTGTGCCGCTGCCGATCACTGGACCTACCTGGCAAGTCATGCGGCTGTCGCGCAACCGCAACTGGGGCAATCCGCAACTAGTTCGCTTCATCGAACGATTTGCCGAGAACGCAAAAAAAGTCGGTTGGAACGGTCTTCTGGTCGGCGACATGTCGCAGCCGCGCGGCGGGCCGATGCTCTCCGAGCACAGAAGTCATCAAACCGGCCTCGACGTCGATATTTGGTTTACGCCGATGCCAGACCACGTGCAAAGTCGAGAGGAGCGCGAGTTCAGCTCGGCCACCGATGTGGTCGCGCCCGATCAGCTCGACGTCGATTCGGAAGTGTGGACCCATACGCACGCCGAACTCATCCGCACCGCTGCGCAGGATCCGGCAGTCATCCGCATCTTAGTCAACGCCGCGATCAAGAAAACACTGTGCCGCGAGGCCGGCGCTAATCGCGTCTGGCTTTTCAAGGTACGTCCTTGGTATGGTCACGCCGAGCATTTTCATGTCCAAATCGCGTGTCCGGCGGGCAGTGCGGAATGCAAGCCGCAGCCCGCGCCGCGCCCAAGCGACGGCTGCGGTCACGAGCTCGACTTTTGGTTCAAGGAATCGACGCTGCATCCGCCGCCGTCCGAACCGAAACCGCCGCTGACGCTGGCCGGTTTGCCCACCGCATGCAAGCGGATCGTTAAAGCGCCGTGACCGTCGGAGGCCAGAAGTAATGTCCGCTTTACTCCGAAAGCGGACGTATGATCACCCATCAAGCGAGACGTCTGTGATCCAAATCACCGATGTTGAAATTGTGTGGTTAACACGGCATACAGCGATAACAAATCGTAAACACATCGACCGAAATTCTAACGACGTTCGGTGCGAATGAAGCGCAGGTGAGCGACGATTTCATGCTCCGCCGGATGGTTGACGCCGTCGATCACCGGCAGGTCGGCAAAATCTCAACTAGTACGGGTCAACGTCGCGCGCCCAAGAAAAATCCTGAAGTCCGGATATGCCTGCTCGATGAAAAAATTAGCGGTCAGCGTACTTGCGACACCCGCCTTGGAGGCCTCGACATTATGTGCGTCGGGGCCTTCTTTTTCTTGGACGAGTAGCGGCGCGGGCGCTAAGCTCCGCCTGCTCGGACTGGCCGTCTCTCCTTCTCGCGTAGCGTAACGAAAGCGTGGGCTCGGAAGGTGAAGGAGCCGCAACACCAGCATCCACCTTCACTGCCGGTTCGATGCCCAAACGTCTGTCGTCCAAGAAAACGGCACGTATGGGGGACGAAGGCAAAGCCGCTGGCGCGTATCGCTGGCGGCTTTGCTGTGTGAACTCAGTCTTTTTGTGCTCGCGTCACATCGCGCAATATCGAATTGCCATCAGCTACGCGTGCGTCTGACACCAAAGCCCGGGAGGCTCGTCCCCCATACGGCCAAAAGACACAAACTTCGGCCTCGGCCTCCTAGGTGTCGGGGCCTTTCTTTTTTGTCCGGCACATACCCCGCTCCCTAGGCGCAGCCCTGTGGAAAAGCTCAAAACATTCCGCGAACTGGGGACTGCCTACTCCTTTTGCGCCTTTTTGTTTGAAGTCGTGAAGTTTCAGCGCTGTGCATGCGAACGCAAGAGAAACCAATGGGTGTCCACCGCGCAAAAGAATCCCCCAGTGGATAAACCCGCGCA
>Ga0209465_10000634_pt1 | contig 16186 bp, 16 predicted proteins | sample PanSoiPlot1MoBio_FD_188321 | JGI IMG/M metagenome (GOLD analysis project Ga0209465, IMG submission 188321) | Tropical forest soil microbial communities from Panama analyzed to predict greenhouse gas emissions - Panama Soil Plot 1 MoBio (SPAdes)... | ecosystem: Environmental > Terrestrial > Soil...
CCTCGCCGCCCACCTGGGCGGTCGAGTCGCGCGAGGCTGCAGCCGCCATCGTGGCGCAGGAGGCTTTTAATGGTCCCCTCGTTCTCAAGCCGCTGTTCGGCTCGCAAGGACGAGGCTTGCGGCTGATCCGCGTGCCGGACGACCTGCCGGAGCCGCCCGCCGTCAATGGCGTCTATTATTTACAGCGCTTCGTTGGCGTCGAGCACGACGGCTTTCGCGACTTCCGCCTGCTGGTGTCGCGCGGCCGCGTCGTTGCTGCCATGGCGCGGCACTCACCTGGTTGGATTACCAACGTCAAGCGCGGGGCGCGCCCCGTCACGGCGGTCGCCAGCGAGGAAATGCGCGAGCTGGCGCTGCGCGCGGCCACCGCCGTCGGCGCTGCATTCGCCGGCGTTGACGTTCTCTATGATCTCGACGGTCGACCGACCGTGCTTGAGGTCAACAGTATGCCGGCATGGTCCGGCCTGCAAAAAGTGACGCCGTTCGATATTGCCGCGGCACTCGCCGACGACATCGTTGCCGCCCTGGCGGAACGCCTGAGGCAAGGAGTGGGAGGGTGATATCTCGGTCTGTCATCGCCGGGGCTTTCATCACCGCCTGTCGCGACGAACTCGAAGCGCCGAAACCGGGCAACGTTCATGTTTATGCGTCCGGCCACCGGATGACGGCGGCGCAATTTGTCGATAGCGCAGCAGCCGCAGCCGGTCCGCTATGTGCGCCCGCCACCCGCGTTGGCGCCCGCATTCGGGGGGCGGTTGAGGCGACTCTTCGCGCCGTCGGTGCCAACACCAATCTCGGCATCGTGCTCCTTTGTGCTCCCTTGGCGGCTGCGGCCGAGCGGGAAGCGCTTGAGCTGCGCGATGCGCTCGTTGGCGTGCTTGATGACCTCGCTGTCTGCGACGCTGCCGACGCCTTCGCCGCAATTGTGCAGGCGTCTCCCGCCGGCCTCGGGCGCGCGGAAAGGCACGACGTTTTCGCGCCGGCGCAGGTGACCCTGAAACAGGCGATGGCCGCAGCCGCGGATCGTGACTGCATCGCCCGGCAATATGTCACCGGATTCGCCGACGTGTTCGACCTCGGCACGAGGCTTCACGCCGCCGCCGCGACGCGCTGGTGCGAGCCAAAGTTTGCGACGCTTGCGGCCTATCTGGGCTTTCTGTCGCGGTTTCCCGACAGCCATATCATGCGCAAACATGGCGCCGATGCTGCTGCTGCGGTGCGCCTGACAGCGATGAAGTTTGATGCCTTGCTGTGGTCGGCACAAAGACCGGCCGATCTCCTAGACGAACTCCTGGCGTGGGACGCCGCCCTTAAGGCGCGCGGCGTAAATCCGGGCACCACCGCCGATCTTACGGTGGCAACTCTGTTCATCCGCCGCCTGCAATCCGTCTTGCCGTCCGGTCGCAACAGTGGTTGACTTGATCCCAGCGGGACCAGTTTCCGCCGCTATCTGGCTAACCGGTCCGGCGGTTTCTGCCGGGCGCTGACAACAAGGATAGACGAGGTACACCCGCCGGAATTTCCCGGCGCGGTGATGTAATGTCATAAAATTCCTCGCAAGGGAGATGGCCATGGCAGTAATCAACGGGCTCTGCGTCGGTGAATCACTGGTGGGCGAGGGCAACGAAGTCGCCCACATCGATCTCATCATGGGTCCGCGCGGCAGCGCAGCCGAGTCGGCGTTCGCGCACGCCCTCACTAACAACAAGGACGGCTTCACCTCGCTGTTGGCGGTGGTGGCGCCAAATCTGCTGTGCAAACCCGCAACCGTCCTGTTCAACAAGGTGACGATCAAGGGCGCCAAGCAGGCTGTACAGATGTTCGGGCCGGCTCAACACGCTGTCGCGAAGGCGGTCGCGGATAGCGTTGCGGAGGGCGTCATTCCCGAGTCCGAGGCCGACAATCTCTTCATCTGCGTCGGCGTGTTCATCCATTGGGAAGCGGCCGACGACAAGAAGATCCAGGATTTCAACTATCAGGCGACCAAGGAGGCCATCGCCCGCGCCGTCAAGGGCGAGCCGAAGGCTTCAGAAGTTGTGGCGAAACGCAACGAAGTGAAGCATCCGTTCGCAGCCTAGTGCGCGTTCCCGTCGCACCGAAGCGTCTGGGGTGGGCGAGGCGAAGCGGGCCCATGGCCCCTTCCTGCCCCGCCCGCAAGCGGGCTGGGCAGGGAGCGGGTGGGTGCAGCGTGGAAGAGCGCGCCTTTGCCCACTCTGCCGGTGAATCCTGGATCGAAACCCGCTCTGGCCGTTAACATTCCGGCGTTCTGATTCACGGCGCTCAACACGCCGCGATATCGCTGCTGCTCACGCCGCCCTCATGAAGGCTGGTGGCGACAAGGGCGCCGGACATTCCCGCGCGCTTGAGAGCCACGAGGTCGCAACTGTCGCGCACGCCGCCCGCCGCGTAGATTTGGCGGCCCGCGGCGACATTGCGGATGGCAGCGAGTCGATCGAGATCAGGGCCGGCGCCGCTGCCGACTCGCCCTAGAGTCATGACAATCAACCTGCTTGGCCAGCACGCCACGTCATCCAGGAGCGCCAGAGGCCCTTGAAACGCCCGATCGCGAAAATCAAGCGATAGGACGACGCGGTCATGGTCGAAGAGACGCTGCATTATAGCTGCTTCTCGTTGACTTTCGCTGCCAACAACCAGGTGACCGAGCCCCGCATCGAGCCAGCGCTGGGCCGTGGACAGATCGGCGACGCCGTTGTCGACCCAGAAGTCAGCGGTGGGAAACTCCGTCCTGAGGTGACGCAGCGCCGCCGCGTTGTCTCCGGTCCCCATGATGGCATCGAGGTCGGCGACATAGAACGTTGTGAATGGATAAACCGAGTATAAGCCCCGCATCAGGTCGATGGGATCGCTGGTAGGAGATAGCGGCGATTCCAGCGGCCGATACTGATCGCGTCGACCCATGCGGGCGCGCACGACAATTCCGCCTCGCAGATCGAGAACGGGAATGATATCCATCGGGCCCCCATTGCAAGCTGTTTCAGCATATTCAGATGGTGCACAAGATAACATGAGCATTGTCATCGGATGGGACATCGGCGGGGTGCATCTCAAAGCGGCGCGCGCCGAATACGGCCGTATCGTCAAGGCCGTCCAACTGGCGGCCCCGCTGCGCGGCGGGGTTGAACGCCTCGCCGAGGCGTTCACCCAAGCCAAGGCCGAACTGGGCGCGGCGCAGCACCACCTCGTCACCATGACGGGTGAACTCGCCGACACGTTCTCCTCGCGCCCTGAAGGGGTCGAGTGTCTCGCCATGCTGGCCGCGCGCAATCTTAATGGGGCACCGGTATCGATTTATGCGGGACCGGCCGGATACATTCGCCCGGAGCACGCGCGTCAGCACGCGGGCCTGGTGGCGTCGGCCAATTGGCACGCCTGCGCATCTTTCATCGCCTTGCGTCGCCGCAATGCGATCTTCGTTGATATGGGCTCGACCACGACTGACGTCGTTCCGATCATCGACGGCAAGGTGGCGGCACGGGGCTACACCGATGGACAACGGCTAGCTGCCGGCGAGCTTGTGTATACCGGCCTGGTGCGCAGCTTCATTATGGCGTGCGCCGACCGCGCGCCGTTCAAAGGCTCGTGGACGCCGTTGATCAACGAGAATTTCGCCAACATGGCCGATGTTCACCGCATTCTCGGGCGTTTGCCGACGGATGCCGACATGATGGTAACTGCCGACGGCCGCGAGAAGACGCACGAAGCCTCGCGGGCGCGGCTCGCCCGCATGGTCGGCGCCGACGATGCCGACGCCGACGATCAGGCTTGGACGGCCTTGGCACAGTGGTTCGCCGAAACGCAGATGCGGACGGTCACGGACGCCGTCATGCTGGTCAATTCGCAATACGCGCTGCCGGCCGACGTGCCGATCGTCGCCGCCGGCATCGGGGCGCATGTCGCCAAGGAGATTGCGCGGCGCATGGGCCGAGGGTTTGTCGCGTTCGATGCGCTGCTGGATGCGGCGCCGCAGGCCCGCGCCGCCGCATCGCAATGCGCCCCCGCGGCGGCGCTCGCATTACTGAACGCGTGAGCTATCGTGAGTGATGTGCTGATTGCCGCGACCGGCGGCCCGGTGCACCGACCGGATCATCACCATTTATTGTCAATCCGCGGACGAAGTTGACGCTGCTCGTCTTATTCCAAGGGCCAGAATCCGATGCAGCAGGTCCGGGTAGGAGAGGCCGTCGTGCCGAGCCGCCGTCGCAAATTCTTGGCTCTCCGCGATCTCAGGATTGGGATTCGCTTCGAGGAAATAGAGAATACCTTCAGCCGAGAGGCGAAAATCGATGCGCGCATAGCCATCGAGCTCCAGCGTCCTGTAGATCCGCTTCGCCGTTCGCTGAATGCGGGCGTATAGTTCCGGCGCGAGGTCCTTGGCAGGCCCGTGCAGGATGCCCCGGCGCTCCTGGTAATCAGGATCATGCTTGACCTTCTCGGTAGCGATGCGCCACGCACCTTCAGCCATGTTGCCGAATTGCAGTTCCCAAACCGGCAGCACCCGCAGCCGGTCGTTGCCGAGCACGCCGACATAGAGCTCACGCCCCTCGATATATTGCTCGGCAATGGCCGCCGTACCTATTCGTTCGTGAATAAAGGCGACGCGCTCTGCGAGCTTCTCGTCGGTGTCGACGACGGATGCCTGGGCGATGCCGAGGGATGAGTCCTCGCTCACGCTCTTGATGATCAGCGGCAGGGCCAGATGCGATGGTCGCCGGACCTTGCGGCGCATCGGAAAGACCGCGAAGGCCGGCACTGGAATCCGATGGTAATGCACCAGCGTCTTGGAAAGGTCCTTGCCGCGGGCCAACACTAGCCCGCGCGGCTTGCAGCCGGTATACGGAACGCGCATCAGCTCGAGATAGCTCGCAACATTCTGGTCGTAGATGACCTCGCCGTGAAACTGCTCGAGAAGAATGAACACCACGTTCGGCTTCCAACCCTCGATCTCGTCGCGGATCCGCTTGAGCTCATCGTGAACGCCGAGCGGCCGGACCTCGTGCCCAGCGGTCCGCAGAGTGGTTACAACATCGTACTCGGTCTTCCATTTATTGATTTCCTGCTCGCTGTATCCCTCAATTGAATCCGGGGGTATCAGGTCCGGGTCCATGAGCACCAAGACGCGAAGCCGTTTCATAGCGCGATCCACCTACGCCGCGATGGGCCGAAGAGCGCATGCATCGTTTTGGCGGTCAAAAGCACTGCGAACTCGATAATCAGCTCACGCTCGGGACCAACCGCGCGCAGATTGAGCTCGCGACACCGGGCCACGATGTCGTCGAGCACGGCATCGAGTGTGAGCTGGTACTCACCCGTCCACTTTGCCACAAGTCGTCTAATTCTTGCGCGATTGCACCTGATAAACATCGAGGCCGACTGCGACCGGTGATGCTTCGGATCGTCGGAGAACAACCGCAGCAGATCGCGGTCGTAGGTTGTGGGCGCATCGAGGACATAGAGTGCCTGCTTTTTTCTGTAGTGCTCACCAAGCGTCTCCGTGAGGCGGTTGAGGGGGTCGACCTGCTCCCGACCGGTTAGCAGCGGCCGCTGGCCGGCGATTTCCGTCATCAACTCGTCGACATATTCAAGCTTCTTCAGCGCAGGCCATCCGGCGTAACGCGATCGCCAGTTCGAGCGGGGCCGGAGCCACACCGCAAACGTTTCGGCGAAATCTTCGTCCGGATGGCTCTGCGCGTACCAGAGCCGCAGATGTTGGACGAAATGCCTGCTGGCCGGGTTCGCCCGATAGTAGCGCGGATAGCGTTGCGAGGACCGGCCGAACAGCTGCTGCCATCGACGACGACGCTGGAGCTGATAGGAGTGCTGCAGCACATGGCCGGCTTCATGACGAAGAATGTTCATGCATTCCGACCAAGTGCCGCCCTCAACGTCGATGATCATTTTCCTCTCGAGCTGCATCAGGCGCCGGTGGGTCAGATAGAAAGGGATGGCGATGCCTGGCGTATTTTCAGGGCTGAACCACTCGCTCGAGATCCAGGCATGGGGCCGGGCCTGAATGCCGCGCTCTTCGAGTTCTCCATGGAGACTGCCGAGGCAGTCCTCAAGCCAGGTGCCATCGACCGTGACCTTAAGATCCTTTAAACGGAGCCCGAGCAATTGCTCGTCGGGGAGTGCGGCCCAAGCAAAGTTCCGACGCTGCATGGTGTTTAGAACCTAAGGGAAATTCGGCAGTTCGATGGTGTCACCGGAGGTCGCCGGCGACAACCGCTGCGCCCGTGTCGCTAGAGGATTGGCCTGGCCACAACCAGCACCCCACTCGCCACCAGGTCAGTTTCGGCGCATTTCAGTCGAAAACAGCTCTTCGGTTCAACTTCAATAATCGGAAAAGCCATATTTTTTCAAGCTCTTGGTAGAGCACGAGGATGGGCGTGCACGTTGCGCCCCCTTCGCAATCGCTGGACCTGCAAAATTCCGCGTCCGCCTCGAAGCTCCGGTGGCATTCGGCGAAAGGAATGAGCGCCGGAGCCAGGCCAACCGCGCTCGGCACGTCATTGTTATCGGGCGTTGGTACGCGCTCAGCCTAGCCAATTTGCCGGAGGCCCAACGCACGCGGGGCCGAGCTCGCCCGGCAGACGGCTGCGTTGGGTCAAGAGCTTTCTCGTTCACACGCACTTCGTCGCCGAACATGTCGTGCCACGGTGCGGGCATGGGCCATTGCCCCACCGCAATCTGCTGTCCTATCTATCGCTCGTGCGGGTGCCGCCGTTGCGAAATTGTGGGCGGAAGCGATGCATGCCTATTGAGGCGGCTGTCCACAACTAAAATCGATTTATTGGAAGACAGTTCCAGAAAATAAATCGATTAGCCGGACGAGAGAGCACGCAAGCGATTTTCCGGATTGCCAGGAGCCAGGCACGCCGGGCGAGATCGCCTGCTCAAGCGCTGTGCCTCGCAGCCGAAGCCGCACTCGCGCATCCCTGAGCCAGCTCCCGAAAGCAAGACTCGATCGGCTCCGCAACCAAGGGCCTCCCGCGCGAGAAACTTTGAAGCCTTGGAGCGTGTACTTGAGCGCACTCCCTCGCGCTCAACTCAATCCGAGAAAACGCTCCACGGCCGCGACCGTGCGCGCCGGGTCCTCTTCTTCCGGCGCGTGGCCGAGATCATCAAAGATTGCCAGCACGCTGCCGGCTATATCGCGGTGGAAGCGCTCGGCGTCGTCAGGTGGAATCAGGCGGTCGCGCGCACCCCAGATGATCAGGGCGGGCAGCTTCAGCTCAGGAATCCGCCATGCGAGGCTGCCGCCCTGGCGTTGCCGGAATCGATCGACGAGGGCGCGGCGGTTACCTTCACGCTGGTTGATGGCGATGGCGCGATCCACCATCTCAGGGGTCACGCGGCCAGGGTCGCCGAAGACATTGCGCAGGCCCTGCTCGACGAGGCTGCGGGGCAGCGTGTGCATCAGCAGCAGGTTAATCCCCGGCAATTGGGCGAGACGAAATCCGATCGGCACCGATTGCGGATGGCTCGGGTAGCCGCCCGCGTCGACCAGGACGAGCTTTTCCACCCGCGCGGGGTGCGCCAGCGCGGTGCGCCACGCGATGGCGCCGCCGAGGGAGTTGCCCCCGAGCACGCAACGTTCCACGCCGAGCTTGTCGAGGATCGCGATCACCAGGCCCACATCACTGTCGATGGTATAGATTCTGTCGGGCGACGGCCCGGTGAGCCCGAACCCCGCCATATCGAAGCGAATGACGCGACGCTTTCCTTTGAGGGCGTTGGCCCAGCCATCCCAGGCATGGAGGGACGATCCGGTGCCGTGCAGCAGCACAAGCGGGCTTGAGTCCCCGCGCGGTCCCTCGTCGCGCAGGTGGACCCGCATGCCGGCGACGTCCACGAACACAGACGGCGGCGACGCCCAGCGAGCCTGCAGCTCGTCGACCGTGAGCTCCGGAGCCCAGTTTGCCGCGACAAAAGCACCGATCAACAGCATCGGCGCCAGTACACCGCAGAGAATCACGATCAACGCGGTCTTCATGGCACCCTGCCGCGATCGGTCATGGCCGCCCCTGCCCACGAGACCCAGGCCGAGACCGGCTTGCCTCGTTCAGAACGGCCGGGCTCCGTCTCTGCCGACGGCTATGGCGCCCGCCGTGTAGGTGCCGTCCGGCTGCTTGGTCGCCGCCTGGGCCCGGAAGACCGCGCCGACCTTGAGGTCATCCTTGCTGCCGAGCGCGTTGCGCACGAGATGGGTGTTCGCGGTGATGACAATCCGCTTCTCGCCCTGCGGATACTTGACCACGACGCTGGGATCGCCGGCGCCAGTGAGCGTGCTACCCACCGTACCGGCCGGCTGGACGAAGCCGTTGGTCATGGTGCCATTGGGCGCGCCGTACCATCCTTCATAGTAATGGCCGCCGTCGGCCTGCGGCCGGGGGAAGATGCGCAACTCGACCGCCTTCTGGCTACCATCGGCCTGCGCCACCCCGCCGGTGCCGACATAGTCGCCTGGCTTGATGTCCGCGAATGTCGCCTTCAACACCGCGGTGACCGCCACGTTGTCGGTAAGCTTGAGGGTGATCGCAGTGCCGTCGGGTCCCTTCCCGTAGATCGTATTGCCGTCGACCCGCTCGATCGTGCCGCTCACGCGCTGGGTCTGCGGCTGTTGCTGCTGGGCAAGAGCGACCGGAACGGCGAGTGCGGCGGCAATGGCGGTGATAGTCAAAAGGCGTGTCCTCATCATGTTGCTTCCTCCTGCAGGAGATCATTCTTGTTCCAAGTCTCGTTAGCGTCGCCAATGATGCGATCGTACGACGATCGCGCCCAGGAGTGAAAGGCCATCTTTGCAGGTATTCTTGTTTGTGACTCGCGGAACAGGCAAGAATCAGATCGCGTGGGCAGGGCGTCCGCGGCCGCGCCTTATCCGAACGATGGCCCACGGCGCTGTGCCGATGAAAGAAAGGAAAGCGCGGTCGTCACCGTCCCGAGGGCGAAAAGCATCGGCGATGTCGCGCTTGATATGAGCGCATAGATTTCGAGCGGCAGCGTGTTGCGGTTGCCGGCGGTAAGAGCCGTACGGGCGTACTCATCGTATGAGAGGGTGAATGCACCCACCGCGATGCCGAGGATACCTGGCAGCGTCGCGGATGTTCCGAGCGGCATTGGGCGCGATCGATCGGGAACCGTCGTTCCCGGGGGACCGACATTCAGAAACCGCGCAGCCGATGTGCAGGCCGTGACACAAAAAGTCTCATCTATCGTAATCCGACCGCCTCGTTCTGGAACATGCGCCTGGAAACATCATCCTGGTCGCAACTCGCGTCAGCACCTCTGCGTTTGTCTATCGAAGCGGAGTAGAGGCCCCTCATCGGCCAACGCTTCGAAACAAATGGGCTGTCTATTGTTGCGGTTTTTGCAGAAGCTGATCGAGGTCGCGCCCAGCGCATTTGTCTTGATGGCGAGTGCCGGTCTTGGTTTGGCAACGACTAATGTCGCTCCGGCGCGAGCCGATGCGCTGCTTCTGGTTGATGTCGACTCCGGCAAGGTCATGCACGAGCGGAACGCCACCCGTCCATGGCACCCGGCATCCGTTACCAAGTTGATGACCACGTACGTGACCCTCAAGGCGGTCCGGGACCACCGGATCGAGCTCGACAGCCTATTTACGGTCTCAGCCAATGCGGTGGCGCAGAATCCCTACAAGATGGGTTTCAAAGTCGGAACTGAAGTGACCGTCGATAATGCATTGAAGATGCTGCTGGTGCATTCGCCAAATGACATCGCGGTGGTGCTCGCCGAAGGCGTGTCCGGGTCGATCGAGAAGTTCAGCGAGGAAATGAACGCCGAGGCGCGTCATCTCGGCATGACGCAGACGAACTGGGTAAATCCCAACGGCCTGCCGGCCGACGAGCAGATCACTTCGGCGCGCGACCTTGCGATCCTCGCCCGCGCCTTGATTCGTGAGTTTCCCGAATATGACTATTACTGGCATATCGCGTCCATCCGGCTGGGTCGGCGCATCTATCGCAACACGAACAGGCTGATCGACGCCTACGCGGGCGCCGACGGAATGAAGACCGGCTTCATCTGCGCCTCCGGCTTCAATCTGGTGGCCACCGCGACCCGCGGCGGCAAGCGGCTGATCGCCGTCGTGCTGGGCGCAAAGTCGTCGACCAGTCGCGCCGTCAAGGCCGCTGAACTGTTCGAGCACGCCTTTGGGACGGATCCGCTGAGCTCGATGATGCCGTCCCTCACGGTGGATGCGCTGGAGCCGGTCGACGCGGCGCCGCCCGATATGTACGACGATGTTTGTGGGAATAACCGCCGTCACCGCCGGACCAAGGATGCCGAGGAAGGAGGCGAGGCGGGAACCACTTCGGCCCTGGGGATGAAAAATCCTGGCGACCGGCACGTCCTGCCGCGGTCAGGCCTGCTCACTTCCGGTTTGGCTGCCGGTATCCCGCCGGTCGAAGTCTATACAGGGCCCGTGCGCGATGATGCTGCGTCGGAGGCGTCCATCGCGTCGGGCACTCCCGCTCCAAAGAAGAAGCGGCTTGCGACCACCCCCAAGCCGCGCGACGGTCGGCAGCTATCCACAATTCGTCGCCCATCGAGAGCATCCCGGTCATTTGGAGCTTACGATAAATAACCGCGCCTATTTGTTTCCCCTCCCCGCTTGCGGGGTGGGTTGGGGAGGGGCTCTTGCCGCGAGTCATGTGAGTGCCGGGGAAGCCGTCCCCTTCCTCACCCTCCCCGCAAGCGGAGGAGGAAAAGATGGCTGGCGCGGCACGAGTCGAGGTGTTTATTTTGGGGCAAGCCTTTGAATCCGAGGCGGGGCCCACGTGTGATCGACCGATGCGTCGAGCTTTGCGCTCCTGACCGCTTCTTCGGCGCTCATAAGGTAATTGCGGTGGGAGTCAGCGGAGGCACAGCGTTCGCGGATTCGCAAACGGCTCTTTGGGCGAGTGGCGACCAGATGGAAACTGAGGGCCGCGAGGCGATGTGATTTTGGCTTTTGAAGCGTGCCGGACACCGTCCGTGGTGCGCCAGGTTTAGCGTTAATCGAGCGCCGTGGATTCCACGGCGCTCGTCGTCTCTTGTTTATTTCGGTATTCTAGGCACTCGTCAGTGATGACGACTGTTTCCCTCTTCGTTCGCTTTGTCCGAAGCGTGGGATGTGCTGATCTTATCCGCGACGCGTGGTCTGCTTCACGGAAGCGAGCAGGTGGCGCCTCATCGCATGATTTGCGCTGTATCGCAGGCTGTGCGCGGAGGCGTAAAGCCGGTGATGCCGCGGGGCGTAAGCCGCGTAGGCATAACCGGAGTGATGGCGAGGCATGTAGGCCATAGCATACCCGCCGTGGCCATGCAGGTGGTGGCGGGCATGACAGCCGCCGTAGCCATAGCCGCCGCCGTATCCGCCGTATCCGCCGTATCCGCCGAAGCCGTACCCGACCGGGGCGAAGCCGTAGCCGCCGCAGCCACCCCAGCCACCGCCGAAGCCGGCGAGGCCGTAGCCGCCGAGGCCGTAACCACCGCAGCCGCCGTAGCCACCGGCGAAGCCGTAGCCGCCGCAGCCGCCCCAGCCGCCGCCATAGGCGGCGCCGAAGATCGGCGCGTATCCGAAACCTCCGCCATAACCGGCGAAACCATACGGACCGCCCCAACCGAATCCGCAAGCAGAAGCCGAACTGGCCGCCGCAACTGCGAGACCCGCGCCGAGGACTGCTATCGCTGAGTACTTTTTATAGTTCCACATGCTTACTTCTCCTGCGGAAATCGTTCCGCTTTTACGTTGAGTGGTTGGTTAACGTACAAACGCCCGTAATGTTCTTTGTCGGTCACTTGTTTTTTTCGTCGGCTCGCAGCATGCCACGCTGGGCGCAGCGGAACTCGCGCCAGGAAACCGATGTCCGTGCTACAATTCCTGCAGCTTCGTGACGGATGAGAGTGAGACGGTCATGCAGACACGAATGTTGCGCGCAGTTCCAGGCTTGCTTCTCGCGCTGGCGACGCTTTCGCCCGCCATCGCCCAGGAATGGCCGAGCCGCACCATCACGCTGGTGGTGCCGTTTACGCCGGGCGGCGGCGTCGACATTTCGGCGCGGCTGCAGGCGCAGGCGATCGGGGACATCCTGGGGCAGAACGTGATCGTGGAGAATATCGGCGGCGGCGCTGGCATGACGGCGGGCGCGCGTGTCGCCCATGCTGCGCCGGACGGCTACACCTTCATGATCGGCAATAGCGGCACCCACGCCTACAACCAGTCGCTCTACAAGAAACCGCTTTATAATTCGGTGACCGATTTCACTCCGGTCGGCCTCGTTTCCGAATCGCCGCGCATCCTCAACGCCCGCAAGGACCTGCCGGTGAACGGCCTTCGGGAATTCGTCGCCTGGCTCAAGGCCAACGAAAGCACGGCCCAGTTCGGTTCCGCCGGCGTCGGCACCGGCACCCACCTGCCCTGCGTGCTGTTCAACCTGGCGGTCGGCGTCAACATCACCCATGTGCCCTACCGCGGCGCCGGCCCGGTGATTCAGGATCTGATCGGCGGGCGCATCGATTACATGTGCGACACCATCCAGACCGGCGCTCAACTCGCGAAGCAAGGCACCTTGAAGCCTATCGCGGTGCTGTCGCCCCACCGCGTCGCCATCGTTCCGGAGATTCCGACCTCCGGCGAGCAGGGCCTGGCAGGAGTGGAGGCGAGCGTGTGGAACGCATTCTTCCTGCCCAGGGGGACGCCTGACCCCATCGTCCGCAAGCTCAATGCCGCCGTCAACCAGTCGCTGGAAAACCCGGTTCTGCGCAAGCGCCTGGAAGAATTGGGGCTGGAGATTTTTCCCCCTGAACAACGCACGCCGGAATATCTCGCCAAGTTCCTGCCCGAGGATATCGAGCGCTGGGCAAAGCCGATCCGCGCGGCGGGGATCAGCGCGGATTGACAAGATTCGACGACCTGCCGTCGCCTCTTTAGGGGCAGCCGCGTGCTGTTGCTAGCAATGAAGAATGTCTGGGGATTGGCGCGTCGGCAGGCGGAGCAGTTACATTCCCCGGGACGTCGGGAAAAGGCCAGGCCGGCGGGTGAATTATCGTTCAACGCCCTGAGCATGCCTCCGATCCGCGCGCCCTCGACGCGCGCGGGTCACACGCACACCAGGAGCGGCCGTATCCGTAACCGGCACGGTCACAACCAGCGGCGGAAACGGGGCCCAGCCGCAGGGGCCATAACCGCCGCACTCGCCCCAGCCCTGAATCTGATAGTTACCGCCGCAACTGCGATAGCTATAGGCTGGATAGTCGGCAAAGCCTGTGTTCGCATAAGCCCAGCCATAGCTGTAAATCCCCGAGTGCCCCCAGGCGAAGCACGCAGAAGCCGGCGTAGCAGCCGTAACGGCAAGACCGGCAACGGCAATCGCCATTACCGCGTATTTTCTACTGTTCCACATGAACTGAACCCGTGCGGAAATCGCGTCGGACCGAGAGAGTAGTTCAACGTCCAAACCGGCTTTTCGTTCTTCCTGCTTGTTTGTTTTTTTAGCTGGTAGGAACCTCGCACCGTTGCATGGGTAATCGTAACCGAGTCGCCCGCGTGAGACATGCTGGACGTCGGCGGCGAGGAACATGAGGCACGATTCGCGTTGCCGATCGCGTCGTCTGCGATCAACGCCCGCTGCAATCGCTGGTCGGGCTGCCAGCCTGTGCGGCCGGCCGGCGGTTGATGAACACGTTCGCCGATCCGCCGACCACGACGCCGCCACAGCCGGTTCTTCCGCCCGCGATGGCGGCCGGGCGGCCGTTGATGAAGACATCGTGCGAGCCTTCAACAACCGGGGTGCCGCTCGCCGTGCCATCGCCGACGCGCGCCGCCGGCTTGTCTGCGATCACCGCATCGGGACTGCCCGTGATGATGGCGCCCGAGGGCTGGGCGGCAGCCATTCCAAGCCCTCCGCACACGATGAAGATCGCGATCGGCGAGATGCTAAAGCGCATGGTGGACCTCATGGCTCACCTCCTCGTCCGAGTTGCGGCGATCTCAAACCCCCATCGTTGACTGAAAGATCATCGATATCCGTGGCTCCAGAATAAATCCCGTGGAGGCCATGCGCGGCGTCTAATTCCCCTGGATCAACACTATCTCCGGAATGTCTTGACCTCAGAGACGCTGCCGTCTTGATAGGTGATCTCGACCGACACCAATCCGGTGGTGGGCGGGATCGTGATATAGGGCTGCGCCTCGGCCGGAATGGCTATCGGGTCCCTTTGATTACACGGCGGCATCGCGATGGCGCGATCCGGTATCGTGGAGTTGAGTCCGATGCGGACCTGCCGGATCGCGCAGCGATACGACATCAAGTGCGTGTAGTAGAGAAGCAGGCCGTTGTAATCGCGAAAAGAAAGCCAACTCCCTGCGGTCATCTCGAGGATTTTGCGCTGGTCACGCTCAAGCGCTCCGACGGGATCGAAACGGATAGGAAATGGCCCCTGAAGGCTACCATTGGCGTCAACATAACGCACGTAGATGGTTGTGGCCGGCTGATTCGCATCGAGTTGAATTGCTGGATTCGGCATGCGCCTGCGGGTGCGCGGATCAAACGCATCCATGAAGTCGGTCTCACGAAAATTGCCGGCTTCACCGAGACGCCAAGAAATCCCGGTGACCGGCTCTGCGAAAGAGAACGCCACCGACCAGCCGCCATTGTGACGCGTGAACGATGCGATCGGAGCATTGGCGGGCGCGGCCAAGAGCTTGCCGATCTGGGTGCCGCTCCCCGGCGGGAGCATGGCGACTTCGCTTTTCTTCAGCTCGTCGACCCTTCCCCGCGCCTCGGAGGCGTGCGGACTCGTGGGAAACTTTTTCACAAACTCGTCGAACACGGCGGCGACGGTCGAACTCTTAATAGCCTCCCAAAGGATTTCATCCGCGGTCGGCGAGGGCACTGGCGGAGAAATCGCGACACTTTGCGGCGCCGGCTTACCGGAACCCGCCAGATAGACCTCACCAAGCAGCGAGGAATTATCCCAAGGGATTTGCCGGCCTCGAGTTTCGGCGGCAACGTCGGCGCGGACGCGGGTGAGCATCTGACGCACTTCGAGCCCGGGCGTTCGCAGGTGGCGGACCAGCGCCTTTGTGAATGGGCTGTTGGAGCCGGTGCCATCGAGCGCGACCGCGCCGGGCGCAGTCGAAAATGCAATCAGGGTGCCGGTTCCGAGATTGGAATAGCCGGCAAGACCCGACAGCACCGTGATGGATCGCGCGGCTCCAGATCGAGATGCGAGGCTCTGCGCGAAAGGATTGTTGCGGCACGCATCCAGAATGATGATGTTGGTGCGCGACCCGCCGTTGAGGCTTTCCAGGATGTTGTCGAGCCCGATCGCCTCGAAGGCAAGATCGCTCGGGGTCTCCAGTTTGGTGTCGACGGGGAGCAGATAGTTGCGGCCATCGACCTGCAAACCATGGCCGGCGTAGAAAAATAGCGCCACGCGGGCGCCCTCGGACTTGCGCAGGAACTCGCGAATCCGGTGTTCCATGATATCGCGGGGAAGATCGAACCCGTCGGCGACGACAAAGCCGACGTCGCTGAGCGCCAGCGCCATGACGCGCGCGTCGTTTACTGCGTTCGGCACCGTGTTTGCGTTGAAGTATCTGCTGTTGCCGACGACCAGCGCCACCCGATCCTGCGCACGCGCCCCCCACGACGACGCCGCTATCAGGGCAGCGGTGAGCAGGACGACCCGCAAGCCGATCGAACGCTTCATGATGCGATTCCTCGCGAACCAGAACAGCATCGCGCACAACGGTGCGGGCAGCCCAACATCGCCCGCGATAGCCCAACTGACTGTATTTGCTTGATAAACTCCGGCCCGGCTGGCGCCTTTTGTATTGGTCTTTCCTGCCGGGGTCAACCAGGGGCGGCCTTACGTGGCGGGTTTCCCCAACGGCCTCGCGAGTTTACGGCATACCGTCAGCAGGATCAGTGGCGATCCTATGGGTTGCAAGACTGCTTTGGCTGCCGGGGACTATGATTCGCTCAGCGCGAAGCTGCGAGCGAAATTTGGAAGACCGAGAATTGAACTCAGCGCCGCCGTCCGTAAGCGAACGGGGTCAAGCTCACCCTTGCATGCCGCGCCGATAATTCGTTCCGCGATGAGTTTGCGTACCAGTTCGGTCTTGCCTGCGTCGTGGAGCTCCTTGCAGGCAGCCTCGAAGGCT
>Ga0209465_10000636_pt1 | contig 16159 bp, 13 predicted proteins | sample PanSoiPlot1MoBio_FD_188321 | JGI IMG/M metagenome (GOLD analysis project Ga0209465, IMG submission 188321) | Tropical forest soil microbial communities from Panama analyzed to predict greenhouse gas emissions - Panama Soil Plot 1 MoBio (SPAdes)... | ecosystem: Environmental > Terrestrial > Soil...
GCCGTGAGACTTGCCGCGGCTCCGCCCATCGGATCCACGGCGTAATGTCGCGCCGCGCTCCATCCGAGATCAATGTAGTAGCCGTTCGAGAGGATGCCGCGATAGCCCATCCTCGCGGCCGCGGCCAGCGAATCCGCGCCGCGCCAGGACTGGATCACAATTGTTTTGGCCACGCCAGGCACGAGAATCTCGTCCCAGCCTACCGGTGTCTTCCCGTGTTTCACCACCAGATCCTGAACGTGCTGGCTGAAATAGGCCTGAAGTCCTTCATTGTTTTTGATCCCGTGCGCCTGCATGAAAGCCTGAATGTTCGGATTGGCGTCCCATTCTTTCCCGTTCACCTCATCTCCGCCGATGTGGAAAAACTGGTCCGGAAACAACTTCGCCATTTCGCCAATCAACTCATTCAGGAATTTGTAGGTCTTCTCGTTCGTCGGATCCATCGCCGGATCGAACACACCCCATTTGCGCGCGATTTGATAGGGCCCTTTGCCGCTCGCCAACTCCGGATAACCCACGAACCACGCCGTTGAGTGCCCCGGCATGTCGAACTCCGGCATGACACGCACGCCACGGTCGCGCGCATATGCGATCACGTCGCGGATCTCCTCCTGCGTGTAGTAGAGCCCGTCGGAACCGTTTTCCTGCAGCTTGGGAAGCTTGTGGCTTTCGACACGAAAACCCTGGTTATCCGACAGATGCCAGTGAAACACGTTCATCTTCACCGCTTCCAGGCCGTCGATGTTCCGCTTGATCACTTCGAGTGGAATAAAATGCCGGCTCGAGTCAATCATCAGCCCGCGCCATGGAAAGCGCGGCTCGTCTTGAATGCTGACGGCCGGGGCGGCAAATCCATTGGCAGTGACGGAAACAAGCTGAAGAAAGGTCTGCAAGCCACGAAGGGTTCCGAGCGGATTCGCGGCGTGCAGTTTGGCCCCCGCGGGCGTTACCTCGAGGCTGTAAGACTCATCTTCACCGAGTTCCTGCACGGGTTTGCTCTCATGATCCGTGGTGATGAGCAAAGTCGCCTTAGAGGGATCCTTCGCGACGACGGCCCGAAAAGGAATCCCGGTTTGGCGCGCCATTTGGGTCTCAAACCGCTGTGCGGCCCGGTCCAGGCGGGCTTCACGATAGCCGGAAAACGACAGCGTGAATTCTTCCTCGATCTTTAGCACGCCGCCCGTGACCTGGACGTGAGCCGGAAGCGGCATGACATTCAGTTCAGAGGGAATCTGCGCATGCATCGAGATTGCACCCCACAAAGCCAGCCAAAGCACACGAACCACACCAAGTCTGCCTAACAGGCCTCGCCTCATCGCACCAGCCTCCCTCGAACACCGGCAACGTTCATTGAAACGCTACAACACCAATCAAACGAAGGTGTCACATTTCTCCCTCCGCGGCAAAGTAAACTTCTAGGCCGGTTCGGCCTCGACGCGCACGAACATCCCTGTCGTCACGTCGAGCTTCTGGGTTAGAATGTGCCGCGGAGCTTCCCCGAATCCCTCGATGAAAACTTCGGTCGCCATTTATCCGGGCTCGTTCGATCCTGTCACCAACGGCCACCTGGATCTAATCGAACGCGGCGAAAAGATGTTTGACCGCCTCATCGTCGCGGTGCTGAAAAACCTTGAGAAGGAGCCGCTCTTCTCCGTTCAAGAGCGCGTCGAAATGCTGCGCCAGGTCACCAAACGCTGGGAGTCAGTTGAAGTCGACGTCTTTGAAGGACTCTTGGTCGATTACGCGCGCAAGCGCGGCGCCGCCGTGATTCTTCGTGGCATTCGCGCCGTTTCCGATTACGAATACGAGCTACAGATGGCGCTGATGAACCGCAAGCTCGAACCGCGTCTTGAAACCGTCTTTATGCTGCCCGGAGAGAGCTACAGCTACCTCAGCGCGAAGTTGGTGCGCGAAATTGCGAAGCTCGGTGGACCGCTCGCAGGACTCGTTCCGCCCTTGGTCGAGCAGCGGATCCGGTCGAAAGTATCATGAACGCCTGTCTAAATTACCGACCGCACGCCCATCCAAATTGCCCTTCCCGTGTTCCTCGATTGAATTTCGACTCAAATTGCTGAAAACTGTATGATTATCCTGAGCCATTTTGCTGTTTAGGAGAGCCCGTGGAACTGACCAATCGCATCAACCGGATTCAGGTATCGCCGACGGCCGTCGTCATCAATGCCGCTGAGCAGTTAAAGGCCAAGGGCTTGGATATCGCCGACTTTGGGCCGGGCGAACCTGACTTCCCGACGCCAGACCACATCAAGCGCGCGGCGATCAAAGCGATTGAAGAAAATCGCACAAAATACACGCCCACCGGCGGCATCATGGCCCTGCGTGAGGCCATCACGGTCTGGCACAGCCGTGAACTCGGGTCCAACTACACGCCCCGAGAGTGCGTGGTGAACGTTGGCGGCAAGCACTCCATCTTCAATACCATTTGCGTTTTGATTCAGAACGGCGATGAGGTCATCATCCCTGCTCCCTATTGGGTCAGCTATCCCGACATCATCAAGTATGCCGGCGGCACTCCGGTGGTCGTCGAAACGACGGCCGAGCGCGGTTTCTCCGCAAACGCCTCGGACATCGAGAAAGCAATCACTCCAAAAACCAAGATGGTGATCATCAATTCGCCCAGCAATCCCACTGGCGGCGTTGTCGATGGCGAGGAGTTCGAGCGCATCCTCGCCGTCTGCAAAAAGCACGGCGTATGGCTGATGGGTGACGAGTGCTATTCGCACTTCGTCTACGAGCCTCACAAGCCTTACTCCATTGCGAGCGCGAAGGGTTCCAAAGACCGGGTCATCATCGTCGGTTCCGTGTCCAAGACCTTTGCCATGACCGGCTGGCGCGTCGGCTACACCCTGGCGCCCGAACCGCTTATCCAGGCAATTATCAAGGTGCAAAGCCAGTCGACGTCGAACCCGACTTCGATCGCGCAGTACGCTGCCTTGGAGGCTATGCGCGGGTCGATGGACACTGTGCCGGTCATGCTCGCGGAGTACGCCAGGCGCAGAAAGCGCATTGTCGAAGGCTTGCGCGAAATCGATGGCGTGACCTGCGAATGGCCTGGCGGTGCCTTCTATGCGTTTCCAAACGTTTCTGCACATCTATCGGGGCCAAACGCGGTGGCTCCTAATTGTACGGCGCTCGCCAACGAACTCCTGGAGAGGGCTCACGTTGCGCTCGTCCCTGGAGAAGCCTTCGGCGCGCCCGGATTCTTGCGCTTGTCCTACGCCACCTCGCTCGAACGGATTGAAGAGGGACTGCGACGGATGAAGAAGTTCCTGACCCGGGCCGAAGCTGCCGTTTGAGCCGTGCTCGAACCCGTCCTAACACGCATCGAACCCATCTTCAGTCCACGTCCTTGGGGCGCCCGCTCCCTGGCGCCCTTGTTTCTCGATCAGACGGATCTGGCGGAGCCTCTCGGCGAGGCGTGGCTCACGGCCCTCGAGTCTCGGGTCACGAACGGACCATTCGCGAGAAAATCCCTGGGAGAGAGTTGGCGAACGATGCCGCCAGAATGGCGAGGCACTCGTCTCTCTGCCTGCCCAGAATTTCCCCTGCTGGTGAAATTCCTGTTTCCCAACGACCTCTTGTCTATTCAGGTTCATCCCGACGATGCCTTCGCGGCGGAATTTGAACAGGCCGCTGGCGGCCGCGGGAAGACGGAAATGTGGCATATTGTCGCAGCCGAACCGCACGCGGAACTGCTGCTTGGCCTGAAGCCCGGAGTCACACACAAACTATTCTTGGAGGCCATCGCGAGAGGAACCGTCGAGCAGCTCCTCTTGCGCTATCCGGTCCGCGCGGGCGAGACTTACTTCGTCCCCGCAGGCACGCAGCACGCCATTTGTCCCGGGATGATCGTTTGCGAAGTGCAGGAGTATTCGGATTTGACCTATCGCGTCTATGATTATGGCCGCGTCGATGCCGCTGGCAAGTCGCGCGAGCTGCACATCGAAAAAGCACTCCAAGTAACGGCTTTCGGGGGAACCCGCAGCGGAAAGATTCTGCCGCTTCCCTTGCACTCTCCCGATGCCAACAAGCACCTGCTCGCCGCTTGTCCGTTTTTCGCGACCGAGCGCTGGGAGTGCGACAGAACAACCTTCGTCGAGGGAGACCCTGTTGAGTTTCAGCTCTTAGTCTTTTTGCAGGGCACCGGCAGGCTACATGATGGCGAAGCCGGACTTCCTTACCGGCCCGGCCAAGCTTGGTTTTTGCCTGCGTCTCTGGCGATGGCAACGCTCCAGCCAGCTGAGCCCACTTCGCTTTTGCGCATCACCGTACCCGACGCGAAACTACTCGGGCGCCAGCTCGAAAGCCTCGGTTTTGACCGCACGGCAGTTTCTCGTGTTGTGCTGGTGTGACATACATGCCTGAGCGAAAACTCAGTCTTAATGCGGTCATTCTCGCTGGCGGCCGCGGAACTCGTTTTTGGCCCCGCAGCCGGACCCGCACGCCGAAACAGCTGCTCACGATTGTTGGCAGGACTAGCATGCTCGAACAGACCGTCGCTCGACTGCGGCGCCTCATTCCTCCTCAATCGATCTGGTCCGTAACGAACGCCGAACAAGCCACGGCTCTCCGTAAGCAACTCCCCGCGCCGGCTCGCAAACACGTCCTCGCCGAACCAGTAGGAAAAAACACAGCGGCGGCCATTGCTCTGGCTGCCATTCATATCCGGCATAGGGCGCACGGTGACGCGTTGATGGCGGTTTTGCCAGCCGACCACTTTATCTCCAAGCCCGAACACTACCGCGAAGTCGTCGAGAACGCCCTCGCGTTCGCGAGCGAACCCGGCCGTATCGTGGTTCTCGGCATTCCGCCGACACATCCAGAGACAGGCTACGGCTACGTTGAACGAACCCCCGAGGCGCTCATGACCGGCGGGTGTTCCGTGTTCGCTGTGCGCCGTTTCACGGAAAAACCGGAACTGGCAGTCGCCAAAGAATATGTCGCGTCCGGCAACTACCATTGGAACGCGGGCATGTTTTTTTGGCGCGTGTCTACCTACCTGGACGCCCTGAAAGAATTTCTGCCCCAAACCTATGTCGCGCTGGAGGAACTGGCGCGGCATATCGGGAAACGAAGCTACGAACCGCAACTGCAAAAGATCTACTCGCGGCTCGAAAATATTTCTGTCGATTACGCCATTCTCGAGCGCGCCACGCGCTCCCCGGGCGCCGCTCGCGTTTTCGTCATCCCCGCGGAAATTGGCTGGAGCGACGTCGGTTCCTGGGGCGCTGTCTATGAACTCCAGGCCAAGCAGCCAGGCGACAACATATTCTCGGGGGCGGGCCACGCGCTGGATGCGCACGGCAACTTCTTCTGGGCCCCGGGCAAGTTTGTCGCTGCGATCGGCGTCGACGACCTCATTGTTGTGGAAACACCGGATGCGCTACTGATTTGCCCTCGCGATCGCGCGCAGGATGTTGGCAAGATTGTCAAAGAACTCGAAGCCCGCAATCGGAAGAAGCTCTTTTGACAACGCCATTTTGGGCCTTCGGCGGATTTTCAGTTTCTTTGTCGCTGTTTGGCCGCTCCCGCGCTTCGCGTATACTCACCCATAATGGACACCATCAGATTCGGTACAGACGGCTGGCGCGGGATTATTGGTGAAGATTTCACCTCCGAGAACGCGCGCATGGTCGCCCACGCCATTGCTCGTTACGTGGTCCGCGGCGAAGACGCACGCAAAGGCATCCTCGTGGGCTACGATCATCGCTACGAGTCCGATAGCGTGGCTGCGGCGGTCGCTGAAGTCATCAGCGCAACAGGCACGCCCGTGTGGTTGGCCGATAAGCCCTGTCCCACGCCTGCGATTTCGCTGCTTGTACGGCAACGCAACGCCGCCGGCGGCATCGTTGTTACGGCAAGCCACAACCCTCCTTCCTGGAATGGCATTAAGTACAAAGCAAGCTACGGCAGCAGCGCTCTACCGTCCATCGTTGCGCAAATTGAAGGCGAGCTTGATGTCGTCATGGCAACGGGAGTCCCTCCCCTGCCTCCGCGGAAGGGATTCATTCAGCCGCTCGAGCCGGTCGCTCCTTATCTCGATACGATTGAGAAACTGATCGATTGGCAGCGGCTCCGCGATGCGAACCTGCGCTTCGTCGTGGATCCCATGCACGGCTCTGCCGCAGGCCTGCTGCGCGAACTCTTCACCCGCAACGGAGTTACTTGCGATGAAATTCGCGGAACGCGTGACCCCCGGTTCGGCGGGGTTCATCCTGAGCCAATTGAGCCCCACATTGAAGCGTTGCGGCAGGCAGTGCTCGCCGGAAACTACGACGCCGGGTTCGCAGCCGACGGTGACGGCGACCGCATCGGGGCCATCGACCGCGATGGGCCATTCGTCGACCCGCACCAGATTTTCTCCTTGCTCGTCTGGCACCTGATCGGCACCCGGCACCTCGCGGGAGATGTCGCAAAGACCTTTTCCGTGACCAAACTCGTCGACAAACTGGCCGCAAAATTCGATCGCAAGCTCCACGAAGTGCCCGTCGGCTTCAAATACATTTGCGAGCTGATGCTGGAGCAGAATATTCTGATCGGTGGCGAAGAGAGCGGCGGAATCGGCACCAGCCTGTACCTTCCCGAGCGCGACGCCACCGTTTCCGCGCTGTTACTGGCTGAGCTCATGTCCTGGCACCGCAAATCGCTCGGCGAATTGATTCACGCGCTGCACCAGGAATTCGGCGAACACCACTACGGCCGCGTAGACCTGAATGTGAAACCTGGACAAAAAGAGAAGGCCATCGCTTTTTTCTCGGACCAAAAGCTCACGCGATTCCACAGCTGGCCGATTAGCCGCCGCGAGGATGTGGATGGCATCAAATTGTACCTCGACGAAATCGGCTGGGTAATGGTGCGAGCGTCCGGCACCGAGAACCTGCTGCGAGTTTATTCGGAAACCACGAATCCGGACGCCACCCGTCGTGTTTTGCGTGCAACCGAAGCAGCCATCAACGCATTGTAAGGAGGCCCATGCATACGGTGAATCTGGCGGATAAATTCTCGAAATTTCAGGATCACTTCAATCCGCGCGTCCTCGGCGAGATCAACGATTTTGTGGTAAAAGCGGTCAAGCTGAAAGGCGAGTTCATCTGGCATCATCACGACCACGAAGACGAGATGTTTCTGGTCGTCAAGGGCACACTTCGAATGAAATTCCGCACTCATGAAGCAGTTGTGCGCGAGGGCGAGTTTGTCATCGTGCCACACGGCGTCGAGCACATGCCGGTCGCCGAAGAAGAGGCGCATATTATTCTGTTGGAGCCAAAGACCACTTTGAACACCGGGAATATCGTTAACGAAAGGACTGTCAGCCAGCTGGAGCGGATTTGAACCCTTGGCATGCTCTCCGGCTGACAGGGACGGACGGCATATGGATCATCGTTTTTTCACCCTCGATGTCTTCACCACAACTCGCTTCCAGGGCAATCCCGTCGCGGTCATAACCGATGGCGACGGCCTCTCTCGCGATCAAATGCTCGCCATCGCTCGCGAAATGAACCTCTCCGAGACGGTATTTGTGCAAAAGCCGACGGAGGATCGCGCCCTAGCCCGCTTACGCATTTTTACAACCAAAGAGGAATTGAAGCTGGCAGGCCACCCGGTCATCGGCACCTGGTTCCTTCTGGCCGAACTTGGCGTCGTCCCCGCCCAGGAAGGCGGCGTGCATGTTCTTCAGCAGACCGGCGCCGGCATCCTCCCGGTGGAAATCCGTTTCAAAAACGGCAGGCCGCAGCGCGTCACCATGACCCAGAAAGAAGCCTCGTTCAAAGCCTCGAGCATCGACAAGAGGAAACTGGCGGCGGCGTTGGGTCTTACCGCCAAGGATCTGCACCCCAAGCTCCCGCTCGAATTTGTCTCAACCGGCATCTTCAATCTGATGGTGCCTCTGCGGAATCGCGCCGCGCTCGCGAAAATCCAGATGAACATCGTCGAAATGGCTCCCTTGCTCGGCAAGCAGGGTGCGCTTGCCTATTGCTTCGCCGTCGGCTCGAATCACTCCGTGTATGCCCGCGGCATGATGCCCTGGGAACTCTACGAGGATGCGGCCACGGGTTCCGCGGCCGGTTCACTTGGCGCCTATCTGGTAAAACACGGGTTGGTCGGGCCGGGCCATACGCTGCACGTTGCGCAGGGCGTCGAGATGGGCCGCCCCAGCCAAATTGAGGTGGAAGTTTCGCAGAACGGAAGGAAATTGACGCCTCGCGTCAGCGGCGCAGCCGTAAAAGTCTTCGAAGGCGTCATCCGTACCTGAGAGTTCCCGGTTCGGCGCGATCCCGCGCCTACTCAATTTTCAGGGATTTGCGGTAGGTGTCCAGGATCCCGTTTACAAAGCCGCCGGACTCCTCTGACGAAAACTTTTTTGCCAGTTCGACTGCTTCATTGATGACGACCCCCGGCGGGGTGTCGGTCGTGCGCAATTCATGCAACGCGAGCCGCAAAATGGCCCGGTCAATCGCCGCGAGGCGTTCCAGCCGCCAATTCTCCACGTGTTTCGAGATCACTTCGTCAAGCGAGGAGGCGTCGTGTGCAGCGCCCTCGAACAATTGGTTCGCGAATGCGCGGGTTTGCTCCGCTGCTTTCGCACCTTTCCAAAACGTTGCTTCGAGCCTCGCCAAATCCTGCCGGCTGATGTCCCACTGAAACAGCATCTGCATGGCGAATTCGCGCGATTTCGTCCGGAGCGACACGTTACTTACGCCGCCCCGTGCCGCTCGCTCCGGGTTTCGTGGCTTCGCGGAGCTTTCGCGAAAGTTGCCCCATCCCGAGCGCACCAAGACCCGCTTCGAAACCTTTGTTGCCCCCCTTCAGGCCCGCGCGGTCAATCGCTTGTTCGAGCGTGTCGCAGGTCAGCACACAAAACATGACCGGCACCCCCGTATCCATTTGCGCGAGTTGCAGGCCACGCGAAGTCTCCGAGCAGACGTAATCATAATGCGCGGTTTCCCCTCGGAGGATGCACCCAATGGCGATCAAGGCATCGTAGCGGCCCGTCCCCGCCATTTTCTTGGCGGCCAGGGGCAATTCGAACGATCCCGGCACGTGCACAACATCCACGTCGTCGCCTTTCGCCCCGCCTCTTGTCAGGGCATCCAGCGCGGCCTCGAGCAGACGCTCGGTTATGAAACTGTTGAATCGACTCACCACAATCCCCAGCCGCAAGCCTGCTCCGCTCAAGTTACCTGCGATTTTGTTGGGTTCAATTCTCTCGGTCATTGCGATAATCAATTTCCCTTGAAGTGCGCGGCGCGCTTCTCGAGAAACGCTTTCGTTCCTTCGCGCATGTCCGCCGTCGCGCAGCACAACCCAAAGAGGGTCGCCTCCAAGAACAGTCCTTCCGCGAGCGGCATTTCCACGCCGCGCTCAATTGCTTCCATGCAGTACTTCACCGCCAGCGGCGCCTTCTCGATGATTTTCTTCGCCATGGTCTCCGCTGCGGGCAGCAGCTCCGCCGGTTCGTACACATGATTGACCAGCCCGACTCGCTGGGCCTCCTCCGCAGATATCATTTCGCCTGTCAGGCACAGCTCGTGCGCCACCCCCTTTCCGCAGAGCCGCGCAAGCCGTTGCGAGCCGCCATAGCCTGGAATGATGCCAAGCTTGACTTCCGGCTGGCCGAGCTTTGCGCTCTTGCTCGCAATCCGAATCGAACAGCAGAGCGCCATTTCGCAGCCGCCGCCAAGCGCAAAACCGTTGATGGCACAGATCGAAGGCTTGCCCATGGTCTCGAGCAGGCGGGCTATGTTTTGCCCGTAGACCGAGAATTCCTTCCCACCGGCCGGTGTCTGTTGCGCCAGCTCGTTGATGTCGGCTCCAGCAACGAAGGCCTTTTCTCCCGCGCCTGTCAGAATCAGCACGCGTACGGACGAGTCGTCGCGCGCATCGACCAAAACCTGATGCAACTCCTCGATCGTCTTTCGATTCAGGGCGTTCAAGACCTTCGGCCGGTTGAAGGTGATATAGGCGATTCCATCCCTTTTCTCGTACAGCAGGTTTTCATAAGACATTTTGACTTCCTCAAAACAACATCGGCTTCGGATTGGCGGCATCGGAGTAATCGTAAAAACCACGGCCGCTCTTTTTCCCGTACCAGCCGGCCAGCACCATACGCTTCAGCAGCGGCGGCGCCGCAAAACGCTTTTCCTTGTACTCCTCAAACATAATCTGGGAAATGTAGTAGGTCGTGTCCAATCCCACAAAATCCAGCAGCGTGAACGGTCCCATGGGATAACCGCAGCCAAGTTTCATTGAGTTGTCGATGTCGACCACGGACCCCACTCTCTCTTCCAGCGCGCGAATGGCATCCAGCAGGTACGGCACCAGCAACCGGTTCACGATGAATCCGCCGCTGTCCTGCGCACGCACCGGCGTCTTGCCCAGCTTCGCGCCAAACGCGACCATCTCCTCATAAACTGCCGCGTCCGTGGCGATCGTGCGGACGACCTCCACCAGCTTCATCACAGGAACGGGGTTGAAAAAATGTAGGCCGACAAACCGCTCAGGCCGCTTCGTTGCCGCGGCAATTTCGATGATCGTAAGCGACGACGTGTTGCTTGCAAAAATCGTGCTCGGGGGGCAAAGCGAATCCAGTGAGGAAAAGAGTTCCCGTTTCGCAGGCAGCTGCTCAACGATCGCCTCCACGATGACGTCCGAATCTCTGAGCTCGTCGAGCGATGTGACCCCCCTCAAGCGGCTGCGGATTTCGCCCTTGCCGCCTTCGGTGATTGCGCCCTTCTCCACGAGCCTCGCCAGATTCTTCTCGATCCCCTTCAGTCCTTTGTCAACTAGTTCCGCGTTTACTTCCCTCACGACGGTCGGGAACCCGGCTTGTGCACAGACTTGTGCGATGCCCGACCCCATCAATCCACACCCCACGACCCCGACTCTTTGAATTGCCATTTCTCATTCCTCACGTCTCGAGAACCGCGAATCTGGCGGGAAAAACTACACGTGAAAGTGTACCAAAGACGAGCGACATCTGTTGTGAGTGACCGCTCCCGCTCCCGACGAAGTCCTCTGGGATGAGCGGCGTCAGTTTCCGAGCGCTTCGACGATCATGGCGATGCCCTGCCCTCCCCCGATGCAGGCCGTGGCAGCGCCATAGCGCGAGCCTGTGCGCCTTAACTCGTTTAGCAACGTAATTACCAGGCGCGTTCCCGTGGCGCCCAGCGGGTGCCCCAGCGCGATCGCGCCGCCGTTCACATTGGTCTTGTCGCGTTCGAGCCCGAGTTCCCGTTCGACCGCCAGGTACTGCGCCGCGAAGGCCTCGTTCACCTCCACGCGGTCCATCTGTTCCAGTTTCATGCCGGCCAGGTCCAGCGCCTTGCGCGTCGACGGCACAGGGCCGATCCCCATGATACTCGGATCCACGCCCGCAACCGCCCAGGAAAGGACTCTTCCGAGTGGCTTGAGTCCTCGGTCTTTCGCGGTTTTCTCGCGCGTCACGACAACCGCCGCGGCCCCGTCCACAATTCCGCTCGCGTTTCCGGCGGTCACGATGCCGTCCTTCTTAAAGGAAGGTGGCAACTTTTCAAGCATTTCCATCGTGGTTTCGGGTCTCGGATGGTCGTCTTCGCTGACCACCATACACTTCCGGCCTTGCTTTACCTCAAGCGGCGCAATCTCCTCCTCGAAAACCCTGGCTTTCGCCGCTCTTTCCGCCGCCTGCTGACTTCGAAGGGCGTAGGCATCCGCTTCCTTCCGCGTAATGCCATCCCGTTCCGCTAATCTTTCGGCGGTCAAGGCCATCGGCAACCCGCAGTAGCTGTCGGTCAAGCCCACAAACAGAGAGTCCTCGAGCGCTCCCCCGCCTAGTTTCAAACCGGTGCGTGCGCCGCGAACGACAAACGGAGCCTGGGTCATGTTCTCCATTCCGCCCGCCAGCACCATGACCGCTTCACCGAGCAACAGTCTTTCGGCGGCCTGCGCGATTGCTTCGATCCCGGAGCCACACAGGCGATTGACCGTGACTGCCGGCGTCTCAACCTTCAGTCCGGCCTTCAACCCCACGTGGCGTGCACCGTAAATTGCGTCGGCGCTCGTCTGGAGCACGTTGCCGAACACAACGTGGTCAAATTCGGCCGGGTCCACACCGGACCGCTCGATCGCCGCCTTCCCTGCATGGACGCCAAGATCAATCGCCGAAACCTCCGAAAACACGCCCGTGTAGCGGGCCATCGGTGTGCGCGCGCCCGCGACAATGACAACGTCGGTTGGAAACATTATCTCCTCGCTTGAATAGGAACTTACGGTTGGATGCGGACCAGCGTCCGGCGGTCGCGCCGCCGAGCTCCGCGCCTTCGACGCAACGGGAACCGCGGGATCGGGGCCAAGCAATCGGCCTCGGTCACGGCTTCGAAGCCGCAGACACAACTACCGTGTCCCCGCCCTGCTTGCGCGCTTCTTCCATGCTGAATTCCGCGCGATTGATCAGGTCGGTCACGATGTCTTCACTCTCGTACTCCTGCCGCGCGGCCGCTTCCACGATTCCGGCGCTCAGCGTGATTTGAGTCGAGTCCCAGGGAGGCCTGACTCCCGCCGCCGCCCGCCGCAACTTTTCAACCAGATTGTGCGCGCCCGAGGCGTTCGTATCCGGCAGGATGAACGCCAACGCCCAAGACGTATACTTCACGGCCACGTCGTTCTGCCGGATCATGGGCTGCAGAGAGCGGGAGAGCTGTTCCAGAAACTTTTCAAGCGGCGTTTCCCCTTGCTGTCGCAGCATTTCGGATCCACGGTCAATCTGCAAAATTGCCAGCGACAGCGGCGTGCCCTGGGTTCTCGCGCGGTCCGCTTCATTCAGCAAGCAGCCTACGTAGGAACTGCGGCTCATCAGGCCGGTGCGGTCATCGGAAACGCCCATGCGCCGGACCAACGAACGCAACCGCGTGTGGCTCACGCTCAGGATCATCTGGTCGCCGATGGCCTGCAAAAAAAAGGTTTCATTCGGTTTCCAGCTGTGCGCCACCGAGTGGGCAACGATCAACATGCCCGCAGGCGCTTGTGTCTCCTTATCCGAAATGGTCACACCTAACGCGGTCGCGAGCCCCAATTCAGTCAGGATGGAGCCCTCCGAGGCATTCACCACCATTCCACCGAGTTCGTCGGGCATGGCCTTTTCCATTTGTGCGATCAGAAACATGACTTGCGCTCCCGGCGCCGCTTTTAGACCCGGTGCGCAATACTCGGCTGCCAGCTCCGGTGGCCGGCCTGGTTCGCCGATGACCGCCAGCGTGCGCGCCGCCTTCATGTACGTGCCTACTTCCGTCACGGTGGTGTTGAGCATCGCCCGGGGAGTCTGCTGGCGGAATGTCTTCTGATTGATCTCCGAAATCTTCGTCAGATCTCGCAGGGTCTCCGCCGTATAGGTTCCCGTGCGCCCGGTCGGGGGAGTTGTCGGGGGAGTTGGTTGCGCCTCCACGACTGGCACGCTGCTCGGCTTCGGTGTCGGTTCAGCCGGTTTGCCTTGCGATTTGGGCCACCAGTTGGCCAGCTGATACAAATTATGCAACCGTGCGTTGCGGTCTTCTTCGCCGGGGAACATCGCTGCGATCTTTTGCAGACGTTCTAGCGCCTTGCTTTGCAGTGAGTATTGCAGGAAGATCTCTGTCTGCACGATGAGGTCTTCCAGCGCCTGCATTTTCCGTCCTTCTTCCGTAACGGGTGCAGCCTCCGCCGCCCCGTCCCGGCTCGCCACGGCTTTGGGTGGCGGTGCCGCATGCGACGTTACCGTGGCCGTCTTGGCCATGCGGCCCGCGACTCGCTTCAGGAATCCTTCATCGGCATGGCCGCGCAGCTTTTCCAGCCGCTGCTGGTTGCGATAGTCATAGGAATCGATGTCCACGAGCCGGTCCAGAATCTCGGAAGATTTCTGGAAATTACCCGAATTGAAGTTCGCATCGAACAATTTGATCAGCACTTCAAAATACTGCGACTCGCGGTTTAATTCGCTGTACATCGCCGCCCAGAACTCCAGGATTGGCAGTGATTCCGGGTGCTTGGCCCCAAGGTCTTCTACCTGCGCGATGAACGGATTTTGCTTCTTGTCGGCAAACATCCGGCGTTTCAGGGTCATCAGGACTTCAACAGACTTGTGATCCTGCCCGGCATCGGCGAATGCATCGGCAAGGGCGAACAAGCGCGTGATTCCTTCGTTCTTCTCGTGGAGTAGGCGTTCCAGAATTCCGCGGGCGCGGTCAAGCTGCCCGGCTCGGTGCAGGGCGTCGGCGAAGGTCTCAAGAAACACGGGATCACTTTCATTCGGTGCAAATGGCTCAAGCAGCGCCGCGGCCTCGGCGGAGTCTCCGTTGCGGAGTTTGGCTTCGGCATAAAGGAGCGCCACGCTGCGTTCCTTGGGGGCCAGGCTGTAAGCACGCCCAAAAAGCTTCAGGGCTTCTTGCTCTGCGCCGCTCGCGGCCGCCAGCGTGCCGGCTCGCAAAAATGCTCGCGCCGCCAACGCATTTTTGCCCAGTTTTGCCGCGCCCTCGGCTACCTTCAGTTGCCGCTCGGAATTGTCCGGATCGAGTTGCGCCGTGCGTTCCCAGCAAAACAAGGCATCCTCAACGCGCCCGGCTTGGTTAAAGATCTCCGCGGCCTTGGTGTACTGCTCGATCGCTTCTTCCGGGTGATTCTGCTTCTGCTGGAGGAAGGCGTAGCGAGCAATGCGCTCGGGCGGCTGCGGAGTGGAGGAGTTGCGCAAAAACCGGTTATAGATGGCGAGCGCTTTGGTTTCATCCTTCGGCTCCACCAGCAGCTCAAACAGGTAGCCGTAGTAAATTATCGCGTGCTCCGGCTGGTCGAGTCGTGTGTAAAGGTCCCCCAGCGCCTGCGTCGCTTCGAGGTGCTGTGGCGCGCCCTCCAGCACCGACAGGTAGGCCTCGATGGCATCCTCCACCCGGTTTTTCTCGAGGAATTTCTTCGCGCGCTCCAGATTTTTGCTGACGTCTGCGGCCATCTGCCTGGCTTACCTTTGGATTACGCTTCGACGTTGGGTTCTGAATGGTCCGGTGTCGAGCAAACCTCTCACCCACTATATACCCCGTGGGAAACGCGGCCAAATGAGAGTGGCGCCATGGTAAGGAATCTGCCAAGAGGCTGCCGCCAGCCCTTCCTTTGACAGGCTGACGCCCCTTTTTGTTTTGTGGCAAACTAGAGGTTCGACACGGCAAGGTTTCGAGCAGGGTGAGAGGTGCTCCCCGCGTTTACCCGCCGTTTATCTCGCAAACCATCAGGAAAAGCCTGGCGGTGACGGACCCGAATGGACCCGAAGTTCATACGCAACTTTTGCATCATCGCGCACATCGACCACGGCAAATCCACCCTGGCCGACCGCCTGCTCGAAATGACCGGCGCGCTCTCCCAGCGCGAAATGCACGAGCAGGTCCTCGACTCTATGGATCTCGAGCGCGAGCGTGGCATCACCATCAAGGCGAAAAGCATCCGACTCCATTACACGGCCAAGGACGGCAATACCTATCGCTTGAACTTGATCGACACCCCCGGCCATGTGGACTTCTCCTATGAGGTTTCCCGCGCGCTTTCGGCTTGCGAAGGAGCGCTCCTGGTCGTCGACTCGAGCCAAGGCGTGGAAGCGCAAACCGTTGCCAATACTTTCCTTGCTGCCGGCCACAACCTCGCTATCATCCCAGTCATCAATAAAATCGACCTGCCCGCCGCGCAGCCCGACTTTGTGAAAGAGCAGATCGAATCGGTCTTGGCGATCCCCGCTGACGACGCGCTCCTGATCAGCGCAAAGAGCGGCATTGGCGTGGAAGACGTGCTCGAGGCGGTCGTCGAACGCGTGCCTCCCCCGAAGGGCAGCCGAGAGAATCCGCTGCAAGCACTCATCTTCGATTCTTGGTTCGATGCTTATCGTGGCGCGGTGGTGCTTGTTTGCGTAAAGCAAGGCCGCATCGCCAATCACATGAAGATCAGGCTGTGCGCTGGGAACGAAACCTACGACGTCGAGCAACTCGGCACGCTTACTCCGAAACCGATTGCCCTCGAGGAACTCGAAGCGGGAGACGTCGGCTTCGTCGTCGCCAACATTAAACAGGTCGCCGATGCCCGCATGGGTGACACCATCGTCGAATCAGGCAGCCAGGCTCCGCCTCTTCCGGGTTTCGAAGCCATCAAGCCCATG
>Ga0209465_10000638_pt1 | contig 16107 bp, 29 predicted proteins | sample PanSoiPlot1MoBio_FD_188321 | JGI IMG/M metagenome (GOLD analysis project Ga0209465, IMG submission 188321) | Tropical forest soil microbial communities from Panama analyzed to predict greenhouse gas emissions - Panama Soil Plot 1 MoBio (SPAdes)... | ecosystem: Environmental > Terrestrial > Soil...
CCCGTTCCGGCGTTGCCGCCGCCCGCGCCCCCTCTGCCCGCCGCGCCGCCGCCGGCGGCCGCACCCGCGCCGCCAGTCCCTGCGGTACCCGAGCCGCCGGTTACGGCTCCGCTGCCGCCGGTCCCGCCACCAAGACCGCCACCGCAAGCCGCGGCCTCGATCGCGATCGCCAACCCGAGGATTGCAAGGACTGACCTACGCACGCGTCCCTCTCGTTGCGGACCCTAACGCAACGATCGTGCCGCTGAGGGAGCACGGACAACCCCGCGATTTTCGCGCCGGCTCGACACTTTCGGCCGGGCAACCGCGACATTCAGATCCGACCGGCGCTTCAGCCGGCCGACCGGCTGCCCGCCAGGGGCCTACTCTTCGTCGTCGTAGTACAGCGACTCGCGGCTCTGGATGAAGGCGTTGATCGCGGTGGACGCTTCGGCCGACAGGTTGATGAAGCGGACGCCCATCCCGGTGCCGCCGTCGGCGCGCATCAGCGCGCTGTTCTCGCGAATCCAGCGGACCTCGGTCTCCACGGCCAGGACCTTCTCCGAGCCCGGCAACGTGAACTTCAGCGTGATGTGATCGCCGATCTTGCGCAGGTGGTGCGTCGCGATGAAGAGGCCGCCGGAGCTGATGTTCTGCGTGAGGCCCGTGTAGAAGTTGTGATCGCTCTCGAGATCGACCTTGACCTCGAGATCGAACCGCTCCGCGGCGCGAACGTTTGGGTGGTTCTCTGCCACTTTGGCTCCCGGGGTCTTCATCGAGGACATCGCTCTCCTGTGTTCTCCGCGTTGGGCAGGGTCGACCAGCGCCCTGCAACCCAGACGGTTCGACAGGATCGTGGCGAAACTGTAGGCGGGCCCGTCGCAGGCCGCCGAGGGCGGCTTGCCCTCTCCCCGACCCTCTCCCGCAAGCGGGAGAGGGAGAAAGACCTCTTGTCCCCTCGCCCCGCGAAGCGGGGAGAGGGTTAGGGAGAGGGGCCGGCCCCCTCGGTTACTTCTTGGCCTTCTTGTCGGCCTTGGCGGGGGCCTTCTCGCCGCCCTTGGCCTGGGCCTTGGCGCCGCCCTTAGCTGCCTTGTCGTCCTTGGCGGCCTTCTCGCCACCCTTGTCGCCCTTGGGGGCGGGCTTGGGGGCAGAGCCGGCGTCCTCGGGAATGAGCTCGAGCAGCGACATCGGCGCCGCGTCGCCCGGGCGCTGCGGCAGCTTGACGATGCGGGTGTAGCCGCCTTCGCGTCCGAAATAGCGCGGCGCCAGCTCGTCGAACAGCTTCAGCACGGCGCCGCGATCGCGCACCACGCGGCGCGCCATCCGGACCGCGTGCACCACGCGCGCCGATTCGTCGATCGACCGCCGCTCCGGCTTCTTGCCGAGGACGTCCCCGACCCGCCGCGCCCAGGTGATGGTGCGCTCGGCCAGCCGTCGCGTCTCCTTCGCCTTGGCGTCCGTGGTGCGGATGCGCTCGTTGTAGAACAGCGCCGCGATCAGGTTCGAGAACAGCGCCTTGCGGTGCGCAGACGTACGCGAAAGGCGGACTCCAGCTAGACGGTGTCGCATGGGACTTAGGCCTTCTTGGGCGGACCGTCGCCGGGCCAGCCTTCCAGCTTCATGCCGAGCGACAGCCCCATCTCGGCCAGGATCTCTTTGATCTCCTTGAGCGACTTGCGGCCGAAGTTCTTGGTCTTCAGCATCTCCGACTCGGTCCGCTGAACCAGCTCGCCGATGTAGCGGATGTTCGCGTTCTGGAGGCAGTTCGCCGAGCGGACCGACAGCTCCAGCTCGTCGACCGACTTCCACAGGTTCTCGTTCAGCTTCGCCTGCTCCTCGGAGACGTGCGCGTCGTGCGACGGCTCGGCGCCCTCCTCGAAGTTGATGAAGATCGACAGCTGGTCCTTCAGGATCTTCGCCGCGAACGCCACCGCGTCGTCCGGCCGGACGGCGCCGTTGGTCCACACTTCCAGCGTCAGACGGTCGTAGTCAGTCTGCTGGCCGACGCGCGCGTTCGTGATCTGGAAGTTGACCTTCCGGATCGGCGAGAACAGCGAGTCGATCGGAATCACGCCGACCGGCGTCTGCGCGCCCTTGTTGCGCTCGGCCTGGACGTAGCCGCGGCCGGTGCCGACGTGCAGCTCCATCCGCAGCTTGGCGCCCTTCGAGCACGTCAGGATCTTGTGATCGGGGTTCAGCACCTCGATGCCGTCGGTCAGGCCGATGTCGCTGGCGGTCACCCTGCCCTCGCCGTCCTTGTCGAGGCGCAGCACCCGCGGCTTCGAGTCGACCGACTTCAGCAGCACCTCTTTGAGGTTCAGCACGATGTCCGTCACGTCCTCGACGACGTCCGGGATGGTCGTGAACTCGTGCAGCGCCGTCTCGACCTTGATCGCGGTGATCGCGGTCCCCTGCAGCGACGACAGCAGGATGCGGCGCAGGCTGTTGCCGAGCGTCGTCCCGAAGCCGCGCTCGAGCGGCTCGCAGGTGAACTTGCCGTAGGTCGCCGTGAGCGACTCGACCTCGACCTCCAGCTTGCGGGGGCGGATCAGGTCGCGCCAGTTGCGCGCGATGAACGTGTTCTGGGTCGTTGTGGATTGTGCTGCTGCAGTGGCCATGTACGTCTTCTCCTGTTCAGAGCGATAATAGAGCTCCAAACTCGCGCGCTAGCGCGAGTACAACTCCACGATGAGCTGTTCGCGAATCGGCATGGTCAAGTCCTCGCGCGCCGGAAGCGCGGTCAGCTTGCCCTTGAAGTTGTCCTTGTCCAGTTCCAGCCATTTCGGCACGCCCCGGCGGTCGACCGCGCCCAGGCTCTCGAGGATGCGCGTCACCTTCTTGGACGGCTCCTTGACCTCGATCTGGTCGTTGGACCGGCAGAGGAACGACGGGATGTCGACCTTCTGGCCGTTGACCCGGAAGTGTCCGTGGCGCACCAGCTGGCGCGCCTCGGCGTGATCGGACGCGAACCCGAGGCGGTAGATGACGTTGTCGAGGCGCCGCTCCAGAAGCTGAAGCAGGTTCTCGCCCGCGACGCCCTTCATCCGGATCGCCTTGTGGTAGTAGCCGCGGAACTGGCGCTCGGCGAGGCCGTAGATGCGCTTCACCTTCTGCTTCTCGCGCAGCTGTGAGCCGTAGTTCGACAGCTTGCGACGCCGCGCCTGTCCGTGCTGGCCCGGCGCGTAGGCGCGCCGCTCGTAGCCGCACTTGTCCGTGTAGCAGCGGTCCCCCTTGAGGAACAGCTTCATGTCTTCTCGCCGGCAGAGCCGGCATACGGGACCCGAGTAGTTAGCCATCTAGATGTTGTCTCTTTCGATCACCCTCTCCCGCTTGCGGGAGAGGGAAGGGTGAGGGTTCGTCAGACTCTGCGGCGCTTCGGCGGCCGGCAGCCGTTGTGGGGGATGGGGGTGAGGTCGCGAATGAGGGTGATCTTGAAACCGGTCGACGCCAGCGCCCGCAGCGCCGACTCGCGGCCCGAGCCCGGGCCCTTCACGTAGACGCTGAGCGAGCGCATGCCGTGCTCCATCGCCTTGTGCGCGGCGTCCTCGGCGGCCAGCTGCGCGGCGAACGGCGTCGACTTGCGCGACCCCTTGAAGCCCTTCACGCCGGCCGACGACCAGGCGACCACGTTGCCCGAGACGTCGGTGATCGTGACGATGGTGTTGTTGAACGAGGCGGTGATGTGGGCGATCCCGCTCTGGATGTTCTTCTTGACCTTCTTGACCTTGGGCTTCGCTGCCGGCTTGGCGGCTTCGGGGGCGCCCGATACTGTTGTTGGTCCGGCCATGACTTACGCTCCCGTCTTGGCAGGCGCGGCGGCCGCCGGTCTGGCGATGCTCTGACCCTTGCGCGGGCCCTTGCGCGTGCGCGCGTTGGTGTGCGTGCGCTGGCCGCGCACGGGAAGGCTCTTGCGATGGCGCAGGCCGCGGTAGCAGCCGAGGTCCATCAGACGCTTGATGTTCATCGAGACCTCGCGGCGCAGGTCGCCTTCGACCTTCAGCTGGCGCTGTTCGATCGTCTCGCGGATCCGGCGCGTCTCGTTCTCGTCGAGATCGTCGGTGCGCTTGTCCAGCGACACGTCGGCGGCCTTGAGGATGTCGCGCGCGAGCGCCTTGCCGATTCCATAGATGTAAGTGAGCGCGATCTCCATCCGCTTGTTGCGCGGAAGGTCGACGCCTGCGAGTCGTGCCATCTAAATGATTCCTTTTCGTTCAATCCCTCTCCCACGCAGTGGGAGAGGGCCTGGGTGAGGGTTCCTTATTTCAACCTTGTCGTTGTTTGTGCCGTTGGTTCTCGCAGATCACCCGGACGACGCCACGCCGGCGGATGACCTTGCATTTGTCACATACCACTTTGACTGATGCTCTGACCTTCATCGGTGGCTCCCGATATCACGAAATGCCCGTAAGAAATGCACAAAAACCATACTCATGCCTTCGACAGCACGACCGGCCCGTCATCGGTGATGGCGACCGAGTGCTCGAAATGGGCGGAGAGGCTACCATCTTTGGTTACAGCCGTCCACCCGTCGTCTTTGACCTGGACCTCCGGGCCCCCGGCGTTGACCATCGGCTCGATGGCGATCACCAGGCCGGGGGAGAGGCGCCGCCCCTTGCCCGCGTCGCCGTAGTTGGGGACGTGCGGCTCCTCGTGCATCGCCCGGCCGATGCCGTGGCCGACGAACTGGCGCACCACCGAATAGCCGTGGGCCTCGGCGTGGGACTGGACGGCCCAGCCGATGTCTCCCAGGCGCCTGCCGGGGACGCAGGCCTCGATGGCCCGCTCCAGCGACTCCCGGGTGACCCGCATCAGGGTGGTGGCGGCGGGGGTGACCTGGCCGATCGGGATGGTGCGGGCCGAATCGCCGCACCAGCCGTCCTTGAAGGCCCCGAAATCGATGGACAAAATGTCGCCGTCCTTCAGCACCACGTCTTTGCGCGGGATGCCGTGGACCACAACCTGGTTCACCGAAGTGCAGAGGACGGCCGGGTAGTCGTGATAGCCGAGGAAGGCCGATTCGCCCTTGAGCTGCTTGAGGCGCCGGTCGGCGATCTCGTTCAGCTCCCAGGTCGAGATCCCGGGCCGGGCCGCCTCTTCCAGCCGGTCGAGCACGTCGGCGACGATCAGGTTCGCCTCGCGCAGCTTGGCGATCTCGGCCGGGCTCTTGAGCTGGATGGACATGCCGGTCAAATTCCCCCGTCAGCTCAGCAATACGGCCGCGTAGATGCGGCCGAAGATCTGGTCCATGTTCCCCAGCGCCTCGATCCGGCGGACCGGCCACTTGTTCTGTTCGAAGTAGTCGAGGACGGGGCGGGTCTTGGCGTTGTACTCGCGGAGGCGGTTGCGGATGATCTCCTCCGAGTCGTCGCTGCGCTGAATGAGCGCGCCGCCGTCACGATCGCAGACGCCCGCGCGACGCGGCGGGTTGGCGACGACGTGGTAGGTCGCCTGGCAGCTCTCGCAGGTGCGGCGGCCGGCGATGCGCTGGACCAGCTCCTCGTCGGGCGCGTCGAGAACCAGCACGTGGTCCAGCTTCCTGCCGCGCTCGGCGAGCATGCGCGCCAGCCCTTCCGCCTGGGGGACCGTGCGCGGGAAGCCGTCGAGCAGGAAGCCGCGCTCGGTGTCCGGCTGAGCCAGCCGTTCGGCGATGAGGTCCAGCACCAGCTGATCGGGGACCAGCTGGCCCTTGTCGATGAACTCTTTCGCCTTGGCGCCGAGCGGCGTGTACGACTGGATGGCCGCGCGGAGCATGTCGCCCGTCGCGATGTGCGGGATCTTGAAGACCGCGGAGAGCCGCACCGCCTGCGTCCCCTTACCCGCCCCCGGGGGTCCGAACAGCAGAAGATTCTCACTCAACCTAGCTTCCGACGGCGCCGGTGCCGCGGGTGCCACGGCCACGGATGCGCGGTCCGCGCGGTCCGGTGAACCCCTCGTAATTGCGGGTGATGAGGTGGGATTCGATCTGCTGGACTGTATCGAGCGCGACACCAACCACGATCATGAGTCCGGTGCCACCGAAGTAGAACGGCACCTTCATCTTTTCGTGCAGCAGCGACGGCAGCACGCAGATGGCCGAGATGTACACGGCGCCGCCGAAGGTGATGCGGGTCAGGACCTTGTTGATGTAGGCGGCGGTAGCCCGACCGGGCCGGATGCCGGGGATGAAGCCGCCGTACTTCTTCATGTTGTCGGCGACGTCGACCGGGTTGAACGTGACGGCCGTGTAGAAGTAGCAGAAGAAGACGATCAGGCCGATGTAGAGGGTGTTGTAGCGCCAGTCGCCCGGGTGCAGCGCCTCCGAGATCCGCTGCATCCACGGGGTCTGCACGAACGACGCGATCTGCTGGGGGAACATCAGGATCGACGACGCGAAGATCGGCGGGATGACACCGGCCGTGTTGACCTTGAGCGGCAGGTGGCTCGACTGGCCGCCCACGATCTTCCGGCCCACGACGCGTTTGGCGTACTGGACGGGTATTCGTCTCTGCCCGCGTTCGAAGAAGATGATGACCGCGACGACCAGGACGATGACCAGGCCGATGATGGCCAGGTCGAACGCCGTGATGTCGCCGGTCTTCGCCTTCGAGAACATGCGCACGGCGGCGTCCGGCATGTCCGTGACGATGCCGGCGAAGATGATCAGCGAGATGCCGTTGCCTATGCCGCGCTCGGTGATCTGCTCGCCCAGCCACATGATGAAGGCGGTGCCGGTGGTGAGCGAGATCATCGTCATCAACCGGAAGCCCCACCCCGGATCGGTGACGACCTGGCCGAACTGGGAGAAGTTCCGGTTGTTGCCTTCCAGCCAGCGCGCGATGAAGAACGACTGGATCAACGACAGGATCACGCAGCCGTAGCGCGTGTACTGGTTGAGCCGCCGCCGCCCCATCTCGCCTTCCTTCTGGATCTGTTCGAGCTTGGGGATGACGACGGTCAGCAGCTGCAGAATGATCGACGCGCTGATGTACGGCATGATGCCGAGCGCGAAGATCGACATCTGCTCGAGCGCACCGCCCGAGAACATGTTGAACAGGCCCAGGAACGTCCCCGACGCCTGGTTGACGATCTTCGCCATGATCGCCCGGTTCACGCCCGGGGTCGTGACGAAGGCGCCGATGCGGTAGACCGCCAGCAGCGTCAGCGTAAAGAGGATCCGCCGGCGCAGCTCCGGAATCTTGCCGATATTTTGGAATCCGGAGGCCATGGTTCTTTACCCCGCGGCCGCTTCGGCCTTGACGTGCTTGGACGGAATCAGCTCGGCGGTGCCGCCGGCCTTTTCGATCTTCTCCTTGGCGGACGCCGAGAACGCCGACGCCTTGACCACCAGCTTCTTGGTCAGGTCGCCCTCGCCGAGGATCTTCACGGTCTCGTAGCGGCGCGGCACCATCCCGGCGCCGTGAAGCGCGGCCAGGTCGACCGTGCCGGACTTGAAGCGCTTTTCGATGGCGCCGACGTTGACGGCGAAGATCTCCGCGCGGAACGGGTTCTTGAACCCCTTCTTCGGGAAGCGGCGCTGCATCGGCATCTGGCCGCCCTCGAAGCCGAGCCGCGCGCCATGGTGGCCGGTGCGCGCCTTCTGCCCCTTGACGCCCTTGCCGGACTGCTCGCCCGTGCCCGAGCCCGGACCGCGGCCGATGCGCTTGCGGTTTCGGGTCGCCCCGCGTGGGCCTTTCAGCGTGTGCAGTGTCGTTCCCATCGCTATTCCGCTTTCTCCACTTTCACCATGTGCGAGACGGCGCGAATCATGCCACGCACCGCGAGATTGTCAGGCAACGTCACGGCGACGCCCAGCTTGTGAAGCCCGAGCCCCCTGATCGTCCGCTTTTGCGGTTCGGGGCGGTTGATGCCGCTCCGGATCAACGTCACGCGAAGTGTCTTGGCCACGGCGTTACTCCCTCACCTCTTCCAGGCGCTTGTCGCGGAGCTTGGCCGCCGCATCGGGGCTGCGCAACTGCTGAAGCGCATCGATGGTCGCGTGGATGACGTTGTGCGGGTTCGACGTGCCGATGCACTTGGTCAGGATGTCCTGCACGCCCGCCACCTCGAGGACCGGGCGGACCGCGCCGCCCGCGATCACGCCGGTGCCGGCGCTGGCGGGGCGGAGGATGACGGCGCCCGCGCCGAAGTGCCCCTGCACCTCGTGGGGGATGGTGCCGCCCTGAAGGGGGATCTGGAACAGGTTCTTCTTGGCCTGCTCCGTCCCCTTGCGGATCGCCTCGGGGACCTCGTTGGCCTTGCCGAGGCCGGCGCCGACGTAGCCGCGCTGGTCGCCGACGACGACGAGCGCCGAGAACGAGAAGCGGCGCCCGCCCTTGACGACCTTGGCGACGCGGTTGATGAACACCACGCTGTCGACGAGCTCGCCGACGTCTTCGTAATTGATTGCCATCAGATCCTTTTCATCCCTTCTAGAACTTGAGCCCCGCCTCGCGCGCGCCGTCGGCGAGCGCCGAGACGCGCCCGTGGTACTTGTAGCCGGCGCGGTCGAAGACGACCTTGTCGATCCCTTTTTCCAGACACTGCTTGGCGATCGCGGCGCCGACCTTCTTGGCGCGCGCCTTCTTGTCGGGCTGCTTTTCGCCCTCCTTGGCCAGCGCCTTGTCGGATGTCGCGGTCAGCGTCTGGTTCTTCTGATCGTCGATCACCTGCGCGTAGATGTGGCGCGCGCTGCGAAACACGGCGAGGCGCGGGCGTTCCGCGGTCCCCTCGATCCGCTTGCGCGCCGAGCGGTGCCGCTTCTTGCGGCCTTCCTTCTTGAAACTGACGTCGATGAGCATGTGTGAATCCTTTAGCCGTTACCCGCCACCGCCGCTGCCCGTGGCGCCGGCCTTGCCGACCTTCTTCTTGATCACTTCTTCAACGTATTTCACGCCCTTGCCCTTGTACGGCTCGGGGGGGCGCAGCTCGCGGACCTTGGCCGCCGTCTGGCCGACCAGGTCGCGATCCGCGCTGGTCAGGCTCACGCGGTTCTTGTCGACCTTCGCGGTGACGCCCTTGGGCAGCTTGAACACGACCGGGTGCGAGTAGCCCAGCGCCATCGTCATGGTGTCGCCGGCGACCTCGGCGCGGTAACCGACGCCGTTGATCTCCAGCTCCCGTGTCCAGCCGTCGGTGACGCCCTTGACCATGTTGGCCAGGTGCGCGCGCATCAGCCCGTGCTTGGCGCGGTTGACGCGCTCGTCGTCCGCGCGGAGGACGGTGATCTTGTCGCCCTCGGTCTTGATGGTCACGCCGGTGGGGATCGCCTTGGTCAGCTCCCCCTTCGGTCCCTTGACGCTGACCGAGCCCGGCTTCTGGGCCAGGGTCACCCCCTTCGGCAGCGGCAGCACTTTTCGTCCGATTCGACTCATGGCGTTTCTTCCTTACCAGACTTCGCAGAGAAGCTCGCCGCCCAGGCCTTCCTTGCGGGCGGCCCGGTCGGTCATCAGGCCCTTGGACGTCGACAGGATGGCGATGCCCAGGCCGGAACGGACCTTGGGGATCGTGCCGTGGCGGACGTACATCCGCTGTCCGGGACGCGACTTGCGGCGCAGCCCGGTGATCGCGTTCGTGCGCGGGTCGGCCCAGCGCAGGCGCACCACGATCTCAGGCATACCGGCGAAATTGTCGCGCACGTCGTAGCCGGCGATGTAGCCCTCGTCCTTCAACACGACGCAGAGCCTCTGTTTCAGCTTGGACGAAGGCGCCACCACTTCCGCCTGGCGCGCGAGGATCGCATTGCGAATGCGAGCGAGGAAATCAGCGATTGGGTCAGTCATTGACATGCATGCACCTATTACCAGCTCGATTTGATGACGCCCGGGATGTCGCCGCGCAGCGAGAACAGACGAAAGCAGACGCGGCACAGGTCGAACTTGCGGAGGAACCCCCGCGCACGACCACACTGATGACACCGATTGCGGTGACGCACGCGCCACTTCGGCGCCTTCCTGTTCGCGGGCATATCGACGGTCTTTGCCATATTGATCAGTTCCTGAAGGGCATTCCGAGGTGTTTGAGGAGCGCGCGCCCCTGCTCATCGTTAGGAGCGGTCGTGTTGAAGGTGATGTTCATCCCCTTCGGCTTGTCGAGCTTCTCGAAGTTGATCTCCGGGAAGATGATCTCCTCGCGGACGCCGAGGGTGTAGTTGCCGCGTCCGTCGAACGACTTGGGCGAGACACCCTTGAAGTCGCGCACGCGCGGCAGCGCGAACGAGACCAGCCGATCGAAGAACTCGTACATGTGATCGCGGCGCAGCGTCACCATGGCGCCGATCTTCTGGCCCGCGCGCAGCTTGAAGATCGCGATCGACTTCTTGGCGCGGGTGACGACCGGGCGCTGGCCCGTGATCGCGCCCAGCTCCTCGACAGCGCTGTCGAGCAGCTTCGGATTGCTGACCGCCTCGCCGAGGCCCATGTTGATCGTGATGCGCGTCAGCTTGGGCGCCTGCATCCGGTTCGACAGGCTGAACTCCTGCATCAGCTTGCCGCGGATCTCGGCGTCGTAGAGCGTCCGGAGGCGCGGGGGCTTGTCGCGCTTCACGCGCTCCATCGCGACCTCTTTGGGGGCCGCGCCGCCGCCCTTGCCCTTGCCGCCGGCCTTCTGCCCCTTGGCCTTGGCCTCGGCGCGCGCCGCCTTCTTGGCGGCGATCTCCGCTTCCTGCTCGGGGGTCATCTCGGGCCGACCGGCCTTGCCGGGGGCTTTCTTTTCTTCTTCGTTGTCAGCCATTGCGAATCCTCTACGCGGTCTCGAACACCGTGCCGCACTTCACGCAGACGCGGCGCTTCTTCTGACCTTCTTTTTCCTCGGCCTTCGCGCGCCGCGGGGCGACGCACTTGCCGCACCAGAGCGCGACGTTCGACGCCTCGACCGAGCCTTCCTTCTCGAGGATGCCGCCGCGCGGGTTGCGCTGGGTCGGCTTGGTGTGGCGCTTGACCATGTTGACGCGCTCGATGACGACGCGTCCGTTGCCGGTCTGGAGGCGCAGCACGCGGCCACGCTTGCCCTTGTCCTTGCCGGCGATGACGACGACCTGATCCCCCTTGCGAACGTGCATGACTACAGAACCTCCGGAGCGAGCGAGATGATCTTCATGAATCGCTTGGCGCGCAGCTCACGCGCGACCGGGCCGAAGATGCGCGTGCCGACCGGCTCGTTGTCCTTGTCGACCAGCACGGCCGAATTGGTGTCGAAGCGGATGTACGACCCGTCCCCGCGCGACACCTCTTTCTTGGTGCGCACGATGACCGCCTTGGCGACCTCGCCCTTCTTCACCTTGGCGTTCGGGATCGCCTCCTTGATCGAAACGACGATGATGTCGCCGATCGAGGCGTACTTCCTCTTGGTGCCGCCGAGCACGCGGATGCACATGACCTTCTTGGCACCCGAGTTATCGGCGACGTCGAGAGTGGATGTCGTCTGAACCATGGCGGCGATTCCCCTTTAAGCCTCTTGCGGCCGTTCGATCAGCTTCTCGACGCGCCAGCGCTTGTCGGACGACAGCGGCCGGCTCTCGACGATCTGCACGCGATCGCCCGTCTTGAATTCGTTCTTCTCGTCGTGCGCCTTGTACTTCGTGCGGCTGTTCAGGTACTTGCCGTACTTGGCGTCCGAGACGCGACGCTCGACCATCACGACGCGCGTCTTGTTCATCTTGTCGCTCGTGACGACGCCGATCATCCGGCGCTTGTGGATTTTGTGACCGGGCACTTTATGTCTCCTTTGTCGTCGCCTGGGCTTGCGTCTTCTTCGACGCGCGCTTCGTCGCCTTCTCGGCCGGGGCTTCGCTCGCTTCCGCCTTGGCGGCCGCCGGGGCCGCGCCGCCCGCGCGAATGCGCTCGGCCAGCACGGTGTTGACGCGCGCGATGTCGCGGCGCGTGTTGCGAATCAGCATCGTGTTCTCGAGCTGATTGGTGTTCTTCTTGAGGCGGTGCTTGAACAGATCCTCCTCCAGCTTGCGCACTGTGCTCTGCAGCTCGGCGGGATCGTTGCCCCGCAGGTCCTTTGCCCGAACGCCCTTCATCACAGCATCCCTTCGCGCGAGAGGAAGCGCGTCTGGACCGAGAGCTTGTGCTCGGCGAGGTGGAACGCCTGGCGCGCCAGCGTCTCGTCGACGCCTTCCAGTTCGTACATCACGCGCCCGGGACGCACGACGGCGACCCACTCTTCCGGGTTGCCCTTGCCGTGACCCATGCGCGTCTCGGCCGGCTTCTTCGAGATCGGCTTGTCCGGAAAGATCCGGATGTAGAGCTTGCCGCCGCGCTTGACGTGACGGGAGATCGCGATGCGGGCCGCCTCGATCTGGCGCGAGGTGACGAAGCCGCACGACAGCGCCTGCAGCCCGTACTCGCCGAAGGAGAGCGTGGTCGCGCCCTTGGAGATGCCGCGCATCTTCCCCTTCTGCTGCTTGCGCCACTTAACTTTCTTTGGTGAGAGCATCTTGAAAACGTCCCTTCGTTACGCGAGCCGCTGGCCCCGCTGGGGCAGGACCTCGCCCTTGAAGATCCAGCACTTGACGCCGATGGCGCCGTAGGTCGTGTGCGCCTCGGTGGTGCCGTACTCGATGTCGGCGCGCAGCGTGTGAAGCGGCACGCGCCCCTCGTGGTACCACTCGTAGCGGGCCATCTCGGCGCCGCCCAGCCGCCCCGAGCAGGCGAGGCGGATGCCCTTGGCGCCGAACTTCATCGCCGTCTGCACCGACTTCTTCATGGCGCGGCGGAAAGCGACGCGGCGTTCGAGCTGGGTCGCGACGTTCTCGGCGACGAGCTGCGCGTTTGTCTCGGCCTTGCGCACCTCCTGGATGTTCAGGAAGACCTCGTTCTGCGTCAGCGCCTGGACCTCTTTCTTCAGCGTCTCGACGCCGGCGCCGCGCTTGCCGATCACGATGCCCGGCCGCGCCGTGAAGATGTTGATCTTCACCTTGTTGGCCGCGCGCTCGACCTCGACGGCCGCCACGCCCGCGTGGTTCAGCTTCTGCTTGACGAACTTCTTGAGGCGCAGGTCCTCATGCAGCCACTTCGAGAAGTCCTTCTCCGAATACCACTTCGAGCTCCAGCCGCGAACGACGCCGAGGCGGAAACCAACTGGATGTGTCTTTTGTCCCATTTGATGAACTCTTTTTCCTTCAATCCCTCTCCCACGGAGTGGGAGAGGGCCTGGGTGAGGGTTCCTTTAAATTCCTTATTCCGGCACGTCCACCACGACGGTTACGTGAGAGGTCCGCGCGTTGATGCGGTTGGCGCGGCCCATCGAACGGGCCATCCAGCGCTTCTGCACCGGACCGCCGTCGATGAACACCTTGCTGACGATCAGCTTGTCGGAGTCGGCCTTTTCGTTCTCCGTCGCGTTGGCGATGGCCGAACCGAGGACCTTGGACAGCATGCGCGCCGCCTTGCGCTGCTGCATGCGCAGGATCGACATCGCGTCCTCGACCGAGCGGCCGCGGATCATGTCGGCGACGGCGCGCACCTTGCGGGGCGACTCCCGGAACCTTCTCAGGATTGCCTTGGCCATTACTTCTTCGCTCCCCCGGCTGCAGGTGCAGCCGCCGCCGGCGCGGCCGCGCCGGGCGCAGCCGCCGGGGCACCACCACCGGGACCGCCAGCCGCCGCCTTGCGCTCGCCCGAGTGGCCGTGGAACGTCCGCGTCGGCGCGAACTCGCCCAGCTTGTGGCCGACCATGTTCTCCGTCGCGAACACGGGCACGAACTTGCGCCCGTTGTGCACCGCGAACGTCAGCCCGAGCATCTCGGGGATGATGGTCGAGCGCCGCGACCAGGTCTTCAGCACCTTCTTCGTCTTCTGCCGTTGCATGTCGGCCACCTTCTTCAGCAGGTGGGTGTCGATGAACGGGCCTTTCTTGATTGAACGAGCCATGGCGAGTTCCTTTAAACCTTCTTGCCGCGGTGTTTGACGATCATCGAATCGGTGCGCTTGCTATGGCGCGTCTTCAGACCCTTCGACAGCTGGCCCCAGGGCGAGCAGGGATGGCGGCCGCCCGAGGAGCGGCCTTCGCCGCCGCCCATCGGGTGATCGACCGGGTTCATGGTGACGCCGCGGTTGTGCGGGCGGCGCCCCTTCCAGCGGGTGCGGCCGGCCTTGCCGACGTGCACGCTGGCGTGCTCGATGTTGCCGACCTGGCCGACGGTGGCGCGGCAGTCGAGGTGGACGCGGCGGGTTTCGCCCGACGGCAAGCGGACCTGACCCCAGTCGCCTTCCTTCGCCATCACCTGCGCGCCGGTGCCGGCCGAGCGGCAGAGCTGCGCGCCGCCCGAGATCTTGAGCTCGATGTTGTGGACGGTCGTGCCGAGCGGGATGAACCGGAGCGGCAGGTTGTTGCCCGGCTTGATGTCGGCGTTGCGCGACGACAGCACCTTGTCGCCGACCTTGAGGCCGTCGGGGCAGAGGATGTAGCGCTTCTCGCCGTCCGCGTAGTGGAGCAGCGCGATGCGCGCGGTCCGGTTCGGATCGTACTCGACGGTCGCGACCGTGGCGGGCACGCCCAGCTTGTTGCGGCGGAAGTCGATCAGGCGGAAGCGGCGCTTGTGGCCGCCGCCGCGGAACCGTGAGGTGATGCGCCCGAAGTGGTTGCGCCCACCGGTCTTGTTCATGATCTCGGTGAGCGACTTCTCGGGCTCGTTGCCTTGCGACAGCTCGGAGAAGTCGGGGGCGACGCGGCCGCGGCTGCCCGGCGTGGTTGCGTTGTGCGGACGAAGACCCATGGCGATTTACACTCCCTCGAAGAATTCGACGGTTTGGCCCGGCGCGATCGTGACGATCGCCTTCTTCCAGCTGGACCGGCGGCCGATGAAGCGGCCCATCCGCTTCTCCTTGCCCCGCACGACGACCGTTCGCACCGCGAGGACGTCGACGTTCCAGAGCTTCTGGACCGCGGCCCGGATTTCGACCTTGTTCGCGTCCTTCGCGACCTCGAACAGCAACTGCGACTTCAGCGTCTCGGGATCGATCTCGCCCTCACCCTGCCCGCCCGTGTCCTTGAGGCGCGTCCCTTTCTCGGTCAGCAGCGGACGCTTGATGACATGCTCTGGTGAACGCATCGTTCTTCCTTAAGCCGCCTTCTGCGCGGTGGTCTGGGCCAGGGCGCGCGCCTCGATCGCCTTGACGGCGTCGGCGGCGATCACGAGGCTGGGGTGGTTGAGGATGTCGTAGACGTTGAGGCCCTCGGGCGCCAGCACCTTCGAGCTCGGCAGGTTGCGCGCCGACATCGCCAGGTTGACGTTGGCCTTGCCGTCGACGACGACCGCCGACTCGGCGCCCAGCGTCTTCAGGATGCCGGCCAGCTTCTTGGTCTTGGGCGCGTCGAACGCGAACGCGTCGACGATCACCAGCTTCTTTTCCTTCGCGCGCAGCGACAGCGCCGAGACGAGCGCGGCGCGCTTCACCTTCTTCGGCACCACGTACGAGTAATCGCGCGGCTGCGGGCCCCAGACCTTGCCGCCGCCCACGAACTGCGGCGAACGGGTCGACCCCTGGCGCGCGTTGCCCGTCCCCTTCTGCTTGTACGGCTTCTTGCCGCCGCCCCGCACCTCGTCGCGCTTCTTGGTCTTGTGCGTGCCGGCGCGCGCCGCCGCCCGCTGCGCCTTGACCATCTCCCAGAGGAGATAGTCCTTCACCTTGGCGCCGAAGACGGCGTCGGCGAGGTCGGCTTGCCCCACCTTCTTGCCTGCGATGTTGACGATGTCGATCTGCATTGCGGTCAGGCCTTTGTGCTCAGGTCTTGATCTCGACGTCGACGCCCGCTGACAGGTCCAGCTTCATCAGGGCGTCCAGCGTCTGCTGCGTCGGCTCGAGGATGTCGAGCAGGCGCTTGTGGGTGCGAATCTCGAACTGCTCGCGCGACTTCTTGTCGACGTGCGGCGAGCGCAGCACGGTGAACTTGTTGATCTTGGTCGGCAGCGGCACGGGGCCGGCGATGCTCGCCCCCGTGCGCCGCGCGGTGTCCACGATCTCACCGGCCGACTGATCGAGCAGCCGGTGATCGTACGCCTTCAGTCGGATTCGAATCTTCGGTGTCATTTTTCTCTTTTGGCTCCCGCTACTCGATGATCTTGGTGACGACGCCGGCGCCGACGGTCTTGCCGCCCTCGCGGATCGCGAAGCGAAGACCTTCCTCGCAGGCGATCGGCGTGAT
>Ga0209465_10000639_pt1 | contig 16103 bp, 18 predicted proteins | sample PanSoiPlot1MoBio_FD_188321 | JGI IMG/M metagenome (GOLD analysis project Ga0209465, IMG submission 188321) | Tropical forest soil microbial communities from Panama analyzed to predict greenhouse gas emissions - Panama Soil Plot 1 MoBio (SPAdes)... | ecosystem: Environmental > Terrestrial > Soil...
GCGACGAGACCGACGCCCGTCATGGCCGCGAACCGCTCGTTGCGCTGCTCCTGACCGGGGAGCGAGCCGAAGCAGATCACCGGCAGTTCGGCGGCGAGGGCCTCGGCGAGGGTGAGGCCGCCCGCCTTCGTCACAAGAATATCGGCTGCCGCCATCATGGTGCGCACGTGATCCACGAAGCCGAAGACCTTCACTCGCCGCTCGTGGCCACTGGCCAGACGGCGGAGCCGCGCCTCGAGAGCGCGGCTGTGGCCGACCACGAACACAGCCTGGAAGGCGGGCTGCTCCATGGCGAGCACGGCGCGCGCCGCTTCCTCGAGGCGGCCAAATCCACCCCCCGCCCCGTCCATGAACAGGAGCACGGGCAGGCGAGGCGAGAGGCCAAGGGAAAGGCGGGCGGCGGCGCGTTCGGGCTGCTCGAGGAATTCCGGGGCCACGGGAATACCCGTGACCACCACGTTCTCCCGAGGCAGCCCCCGCGCCGTCAGCTCGTGGGAGATCTCCTCCGCAGGGACGCAGTACCGGTCCACGTGAGGATGGATCCACTGAGTATGCGCCACGAAGTCGGTGAAGACGGTGGTGTGGGGCGGGATCGCCTCGCCGCGCGAGCGCAGATAGGACAGCGCCCCCGCGGGGGTTGGCTGCACTGACACGACTTGGTCGAAGCGCTCCGCCCGCAGCATGCTCCGCAGGTTGTCCGCGCCCAGGTGGTTGAAGCCGAGCAGGAGCGGCGAGCCCACGTGGATGCGGTCGCCCAGCCAGTAGGCTCCTCCCCACACCGCAGGGGCGCGGCGCAGCAGCTCGTAGTAGAGCGCGCGGCTCCAGCGGTCGAAGGCAGGGTGCACGAGATCGCGGAAGTGATCTACCACGGTGGGGACGGCGCCCGCGCGTCGGAACTCCTCGGCGAGAATGCCGGCGGCGCGGGTGTGGCCGGAGCCGTACGAAGCGGTGAGGATCAGCACCCGCGGCGGGGCGCCGCTCATGCGACAGGCCGCCGCGCGACGAGGAGCGTGAGCTTGCCCTCCTGCACCGTCTCGTCTCGCTGGTTGATGACTTTCCGTTCCTCGAGCACCACGCGTCTCACGTAGCGGGCCGCCGCGCGACGAGGAGCGTGAGCTTGCCCTCCTGCACCGTCTCGTCTCGCTGGTTGATGACTTTCCGTTCCTCGATCACCACGCCGCCCTCGCGCATGCTGCGCTTGGTCAGCGTGCGCGAGCGACTGTGGATGGTGTCCCCGATCCGGATGGGAGCGAGGAATCGCCACTCGAAACCCATGAAGGCGAGGACGGCCAGGGGCGGCCGGGGTACCCGCCAGCCGAGCCCCGAGGAGAGAGAAAGCGGGAGGAGGCTCGGCACCGTCTCCGGATCGAGCGATGCGGGCTCGCCGGTGAGCCCCGTGAACAGGGCAACGTGCGCCCGCGTCAGCGTGAGGCCCGGCGTCTCCAGGGGCACATCGATCTCCACGTCCTCGAAGAAGCATTGCACGCTGGCCGTCGGCGTCTCGCGCATCAGCCTCGCCGCTCCACGGCGTGCTCGGTCTCGCCCTCCTGCACTACCTCTCCGAGCTGGTTCACCAGTTCGCGCTCTACGGTAACCAGGCCACAGCGCGGGTCGGGCCCGTCCTTCTTGGCGGCGATCCGCGAACGGACGTGGATGGTGTCGCCGATCTTGATCGGACCCTTGAACTTCCACTTGAGTCCCTGGAGGGCGCCGTGGGCGGCGGCGGGCTCGCCGCGCGAGGCGAGGCCGTGCTCGATGCTGAGGCCGAGAAGGCCGTGGGCGATTCGCTCGCCGAAGAGGGAAGACTTCATGTGCTCGGCGTCGGTGTGCAGGACATTGTAGTCGCCGGAGAGCCCCGCGAAGATGACGATGTCCGTCTCGGTGACGGTGCGACCGGGAGAGGTGAATTCCTGTCCGACCGTCAGGTCCTCGAAGAAGATGCCAGGATGACCGCCCACGAGGCCGTAGGATAGCATGAGCGGGTCGCCCATAAACTTGTGATATTCTTGGTTAGATTGGCTGCAGCGCGCATTCCCTCCCGATTTCACGCACACCAACGGAGGTGGGTATGGAGACTCGCCGACAATTCTTACTGAAAGGGGGCTCGCTCGTCGCAGCCGGGGTGGCCGCGGCAGCGGCCGGTCCCACCATTTTCACGCGCGGCGCCGCGGCCGCCGACAAGACGCTCAAGATCCTGCAGTGGAGCCACTTCGTGCCGGCCTACGACAAGTGGTTCGATCCCTTCGCCAAGGAGTGGGGCGCCAAGCACGGCATCGAGGTGACGGTGGACCACGTGGGCTTCGCCGACGTCGTCCCGCGCGCCACCGCGGAGGTGGCGGCGCAGTCCGGCCACGACCTCCACATGTTCATCGGGCTCGCCAGTGCCTTCGAGGAGCACGTGATCGACCTCAAAGACGTGGTGGGAACGCTCGAAAAGAAATACGGCAAGCAGGTGGAGCTGGCCCATCGCAGCACCTACAACCCGTTCACCAAGAAGCAGTTCGCCGTCTCCGACATGTGGGTGCCCGACCCGGGCAACTATCACAAGAAGATCTGGACGGACATCGGACAGCCGAACGGGCCCTCGACCTACGAGGACCTCGTCAAAGCCGCGCCCGAGATCAAGAAGAAGTATCCGCAGATCCAAATCCCCATCGGGGTCGGGCTCAGCCAGGACATCGATTCCAACATGGCCGTGCGCAACATGCTCTGGTGTCATGGCGGATCGATCCAGGACAAGGAGAGCAACGTCATCCTGAACTCCCCGGAGACGCTCAACGCGCTCGAGTACGCCAAGCGCCTCTACTCGGTGGGCATGACCCAGGCCGTGCTCTCCTGGAACGCTGCCTCCAACAACCAAGCCTTCAACGCGCAGGAGACGTCGTACATCCTCAACTCCATCTCCGCGTACCGCACGGCCCAGGACAACAACCTGCCCGTGCTCGAGAATTACTTCTTCGTGCCCGCCCTCAAGGGACCCGCGGGCATCATGCTCGCCTCCGAGCACGTCATGAGCGGCTACGTGGTCTGGAAGTTCTCCAAGAGCCAGGAATCCGCCAAAGAGTTCCTCGTCGCCCTTATCGACGCCTCACGTGAGTCCATGCTCGCGAGCAAGCTCTACAACTTCCCGTCGTTCTACGGGGCGGTGGCCGATCCGAACACGGTCATGAGCAAGAAGTACGACTCGGGCGCGGCCTGGATCGCCAAGCAGTGCAACAACGATCCCTTTGGCTCCAAGCCGGCGGACAAGCTCGCCCTCCTCGCCAAGGCCCTGCCCTGGTCGACCAATCTCGGCTATCCGGGCTTCGCCAATCCCGCCGAGGGCGAGATCTTCGACACCTACGTGATCACCGACATGTTCGCCAAGGCGGCGACCGGCGCCCTTGCCCCCAAGGACTCGATGACCGAGGCGAGCAATCGCGCCAAGGAGATCTTCAACAAGTGGCGCAAGAAGGGCATGGTCCCCGGAGGCTCCAAGGACCGCTAGCCGCACTCCTCCACTCCACCAACGCCTTCAGGCCGACAGGCGGATCCGGCTTCTGAGCCGGGTCCACCTGTCGGCTTGCGTTTGAGACTTCATGGAAACTGCAGAGACGACTGGCACCGCAACGTTCCTCACCGCCACGGATGCCCTGTCTCCACGCGATCGACGACTGGGCAAGCTGCTCCTCGCCCCCGCCCTCGCCTACATCTTTTTGCTCGTGGCCCTGCCCTTCGTCCTCGCCCTTTTCCTGAGCCTGACCAACTCCTCGGCGGGCAGCCTCGACTTCTCCTTCGTGGGTCTCCAGAACTTCGCCAACGTCGTGAGGAACCCCGTGTTCCGGCGGGCGCTCTGGAACACCTTCGTGTTCACCTTCGTCTCGCAGGTCCTGGTCATGGTCCTCGGCAACATCCTCGCCCGCGCCTTGCTCAAGAAGTTCCGGGGCAAGCTCCTCGTGCGCTTTCTCATCTTGATGCCGTGGGCGGCGCCCATCTCCCTGGCCACCCTCGGTTGGTTGTGGATCTTCGACTCTACCTTCAGCGTCATCAACTGGGTGCTCAAAGTGGTCGGCTGGCTCGGCCCCGGCCAGTGGTACTACTGGCTCGGCGACCCCACCCTCGGCATGGTCGCCATCATCACCGTGCACGTGTGGCGCCTCCTGCCCTTCTCCACGGTGATCCTGCTTGCCGGGCTGACCTCGATCCCCTCCGAGGTACACGAGGCGGCCGACATCGACGGCGCGGGGCCGCTCGCCAAGGCCTTCCAGATCACCATCCCCATGATGCTGCCCATCCTCACCGTGGCCATCCTCTTCGGCACCGTGTTCACCTTCACCGACATGAACGTGGTGTACCTCCTCACCCGCGGTGGACCCTACAACAGCACCCACGTGCTCGCGAGTCTCGCCTATCAGGAAGGCGTGCTGGGAGGCGACGTAGGGCGTGGCGCCTCCATCGCTATTTTCCTCCTGCCCCTCCTCGTGGTGATGGCCGTGCTCATGCTGCGCATCTCGCGGCGCGCCGAGGTGGTCTGAGGCATGCGGCGCGGCCCGGTGAAGCGCGCGCTCAGCACCGCGGGCCATCGCGCGATCATCCTCGGCTTCACCGCCTTCGCGGTCTTCCCCTTCTACTGGATGGTCATCACCGCCTTCAAGCGCAACAGCGACCTCTACGTGGGCGCCACCAACACCGCGCACAATCCGTTCATCTTCAACGAGCCGCCCACCCTCGTCCATCTCTACACGCTCTTCCAGAACACGCTGTATCTCACGTGGCTCTTCAACACCCTCTGGGTCGGCGCGGCGGTGGTGCTGATTACGCTGCTCCTCGCCGTGCCCGCCGCCTACAGCCTGGCCCGTCTCACCGGACGCTGGGGCGAGCGGCTCTCCATCGGCATCTTCCTCACCTATCTCGTGCCCTCGACGCTGCTCTTCATCCCCTTCTCGCGCCTGGTGGCGCTGCTCGGGCTGCAGAACCGCCTGGCTGCCCTGATCCTCATCTATCCGACCTTCACCGTGCCCTTCTGCACGTGGCTCCTCATGGGTTTCTTCAAGACGCTGCCCAAGGAGGTGGAGGAGTCGGCCATGGTCGACGGCTGCAGCCGCCTCAGCGCCATCCAGCGCGTGGTTCTCCCCCTGGCCATGCCGGGACTGCTCACCATCGTGATCTTCGCCCTCACCCTCACCATCCAGGAGTTCGTCTATAGCCTCACCTTCATCTCCTCGGTGGAGCGGATGACGGTCAGCGTAGGCGTACCGGTGGCCCTGGTGCGAGGCGACGTCTACTACTGGGGCTCTCTGATGGCGGCCTGCCTGATCACGAGCATTCCCCTTGCGATCATGTACAACTTCTTCCTGGATCGCTTCATCGCCGGCTTCACCGTCGGCGCCATCAAGTAGCCGGAAGCATTGACAAGCTTGACAGGATTCGAGGGCTGCCCATAGAATTCAGACCGACCAGTCGGTCTACTCTCATCACGGAGGCGCCTGTGCCGGCAGTCGACACCGCTCCCCTCACCTTCCGCGATAGCCGTCTCCACCCTCTCTGGGACAAGGTCCGCGCCGGTGAGCGGCTCAGTCGTGAGGACGGCCAGCTCCTCTTCGAGACCGAGGATCTCCACGGCCTTGGTCGCCTGGCCAACTTCGCCAAGTCCCGGCTCCACGGCGACCAGGTCTTCTTCGTGCTCAACCGCTACGTCAACCCGACCAATCTCTGCGTCCTCTCCTGCGCCTTCTGCGACTTCGCGCGCAAGAAGGGGGAGGCAGGGGCCTTCGAGAACTCCATCGAGGACGTGCTCGAGATGATCAAGCCGGGCACGCGGGAGGCCCACATCGTGGGCGGGCACCACCCCGACTGGCCCTTCGAGTACTTCGAGCGGATGATCGCGGCCATCCACGCCGCCCGGCCGGAGACGCAGATCAAGGCCTTCACGGCGGCGGAGATCGACTACTTCTGGCGTCGCTGGAAGATCGAGCCGCGGGAGGCCCTGACGCGCCTCAAGCAGGCCGGTCTTCACTCGATGCCCGGCGGCGGCGCGGAGATCTTCTCGAAGCGCCTGCAGAAGGAGCTGCGCTTCACGGGCAAGGCCAACGCCGACCGCTGGCTGGAGATCCACGGCATCGCGCATTCCCTGGGCATCAAGACCAACGCCACCATGCTCTACGGCCACATCGAGACCATGGCAGAGCGGGTCGAGCATCTCGTGCGTTTGCGCGAGCAGCAGGACAGGAGCGGAGGCTTCCTCACGTTCATTCCCCTCGCCTACCAGATCGGCAACACCAAGCTGGTACCGCGCCAGACGCCGCCCACGGACGATCTCCGCACCATCGCCGCCTCGCGACTCCTGCTCGACAACTTCCCCCACATCGAGGCGTACTGGGTGATGATCGGCGAGGAGACGGCCTCGGTCGCCCTGCACTTCGGCGCCTCCGACGTCAACGGCACCCTGGAGGACGAGAAGATCGCCCACGCGGCGAAGGCGGCCAGCCCCGCTGGCCTCGCCCAGGAGCAGATCCTCCGCATCATCCGGGACGCGGGCAAGATCGCGGTGGAGCGCGACGCCCTCTATAACGTGGTCAAGGTCTGGAGCTAGGGTGCTCGCGGACATCCGCGCCAAGGTCGAGGCGGGGAAGCGGCTGGAGCGCGCTGACGGGCGGTGGCTCCTCACCGAGGCGCCGCTCGTCGACCTGGGCAGCCTCGCCCAGGAGGTCCGCTTCCGGTTGCACCCACCGCGGCAGGTCTCCTTCGTCATCGACTCGAATCCCAACTACACCAACGTCTGCATCACCGACTGCCAGTTCTGCGCCTTCTATCGCAAGCCCGGACATCCCGAGGCGTGGACGCTGACCGTCGAACAGGTGCTGGAGAAGATCGAGTCGGCGGCCCGGGGTGGCGCCACCACCGTGCTCCTCCAGGGTGGCCACAACCCCGCCCTCCCCCTCGACTACTACCTGTCCATCGTGAGGGAGACGCGTCGGCGCTTCCCGCAGGTCACCCCGCACTTCTTCACGGCCTCGGAGATCATGACCATGGCCGACGTATCGGGGCTCTCCATGCCCGAGGTGCTGGCCCAGCTCAAGGCGGCGGGGCAGAGCACGCTGCCTGGGGGCGGAGCCGAAGTGCTGTCGGAACGGGTGCGCAAACGCATCGAGCCCAAGAAGGGCGGTCCGCGGGCCTGGCTCGACGTGCATCGCGAGGCGCACCGCCAAGGCTTCCGGTCGACGGCGACCATGATGTACGGCCACGTGGAGACGCCCGAGGACATCGTCGACCACTGGGAGGCCATCCGCGAGTTGCAGGACGAGCACGGCGGCTTTACCGCCTTCGTGCCCTGGTCGTTCAAGCCGGGCAACACGCTTCTCGAGAAGTGGATCAAGACCTACCAGGGGCCCAATGCTTACCTGCGCATGCTCGCCGCCTCGCGGCTGTACCTCGACAACTTCGCCCACGTGCAAGCCTCGTGGTTCTCCGAGGGCAAGCGGGCGGGGCAGATTGCCCTTCACTGGGGCGCCGACGACTTCGGCGGCACGCTCTTCGAGGAGAATGTGCACGCCGCCGCGGACTTCGTGAACAAGACCACCGTGGAGGAGATCGTCACCCTCATTCGCGAAGCGGGGTTCACGCCCGTGCAGCGGACGACGGAATACGAGGTGCTGCAGGTGTATTGAGGGCTGGACCGCGAGGGAGAGCCCCCCATCTCAGCCCTCGTCTCGTCGCAAGAGGCGAGCGTCTCGGCTCGAAAAGCGGCCCTCTCCCCTCAGGGAAGAGGGTGCATGGCCCTAGATGGGGTCGACGGGGGGAATGGCCGGGATCAGCTTCTTCGAGTGCGCGAGGGCATAGAGGCGCTCGAGAGCGGCCTTGCCGTCCGTGCCCAGACGCTTCGTGTAGTCGTTCACGTACATGAGCACGAACCGCTTACAGGTCTCCTTGTCGATGCCCCGACCGTAGCGCATCGCGTATTCGATGGCCTCGTCCACGTGCGCGTAGGCGTAGTCGATGGAATCGCGGAGCGCCTGCGAGAGCTTGCGATGCACAACTTCGCCGAGATCGCGGCGCATGACGTTGATGCCGAGAGGCAAGGGCAGCCCGGTCTCGCGCTCCCACTCCTGCCCCATGTCGAGCACCTTGAGGAGACCCATCTGCTGATGCGTGATCTGCCCCTCGTGGATGAGCAGTCCAAGATCCGCCTGCCCTTCCAGCACGGCCTTGGGAATCTTGTCGAAGGCGACCTCGATGAGCGGCGGATCACCCACATAGATGCGCAGGAGCAGGGCCGCCGTGGTGTGGCTGCCGGGAATGGCCACCACCTTCTCTTCGAGCTCGCTGCGTCGGATCGGCTCGCGCGCGACGAGGATGGGACCGTAGCCCTTCCCCATCGACGCGCCGGGATCCATCATGCGGTACTGCTCGTGCACCAGGACGTAGGTCGCCGCGGAGACCGCGGTGACCTCGAGCTCCCCCGTGCGGGCGCGCCGGTTGAGGGACTCGATGTCCTCGAGCACGTGTTCGACCTCGATGCCCTCCGCCTTCACCTTGCCCGCGGTGAGCGCATAGAACATGAACGCGTCGTCGGGGTCGGGGCTGTGCCCGATACGGATCAGCATCGCGCCTCCTCATGATCAGGATTGCCACTCGCGAGCGCATTCTGCACGCGGCGTTGATGGTGTTCGCCCGGAAAGGGTATCACAGGGCCCTCGTCGACGACATCGTGCGCGCCTCTCGGACGTCCAAGGGCGCCGTCTACCATCACTTTCCGAACAAAGAAGCGCTCTTCCTCGCCCTCGTGGACGACTTCGCGGCTCGCCTCGCACACGCGGTGGCCGAGGCCATCAGCCGCTCGCACGGCGCCCTCGCGAAGGTGGAGGCGGCACTGCGGGCCGGGCTCGAGACGTTCGCGGGCAATCGGGAGCTGGCGCGCATTCTCCTCCTCGAGGCGGTGAGCCTGGGCCCGGCCTACGAGACGAAGCGCGCGGAAATCCATGAGCGGTTCGCCGCGCTCATCCGCGGCTACCTCGACGAGGCGGTCGCGGAGGGCGCCATCCCTCCCCTCGGCACACGCGTGGCGACCCTCGCCTGGCTCGGCGCGGTCAACGAGGTGGTGATCCAGTGGCTGTCGCGAGGTGAACCGGACCTCCTGGCCGAGGCGGTGCCGGCCCTCACTCCGATGCTCCTCCGCAGCATCGGAGCGCGCACCTAATCGAGGTCGAAAAGGTCGAAGCCCCGGCCGCGTCGTGGCGCCGGCTCGGGAGCGAAGCCCAGGCGGAAGTCTCCTGCCTTTATGGCGCGCAGGATCGCATCGGGCGCGCGCGTCGCCTCCACCTCGATCCACGCACGCCCGAACTCGTCGTCGAGATGCGAATCGTCGGTGGCGATCTTCGGCAGAGGGATCCGCGCCACGTCGTGCTGCGCCTGGTACACGCCGGTGTCGGTGACCTCGATGGCGTGAATGGGCAATCCCGCGTTGGTGATGATGTCGATCCGGGCCAGTATCTCCTCTACGCCCAGATAGTAGCGGGCGGGGTGGTTGAGAACGTAGAGCGTCTCGCGATCGCCCACCACCTTGCCCACGTGCTGGGAGAGCGGCCGGTAATCGATCTCGATACCCGGGAGCACGAGAAGTCGATCGTCACCGGTAGGGATCTGGAACCAGTAGTCGCCGTCCACGCGGTCATCGTGGTCGGTGACGGCGAGGAAGTCGTAGCCCAGATCCCGATAGCGCGCGATCACGTGGTCAACGGGCCGCCGCCCGTCGGAGAACGTGGTGTGCGCGTGCAGATTACCCTTCAGGAAGGGCATCAGGAAACGTCAGGCGGGGGCGGTCTCAGCGGGGAGCAGAGACCGGAGAAGTCGCAGGCCTCCGAGGCGCGCCGCCCCAGCTGATGGCGAAACCGAAGCTCAGGAAGCCCGGCTGCCGGGTGTTATCGGCAGCCTCGAAGGTGACCACACCGAAGGGTGACGTCCACCCTGCCAGACCCATGCGCCCGGTCTCCGTCTCCCTGGTGAAGGGCGCGATGAACGCGGGGTCGTAGGGGAGCGTCGGGGCGCCGAAGGTGCTGTAGAAATCGGCGTCGGGGGTGCGCCTGATCTCGTTGAGTGGCACCTCGGGCCTGATGATCTCGAACCTTCTCTGCGGCTGCGGTGCAGTCGATTCGATCTCGACGCCCGGCTGCTTGGAGGGCTCGGGGGCCGGCTGCGTCGACTGCGCCGGCTGCGTCGATTGAGCCGACGCCACGCCTACGCTCAGGAGCAGCAACGCCAGGCTCAATCCGAAGGCCGACCTCAGGGAAGCCATGGAGGTAGTGTCCCAGATACCTGGCGCCCATACAAGTGAAAGTGCGGCCGCCCGTGTCTTCGCGCCGTAACCAGGTTCGAACCGCATGTAATCCAAGGCAGTTGCAGTGCCACGGGGGTCACTTGACGCGGCACAGAATCCCGACGGCGCCCACGTCCGCGGCACCCCCCAGCCCGAGGACGGCCCGTTCGATTTCGGTGACACGATCCGCGGGGAGGACCCTTGAGGCATTCTCCCTGAACTTGCCGATGACCTCGTCGGGGGCAATGGGCCGATCGGGCCCGCCACGCTGGCTCTCCTCGCGGGCCTCCAGCGCTCGGCCGTCGCGAAGGCGCACCTTGACCCAGCCGGGAAAGGTCTCCGGGTAGCGCGACGAGGAATCGACGCTGAAGCTGACACGATCGGCGAGAGCGAGCAGGCGTGGATCGCGAATGCTCTCCTCGGTGAACGCCCCGATGCCAACCCGGGCCTCGCTGAGGGCGGCCGCTATACAAAACGGCAGGCTGAACTTGGCGTCGTAGGGCGTGCGCGGCCGTCGCTTGGCCTCTGCGGGCTCGCAGACGATGGGCACCTCCCCCGCGGGAACGAGGCACTCGACCTCGGCGACCTGCTCCGCCCGGAGCCCCGTATCCCGCCGGAGTCGCGCTACGGCGTCCAGATAGGCGTGATTGAGGTGGCAGCACGGATAGAGCTTGAACGAGGTCCGGAGCATCTCCCACTCGTCGCCGAGGCTGTCGAGCTGCTTCGCCACGTCTGGCGTCTCGCCAAGGGCCGCGCGGTAGAGGCCCAGCCTGCCCTCGAGAGCCGTGTCCGGGCCGGTGAAGCCTCCCTGGGCCAGCACGGCCGCCTGTATCCCTGCCTGGGCAGCCCAGCCCGGATGCATGCGCTTGACCCACGAACCGTCCTCGAGGAACTCCATGACCCCTGAGGCCATGCTGGCAGCGATGCCGAGGGCCGCGGTGAGTTGGTCGGCATCCAGTCTCAGGCACTTGCCGGCCGCGAGGGCGGCGCCGAAGACACCGCACACCGCGGTCGCGTGCCAGCCTCGGGCATGGAAGCGGCCCGGCGCCGCCATGCCAACCCGGATCATTCCCTCGGAGCCGGCCGCAAAGGCCGTCAAGGCTTCCCGTCCGGGGACCTTCTCGCTCTCCGCGAGAGCCAGGACGGTGGGCGCGAGCACCGCCGAGACGTGGCAGACCGAATCCGCATGCGTGTCGTCGAAGTCGAGACCGTGGGCGAGCGCGCCATTGGCCAACGCCGCCTGAGGAGGTGCAGCGGTGAGGCCAGAGCCCCAGATGGAGGCCGGCCCCGTGCCGTGCCAGCGCGACACGAGCCCGTGCATGGCCGGGACGTGCTCCTCGCGGGAGCCCGCCAGGGCGCAGCCGATGGTGTCGAGCACGCGCAGGGCGGCATCGTCCATCACGGCGGAGGGCACGCGGTCGGACTCGAGACCGTGCGCCCACTCAGCGAGGCGGCGTGCCGCGGGCTTCACGTCTTCTTTCCTCGGGGCAGGGCCACGGTGGCCGTGCCCTTGGCGGTGATCTCGTGCCGCTGGTTCTCCGCGGTGAGCTCGATGTCGACCACCGCTTGTCCACCTTCCTCGCGCTTCGCGGTGACCACGCCACGGCACCACGTCACGTCGCCGATCAAGTTGTGGCGACGCACCTGGGCGGAGAGGCGGCGGAGCTGACCGTCGTTGCCCATCCAGTTGGTCGCCACGTGACCGAGCCACGCCACGCGCTCCGGACCATAGTCGTACGCTCCCGGCACGCCCACCGCGCGCGCGAACGGCTCATCCCAGTGCACCCGCTCGGGAGGTTCGGGCACGCCGAACGCATTGGGAATACCGAGCGCCGGGTGCCGCTCGAAGAGATCGAAGGCCAGGCCATGGGCTCGCACGTAGAGGCTGCCCCAGCCCTGCACGAAAGCCACCACCGAGGTGACGGTGAGCGGCCCCTTGCAGACGGTGGGCAGCGTCTCGCCCACCTTCACGTTCTCCCAGAGGCGCGGCTTGGCTCCGCGAATATCCTCCTCGCGATAGGCGCGGCGGATCTCCTCGATCTCGGCTTCGGTGTATCGATGCGCCTCCGTCGCCTTGTACTTTCCCCGCTCGCGTGCGGTGTCCCGCTCGGTGCGGAAACACCACGAGTCGGCTTCGCACACCAGCTCGCCCCGCTGGTTCGAGAACATCGTGCGATAGATCTGCTGGATGGCGCGGCGGGCGAACGCGGACGGCTTCTCGATCAGATCCTTGAGCACGCTCTGCCCGACGATGCGATCTCCCTCGCGGATGGCACGATGCCACCGGAAGTCCGTGCCGCCATACATGGCGTGGATGCCCGGCAGCCCACCCACATAGCCGGAGACGATCCGATCCATGGCGAAGAGGATGGTTGGCGGCGCCAGCCCCGCGGCGGCCCAGTGCGGATTCCGGTCACCAATGCCGTGCGCCCAGTGCCGTATGGCGTCTGCGGTGGCGACTTCGATGTAGGGCTCCGGCCGCCGCGCAGGCTGGCCGATCCTCGCGCGGAGGGCGCTGAGGGCGTCGGGCGTGATCGAGGGGAATCGGGACGTCGTGGACATGGGGCCAATTGTGTCCACGCCCCGGTCGCGGGTCAAGACGGGGGAATGATGTAGCATCTCGTCATGCGCGATCGGGGGCGCGCCCAGCTCGTCCTCGCCTTTCTGGCGATGGGACTTCTCTCCGCCTGCGCGGGTGGCTCATCGAGCGACGACATCGTCCGTGAGCCCGGCTTTCGAGCTTCCGCGATCCGCCGCCCGGCTCTCCTCGTGCGGGTGGCGGTGGATGAGGACCTGAGCGCCCGCGAGCGCGCCCGCATCCCCGAGGACTACCAGGCGGCGATCGTCGAGGGTCTCGACCGCATGGGCATCCTGCTCGTCGACGTCGCCACGGTACCGCCCAGCCGTAGCCGGGCGCTGCAGGGCATCGATCGGCCCCCCGCCCTGACGCGAGCGCGCGAGGCGGGCGCGGAGCATCTCGTCATCGTGGACGCGCGGCTTTCGCGCGGCGATCTCCGGCACTGCGAGCGCGGGGGACGAGCGCTCATCGGCCCCACCGTCTATTGGGACGCGGCGCTCGAGATCGATCGCGTGTCGGACGGCAAGCGGCTCTACGTGGAGCCGCCAGGGGACGATCTGCGAGCGGTGGACGTGGAGCTCGACTGCAAGACCGGGAAGCTCATTCGACGCCGCAGCATGGACGAACTGATCAACGATTCCGCGACCCTGGTCCTGGCTCCCTTCAACTCCCGCTAAAGGATGGGGTGAAGCTTCTGATTTTCGTGTATTGTCTTGAACATCCGCAGGCCGTTCGCGGCCGGCGAATACATCGATGGGGACGACGGGGGGATGAGGGCGGTGCCCAATTTCATGGATCCGTCGAGCGGGGTGTTCGGGGAGGAGGCCTTTCATCAGCTCCTCACGCGTGAAGCCTCCCGCGCCACGCGCTATCAGGACTTTTTCTCCGTCTGTCTGGTACGGCCGGACGCCTCGACGCCCGATCCCGACGAGGCGATGCGGCAGGCGGTGGCCCGCAAGATCACGCAATTCCTCCGCTCCACCGACGTGGTCGCCCACACGCGGGAGGGCATCGCGATTCTCCTGCTGAATACCCCGGACGCCGACGCCGCCCGCGTGGTCGAGCGCATCCGCTCGCACATCGAGAACGTGTCTTTCCAACCCGACCCCGTGGCCGCGCCTCGGCGTCTCACCCTCTCGATGGGCCTCGTATCCTTTCCGCGGGACGGTCACAACGAGACCGTGTTGTTGGCGCGTGCTCAGGCGCGGCTGAAGGAAGCCAGCGAGCGCGGAGGCAATCAGGTAGTCGCGACCGACGGCAGCTAGCAACGACCCGCCGGCGGGGCAGCTCTGCTCGATCCCTCGCGAGCCGGCTCGGTTCGCCCACGCTTCGCTCATCCTTCATCGGGCCCAGGCTCGCATCCTCGCCGCCCCGCTCGATTTCCCACGTGGTCACCTCCCCTGCCCCTTTCCGTCAATTCATCGGCCGAGGCTATAGCCTTTGGCGTGAAAGCTGTTGATTGTATGGGCGCAAGTTGCGTGGCCTTGCTCTTGCTCTCAGCAGAGGCAAGGAGGAACTCTCCCGTGAAACGACTCATGGTCTTGGGCGTGATCAGCGCCCTCTTGCTCTGCTTCGAGAGGTTCTCGGCCGGTCGGAAGTCGCAGCCGGTGGCCGCGAGCCCGACGCCTCGCATCGTCACGTTGCAGGAAGTGCTGAGGCATCATGACGCATTGCCGGCAGAAGCCCGCGCCTTCTACGGCGCTCTCCTCGCCCAGGGTGAGGTCTTCGCCGTGCAGGTGGAATATCTTCCAGATCCGCTCCTGTGGCTCACCACGACGCCGGAGCAAGCTCGATGGATGCGGGAGCAGCACAATGACGCCGCGGGACTCGAGTCCGTGGTGATGAGCGCCGCCGACGCCCGCGATCTCCTCACCGCGATGGGAACGGACGTGCCGAACACTCTGCAGGAGATCGCTCAGGTCCTCGCCTCTCAGGCTCCGGCAGAGGTCTAAACGGGCTGCCTCACTTCTGGTCGCCGTAGAGCCGCCAGACGCCCTGCTCACGCCGAGCGATCTCCGGCTCTCGCTTCCAGGAAAAGATGAGCATCCACAGGCCGAGGCCCCGCACACGGCCCGACACCTCGCCGGTGGAGTACACCCACGCCTCCTCGCCCACCGCGCGCACCTCATCGATCTGCACCTTCGCCCGCAGGGAGTCGTAGACTCCGAACAGCGCGTGGAGTTGCTCACGGATGGCCGGCTTGGTGAGCGAGCCGGATCGATAGCGATCCGAGACGTGGCCGAGGACTCCTGCCTCATCCCTGGCCTGAAGTCGCTCCGTCGCGTGTCCCAGCGCGTCCTGGAGCTCGACCACCACGCTCGTGCGTGCGGCCACCCCGGGTAAACCTCTGGCCTTGTCCTGCGCCCGAGCGCTGGGAAGCGCAGCGACGACGAGCAGGATGCACGCGAGCGGGCCAGTCCAGCGCACCAAGGACCTGCTGCTTAAGGTCGAGGTGGTCGGAGAGGAACCCGAGGCATGGTGCGGCTTGACTGAGGAAGGCTCACGTGAACCCCATCCGCACCTAGACGAGCCGAAAAGGGAGTGACGGTCTCGCGGGAGTAAGAGAGTCTTACCCTGGCGATCGTAGCCGGCGTCGCGTATGGGGTTGGATGCCGCCCGCTGTCCTCCTCGAGCCAGACGGGGTGCCCCCCAGGCGGACGGCTGAGGCTAGTCGGCGTGGCCGTCGGTCGGGGAAGGCTGCCGCTGCGCGTACACCTCGGACGCGCGCCGCCAGATCGCGAGGCATCCGGTGTGCGCCCAGAGCCTAACCGTCAGACCACCGCCGTTGACGGCTACCTCGTTCTCGACTTCGTCGGGGTAGATCGTCTGCGCGCAGATAGAGCAGACTTGGCCGGTCCCCTTCGCCGCTCCCACGCGTGATGGCACGGGCACAAGGACGCCTCGCTGAAGGCGATCAAGAACGGACTGGAGGAGTGTCCCTTCAGCATCGTGGTCAGAGCTGCCCGAGAGGCCCCACCACGGGTTCAGCCAACGGCGGTTCAGCGCGATCAGGGTCCGGGTGTCACCGAGGCGAGCGTGAGTTTGTGCGACGAGCTCCCGCGAGCAGGCGATCTGCGCGGTCACGCGGGCGGTCGTGTTGAGTGACACGGTGACTGCCTCCATGTGTCGAGCGCGGTGGAGGACCCTGCCGTCACGGGGTCTCGGCGCTCAAGAGCGCCAACACAGAGGCCGGAGTGAAGGCACACGTACTATGGCGCTTGGCAGCGGCAAAGG